>Ga0302294_10000255_pt1 | contig 16565 bp, 9 predicted proteins | sample III_Fen_N2_3_FD_194550 | JGI IMG/M metagenome (GOLD analysis project Ga0302294, IMG submission 194550) | Peat permafrost microbial communities from Stordalen Mire near Abisko, Sweden - III_Fen_N2_3 | ecosystem: Environmental > Terrestrial > Soil > Wetlands > Permafrost | place: Sweden: Abisko...
AAAAACACCGTAGCTGAAAAGTGCGAGCGCGGCGTGAAATTCGATCCACGGACTGCTGCCGGGAGGTTTTGCGCGATGGATGGAATCCCAAACCGGCACAAGGAGGGAAACGCAGGTGAGCGTGGCAGAAAGGCAGGCGTTGAAATAGCCGAGCAGGCTGAGCCGGAACGTCGGCCCGATGACGAGGTAAAGCGAAGTTGCGGACCAAGCGGTGAATTGGAAAAGTTCAAAAAGGTTGCTGATCGGGCAGCCGTGTACCGCTTTGCCGCGCAGGGCGAGTCCGCAGGTCTGAAAGACAAATCCGGCCCAGACGAAAATGTACATCCAGGTGCGCGAGTGACGGCGTTCGCGCAGCAAGGCCACGGTTCCGAGGATGAAGCCGGCGAGATAGAACGTGGCGGCGAACCAAAGCCAGGTACGGTCGGGGATTGAAGACATCAGGACGCGACAGACTGTGCCAAGACGGAGAAAGGGCAAGTGCTGGAACGCGGGCAGTCAACCGCGGGTTTCTCTAGAAGCAAGAGACCGGCTGGGAGCGTACTATAGCCGTTTTAAAGGTAGAGCGCGACCGCTGGGCGCGCCGTAACCAACGCGGCGGGCCCAGCGATCCCGCCCTGCCTCCAGATCATTTTCGCGACAGCATTCTATTTTCAAATGGCTACAGTTTAGTTTGAGATGCTCTAGAAGTGCGTCGCTTGATGCCTTCGCTACAAACTGACGACAGGACTGTTAATCTCGGGCTAGAAAACTTTTTGTCCCAGCCAGCCGCGGCGAAGTACGAAATGAGCGATGGCCCACGAGCCCAGGAACCCCGCGATCGTGGTGACGAAGAATTTCCCCAGTGGCCCAAGCGACGCCTCGCGCAGCCCCATTTGAATACCGACCACAGGGAAAATATGTATCCAATAGATGCCGTAGGCGTCCGCCGCGAGCGTTCGCAGCCACGCGCGACCACGATTCAGGAAATCGCGGAACAGCCAGAGCAGCGCGATGCAGAGCGCCACACAGATCAACGCTTCGAGAGTTGCATAGCACCAGGTTTGCCAATGCAGGCCTCCGGTGTTGAACCAGTACGCCTTCCTGTCCGGAATTAACCGGTACACCGTGTAGAAGGCTGATGCCACAACCGCGACATATAGCCAACGGCGGCCTTGTGACGCCGGCAGACGTTCGAGCCAGCGCGTGCGCCACGCCCAGAATCCGAGAATAAACAGACTCAGGTATTGAGGCCAATGGGCTGGCTCCATCGGAAACACACCGAGAAACCGAATCCAACGATCCACTGGATACTCGATGCGGACCAGCGCAGTCACCCCGCCGAGCAGAAAGACAAACCCGAGAATGGTCGTGTCCCCGGTCGGTGCGGTCTCCGAATAGGTTCGGTCTTCTGGCTTCGCTGCTGGCCGCCACGTCCGCCATGCCGCGTAGAGCAAATTGAGTCCGAGCAAATCCACGACAAACCACAGGTGGGCAAACTCCCAGCCCCACGAACCATCGGTCAAGCGATGAATCGGCAGCCAGGCGAGAGCGGGCAGTCCAAAACGCAGCAGCCGGTCGACGATGAAACCGCGCGTGCCTTTGCGGGCGAACGAAGCCGTTGTGAAATAACCTGAGATGAAGAAAAACAGCCCCATGAAAAACATGGAGTTGAGCGTGATGAACGGCCCCAGCCCTTCAGCTCGCTCCGTTTGTCCGACAGGCCAGGAGCCGCCGGTCGGCCCGTACGCTTGCGCAGCATGATGCGCCACCACGAGAACGGTGAGCAGGATTTTAAGATTGTCCAAGTACCAGGTGCGGGCGGCCACCGGTGCGGTCGCAGTTGGCGGTGTTGAGATGTTCGGCATAATGCGGAAGTGGTAAGGATTAAGTGATAAGGGATAAGCGGTAGGAGCTGGATTATGTTTTTGTGTGGAGTGCTGCCTATCCCTTAAAACTTATCCCTTACTCGGCGCGGAGCGCCTCGATAGGGTTGATGCGGGTGGCCCGGCGGGCGGGGATCCAGCAGGCGAGTGTGGCGACGGCGAGGAGCGTTCCAGTCACGAGGGCGAAGATGATTCCACGATCGGCGAGCTTTGTACCGTAGAGCTGGCTGGCCACGCCATAACTTGCGCCAACGCTGCCCAACGCGCCGACAAAAACACCGATGAAAACGAGCATAACACCGCCGCGTACGACGTGGCGTAGCACGGTGGCTGAATCGGCGCCAAGGGCGATGCGCACACCGATCTCGCGCGTGCACTGGGTGACGGAGTAGTTCATCACTCCATAAAGACCGACGCAGGCGAGCACGAGCGCGATGCCGGCGAAGGCACCGACGAGGATCATCATGGTGCGGCGCAGGCGCAGCGTGACAGAATTGTCGATCGCCTGCTCCATGGTGCGGAGGTTGGCAATGGGTTGGTTAGGATCGACGGCTTTAACGGCTTGTCGGATGGCCTCCACTGCCGCGAGTTGCGAGATCTGGGAGCGAACCGCGATAGAAATTCGCCACGGGAAATGGAGCACAGGCATGTACAACATAGGTGGAGGAGGCGCATCGAGTTGGCTGCGGCTCATGTTGCCGACAATGCCGACGATTTCCCAATCGGCGTTGTTGAAATGGACCTGGCGTCCCAACGGGTCTTCATCGGCGAAGAGCTGGCGGGCTAGAACGTGGTTGACGAGCAGGACCTTGGGGGCGTCGGTTGTGCTATCGCCGTCGGTGAGAAAGCGACCCCGCATCAGTGGCGACCCAAGCGACTGAAAGAGTGCTCCGGAGACGCTGTCGAATCCGGTTTCGATGTCCGCGTGCGGATCATGGTTTTCTGAGCGCCGGATGGTGCCGCCGAGAAAATTTCGGTTGTTGAAAGGAGAGCTCGAAATCATGCCGACCGAGGCGATGCCTGACCGGGCAGAGATTTCACGCAAGACAGACTCCACGAATCGGACTCTGTGAGCTGGAGTTAGGGCGGCTTCACTGGTTCGGTTGAGATCAAACAGAAGAATGTTTTCACGTTGCATGCCGGTGTCGGCGCTCATTGTGAGTATGAAACTGCGCAGGAGCAGACCGGCGGTGAATAGCAGGACGACGGTGACAGCGGTCTCAGCGACGATGAAGATGCGCTGGAGTCGTTGGCGGGACCCGCCAGCGGTGCCGCGCGAGCTTTCCTTAAGGTCGCGGGTGAGGTCAGGGCGGGCGACGCGCAAGGCGGGAACCAAGCCAAAGAGAATGCCCGTGGCGAAGGCGACACCCAAGGTGAAGAGCAGCACGGCTGGGTTGAGTTCGATCTGAAAGCCCGCGCCCGGAGCGAAGCCGGCGGTGGCGAACTTGATCAGTGGCCCGATCACAACCGTGGCGACGAAAAGGCCCGCGATTCCACCGCACAAGGCGAGCACTGTGCTTTCGACGAGCAGGAGGCGGATGATGCGAGCGGTACTGGCGCCGAGAGCGACGCGGACGGCGATTTCGCCTTGGCGCGTGGCGGCACGGGCCAGCAGTAGATTGGCGACGTTGGCGCAGGCGATGAGCAGCACGAGCCCGACGGTCGCCATAAGCATGAGGACATAGGGGCGCGGACCGCTGGTAACGGAAGCTTGGAGCGCCTCGACGGTTATGGTCCAGTCGGCCTTGTAGGGCGGGTTAAGCGATCGAAATGAGGCTGCGGCGGACGCGAGTTCCGATTGGGCTTGGGTGATGGTTGCGCCGGGTTTGAGCCGTCCGAAGACCACGCACCTGTAGTCATAGTTGCGGTGTTGTTTGTATTCGGTGGCGCTGATCGCCGCTGGGATGAGAAACTCGACGCCAGGCGTGTTGAGCGCGTTGGGCGCGAGCACACCGATGACGGTGTAACTACGCCCGTCGAGGTGAATCGTTTTCCCCACGATGTCCGGATCGCCGCCGAGACGTTGGCGCCACATTTCGTGGGTTACGATAGCGACGAAGTTGTCGCCGCCGGCGGAATCCTCCTCATCGGTGAATGCGCGGCCCATCGTCGGCGAAATTCGGAAAACACGGAGGTAGTCAGCGGTGACAGCGTAACCGCTGATTTGGGCGGGTTCGGCCGCGCCGGAAAAATTCAAGTCGATGGGATGAAGCCCGGCGAAGGACTCGAATGCGGCGGTATGCTGTTTCCAGTCGAGGAAGGTTCCCCCGTCGGCGGCGTTCCGCGCGCCAGGTGTGGGTGAGTGCCAGACCTGCACGATGCGTTCCGACTCAGGGTACGGCAGCGGTGAGAGCAAGAGCGCATGGACAACGCTGAAGATCGCGGTGTTGGCACCGATGCCGAGTGCGAGTGTGAGCACGACGACCGCGGTGAAGCCGGGTTTTTGGGTGAGCTGTCGGAAAGCGAAGCGAAGATCGGAGAGCATGGCAGGGGGGAAGTTGTAAGTGATAAGGGGTAAGCGGTAGGAGCTGGTTTATGCTTCGGTGTGGGTTGCGGCTTATCCATCAAAACTTATCCCTCATCACTTATTCGGCGCGGAGGGCGATGATTGGATCGACTTTTGCCGCGCGGCGGGCTGGTAGGTAGACGGTAAGTGCCGCCACCGCACCCAACAGACCCTCTGAGGAGGCCAATACCAATGGGTCGCTTGCCTTAACTTCGAACAACTGACTTTCCACGATTCGCGTTAATGCGGACGCTGCCGCGAGGCCGACGACGATGCCCAGAAGGGACGGTTTCGTCGCGCCAACCAGAACCAATTGCGTGATGTCGCGACGCTGAGCCCCCAGCGCGGAGCGAATTGAGAGTTCACGAGTGCGTTGGCCAATGGTATACGACATGACGCCATAGATGCCGATGCATGCGAGGCTGATGGCGACTGCGGCAAATAGCCCCAGGAGCAACAGTACCGTGCGTCGGGGAGACAACACCTGATGAACCGCCTGTTCGAGCGTGCGAACGTTTGCGATGGGTTGATCGGGATCGGCTTCGAGAATGGTTTTCCTAACCGTCGCCACGAGGGTCGAAGGCGACTGCACGCTCCGGACGACGATGCTGGGGTCGTTGTAGAATTGCGCCTGAGGACCATAGACGCTGGGGCGAGGCTGGTGTTCTAGGTCACGGTGGCGAACGGGCGTAACGACGCCCACAATCTCACAAGACTTGCCCAGGAAATTCACCCGCTGACCAATGGGGTTTTCATCAGGAAACTGTTCCTGCGCCACGCGGGCGTCGATCACGAGTACCGGTGGCGCGGTCGGAACATTGTCTGCCTCGGTGATGAAGCGCCCGTGTAGCAGTGTGATTTTGAGGGTGGAAAAATAGTCGCCGCATACACTGGAGACTCCGACTAGATATTGTTCGGACCCTCTAGGTTTGTCCGCCCTACGCAGGTCCTCTCCGCGCTCGCGTCCGCTCAGCGGCAGCATGGAGGCGGCCCCGGCGGATTCGACGCCGGGCAAGGCACGAAGGCGTTCGATCAGGTCTTTGGTGAAGCGCAGCCGGTCTTCGTTACTCGGGTATTTTGCTTTGGGGAACGACAGGTCGAAGGCGAGGACATTTCGAGGGTTGAAACCGGGATCGACCTCCATCACCCGGGCGAAGCTGCGCAGGAACAAGCCCGCCCCGATGAGCAGCACTATGGTGAATGCGAATTCGGAAACCACCAGAATGGATTGCGACCGCCGCTTCGAACGGGATGCCGTTCCGTGATCGGAGTCTTTCAACGCGTGGTTTACATCCGCCTGGGCCGCCCGCCACGCCGGGAGGATGCCAAAAAGTATTCCACAACCAACTGCTACCAGGATTGTGAACAGCAGGACATGGAGGTCGAGTTGAGGATGCAAAACTTCAGGAAGCTGCGTTGCCAACAAGCGAGTCAGCAAATCCAGGCTGATGGACGCTAACAGCAGGCCTAGCGCACAGCCTGATAGGGCGAGTAGGATGCTCTCGGTCAGCATTTGCCTGACGATGCGCCACGATCCGGCACCCAATGCCATCCGAACTGCGATCTCTTTCGAACGAGCGCTGCCCCGGGCGAGCAGCAGATTGGAAACATTTGCACAAGCGATCAACAAAACCAAGCCTACTGCACCAAGAAGGAGGACGAACATCGGACGGGTGCCACTCACGTATGTCTCCTGAAGCGGGGTTACCGCGACACTCCACTTCTCTTTCCACCATGGATATTCGGCGGCGAGTCTTTGCTTGATTCCGCGCAATTCAGTTTCGGCTGAGGCCGCAGTGACTCCAGGCAATAAGCGCCCGACCACCTTCCTCCAGTGAGCGTCGCGTCCCCAGTATGTGCCGGGAGCATCGATCACATTGGGAACGAGAAACTGGATATCGTCCTGCAGCAGTGCTCGTGGAGGCAGCACGCCGACAACGGTGTAGGGAATCTGATCAAGTGAGACTTGGCGTCCGAGCACGCTCGCGTCTCCGCTGTAATGGCTTTTCCAGAATTGATGGGTCAGCAGGATGACTTGATTGTTACCACTAGCGGTTGTTTCGCTGGAGGAAAAATCACGGCCAATCATCGGAACTATGCCTAACGCCGGGAGGTAGTCAGCCGACGCTTGCAACCCGGTGACGCGCTCCGGCGTTCCCACACCCGTGAGATTGCGGCGAATGTCTTCAGAAACGGCGAGGCGGGCGAATTGGGAACTGTGTTCACGCCAGTCTTTGAAGGCTCCTCCGGACACCGAACCATTGGGTCTTCCTTCGGATCCCGTTTCCATGACATCGACGAGCTGTTCGGGATGCGAATACGGCAGCGGCTGGAGCAGCGCCGAATTGACCACGCTGAAAATGGCGGTGTTGGCGCCGATGCCGAGGGCGAGCGTGAGCACGGCGACAATGGTAAAGCCAGGTGATTTCGCGAGCTGGCGGAAAGCGTAGCGGAGATCGGAGAGCATGGGAAAAAGCAGAAGTCAGAGATCAGAAGTCGGAGGGCAGAAGCCGGAAGTTATGGTAACCGGCGATTAATAATAGCGGTGGTAAGTGGATCGTTTTAGTCGGCGCGCAGGGCCTCGATGGGATTGAGGCGGGAAGCGCGGCGGGCTGGCAGCCAGCAGGCGAAAAGCGCGATGCCCAGCAAAAGGACAACGACTCCGGCGATGATCAGGGGATCGGGCCCGCCGAGCTCCGGCAGAATATGCGCCAGCAGGCGCACGAGGCCGAAGGCGCCGAGCAGACCGAGCGCAGTGCCGATGCCTGTTAGCCAGAGCCCGCGGCCCAGCACCAGGCGGAGCACGTCGCCCACCTGCGCGCCCAGCGCCATGCGCACTCCGATTTCGTTGGTGCGCTGCGCGACGAAGCCGGCCAGCACGCCGTAGATACCAATGGCGGCGAGCGCCAGACCGAGTAGCGCAAAACCGCCAAGCATGAATCCTTGGAGGTGGTAATTAGCTAGGTTCAGCTCTATTTCACCGCGTGCCGTGATGATTCCATGCACCGGTTGGTCCGGGTCGATTGCTGACACCGCGCGGCGCAGCTCGCCGGCGAGGATTTCCGGCGTTCCGCGGCCGCGAACGGCGAGCGACGCGAACCCAAATGTTTCCTGCGCAATCGGCCGATAAATTTGGAACAGCGTATCGGGCGGGGTCAGCCCGCCCGGGGAGTGGGCATCGCCGACCACACCCACAATTTCCATCCAGTTATGGTCGTTTGGATCGGAATCGCCAAGGCGGCGTCCGACCGGGTTCTGATCCGGCCAAAGGGCGCGAGCCAGTGCTTCATTGATCACGACCACGGGCGGTTTCCCATCGCGATCATCGTGGGTGAATCCCCGTCCTTGCAACACGGGCAGGCCGAGGGTTTCGAAAAACCCCGGGCTTACACAGGAAATGGTGCCCAAGGGTTCGTCGCCGTGCCGGGGCGGGGGCAGGCCTTCGGCGATGAAATTGGTGCTGCTCTCGTAGCCGGAGGTGGGCAGCGAGCTGGCAATCGCCACGTGCTGGATTTGTGGATACGTCGCGAGGATTAGATCGAGTTTTTCGAAGAAGGCGCTGCGGCTGGCCCGGTCGGGATATTTGCTTTCGGGCAGACCGATCAGGCCGGTCAGCAGACCGTCCGGGCGCCAGCCAGGATCGCGGCTGCCGAAATGCTGGAGCCCGCGTACAAAGACCCCGGCGCCGGCGAGCAGCATCAGCGCGAGGGCGACTTCGGTGACGATCAGCGCCTGGCGCACGCGGTTGTGCGAGCGGCCTGACGTGGAACCGCGACCCTGTTGCTTAAGGACGCTGTTGATGTCGGCGCGAGCGGCGGTCAGGGCCGGCCAGAGCCCGAGCGCCAGCCCGCAGGTCAGCGAAACCGCGAGGGAAAAACCGAAGACGCGCGGATCGAGTGACAGGGCGAGGCCGCGGCCCGGTCCGACCACGATCTGCCGTCCCAGCAGGTCGTTGCACCAGAGTGCGACCAGCAGGCCGATGGCCCCGCCGGCAAAAGCCAGCAACAGGCTTTCGACGAGCAGTTCACGCATGATGCGCCAGTGAGGAGCGCCGAGCGCGAGGCGAATGGCGTGCTCATGGGCGCGGCCGGCGGTACGAGCGAACTGCAGGTTGGCGAGATTGGCACAACCAATGAGCAGCACAAAACCTGCGAGCGCCATGATGAACCAGGTGAGACGTCGCGATGATTCGTCGGGATCAACCGCGTAATCTACGAGCCGAAGGCCGCTACCGGTGTTGTTGAGCGGGTACTGCTGTTCCAGGCGTTTGGCGATGGTGGCGCTCTCGGTTTGGGCCTGGGCCAGCGTCATTCCCGGAGCGAGCCGTCCGAGGATGGAGAGGTAATTGTTCTCCCGGTTTTGCGCTTGCTGCGGCGAAAAGATCATCGGGCGCCAGAGCTGGATCGAACCCCACATCAGGCGGGGGACAAAGCTGGCCGGCATGACGCCTATGATGGTCGCCATGCCGCCGTCGATGCGGATCTGGCGGCCGATGATGGTTGGATCGGCTCCGAAGCGGCCTTTCCAGCACTCATGACTCAGAACGACGACCGGTGGTTTGCCCGGGCGCGTTTCGTCTAACGTGAAGGTGCGTCCGAGTTCGGCCCCGACGCCGAGCAGCGGAAAAAATTCACCGGTGGCCTCCATGCCGCGCAGCCGTTCCGCAGGCTGCCCGGGTGCAGCGAAGTTACAATTGACCGCAGTATAGGCGGCCAGGTTGGAGAAGGCGCGGCTCTGGGATTTGAGATCGAGGTAGTTGGCCACGGCGTGCGGCCAGGTCTGTGACTGCGGTGCGGTGCGGAAAACGCGAACCAGCTGTTCGGGATGGGAAAAGTGCAGCGGCTGAAACAACAGCGTGTTGAGCATGGTGAACATGGAGGTGTTCACCCCGATGCCCAGCGCGAGGGTCAGCAGTGCGGTCGCGGTGAAGCCAGGCGATTTGACGAGTGAGCGGAGGGCGCAGCGAAGGTCGGTGAGCATGGGAAAGGTAAGTGATAATGTTTAGAGGGTAAGTGATAAGAAGGGCGATGAGTGATAGGTGATAAGCGGTAGGAGCTGATTTATTTTTTTTGCGTGGGTTGCTGCTTATCCCTTAAAACTTGTCCCTTATTACTTAGTCGGCGCGCAGGGCGATGATGGGATCGATTTTGGTGGCGCGCCGGGCGGGCAGCCAGCAGGCGAGCAGGGCGATCGCAAAGAGTACGGTGGCGACGCCCATAATCGTGACCGGATCGGAGCCCGTCATGCTCGGCATGAACGCTTGCAGCGTCCGGTTGAGCACGTAAGCGAGCACGCAGCCAATGACCAGACCGATGAGGGTGAGACGCATGCCGGTGCCGAGCACAAGTCCGAGCACATCGCGCGGCTTGGCTCCCAGGGCGAGGCGGATGCCGAACTCGCCTGTGCGTTGCGCGACGAGATTGGAAATCACGCCGTAGAGGCCGAGCGAAGCCAGAACCAGCCCAAGGAGGGAAAAACCGGCGATGGTATGATTGACGACAACGATATTGTGGCTGAAACGATCGGCCGCTTCCGGGATGGTATACATGGCCTGAATGGCGACATCGGGGTCGAAGTCGGCCACGGCCTGTCGCATGGCGTTTTTGTAGGAGGCTGGGGCTGGCCCTTTGACCAGGAGAAAGAGGTATCCCCAGGGTTCATGAGCCAGCGGTTTGTAGATCTGGAAGTTGGTTGGAGGAGGTGCGAATTCGAGGGTAAATTGAATGTCGCGGACGACCCCGATCACCTCGCGCCACACAATCGTGTTTTCTGTACGCTCGCCGAATTTCTTGCCGATGGCGGATTCATTTGGCCAGAAATGCCGGGCCATGGCCTGGTTGATGATGGCGACCGGCGGGCTGTCGCCCTTCATCTCGGCGGGGAAATCTCGGCCCTCCAGAAAGGGGATACCGAGCGTGGCGAAATACTCCGACGCGATCATGGTGTAGCCAGCCAGCGGCTGTTTCGCGGGGTCGTCGGAGGTAACCCCCTGAACCTCGATGGACGAGGTTTTGGAGTAGCCGAAGATCGGCGCGGTCGAGCAAACCGCGGTATGCTCGGCATTGGGAATCTGGGCGAGGCGCCGCGCAATCTTTTCGATAGCCAGGCGGCGCTGTGCGTCGGAAGCGTAGGTCGATTGCTCTGGCAGGTGGATATTTGCCGCAAGCACATGTTTCGTGTCCCAGCCTTTTTCCTTTTTCAGGAGTGCTTCCAGGCCGCGGATCATGACGCCGGCGGTGGCGAGCAGAGCGAGAGCGAGGGCGACCTGGCCGACGATGAGAGCGTGGCGCAGGTGGTGCGTGCCGCGCCCGGCGGTGGAACCGCGCGACTGTTGTTTGAGCGCGGAAACTATGTCGCACTTCGAGGCAATCCATGCCGGCAGCAGGCCGAAAAGGATTCCGCTGAGGATCGAGGCTAGAAACGCAGCTAGAAGCACGGGGCCGTTGAGCGGGAGTGTGAGGGGTTCGGTTCCTCCGATCAGCACGGAGCGGCCGATTAATGAATTGGCCCACAAGGTGACCAGCAGGCCCAAGATTCCTCCGCCGAGGGCTAGTACCATGGATTCGGTGAGTTGATGCAGGATCAGCTTGGCCCGAGAGCCACCGAGCGAGGAACGGATGGCGAGATCGCGTGTTTTGGTGGCGGCACGGGCGAGTTGGAGCGTGGCAATGTTAAAGCAGGCGAGGAGCAAAACCACAATACCCACACCAAATAAAAGCCAGGCCAGGAAGTGACCGGTGCTGTCCAGGGCGGCTTCGTTCATCGACATCGCGGCGAGCTGGCGTCCGCTGTTGAACTGCGGGTTGTCGCGGGCCCAGCGGGAGAGTATGGGGCTGATCTGGGCCGCTGCTTGTGCCTTGGTTACGCTGGGACTGAGGCGTCCGATGACACCGAAAAAATGATTGTGGGACTCCACCATGTGGCGCGGCAGGGTGATCGGGCGCCACAGATCGACCTTGCCGAAAAAAACCGGGTAGGTGAACGATGCCGGCATCACGCCGATGATCGTGACCTGCTCGGCATTGAGACGGATGGTGCGGCCGATGACGTTGCGGTCGCCGCCAAAATGCGATTGCCAAAAGGCAAAGCTGAGTAGGGTGACTTGGTTGCGTCCGGGTGTTTCTTCGTCTGCGGTGAAGGCGCGGCCGAGCATCGGCTGTACGCCGAAGGTTGAAAAGAAATCGGCAGAGGCGTCGACCGCGTCGAGGCGTTCGGCTGGTTGACCGGGTTCGGCGAGCGCATCGTTCCAACCGGAAAAGGCGGTAAAACTTTCAAACGGCTTCGACTTGTCAGGCGTCTCCTGGGCGGAGGACGAAACCTGTGCACGCATCTCCTCGAATTCCCGAAACGAATAACCCTCGAGTTGCTTCTGCGCGCTTCGGCTCTGAATGTTGAGCATGCGCTCGGACTCGGGGAACGGTGCGCTCCTAAAGAGCAGCACATCCACCAGCGTGTACATCGACGTGTTGACCCCGATGCCGAGCGCGAGGGTGAGGAGCACGACGCAGGTGAACCCGGGAGATTTGCCGAGCGAACGAAAGGCGTGGCGGATATCGGAGAGCATGAGATTGTTCAGTTTTAAGTGGTAAGTGATAAGGGATAAGTGGGAGCAGAAGGTTAGGCGTGTTTAGTGGATCGTTGCTTAAGCCTTAAAACTTATCCCTTATCACTCAATCGGAGCGCAGGGCTTCGATTGGGTTTACCTTGGTCGCACGGCGGGCCGGGAGCAGGCAGGCGACGAGGGCAGCAACGAGCAGCAGGCCGGCGCCAACGAGATATGACGCCGGGTCGCTGCGCGAAATCGCGTAGAGCTGGCTTTGCAGGAAACGGCTGGCGATCCACGCAGTGCCGCCGCCCAACACGAGGCCGGGCAGCACAAGCCAGAGCCCGCGTTTGAGAATGTCGCCCAGTACGTCGACACGGTTTGCGCCAAGCGCCATACGGATGCCAATCTCGCGTGTGCGCTGACCGACGACGAACGCGAGCACGCCGTACAGGCCGATTAAGGCCAGCAACAGGGCGGTAGCGGCAAAGAAGACGAAGAGACGCAGGTTGAACTTTCGGTCGGAGATGTGTTCATCCAGCAGTTCTGTCATCGGACGGATGCTGGTGACTGGGTTGTCGGGGAATTCGCGGCTCAGCGCAGCCCGGACGGAACTGGCGATACTCGATGGATCGGTCGCCGTGCGCAGGACGAGGAACGTGGCGTTCGGTATGCCAAACTGCCTGAGGGAGAGGTAAAACTCAGGTGTTGGCCCCTGATCCAGTCCCGATTGGGTGACGTCGCCCACGATCCCGATGATCTCGATAAAAGGCAGCCCCATGTGCGGAAAACCAAAGCGAAATCGTTTTCCGATTGGGTCTTCTCCTGGCCAGTATTTGTCGGCCATGCTCTTGCTAATCACTCCCTGAAACGTGACATCTTTATAGAGTATGGGGAGGTTTTCCGGCGAGAATGGAATCCCTGGCGGGAACTTGGGTTCAATTTCATGGCCGTCGAAAACGCGACCGCGAATCAACGGGATGCCCATCGTCTGGAAATATTCTGCCGATATTGCATGGTTGCTTGCAGAGGGGAACTTTCCCTGCTCGGGCAGAGGTGGTCCTTCCAGATAGAAAACGGTGGACGAGCTGGACCAGCTGAACGGCAGACAGCTTCCGACTGCAGCGCTTTCGACGCCGGGGAGGTTTCGTACGGCACCGATCATCCTGTTGTAAAATCTCGTTAACGAAAACGGATCTTTTTGAAACTCCGATAAAGGCGGCGGTTCTACGTGGACCGTGAGCACCTGGGCGGGGCGGATTCCCGGATCGACGGTAAGCAGATTCTGAATACTGCGTATCAACAGCGAGGCGCCGACTAACAGCACCAACGCCAGTGCCACCTGGATTCCGACCAGAATATCGCGCACGTGCCAGCGGCCCCAGCGGGTATTCACGATGCGAGGCGTCTGTTTTAGCGCGTCGTTGGGATTGCAGTGCGAAAGCTGCCAGGCCGGGGCCAAACCAAATCCTATGCCGGTCAAAAATGTGGCGAGTATTGTGAAAACCAATACGCGGTAGTCGAGCGAGCCAGTGCCCTCGACCAAAGATCTCATGTTCCAGGGGATGAGGCGTTCGATGAAGCTGTAGCCCCAAAGGCCGAGCAGCAGGCCGGCTGAACCGCCGAGGGCGGCGAGGACAAGATTCTCCGAGAAAAGTTGGCGGATGAGCTGGATGCGAGTGGCGCCCAGAGCGGTGCGGATGGCCATCTCCCGCAGCCGTGAAAACGACCGGGCGAGCAGCATATTCGCAAGATTGACGCAGGCGATGAGCAGCACCATGCCGACGGCGCCGCAAAGAAGTAGGAGATTGGTTCGGGAGTCTGAAGAGAGCCTGTCGCGCAGGAGTTCCGCCCGAATGCCGATGCCGCCATTGTCGGCTGGGTACTCGTGCTGAAGCCGTTCCGCGATGGTATTGAACTGTTTTTGCGCGGTGGCCAGAGCGATGCCCGGTTTGAGCAGACCGAGCGCGATGGCCCCGTTATGGTTCGCGCGCATGGTCATGAAATTCTCCTTTGCGTAAGGAGCCAGCGGGACAAAGACGTCGACATTGCGTACGAAGCGGAAACTGGCCGGCAGGATGCCGGCGATGACGACATTGCGGTTGTCGAGGAGGATCGATTTGCCGATGAGATCCGTTGCTCCGTGGAAGCGTTTTTGCCACGTGGCGTAGGTTAACCAAGCGACAGGTGTCGAACCCTCCTTGTCGTTCTCGGCGGTGGGCAACTGGCCCTGGAGCAGTGACACTCCCAGGGTGGAGAAGAACTCACTCGTGATGAAACCAAGTGAAACTTGCTCGGTGATATCGGGTGTCTTGAGGCGCCCGGAGTCGGTATCGTAAAGCGTGAGAAAGGAGAAGACGTCTTGTTGTTGCTGCCAGTCGCAGAAATTCGGATACGAGACTGACATCCGGTTGAAGTTGGCATTGGTCTCATCAACCTGGACAATGCGATCTTGGTTTGGGTACGGCAGCGGACGCAGCAGCGTGTTGTTGATCACGCTGAAGAAGGCGGTGTTCGCGCCAATGCCCAGCGCCAGGGTCAGAATCGCGACGAGCGTGAACCCCGGAGTGTGAAAAATCTGCCGAAAGGCGTGGCGTAGATCGGAGCGCATGGCGAAGTTTAACCCGAATTCTTGAGGGTTTTTGCTGCCCGCCATTCCATCAGCAATCCTATGACGAAAAGCGTCGGAATGGTTACGGCAGCGGTTAAAGAGAGAGCCACCAAGGCAGAGCCCGAAAACGTTTCGGTCAGGAGTAGGGCGACTACCGGAATGGTGAACATAAGAAAGAGTGGTACCGGCTGGTTATGGTTTCCGGACATGAATACTGCCGCCACTGGTGTGAAGGCGCACGCTGGGGCCGCCGCCGTTGACGGTGCCCGTGACCCGGCTGCGCCCGATTTTGCCCTGCACGGTCAATGGAAGGTCGCAGTCGACACCACCACCGGATGTCTCTGCGTCGAGGTTCAGCTTGGCGTCTGGGGCCACCGTGACCGTGATGCTGCCACCGGAAGTCGAGAGGTCGACGTCGCCCGGGATCGGAGCGAGCAGGCTCGCGTGAACCGAACCACCTGACGTGTGGCCATTGATTTTGCCCTGGATGTTGTCGATGGTTATGCCACCGCCACTTGTATCGACGGAGACCGGACCGTTGAAAGATTTGACGGTGATGCTGCCGCCGGACGTGTTTCCACTGAGCGCACCGCTTCCACCTGTCACCTCAATCCTGCCGCCGCTCGTTCCGAGGCGAAGCTCGCCATCGCAATCGGCCGCCTGGACGCTGCCGCCCGAGGTGTGACCATCGACGGGACCGTGTAGATTGGCGAAATGCAGAGCACCGCCGCTCGTGTTGACCTTGACCGAACCTGAAGCGCCGCTTACCGCGATCGAACCACCGGAAGTCTTGAGCGTGGTGTTAAAATTCGCCGGGATGCGCACGACGTAACGTGCTTCATTCCGGTTGTGCCAGCCACTGAACCACGACCACGTCATGTGCGTTGGGGCGCGGACGATCACGGTGTTTCCATCCTGGCTGAACTCGATCGGATTCTCCTTCAAGTAGCTTTCTTCATCAGTGCTGTTCCAGCGTGTGATCTTGCGCCATGCATCCACGCTCACTTCAGTGCGGTCAGCACTGGCGACTACTTCGATGGAGCCAAAGCCAATGTCAATCACGAGGTTACCGCCAGGCGACGCATTGAAGGTTTTGGCGGTTTTTTCCTCGGTCGCAGCAGAAACCACGCAGACGGGAAGCAGGAGCAGAGCGAATATTTTGTTCATCGGAGTTGTGGTCAAATTTTAGGCGGGCAATAACAGACCATCGGCGAGCCGGACAATGCGTGAACCGAAGGCGGCGTTTTCCGCTGAGTGCGTGACCTGCACAATGGTGACGCCGCTCTCCTCGTTGAGTTTTTTGAACAAAGCCATGATCTCGCGGCCTTGATCGGAGTGTAGGTTGCCAGTGGGTTCATCGGCGAGGATCAACGTCGGCTTGGCGACGAGCGCGCGGGCCACGCCAACCAACTGCTGTTGACCACCTGAGAGCTGGTTCGGGTAGAGATCTTTTTTCCCGACGATATTAAAGCGGTCGAGCGTCTCGCAGACGATGCTCTCCCGTTCCTTCTTGGGAACGTTTCGGTATGAAAGCGGAATATCCAGGTTCTCGTAGACGGTGAGATCGTCGAGGAGGTGATAGTTCTGGAAAATGAAACCGATGTTCTTTTTTTGAAGCTCGGCGCGCTGGGCCCGGTTGAGGGAATGCACCGCGGTTTCCAGGAAGCGGTATTCGCCCTCCCAGCCGGCGTCGTGCAGGCCGAGGATGTGCAGCAAGGTGGATTTGCCCGAGCCTGACGGACCCATGATGGAGACAAATTCGCCCGCGGCGATTTCGAGGTTGATGTCACGAAGAGCGTAGAACGGCCCGCCCTTTAGCGGGTAGATGCGGTTGATGTGTTTGAGGGAGATCATGGGATTAAGTGGATTTGGGAGTCTGGGTTTACAGCGGATCAGGGACTGCTTTCGTTCTGAGAAGTTGGGGACAGTTATTCCGCCCGGAGGGCATCGAGTGGGTTGATGCGGGAGGCGCGAAGCGAAGGGAGAAGCATCGCAAAAAATACCACGCCCAGCATGATGCCTGCGGTGGCGGCAAGTATGCCG
>Ga0302294_10000259_pt1 | contig 16454 bp, 17 predicted proteins | sample III_Fen_N2_3_FD_194550 | JGI IMG/M metagenome (GOLD analysis project Ga0302294, IMG submission 194550) | Peat permafrost microbial communities from Stordalen Mire near Abisko, Sweden - III_Fen_N2_3 | ecosystem: Environmental > Terrestrial > Soil > Wetlands > Permafrost | place: Sweden: Abisko...
CACGGGGCCGGGATAGCCGATGGATACGACGTCATACTCCCAGTCGGCAGCGGCCTTGCGCGCCTCGTCGACCATGAGCTTCGCCGTCATTTTCGGGCCAGACGGGAACTTGCGACGCGTCTCATGTCCCGACGCCAACAGCTTCACGTTGGTTCCGCCCACATCGATGGCAAGTACGTTCATGCACGACTCCAGGTAATCGATACAGTCAGCAAATGCTCATTGCTGCCGCATGAGTTTACACTACACACTCGCCAACCGACGCTCACCTGCCCGCCCGCACCGCTTCGGCGAGTTCGTCAAGCAATACGGCAGTCTGTCCCCATCCCATACAGCCGTCAGTGATGCTCTTGCCATGCACCAGAGGCTGGCCAGGAATCAGCTTTTGCGCACCTTCCACGAGATTGCTTTCCAGCATGACGCCGATAATCCGCCGTTCTCCCCCGGCCAGCTGACCGGCCACATTACGGCAGGCCTCCGCCTGGCGGCCATACTGCTTACTGCTGTTGGCGTGGCTACAATCGATCATTACCTGTGGCCTCAGTCCAGCAGCCCCCAGTTCGGCGCAGGTTTCATTTACGGCTTCCGCCGTGTAGTTGACCTGGTTACGCCCTCCGCGCAGAATCACGTGGCAATCAGGATTGCCATTGGTAGCGAAGATGGCCGATTGCCCGTGCTTGGTGTGCCCAAGAAATGTATGCGGGTGCGCTGCAGAGAGCACCGCTTCGATGGCGATCTGTACGTCACCCGAAGTCGCATTCTTGAATCCCACCGGACACGACAGGCCCGACACCAACTGGCGGTGAATTTGGCTTTCAGTTGTGCGCGCACCGATAGCTCCCCAACTCACCAAGCCCGCAAGGTACTGGGGCGTAATCATGTCGAGGAACTCAGTACCAGCAGGCACGCCCATTTCCGCCAGATCCAATAAGAGGTGCCGCGCCTGCCTCAGCCCGTCGTTAATCTTGTATGACTGGTCGAGGTACGGGTCATTGATTAAGCCTTTCCACCCGATGGTTGTGCGCGGCTTCTCGAAGTACACGCGCATCACGATGCGCAATTCGTTGGCGTGCTGGTCAATCGCTTGCTTCAGCAATGCGGCGTACTCGCGTGCAGCCTTGGTGTCATGGATGGAGCAGGGTCCCGCGATGACGAGCAGGCGTTGGTCCCTCCCGTTCAGGATGGCGGCGATCTGCTCGCGGGCTTGATGCACCGTAGCCGAGGCCCTTTCCGTGGTGGGAAGCTCTTCCTCCAGGAACACGGGAGGCAGAACAACTTTGATCCATTTGATGCGAAGGTCGTCAGTGGAATAGAACATCGAGCTGGCCCTTGTAGATGAAGGTTAACTCAGGCCACTACGGCCCTTGCTCAATACTCTAACAGTCCCCAAAAAAGCGAATTGCCTGCCCAACTCTGGTGTAGACTCACACTTTCTTCGGGGAATCAGATCGGTAAAGCAAGAGCATGGCTGCACGGCTCGGTCGCGGTGAACTGAATCGTCAAGCCGCGCTACCTGAGTCGCAAATTGACTGCACATCTCGAAACGGATTACCAATGCTGTCAACCAGTACCCAATACCTTAAGAGGAAACCATTATGACTGCGAAGGAACGGCTTACGGCGACCGGAAGAAAGAAGCTGCTCGCCTTGGACGGCGGGGGCATCCGTGGTGCGATGACGGTGGAAGTGCTGGCGAGCATTGAGAAGATGCTCCGCGAACAACTCAAGAAGCCCGACCTCGTCCTGGGAGATTACTTTGACTACATCGGCGGCACGAGCACCGGTGCGATCATCGCGGCCACGCTGGCGTCCGGAATGTCTACCGACGCACTTCGTAAGTTTTACGAGCAGTCCGGCAGGGAGATGTTCGACAAGTCTTCCGTCCTGCGACGGTTTCAACAAAAATACAAAGGCGAAGCCCTGCGCCACCAATTGCAAGAGGTCTTTGGCCAAGACACTCTGCTGTCGTCGGACCGTCTTCGCACCCTGTTACTGATGGTCATGCGAAATGCGACTACTGACTCTCCTTGGCCGATTTCGAACAATCCTCGCGCCATGTTCAACAATACCGGGGATGACAACGACAACCTCAAACTTCCGCTGTGGCAGTTGGTCCGCGCCAGCACGGCCGCGCCGACCTATTTTCCGCCCGAAGAAATTCAAGTGGGCCAGAACCATTTTCTGTTCGTCGATGGCGGAGTCACGATGTACAACAATCCCGCGTTCAAGCTTTTCTTGATGGCGACGATACCGGCCTACCGGGTGGAGTGGCCCACAGGGGAAGACCAGATGCTTATCGTTTCGGTCGGTACCGGACACGCTCCCGATGCGAACCGCGGACTGGCGCCGGCCGACATGAACTTGCTTTACAACGCTTCGTCAATTCCCTCAGCGCTGATGGCGGCCGCTTTGCACGAACAGGACATGATGTGCCGCGTTTTTGGACGCTGTCTTGTGGGCGACCCCATCGACCTCGAAGTCGGAGACTTGCGCGACGCTCTGCCAGCCAACGCGCCTAAGTTGTTTACGTACATGCGATACAACGCGGAATTGACGAAGCCTGGATTAGGCAGACTTGGCGTCAACGTCGATCCCAAGCGAGTTCAGCAACTCGATTCAGTGGAGGCGATCGGAGAACTACAAGAAGTGGGGCGCGCCGTCGGGAAGGCCGTTAATTCCAGCCACTACAAGGGTTTCTTATCCTGAATCGTGGGACTGGATTGTACAAGAAGTGTGGCTGCCCCTCAGGGATTCGAACCCCGATATGCCGCTCCAGAGGCGGCTGTCCTACCGTTGAACGAAGGGGCAGCAAATGCGACTGCTGCGAGCGCAGCGTATCTGCCGCTGTCTTGATTTTATGGTGTGTTGCGCGGGAGCGTCAACTTGTTAGCGCGGAAACCGGCCGCATCCGTTCTGGCTATCCTCGACACGTACAAAATCACAGCGAGCCGCTATGTGCCGCGCTAGAATGGGCAGCATTCTTGCTTTGATGAGGCCCCAATGATTTCTTACCCAGGAACCGCCGCATTCACGCACGACACTGGCGAGATAGCACGCCTGCCGCTACAGGCCGCACAGTGCGCGCTGGTCGTCGTAGACATTCAAGAAAAGCTCCTTCCGCCTATCTTCAACAACGAGGAACTCGTAAGGAACTCTCAACTGCTTGTACGCCTGGCCAACATCCTTGAGATTCCTACCATCGTCACCACGCAATATGCGAAGGGGCTGGGGCCGACGATGCCGGAGATCGCCTCGCTGCTTACCGGCACACCACCAATCGACAAGATGCAGTTCGGCTGTTTCGGCTGCGACGATTTCTGTTCCGCGCTCAAATCGCTTCCCGGCAATCGCAACACCCTGCTGGTGTGTGGCATGGAGGCCCACATTTGCGTGATGCAGACTGTTCTCGGGGCCCTGAACGATGGCTACTTCGTGCATGTCGCTTCCGATGCCGTGGGTTCACGCGTCCGCTGGAATTGGGAAATCGGCATCGACCGTATGCGCGTCGCCGGCGCCGTCATCTCCACCACCGAAATGATGATCTACGAATTGCTGCGCGCCTCCGGCACGCCTGCGTTCAAGCAGATGCTGCCGTACCTCAAAGGTTGAGGCTCGAACATTTCCAACCCAGCTCGAAGCAAGGTATCCTCTCACCTTCATGATCTCTCTCGCCCGCAAGCTACGCCTGGCTGATTTCTTCTCGCTCGGCTTTGGCACGATGGTCGGCGTCGGCTGGCTGGTCGTCATGGACGACTGGCTGCAGCGCGGTGGCCCCCTGGGTGCTGTGCTGGCGTTCGCCATCGGCGGACTCGTTCTACTGCCCATTGGCGTCGTTTACGGGCATTTAGTCCGCGCCATGCCCGACGCTGCCGGGGAAATTGCCTACACTGCGGCGGTCTTTCCCCGCTCCATAAGTTTCGCTACCGGATGGATGATGCTGCTCGCCTACTACATCGTCTGTCCGTGGGAGGCCGTAGCGATCGGACGTATCGCAGGCTACCTGTTCCCTGCCCTGAACTCCATCGAGCTCTACCGCGTCGCCGGCAAGCCGATCTTCTTTCCGCACTTGGTCATCGGCCTCGGACTCACCATCTTCCTCACAGCTTTAAATTATCGCGGCATCCGACTGAGCGCGACGCTACAAAACTGGAGCACCTTCGCCGTGCTCGCCCTGACCATCGGCTTTGTCAGCGCAGGCATCAGCCACGGCTCGACCGCGAATCTTCAACCGCTCTTTAGCGGGCCTGCCGTCGTTTCCATCATTCTCATGTTGCAGGTCGTGCCCTACTTCATGACCGGTTTCGAGTCCATCGGCAAAGCCTCAGAGGAAGCGAGCACCGCATTTCAGCCCCGGCGCTTCATGCTCGCCATCTTGCTGGCGATTGTCGTCGGCGCTTTGTTTTACGCTGTCGTCACCATCGCAGTGGCCTACGTGGCTCCGTGGACAGGCCTCGTACACGAGCGCTTCGCCACCGCCGTCGCCTTTGAGCACGCCATGGGATCGCAACTCATCGTCAAGGTCATCATGGCGACGGCACTGCTTTCGCTGGTGAAGATTTTCAATGGGAACTTCATCGCCGCCAGCCGGCTACTATTCGGCCTGGGACGTCGCGGGCTGGCAGATAAACGTCTCGCCTACGTACATCCTATCAATCGCACACCCTCAGTGGCCATTGTGTGCCTCGGCGTCTCCACCGCGTTACTAATGTTCGCTGGCGGGTCGATATTAGTGCCGATCACAGAAGTGGGTTCGCTCGCCTCGTTGCTTGGCTGGATGGCTTCATGCGCGGCGTTCCTGCGGATGTTACCCTCATCGCTGGGCCGCCTGGCCGGCGCCACCGGCATCGTGGTCACTTCACTTCTGCTATTAATGAAAGTGCTGCCGCAGGTCCCCGGTCACTTCACGCGATATGAATGGATCGCGCTGGCGGTATGGGTGGGGCTGGGACTGCTCCTCCGGCGCGCGCCTGCCCATGACTAACTGAACCCTTCACCTCGAAGGACACCGAAAAGTCGCGCACCGTTCGATGGGGCCCGTGTCTTCCGCAGCGAAGTGAACTCCTATGACTCCAGCGCTACTAACTGCGGATAGAATCGCACGGCATGAGGCGATGTGCTGAGCACTGTTTTCTCAGGCAACTCCCCCATGTACATTGCAATCTCGTCGCAGGCATGCAGCCGCGGACAGCGCAGGCAATCCTTGTACATCTTGTCGGGAAGCAGTTCCTTCTCGACGACGGCAAATCCCATCTTGCCGAAGAATTCAGGGATGCGGGTGAACAAACACACGCAGGTAACACTTTGTCGCGCGGCCTCGGCCAGCAATGCGTCAATCAGGATGCGCCCTGCGCCCTTTCCTTTTGCATTCTTGCCGATGGTGATGGAACGCACTTCGGCTAAATGCATCCCGTAAAGGTGCAGCGCACCGCAACCGACAACTTCACCATCTTCTTCGATGACTACGAAATCGCGAATGTTTTCACTGATTTCCGCCAGCGAGCGGCCCAGTAAGGTCCCGTCCCCAACGTGAATCTGGATGAGTTGCTCGATCGCGATCGCGTCGGGCAAGGTTGCGTTACGCGCAAACATGGGCGGCTCCTGCAAACATCAAGAGTGTTTCCTTCACCTGCTGCAACGCCGCCCGAACCTGAGAAGGAGCAGTACCACCCGGCACGTCGTGAATAGCTAGAACTTGCTGCAACTGCAACGCTTGATAGAACTCGGGACTCGCGGCAATGCCACAGTCTGAAAGTTCTGCTTGAGAGAGGTGCTCTAGTTCGCAACCCTTACCGACACACAGCTGCACAGCCTTGCCGATGCGCTCATGTGCAGTCCGGAATGGCACTCCGCTGCGCACTAGGTAGGCCGCACCCGCCAGCGCGTTCATGAATCCGGCGCTGGCCGCGTCCTGCATGCGGCCGTGATCGAAAGTGACACTCGCCATGAATCCCGTGGCCACCCGCAACATACTGGACACCTGCTGCGCGGCAGCGAACACAGGCTGCTGCGTTTCCTGCATGTCTTTGTTGTAGGCCAGCGGCAAACCCTTCACGGTCACAAATAGTGCGATGGCGTCAGCAAATGCTCGCGCCGCTTTGCCGCGAATCAATTCCAGCGCGTCTGGATTCTTCTTCTGCGGCATCGCGCTGCTACCCGTAGAAAACTCCTCTGGCAGCTTCACGAAACCGTACTCGGTCGTCGCGAACAGGATCAACTCCTCGGCCCAGCGGCTCAGATGCAGTGCCACGGACGACAGAGCCTGCACAAACTCAATCGCGAAATCGCGATCGCTGGTTGCGTCAATGCTATTGGCCGTCGGCGCATCGAACTCCAGAGCTTTTGCCATTCCAGCCCGATCCAACGGCAGGATGGTGCCTGCAACCGCCCCCGAGCCCAGCGGACACTGATTGAGGCGCTTGCGACAGTCCGAAAGTCGACCCAGGTCGCGCACGAACATCTCCACATACGCCAGCAGCCAATGTGCCACGAGCACCGGTTCGGCTCGTTGCATGTGTGTGTAGCTTGGCATGGCAGCATCGCCGGCCAGCTCGGCCTGTGTGACAAACTCGCCGCCCATCTCGACCAGCAACAACGAAATTGCGTCGATCTGTGCCCGCACATAAAGGCGCAGGTCGGTCGCGATCTGCTCGTTGCGGCTGCGGCCGGTGTGCAGCTTCAGGCCAACCTCGCCCGCAATCTCCACCAGCCGCTTTTCGACGTAGTGGTGCACGTCTTCGATCGTGGGATCGTCGTCCGCCGGAATCCCCTCCGCCGCGATCTGGTCGAGCGCCTTCTGTGTCAGTGACAGCTCCCCGCTCGACAGCACCCCAGCCTTCGCGAGGGCAGCGGCGTGCGCTTGGCTCGCCGCAATCTCGTAAGGCACTAGAATGCGATCGAACGGAAACGACCGCTGCCACTCTTCGAATTCCGCGTTCAGCTCCTGGCTGAACCGGCCCGACCACATCTTCACTTCGTTACCTCGGTCTTCTGGTGAATCAGGGCACGCGACCGCGCCGGCAGACCCAGAATGCGGATGAATCCTTCCGCGTCTTTCTGGTCGTAGCTGGTTCCCATGGTGAAGCTGGCTACATCAGGACGGTACATTGAGGTCTCCGACCTACGACCGGCGATCGCGATGTTCCCCTTGTAAAGCGCCAGCGTAACCGTGCCGCTCACGTCGCCCTGTGAGCTCTTCACGAAGGCTTCGAGTGACTCGCGCAGTGGCGTGAACCATAGGCCGAAATACACCACTTCGGCGTACTTCAGCCCAATGTGCTGTTTGAAGTGCGCCAGTTCGCGATCGAGGCAAAGCGCCTCGAGTTCGCGATGAGCTGTCAGCAGCAAAGTGCCACCCGGCGTCTCGTAACACCCACGCGACTTGATGCCTACAAAGCGGTTCTCCACCAGGTCGATGCGGCCGATAGCATTCCTCGCGCCAATTTCGTTCAGCACTTCAACAGTCGCCACCGGGTCCAACACCACGCCATTCACCGCGATGGGCAGGCCGTTCTTGAACTCGATGGTCACCTTCTCCACCGCGTCGGGAGCGTCTTGCGGAGACTTCGTCCACGTCCACGTGCTCTCCAGCGGCGCGTTGTTGGGATCTTCCAACTCACCACCCTCGTGGCTGACGTGCAGCAGGTTGCGGTCGCGGCTGTGGATCTTCTCCCGGCGCTGCGCCACAGGAATGTCGTGCGCCTCGGCATACTCCAGGCAATCTTCGCGCGACTTCAGCGTCCACTCTCGCCACGGCACGATGACTTTCAGTTCCGGGGCCAGCGCCTGGTAGGCATGCTCGAAGCGCACCTGGTCGTTGCCCTTGCCGGTGCATCCGTGTGAAACCGCGGTAGCGCCCTCTTTCAGCGCGCATTCGACCTGATACTTAGCGATGATCGGCCGCGCCAGCGAAGTGCCGAGCAGATATTTGTGCTCGTACACCGCACCCGCCTGAATCGCCGGAAAAACGTAGTCGGTCAGGAACTCCTGCCGCAGGTCCTCCACGATGACCTTGCACGCACCGGTCTTGTATGCCTTATCAACAACAGCATCGAGGTCGTCGCCCTGTCCCACGTCGGCGACAAACGCGATGACGTCATAGTCGTAGTTTTCTTTCAACCACGGAATGATGATGGAGGTGTCCAACCCTCCTGAATAAGCAAGCACAACTTTTTCACGCATGAGCACTCCTCGGCGGGAAGCGGTGCGAACCACCTTCCAGCAACAAAACCATGATGGCTTTTTGAATATGCAAGCGGTTCTCCGCCTGGTCGAACACAACCGAACGCGGAGAATCGATCACAGCCGCGGTCACTTCGTCTCCCCGGTGCGCGGGCAAGCAGTGCATGAACACCGCGTGCTTGGCGGCCTTCGAGAACAACTTCTGGTTCACCTGGAACGGCATGAAGATATTTCTGCGCTCCGTGGCTTCTTCTTCCTGTCCCATACTCGCCCACACGTCGGTGTACACGGCGTCGGCGCCCTCAACGGCTTCAACGGGATCATTGGTCACCTTAACCTTTGAACCCGAAACCGTCGCAATCTTTTCGGCCGCGCTTAAGATATCGGCATGCGGCTCGTATCCCGCCGGAGTCGCGACCGATATTGATGCGCCCAAGCTGGCCGCAGCCAGCATCAGCGAATGGGCCACGTTATTGCCATCGCCCACGTAAGCGAGGCGTACATTATGCAGATCGCCGAACTGTTCCTGCAATGTCTGCATGTCGGCCAGGGCCTGACACGGGTGCTCCAACTCGCTGAGCGCATTGATCACCGGAATCGATGCGTGCCGTGCCATCTCCGTCACAGTTTCGTGCGCAAACGTCCGCAGTACCACGCCATCGATCCAGCGCTCCAGGTTGTGCGCCACATCGCTAAGGCTCTCGCGCGCTCCCAGCCGGGAGTGCGTCTGATCCACGAAAAACGACGTCCCGCCCAGCGCGTTGATGCCCGCTTCAAACGTCAGGCGCGTCCGCAGCGATGGCTTCTCGAAGAAAAGCACGATCTGCTTGCCCACGAGCGTGCCGCGGTAATCCGCCGGACGCAGCTTCATAGCAGTCGCTAGCTCCAGCGCGCAAGCCAGTTCGTCCGGTTGAAAGTCCCGTATAGATATCAGGTCGCGTCCGGTGACGGAGCGCTGCGCGAACATGCTCTGGCTGGCACCCGGGGGAATTGTTGTTGCAATCACGTCATACCTCCTACTGGTTCGACCAGTTGGGCTTGTCAATGGTTTGTCATTGATGAATCGTTTACGAACACGGACACGGGCGAGATCTATTTCCGTCGCTCCAGGGCGCGGTCGAAAGTCAGGTACATCATGACGCAATGACCTCCGTGCCGCCCTCGATGGGATGAGTAAAGAAACCTGGCAGAACTTCGGCGCTCGAGGCCGGCAGAATCCGGACTCGCGTAACCCCTTTTTTTAGAGCACTTGTGCAGGCTTCTAGTTTGGGCAGCATGCCGCCGCTCACCGTCGCCTTTTCCACCATTTGCGCTATCGCTTTCACGTCGAGCCAGCGGATAACCTCGCCGTCGGCACCCTTAACTCCTGCCACGTCAGTAAGATAGACCAGAGCGTGCGCTCCGCAAGCGATCGCGCACGCCGACGCCATCTGGTCGGCGTTAACGTTGTAGTACTCGCCATCGAATCCCAAGGCCAGGCTCGATACCACCGGAACAATCCCAGCCGACCACAGCCGCTGGATCGCATCAGTGTTGACTGAGCGAATTTCGCCCACAAAGCCCAAATCCGGCGACAGCTTTTTCGAGGCGCGAAACATACCTAAGTCCCCGCCGCACAATCCGATAGTCGGCTGTCCCGCCGCGCCCATTGAGGCCACCAATTGCTTGTTGAGCTGCCCAGCCAGAACCATGATGGCGACATCCCGTGTTTGTGAGTCAGTCACCCGTAAACCATTGATAAAGCTGGTCTCGCAGCCAAGTTGCTTCAGCGTGCGGCTCAACGCAGCTCCGCCGCCATGAACCACAATGACCTGGTGTCCTTCCCGGCAAAGCCCGGGGATGGCAGCGGCGAACTTCTTCACCAACTCCTTGTTGTCGAGCGCCGCTCCGCCGATTTTCAACACCAACTTCATTGCAGTCCCGCTTTCTCATTGAATCCGAACATGAGGTTCATGTTCTGCACCGCTTGTCCGGCGGCCCCCTTTAACAAATTGTCGATGCAAGATACGAGCACTGCCCGCGTCCCGTCAGGGGAGACCGCGAAGCCGATGTCGCAAAAATTCGTGCCGCGAGAAAACTTGATCTGCGGCAGCTTCGCCGAGCCGAAAACCCGCACCCATGGCTTGCCGGAATAGAACTCGCGCAGCGACCTTTCCAGCTCCTCGGTAGCCATCGGTTTAACCAGGTGCACGTAAATCGTCGACAGAATCCCGCGAGGAATCGGCAGCAGGTGCGGCGTAAACTGCAATGCCGCGCTGTCAAGACCGAGTTGTTCGAGCATTTCTCCGGTGTGTCGGTGGCCAAACACGCTGTACGCCGCAAAGTCGCCGTCCACTTCCACGAAGTGCGTCTTGGGGCTGGAAGACTTCCCTGCTCCCGACACGCCCGACTTCGAATCGCAGATGACGCCTCGCGCCACATCCACGTAGCCGGCCCGAATCCACGGCGCCAGCGCCAGAATGACCGAAGTCGGATAGCACCCAGGATTGGCCACCAGCGCCGCGCCCTTGATCTCGTCCGCATGCAATTCGGGCAGGCCGTATACCGCCTCGCCATCGAGCTTCGCTGCAACTGGCGCGTCGGAGTCGCTGAACCCGTATACGACCCGGTTCTCTGACTTCTTCAATCGCCACGCGCCACTCAGATCCACTACTCGAAAACCACGCGCAAGGGCCTCAGGCACTAACTCACGCGAAAACTCATGCGGCGTGGCCAGGAACAATACATCCACGCCCGCGCCCTTCATGCGCTCCCACGAGAAGCTCTCAAATGGAAAGCTACCGTTGCCTGCGATCTGCGGGTAAGCGTCGCTGAGGTCTTTGTAGGCGCTGTCACCATTGCGGCTGAACAGCAGGGGCTTCTTCGCGCCCTCATGGCGCGACAGCAGACGCACCAGTTCGAATCCAGAATAGCCGGTCGCTCCGAATACTGCGGATTGGAGTTGCTGGCCCATTTTTACCGGAAGTATCCGCGGATGCGATTGGTCAACTTCTCTGCGGTCGCGTTATCCGGCGCGATGACCAGGATGGTGTCGTCGCCGCCGATCGTTCCCACAACTTCTTCCCACTCTTCTCCGTCAATGGCCGCCGACACCGGCTGAGCGCTGCCTGCGCTGGTTTTCACCACCACCAGGTTCTGCGCTCTTCGGACCTCGTATACAAACTCCCGGATCAGGCGCTCAATCGACGGCAGAAATGCGTCCGGAACCTCGCCCTGCGGGAACTTGTATCCGTCTGGCGTCTTCACCAGTCGCAGTTCGTGGATATCGCGCGACAGTGTCGCCTGCGTTACCCGATGGCCGCGTCGGTAAAGCCTTCGCCGGAGTTCTTCCTGGCTGGAGACTTCCTGGCTGCTCACGAGATCACGGATGGCGGAATGGCGTGCCAGTTTCGACATAGCATAAATATACATATTTATGCATATTCATGCAACTCGCCGTTTGGATAAGCGGTAGAGCATCGCGCTACTTCGCGAGCCCGGGTTGCCGCAGGAAGTCGCGGACTATCACGGAGGCGTCCTGATGCTTTCCGTCAACTGCGTAATTCATGCGGCGCATATCGTCGGCGGTGATGCGGCCGGCCAGACCATCGAACACCGGACGGGCTGTCGGATACCTCACCAGCAACTCTGGGCGAACGATCGGCACCGCGTCATACGGCGGGAAGTAATGGCGATCGTCTTCGAGTACGACGAGGCCCAGGGCCGCGATCAGCCCGTCTGTGTTCGATCCGGCGACGATATCTACACTTCGATTTTGCAAAGCACGATACAAAAGCCCGAGATCCATTACTCGTGGCGCATCGGCAAATTTCAGATCGTATGCGCGTGCCAGTCCCTTGTAGCCGTCCTGCCGTTCCAGGAATTCATACCCCACGCCCAGTCTCATCGTCGGGGCATCGGGTGCTAACTGCGACAGCTTGGAAATCCCCAGCCGCCTCGCGTCATCGCCGCGCATGACCATGGCAAAAGTGTTGTTGAAACCGAGGGGAGGCATGACATCCAGTTGGAATTTATTGCGATATTCGCGCTTCACTTCCTCATACACTTGCTCGGCGCTGCCTGCGGCATTCTGCTTGAGGACCGCCGCAAGGGCAGTTCCCGTGTATTCGGGATAGACATCGATGCGACCGGCGAGTATGGCTTGCTGGCAGATATAAGTTCCCGCAAGGTAGAAGCGGCGCTGCACAGGTGTCTGGCAAGATTGCTCTAGAACCTGAGCGAAGAGTTCACCCAATATTAGTTGCTCGGTAAAATTCTTCGAGCCGACGACGATATCCTGCCTCGAAGAACGGCAGCCGGCGGCGAGCACTGCTATCGATCCAGTAAGAAATGCGCGACGGTCGACCATGGTTAACGATGCCTGCGCGCCAGCAGCTTTTCGACGCCACCCAGCAAGAAATCCGCAAGTAACGCCATGACCGCCGCCGGAATCGCTCCCGCCAGAATCACACTGTTATCTACCATCGCGATGCCGCGAAAGATGAGTTCGCCGAGGCCTCCGGCGCCAATAGCCGCTGCGATCGTCGCGACACCTATCGTGATGACGGTAGCAATGCGAATACCGGAGAAGATCGCCGGCGAAGCCAACGGGAGTTCCACCTGCCAAAGCAGCTGGCGCGAAGTCAATCCCATAGCCACCGCCGCTTCCCGAACCGGCGCGCTGATGCCGACGATGCCGGTGTAGGTGTTCCGCACAACCGGCAGTAGCGCATAGAGTGCCAAGGCCGCAATCGCCAGCCGGTCTACACGAACACCGAGCCACGGCAATGGCAGCAACAATCCGAACAGTGCCAGGCTCGGAATCGTCTGGATTACGTTTGTACTGCCGAGGATTAACGCCTTGAGCTTCGGCTGCCGTGTAAGCAGTATTCCTAACGGCAAGCCCACCGCCACCGCAAGCAGCATAGAAACGCCGACGAGCCAGAGATGCTCACCACTCAGCATGGCAACTTCGCGCTTGTGGGTAAACAGGAAATTCAAATGGATATTCTCATCGGCACCTCACTGAGTGCCAGTCCATTGCACATCTAATCAGGTACAGGTACGTGTGACGCGCGGTACGCCTTTAAATATTCGCGCACAAGTTCGTCTTGGGACGCAAAGAACTCCTGCCGTGAATACGGCCCGATCATCTGGCCTTCTTCCATAAGTGCGATGCGGTCGCCCAGTAGCAGCGCTTCCGCGACATCGTGAGTAACAAAAACTATGGTTTTTCCCAAGGTCCTCTGCAACTTCTGAAATTCCTGCTGGATCTCCGCACGGGTGATGGGATCGAGAGCGCCAAACGGTTCATCCATCAGCAGGATTGGCGGGTCTGCAGCCAGGGCTCGAGCCAGCCCCACGCGCTGTCGCTGTCCGCCGGAGAGCTCGTGGGGATAGCGGTCTGCGAACTCCCCACTAGGCAGTCCCACTAGCTCCAGGACTTCGGCAACCCTCGCGCCAATTCTCCGCGGCTCCCATTTCTCCAGCCGTGGAACCAAGGCCACATTCTGTCGAACGGTATAGTGCGGAAAAAGGCCGACATCCTGGATGGCGTAGCCGATTCCGCGACGCAGCCGGATCACATCCCAATCGCTGGTCGGCTTGCCCTCAACCCACACTTCTCCAGAGGAAGGCGTCAGCAGCCGATTGATGAGCTTCAAGCACGTGGTCTTGCCGGACCCACTGCGACCCAGGAGCATCAGGGTCTCACCACGATGAACCGTGAGGCTAAGGTCCTTCAGCAGGAGTGCACTGCCAAGAGAGAATTGAAAAGTAACTCCGCGAAACTCTATGACATCTTCGTTGGTCGAAGCTGTTCGATGGCCATTCGGTTCAGGCGCAGGCATTGCGGTTGAATCTAACAGAACGGAGTTTTAGCTGACCAGCGCCACGACTTGTGTATTAGTGATGTAAAACGCAAGACGAAAAAACATGAATCGCGACTGTTTAGAATCAATGGTTTAGGAGGAAATTGTTCGCATGTCGTTGATTCATAAACTAGTTACACGTATCCATGTCTGGCCGTATAGGTTAGCGGTCATTCTTCAGGGCTTGGACGACGAAGTCAACCGACTTCTTGGAATTTTCAAAGAACATACTGACAGCGGGCACTGGGCGCGCGGTGACCAAAGACACCAATTCCTTGGCACCTTAGATGAAGTTGTAATGGCTCGGGAAAGACGCCGCCAGAAGAATCTTGTGGAGAAAAAAACTAAAGTAACCAAGCCGTACCGAAATGGGAATCGATCCCGTACAGCTCGAGCGCGTCAATGCAAAAGGGGCACCTGTCTGTCAGGCGCCCCTTCCTTGAATCGTTACTCGGCAGATACTAACGTCTGCCGTAGCCGCCGCCACCGCCGCCGCCGCCTGAGCGTCCGCGGTCCCGACCGCCGCCACCACCACCACCGTAGCCGCCTCGTCCGCCGCCACCACCGCCGCCGCCGCGCGGGCGATCTGTTTTAGGGCGCGCTTCGTTGATGTTGAGATTGCGACCGCCGAGGCTGGTGCCGTTCAGGGCTTCCATCGCCTTGGTTGCGGCGTCATCGTCGGTCATCTCAACGAAGGCGAAGCCGCGTGGCTGGCCGGTATCGCGATCAGTCACGATGCTGACCTTGTCCACCGGGCCATACGCTTCGAACAACGAACGCACCTGGTCTTCCGACGCATCGAAAGACAGGTTCCCTACATAAATGTTTTTCATGCTTGCCTCGCTTTTACTGGGAGGCCGTTTCGCGGATCAGAGAATCGATTGCGCAGCGCGGCCGCTGGTTGGGTGAGTGGGACCACTTGACTCTGCTCGCGACGAAACTTGGGATTAGACCAAATACAAAGGAGGGCAGACGTGCTGCCCTCCGAAAAACTGTGAATTAGAGAACCTGAACGTTCTCTGCCTGCCAACCCTTGGGACCGCGCTTCACTTCGAAGCTTACGGCCTGGCCTTCCTGCAGCGAACGGAAACCGTTCGACTGGATGGCTGAGAAGTGCACAAAAACATCTTCCCCGTTTTCGCGGGAGATGAAGCCAAAACCCTTGGCATCGTTAAACCACTTTACTGTTCCTTGTTCCATTTGTTTCTGAATTCCTTAACGTTGATGTTGCGCTGCGGGATCGGAAGGTTACTGGCAGTATCGCTCGTACTGCAGGAGGGATGGCTGCGAAACGCGCCGTTCAAACAAACGCAGTTTGATTATACACCAATCAAAACAAACTCTATCTTTGCGCACTTTATTGAGGGGTCATACTGCTCTCGAAGTTGGAGGCGTACAGTCATCCAATGTTAATGAACAACGACTCTAGCCTGATAACCGAAGTGGAGTTACGCGCAAACGTGCCTATTGCGTAAGCACTAAGGTCAAGCAGCGACATACCCGATTGATGTCGGGGAGTTGAGTTTCCGCGATTTCGGCCTATATTGCTTGACATTGCAGGCAAACCGACCGCAGAATGCGATAACTGGGACTGACCGGGACAAGCCCGGCGATCTGTTGCGCTCCTCCCTGATCGCGATCGGCCCGGACGGCGAATATGTCAAACATGCAACCCCTGCACATCAGCCCTAAAGGATATTTCATGCGACAAGGAAAAGTGTTCACGACCGCGGTTTTATGTCTCTCCGTCCTTCTCTGCCTGGCTTCGGCGTCAGCGCAACAGGTACGGTTCTTCCCCGACTTCAATCCGGCAACCTCTCCAACCACATCCTTGCAAATGAACCGGGCCCATCTAGTGACGTCCGGCAATAGCACCGTCCTTCAGCTCACGGACGGTCTTCCGGGTGCTGGTGCGATACACAACGATCCCGGATCAGCATGGTTTACGATCCCGCAACCTCTGAACGCGGGATTCACTGTCTGGTTTCAATTCCAGATTAAGAATGCCGGTTGCGTCCCGAACACCAACTGCAGTCCTGGCGACGGACTGGCCTTCGTGGCCCAGAACGCAACCACCGGACCTGCCTCCATCGGTGTGAGCGGTGGTGGTCTCGGTTACACGGGAATCGCGAATAGCGTGGCGATCGAGTTCGATACACGTCAGCAGGCGTGGGATACATCTTCCAACCACGTCGCAGTTCAGGGTTGTGGCACGGCTATTAACAGCCCGATTCACACGGCAGGAACATTCACCGTGGGCGGCATCCCCAATCTGACGAGCTGCTTGGTGAGCAATGGAATATCAAGCAACATCCCTCATCTTGGTGTGACTTGCGGGCAGACTTCCTGCGCCGACGGAACGCCGCACGATGCCGTCGTCGAATACACGCCGCCCACGACGGTTGGGGGCAACGGCACTCTCATGGTA
>Ga0302294_10000261_pt1 | contig 16410 bp, 12 predicted proteins | sample III_Fen_N2_3_FD_194550 | JGI IMG/M metagenome (GOLD analysis project Ga0302294, IMG submission 194550) | Peat permafrost microbial communities from Stordalen Mire near Abisko, Sweden - III_Fen_N2_3 | ecosystem: Environmental > Terrestrial > Soil > Wetlands > Permafrost | place: Sweden: Abisko...
CCACGTCGGCCGTGACCCAGCGTTTGTCGGCTCCGATGGCACCGAGCGGGACCGAGGCGGAAACCCAGGTGCCCCAACGGTCCGTCAAAGGTCCCAGCACAAACTGCTGATGAGTTCCCACGGCTCTCAAATACTCTGGTTCCGCCTCGTCGTACAGCTGGCCGGGAGGCGAATAGTCCTTCGAGCCAGGCTTTTCAGAGTCCACCAGGAAATAGGCCTTTCCATCCTTGAAGCCAGTGAGCAGCACGAAGCGCAGATCCTGATTGGCCGCTACAAGGGACATCATTCGGTCTTTAAGGGCCTGATAGCCGGGATTGGTCAGGTCAGTTTCGTCCCATTGCAAATTGGCCACAAGGGCTTGAGGTACTGCGGCAGCGATCAGATTTGTCCTTAGAAGAATGTCGCTTCGCATGTCGGCATCCTTGAGCTCCACGACTCGATCAGCGGAAAACCAGCCAACAGATATAACGAGGGCGAAAACGGCGAGCTGGAGGGAGCGTTTGTGAGACCAAAATCTCGTTCCACGTTCGTTCAACCTTGCGTGATGTCTCAGCGAATAATGCATGCCCACGAACCAACATGAAATCGCCGCCAGGGCCGCGCATCCCAACTCGGCCACAAGCGCCATCGTGGAGTGCAGCCCGGCTGTTCCTTCCAAATGACTCGGGAAAAACAAGGATTGTTCGGCGAATGCTCCAATCGCCAGCGAGTAACAGCCAATGGTGATTCCGGCACATTTGAGGCGCATGGAACTCGTCACGTTTGCACACCATTTAGCCCGGTTAAAGAATGCTGCGGCCCCGAGAAGTCCGCCGAGGATTCCGAAGGCAGGGAAGGCCCCAGCCAGAAATTTAGGGCCGCCATACCAGATGCCCGCCGCAGTTGCACCGACAGGCAGGAGATACACCCACCGCGGGAGCACGATCCGTCTCGAGCCGGGTAATTTTTCGCGGGCAAACTGGATGAGACTGAAGAACGAACCAACGAACAGCACCGCGCGAATGGTGAGCATGATCGGTGACTCCCCGAAGTCGTAAGTGACTGCCTTCAGCCAAACGAAGCCGGCTTGCGAGCCAGCAAAAAGTCCCAGCCACGACCAAGTCCGTCGGTTCTCGAGATGTGAAAGACCCAACGCCGAGCTAGCTAGAAGAGCTAGCGCGATGCCGTGAAGAAAATACACGAAATCGAGTCTGAGATCGAAGAAACCGGCCATGGGCACGGAGCCGCTGCCATTGCGCTCTGATTATGCGCAACACCTGACGGGCCCGTGGTTTCCTATAACGGCGCATCCCTGCGCGAGTTGAGACTTTTACAGAGAAAGATTTGTCGTTAAACCTGCCAATTGCGGGCTCTTGATGGCCAACCTTAGTCCGAAAACCAAGAGCCGGCCAAGAAGGGCGGGCTCTTAAGAAAAGGTGCGCAACGAGATCAGATCAGTAGCAGCGCCGGGCCTTCGAGCAACAGCTTGAGCGCGGCGAGAAATTGCGCCCCGACCGCGCCATCGACCACGCGGTGATCGGTCGAAAGCGTCAGCGACATCCGCTGGCCAACCACGATCTGGTCGTTTTTCACCACGGGCTTTTTCACGGTTGTGCCGACTGCGAGGATGGCGGCGTTCGGCGGGTTGATAATCGCCGAGAAACGGTCGATGCCCATCATGCCGAGATTTGAGACGCAGAAGGTGCCGCCGGTAAAATCGTTGGGCGCAAGCTTTTTGTCCTTCGCCCGTTTCGCGAGGTTCTTGGCTTCAGTGCTGATGGCAAAAACGGTTTTCAGATGAGCATCGCGGACGACCGGCGTGATCAAACCATCCTCAATCGCCACGGCAAATGAGACGTGGGCCGCACTGTGATGGCGCACGGCGGTGCCTTCCCAGGAGCAATTGACGGCCGGCACACGGCGCAGGGCTTCGGCGCAGGCTTTGAGGATGAAGTCGTTGACCGAGAGTTTCACGCCGTCTTTTTCCAGCGCGGTATTGAGCTGCTGGCGAAGTTCGAGCAGCGGGCCGGCGTCCACTTCGATTTCGAGATAGAAGTGTGGTATTTGAGTTTTGGATTCAACCAGGCGCTTGGCGATGATGCCGCGCATGTTGGAAACCGGCACGAGTTGGTCTTCCTGAACCGGGCCTTTCGCGAGGAGACTTGCGGTCGGAACGAAGGCACCGCTGGAAGCTTGGGATTTGGAATTTGAGATTTGCGATTTCGGTGCAGTGGCACCGCTGGCGGCAGCGAGCACGTCCGCACGCACGATGCGACCGCCCGGGCCGGAGCCTTCCACGCGAGTTGGGTCGATGCCTTTTTCAGCGGCGAGTTTTTTGGCGAGCGGGGAAATTTTGATGCGCTGGCCTGGTGTCGAAGGAACTTCGGGGTGAGCGACGGGTAAAACCACCGGGACGGCCGGTGAGGGCGCGGGGAGTTTTGCGTACTCGATCGAGGCGGTGGCGACTGGTTTGGCATCGTCCTTCAGCACCGGTTTTGGTGCGACGGGTGCGGGAACATCGGGTACGATTTCTCCGGATTTTCCGACGGCACAGAGGGGGGCTCCGACGGCGATCTGCGATCCGGCCGGCGCGTAGATTTTCAGCAAGCTACCGTCGAAGAAACATTCGAGCTCCATGGTCGCTTTGTCGGTCTCGATCTCGGCAAGCATCGCGCCACTTTTGACCGCGTCGCCTTCTTTTTTTAGCCATTTGACCAGCGTGCCCACCGTCATGGTGTCGCTGAGTTTGGGCATGTCGATGATTTGGGCCATGGGAAGAAAGTGGTAAGGTGTAAGTGGTAAGGCGAGTCAGCTCTGCGCGCGATCAGGCGAGGGCTTCGAGCGCGGCTTTGACCACGCGCGAAGGATTGGGCAGCTGTTCGTTTTCGACCGGCGGGCTGTAGATGGCGGGCGAATCGATCGTCGTGAGCCGGTGGATCGGGCCATCGAGTTCGTCGAACGCTTCGCGCTGGATCATGTAGGTGAGTTGCGAGCCGACGCTGGCAAATGGCTTTTGCTCCTCGACGATCAGCACGCGATGCGTTTTGGCGACGGACTTGAGCACGGTGTCGATGTCGAGCGGGCGGATTGTGCGAAGGTCAACAACCTCTATCGAACGGTTGTGCTCTTGTTGAAGGAGTTCTGCGGCTTTGAGCGAGTGAATGACGGAGCGGCCGTAGGTGACGATGGTGAGGTCGCTGCCTTCGCGTTTCACATCGGCCTTGCCGAGCGGAATGAGATATTCGCCCTCGGGTACTTCGCCCTTGTCGCCGTAAAGGATCGTGTTCTCGAGGAACATCACCGGGTCGTTGTCGCGGATGGCAGACTTGAGCAAGCCCTTCGCGTCGTAGGCGGTGGCGGGTACAACGACTTTCACGCCGGGGTGGTTGGCGAGCACGTTTTCCGGCGTGTGCGAGTGCGTGGCGCCGACGTTGGTGCCGCCGTTGGCCGGACCGCGAATGACAATCGGGACGTTGATCTGGCCGCCCGACATGTAGCGGAGGTTGGCGGCATTGTTCAGGATCTGGTCAAACGCAACCGAGTAAAAGGACCAAAACATGAGCTCCATCACCGGGCGGACGCCAAGCATCGAGGCACCCACACCCATACCGATAAAACCGGCTTCACTGATCGGCGTGTCGACGATGCGTTGCGGGCCGAATTTGGCGAGCAGGCCCTCGGTGACTTTATAGGCACCGTTGAACTGGGCAACTTCCTCGCCCATGACGACGACGTTGGGATCGCGCTCGAGTTCCTCGGCGAGGGCGTGACGGATGGCTTCGCGGTAAGTGATGACGGGCATTGGGCGAAAATGGTGGTGGAGTTATGTGGAACTCAGGAAATCAGGAACAGAGCAGAGTGGTTGGTGGATCGGTTTCCAGTTTTCCTGAGTTCCCCATTCAATGGAATCAGAGAATTTTCAGCTGAAGAAGAGGCGTCCTTGTGAAGTTTTTTGGTCGGGATTGTCGACTTCCCAATAGACGTCTTTTTGCAGGTCTTCGACGGTTGGGTAGGGGCTTGCTTCTGCGAACTCGGCGGCTTGCTCGGCTTCGGCGCGCGCTTCGACGTCGATTTGTTCGACGAGTATGTCCGTCAGATGGCCCTCGGTTTGCAGCGCCTTCTGAAAAAGCGTGATCGGGTCCTTGGTGCTCTGGTAGTTCTCGATTTCGCCGCGGGTGCGATAAGTTTTGTCCGGGTCGGCGACGGAGTGGCCGCGATAACGATACGTATCGATTTCCACGACACTGGGCTTCGATTCCACGCGGGCGAGCGTGAGGAATTTGTCCATCGTGGCACGCACATCGTAGAGGTTGTGGCCATCGCACGTGCCCCAAGCCATGCCGTAGGCGCGGGCGCGTTCGGCGAGACCAAAGCCAGCCGAAGAACGTTCCTGGCTCGTGCCCATCGAGTAGCGATTGTTCTCAATCACGAAAACCACCGGCAAGCTCCAAAGTGCGGCGAGATTGTACGACTCATGCACCGCGCCCTGGTTGACCGCGCCGTCGCCCATGAACGCCATGGCCGAGCCTTTGAGGCCTTTGTATTTCACGCCGTAAGCGAGACCGATGCCGAGCGGAATCTGTCCGCCGACGATGCCATGGCCGCCCCAGAAATTTTTGCTCGGATCAAAATAATGCATCGAGCCGCCCTTGCCCTTGGAGCAGCCGGTGGCCTTGCCGTAAACCTCGGCCATGAGTCCTTTCAAGTCCATGCCGACGGCGATGGCGTGTCCATGATCTCGATACGCCGTGATCGCGTGGTCGTGCCTGCCCATCAGCGAACAACAACCAACTGCCACCGCTTCCTGACCGATGTAGAGATGGAGAAAGCCGCCGATCTTTTTCGCCTGATAGGCACGCAGACTGCGTTCCTCGAAACGCCGGATTCGCACCATTGTGCGGTAAAGGCCGACCTTGGCCTCTGGGGAGAGGTTGGCGTTGATCGGCGCCAGGTGGCTTTGGGCGGTGCCTTCGGCAGGCGAGGCGACTTGCTTGGCGGGAGTGGCGGCGGGTTTATTACTCACGTGAAAATGGTTCGGGCTAAAGGGTCTAGAATTTCCTCCGGACCACTTGGAAATCAAGTGAATAGTCCCAAGTAGTAAATCTGTTTACGTCAAAATGCCCGGGCCAGTTTGCGCGCTACTACCACCGGAGGCGTCGGACGGGGTGACCTCCTCAATCTCGACGTGAAGGCGTTGCCCCGGTATGCAATTTGCGCGCAACGAGACGAAGCGATCGCGGTATTTGTCGTAGAGTGGCCAGAGCGCGGTGCGATCGGTTTCCGGCAAGGAAAGGGCGTTCAAGGCCTCGCGGCTGAAATAGCCAAAAGTACCTTCGTCGATTTCGGGTGGCAGGTGAGCGATGAGCTTGCGGCAGCGGAAAAGAAACAACAACCAATGGCTCTGTCCCTCGTAGGCTTTTTCGGCGATCATGCCGAAGAGATGCAGGTCGGCCGTGGCGATCTTGAAGCCGGCTTCTTCTTCGGTTTCGCGCACCGCGCATTCAAACGGCGACTCGCCGATGGTGGTCTCGACCTTGCCGCCGATTGGACTCCAGTTGCCGCGGTTCGGCATCTTCGCGCGTTGGATCAACAATTGCTCGCCCGCGGCGTTTTCGAGAAAGACCAGGACGGCGAGTTTGTGGGAAAGGACGGTGCTCATCGTTGCTGCGCAGCAGAACGCGCTCGGGCCCTTGGGTCAATGGCGTGCCGTCGATTCCGGTGCCGTGCCATCCCGGTCCACTCGCTTGCGACAAAAATTGTGCCGACTCGGTTTCTTAATCCGTCGCCGGGCCAAACCGCTCTGAGGTGACGAATATTAATCCACGGCAAATTTGACCGGAATTCCAATCATTACCTTCACCGGTTTGCCAGCGAGGTTTGCCGGTTTAAATTTCCACTTCTTCACCCCTTCGACGGCCACGGTGTTGAACCGTTCGTCCGTGCTTTTTTTAACATCGGCTGCGAGGATGTTTCCACTTTCGTCGATGACGACGGTCACGAGTACGGTGGCAGGTTCGTTTCTCAGTTCCGTAGGAATTTGAGGTGGAGGGGTCTTCACCGGCACCGGGGCCTCGTCCACTTTATGGCTGATGTCAGGGTAATCTGAAGCATTGAGCGCGAAGGCGACGGGAGCGATGAGGGTGCTCAGAATCAGCAGAATTTTGTATATCATTTTGTTCTTCGCCAATCGACTCGTTGGCTAGCCGCTTTAATTGCTTTCGTTGCCCTGCTCGAAAGCGTTCAAACGGAGAGGCATGATGAATTTGTTTTCGCGCCAAGGGCACCCCTTTGCCGCCCCGGATCACGCTACGAACCCGACGAGTTGGGCTTGCGCAGGATTCCGAGCTGTTCCTTGAGAGCCACGCCAGCTTCGACCGTGCGACCGTCTGCAAAACGGATCAGGTATGATTTGCCCGTCATGCTGGACTTCGATGCGCAGAGCTCGATGAAGTCCTCTGCGGTCTTCACATGCCCTTTGGCGTTATTCCACTTCATGCGGAGGTGCGCCTCAGCCTGAACGGGTGAATAGGCAGTGCCGTTACGAATGAAGGTGGCCTGATCAAGCCCTTTGATGTACGCCAGCAAGCCTTCGATCTCATCCGTCTGAGTCGCCGCGGACGTGATGGTGGCGGCCAAGAGACAGAGCAGGAGGGCGAGGATTGTTTTCATCGTAAAGTTAGGGCTGCTGCGGCGGCGCGGCGGGCGGTGGAGTAGCTGGAGTCGAAAAGCTGAGCACCTCCGCTGCTTTCAAGCTATTGTGCAGGGTAAATGCGCCCCGGCCGATATAAAACAGCGCAAGCGCGTGGAAACCGAGCGGCATGAAATCCTTAAAATAGAGATAGATGCAGGCATCGAGAGTGTACAGCACACCACCCACAACAAAGGCCCAAACGTGTCCTCGGAGGGCGAATCGCCCCATCAGGAAAAAGAAAATGATGGCCACGGCATCGATGCCAAAGGCAACCGCTTTCACCGATTTGAAGATTATGTCGGCCATCATGGTGAAGCCGAGACCCACGACGAAACTGGTTTCGCTGCCGCTGTGAATGAGGATCGTGTTGACGAGCGAGAGACCGGCAATCCACCAGAACCATCGCGCAGCGCCAGCCACTCCCGGCGTGGCTTCAGCGATATCTTTTCTGCTCGGGGTAAATGTGGTTTGTGGCTGGACGAAGGCGTTGTCGGACATGGGTATGTTAGGGGTGGATAAAGGTTCGATCAGGAGGTAATCGCGTTTTTCTCCTGACCAATCTGCTGAACTAAGGCCCCGAAAATGGAGGGTGTCGAGTGGATAGACGAACGGGTTTTTTCATTCCCTTTGGGACGAATACCTCGGAGCGATCATGGGTTACAGTAGCTTCCCTGGAAGCAGTCCGGTGTGATGGAAAGTAACCCAATAGGTTGCTTTCCATCGGAAGGCGACGAGGGGAAACCCGCTGGCCGGCCGGTTTCCGTAAATGGGTAAAGAAACAGTGGGGCAGGTGCGTTTTCATAAGTCGGGGCAAATTCCCTGAAGCAGCGGGGGCTTTACTTCCGCGCCTGGTTTCCTGAGTCCCAGATTCAAATCCCGAAGCGAAATCCGTGATTTGGAGTTTGCGCCGGGATCGCGGCTTCGTTCGTTTGGAGCCGCATGGCAAAATGGCTTTTGATCGACGGTTTTAATCTCGTGTATCGCTGCTTTCACGCGATTCCCGAGCTGACGCGCGCGGACGGTCTGCCCACCAACGCCCTGCATGGTTGGATGAAATCGCTTTGGAAGTTCGACGATCAGGAAAAGCCCGACGCCACGCTGGTGTTCTTCGATCTCGGTGGCGCGCAGGACCGTCTGGCGTTGCATCCCGAATACAAAGCGCAACGGGCTGACATGCCGGCAGCGCTTGTGCAACAGCTGCCGTATGTGAAATTGCTCACGCGGGCAATGGGCCTTGTCGGTGTCGAGCTGCACGGCGTCGAATCGGACGATTTGCTCGCCTCGCAGGCGCAGGCGCTGGCCGGTGCCGGCCATGAAGTGTTGATCGTGAGTGCGGACAAGGACTTCGCGCAGATCGTCGGCGATCACGTTAAGATTCTATTACCACCGCCAACCGCCAATCCGAAACTTGGCTGGCGTCAACTTGACGCGGCGGGTGTGGTGGAAAAATTCGGCGTGCCGCCCGCGCAGATTGCGGACTACCTCGCTCTGGTCGGCGATACCTCGGACAATATCCCTGGAGTCAACGGTGTCGGTCCGAAAACCGCAGTGAAATGGTTGCAGCAATACGGTTCGCTCGAAGGTGTGATTGCGCACAGCGGAGAGCTAAAGCCCGACCGGTTTCAGGAAGCGGTGCGCACCCAGGCCGATCGTTTGCGGCTCAATTTGAAACTCACCACGCTCAATCTTTCGCTGCCCACGGTCGCGGCGGAAAAAGGCGCGGCGCAACCGGCTGAATTGTTCCGCCTGCTCGCTGAGCTGGAGATGAAGGGCTGCCTCGCCGAGGCTCAACGCCGCTACGGTTTAGGGCAGGGCGAGTTGTTCTAGGCTGGGGCGATGGCAAGTCATTCGGGCAAACGCCACGTCTTTCCGCCCGCCCTTTTTCTTTCTCGTTCTCTTTATCTTTCCTCCTTCTCCCTTTCCGAACAGGCACTGACGGAGGGAGAAAGAGAACGAGAAAGATAGAGAGAATGATGCCAGTCGGTTACACGCCGGCATCGACCTCCGCATGGTGCAGATTGCGCCAGCGGGCGAGGACGCGACGATGGATGTCGTCAGGGGCAAGGCCGTTGGCCGTGCGCAACGTGGCGACGTCGGAACCATGCTCGATGAATTTGTCGGGCCAGCCCACGAGCTCGACCGCGGTGGTGCATTCGCCTTCCTGCAAGGCTTCGAGCACGCCGCTGCCGAAGCCGCCTGCGAGAACATTGTCCTCCATCGTCACGAGCAACGGCACGACCGCCGCCTGGCTGAGCAACAGCTCGCGATCGAGCGGTTTGGCCCAGCGGGCGTTGACCACCCCGACGGAAAGATGCTCCTCGGCTTCGAGCCTTTGCGCGAGCTGAAGCGCCTGTTTCACCATTGGGCCGAGCGCCCAGATGATGATGTTGGAACCCTGTTTCACGACCTCGGCCTGACCGATGGTTAATGTTGCCGGTTTTTCCTTGATCGTCACTCCGACGCTGGCACCGCGCGGATAGCGGATGAAGGCGGGCGACGCCTGGTGCAGGCTCGTGTGGAGCATGTCGACCAGTTCGTCTTCGTCCTTCGGCTGCATGATGATGGCGTTGGGTACGCAGCGCAGGTAGGAAAGGTCGAACAGGCCGTGGTGGGTCGCGCCGTCGTTGGGCGAGAGGCCGGCGCGATCGAGACAGAAGGTTACCGGCAGATTTTGCAGGCAGACATCATGCACGATCTGGTCGAAACCGCGCTGGAGAAAGGTCGAGTAGACGGCTACGACCGGGCGAATGCCCTTGGTCGCGAGACCTGCGGCAAACAGCACGGCGTGCTCTTCGGCGATGCCGACGTCGAAAAACTGTTTGGGGCATTCCGCCGCGAGCAGGTGCAGGCCGGTGCCTGCGGGCATGGCCCCCGTGATACCGACGATGCGCGCGTCCTGTTTGGCGAAGCGGGTGAGCGCCTGGCCAAAGACATCCTGGTAGTTGGGTGGAGTGCCTGGTTCTGGTTTCTTGCTTTCGCCCGTGACGGGGTCGTAGGGGCTGAGGCCGTGGAATTTCTCGGGATGTTCGATCGCGGCGGTCAGCCCTTTGCCTTTTTTCGTCAGGACGTGAAGTACGACGGGAACTTCGGACTGTTTGGCGAACTCCAGGTTCTTGACCAGTTCATCGAGGTTGTGACCATCGACCGGGCCGAGGTAGCGCAGGCCGAATTTCTCGAAGATGCTGGAGCTGACAAAAAAGTCCTTGGTCTCCCGTTTCCATTTCACCCAGACGCGGTGCATGTCATGGCCATGGGGGAGGCTGGTGAAGAACTTTTCCAGATCGTGATGAACCCGGTTGTAGGTCGGATTCGTGCTCAGTCGGTTGAGGTACTTGGCAATGGCGCCGACGTTTTTGGCTATGGACCATTCGTTGTCGTTGAGAATTAGGACGAGGCGCTTGGTTGAGGCGACGACGTTGTTGAGGGCTTCAAGTGTGATGCCACACGTGAAGGCCGCGTCGCCGCACACCGCGACCACATGTTCGTTCGTGCCGCGCAGGTCGCGGGCGGTGGCCATGCCGAGTGCGGCGCTGAGGGCGGTGCCGGCGTGACCGGCTCCGAAGCTGTCGTGCGCACTCTCCGCCCGGCTGCAAAAACCGCTGGCCCCGCCGGTGTGGCGCAGGTTTCTGAAAAATTCGCCGCCGCGACCGGTGAGCAGTTTATGCACGTAGCTCTGGTGGCTGACGTCGAAGACAAACTGATCCTCTGGCGTGGAAAATACACGGTGCAGCGCGATCGTGAGTTCGACAACACCGAGATTCGGACCGACGTGCCCCCCGTTTTTCGCGGTGGTGGCGATGATCTCGTCGCGGATTTCCTGAGCCAGGCGTGGGAGCTGGTCAGTGGAGAGTCTCTTAACGTCGGCCGGGCTGTGAATCGATTCGAGCAGGCGTGGCTGGTGGGGCGGCTGGATAGCAGCTGAGGCGGAAGGCTGGGAATTCATCGAGCGATGAGCGGCGTGAGAAGACGGGAAACGCAGACCTCAGCGTTCGACGGAGAAGGCGCTAAACGCGACGCCATCTTTTTGTTTTTTGAGCAGCTCGATCTTCATTTCGGCGTCTTTGAGCCGGGTTTCGCAGACTTTGAGCAGCTTGTTTCCCTCTTCGAATTTAGCCAGAAGGTCGGCCAGCGGCACGTCGCCGGATTCCATCGTTTCCACAATGGCTTCGAGCTGGTCGAGGGCGTCTTCAAACGAGAGGGGCTGATCAGATTTGGCTTCCACGCGCCCAATCTGCGCGGGCGAGGTAGGTTTTCAACAAATCTTTGGAGGAGACGGGCAGCGGATCCGTAGACGCATTTGTTGGCGGTGAATAAACGAAGATCCTCCGGCACCTGAGAGGGCACCCGAAGGAGCCATTTCTCAATTTCAGATGATCAGGACGCTGTATCTCGACGACGCGGAGAAACCGGAAGCAGTGGTCAATGGCGTAGTGTTAGCGACTGATTGCGGGCGACGAGGCTGCTGAGCCAGCCTCAGCGGTTTGATTTGATTGCGCGTTGTCCTTACCCCGGTCGAGGCTGTGGCGGACCAATTCAACGAGCACATAGATCGAGAACGGCTTGCGGAGAAAATTGACGCCCGGCTCTAATTTCAAACCGCGAGAGAGGTTGTCGCTGGTGTGGCCACTGATGTAGATAACTTTTAAACCCACGCACAATTTCTGGAGCTTCTGGGCCAGCTCTTTCCCGTTCACTCCACCCGGCATAACCAAGTCAGTGATGAGTAGATCCACATTCGTGCCGCTCTCGATCATCCGCTCAGTAGCTTCAGCGCCATTTGCGGCGATCAGCACGCGATAGCCGTAACGTTCCAGAGAAATTTGCATCAAGTGCCGGACGGAGTATTCGTCTTCGGCGACGAGAATTGTCTCGGTGCCTCCCTTGAGCGCCGCCGGCTGAAGTACATCTGCCTGCTTCCCTGCCGCGGCCACGGCGATAGGGAGGAAAATGGTAAATGTGGTGCCACGATCAAGCTCGCTGGCGACCTCGATCCAACCGTTGTGCTGCTTCACGATGCCGAATGCCGTGGCGAGGCCGAGGCCCGTGCCCTTGCCCGCCTCCTTGGTGGTGAAGAATGGTTCGAAAATTCGGGAGAGATGGGCGGGCGAAATGCCGGTGCCAGTGTCGCGGACTGTAAGTTGGAAAAATTTGCCTGGCTGGGCTTCCGAATGTTGCGAAATGGCCCTGGCGTCGAGCTCGACCATGTTCACCGAAATGTCGAGTTCACCGCCGTTGGGCATGGCGTCGCGACTGTTGACCGCCAGATTCATGAGCACTTGCTCGATCATGCCCGGGTCCGCGAGGAGCGATGGCAGGTTCCGTGATGTGTGAACGGTGAGCTCGATGTCTTCACCGAGCATTCGGTGCAACAATCGGGCCATGTCTTCTACCAGCGCGGGTAGATCGATGGGGCGCACTTCCTTCGCCTCTTTGCGACTGAAGGAGAGTAATTGTCGGGTGAGGTTGGCCGCGCGGTCGGCGGTTTTTGCGATCAGGGCCACGCCTTCTCGGGATTCGGCGTCGAGGGTCGGGTTTTGGGTCAAGATGGCGGTCTCGAACTGGACGATGGTGAGCAGATTGTTGAAATCGTGCGCCACGCCCGAGGCAAGCTGGCCGACGGCGTCCATCTTCTGCGATTGCAGGAGTTGTTCCTCCAGACGAAGCCGCTCGGTGATGTCGAGCGCTGCGGTCATGAAATAGATTGGCTGACCGGCAGCATTGCGGCGGAGAGTCGTGCAGAGCTCCATCCATACCACCGAACCATTCTTGTGGAGAAATCGTTTGGTGATCCGGGTGGAATCCTGTTTTCTAGAAAGCAGGGCGTCTAGCGCACATTGGGTGACGTTTAGGTCGTCTGGGTGCGTAACGTCCTGCCATGAACGCTGATTGAGTTCCGACTGCGAGTATCCCAGTAAATTGCAGAAAGCCTGGTTGGCTTCTAGTTTTCCGGACAGCTGTGTGATGGACTCGCCGATGTTGGAATGTTCGAAGAAGAACTTAAATCTCTCTTCACTTTCTCGCAGTGCCACATCTGCCTTCTCGTGCGCGACCAATTCCTGTTGAGTGAAAAGCAGTTCGCGCCTCCGCCAGAACGCCACGAAGCTGGATAATATTGCCAAGAGCAGCGACGCGACCGCCACGCCAGTGGTCCACATATGCTGACGCACCGGACCAAAGATCTCAGCCTGGTCTTGTTTGGAGACGATGAACCACGGGGAATTCGGTATCTTTCGCAATGCGGCCAACACCGGTACGCCACGATAGTCGATGCCTTCAACCACACCTTCTTTTCCCAAGACGGCTTGAACCGCGGGAATTTGGCGATTGGCCAACGGGAAAGTTAACTTCAATGCCGTACCCTTGCGGTGTCGCAGTTCGTTGAGAAACAGGACCTCGTCGCCATCACGCCGAACCAGCAGGGTTTCCGCCGTTTTGCTGGGCGTCGGCCAAGCCTCGATCATTGGGAATAGAAACACGTGGGGATCGATTTCCATCATTAGCACACCGACAATCTTTTCCGCCACATCCATGTCCGACCGATCGAACAAAGGTATGATTACATCCATGTGCTCGGTGTTTGGGGTGGAGGCTTTCAAATGCAGGTCCGAAACCAACAGCTGCTGCTCCTTCAATGTCCGAGCGATGAACTCCTGCGCGAGTGGTTCCACTTCGTCTTTTCCCTCAGGTACCGCCAGCAGCACCTTTCCCGTTGTATCCAACAGTAGCACTCGACTGCATTCTTGATACTGTTGCCAGGCGACGATCCAAAGCGTTCGGCGGTTGCGTGCCCGAGCATCGATCGGATTGACGAGAAGTTTGCCCACGTCGTTGCCGAGGGTGGAGCCGTGTAGCCCCCATTCCGCGTCGCCAAGCAACTCCTGCCGCCACTGTTGGATCTGGGCAACTTTCAGATTGGCCACGGCCATGAGCGCATCCCGCGCTGTTTGTTCGATCTCCTGTTTTTGCGTTTCGTAATGGTGAACCCCGAACAGGACGATGGCCATGCTCAAGCACACCAAGGTTCCCGTCAGGACCTTGCCTGTTAGGTTAAGGGTTTTTCTGGGCATCTTCATCAGCGCACTGGAGCTTTTGTTGATCGGAACGTGGCGGCCGGATTGCTCGGGGCTGGGTGCTGCGGGGAAAGGTCAACGATTCACGCCCGCTATCATTTGTAGGCCAGAAGGGTTTTCCCTGAATGCAAATGGTGATTTGATAACCATGAAAACCTCCTAGTATTTCACTTGAGGCGTGCTGACATCGCAGCGACATCAGATCTGTGAGCTGCTGACGTCGTTGGTCACGATAGTGCGAGTCGTAACAATCGTCAACGACACCGGAGGAGATAAGGCGAACGGGGCAATGACGTGAGACGAATTTTGGCGGTAAGCATTGCAGCCCAAACACCGAGTGCAGGTCAGCCAGTGTCGGTCGGAAGGGGGCGCTGGGTTGAGACGAGTGTGTAAATTCTGTCTGGTTCAGTTGGTGCGCAGGTAGTCGTTGGCTTTCGTCGAGCAGTGACTTCTAAAGATTTGCGTTGGCGCGTAGCCAAAACTCGCTGGATTCGATGCCATGGTTTTCACGATTGTCGCTGTTTTGATCGCGCTGCGCCTTGTCGCGGAGCTGGTGCTGAGTTTGCTAAACTGCAACGAAGCACGGAAGCATGCTAGCACGCCGCCGCCCGCCGTCGCGGCCATTGCCGATGCGGCATCCTACGCGAAATCGGTGGAGTATACGCTGGCCAAGGGCCGATTTGGGCGGATCGAGTTGATATGGGATGCGGTCGTGGTTCTGGCCGTGCTAAGCAGCGGTGTGCTGCCATGGATCTACGGATTCTTTGCGCCGCTTTCGCCTACGGGCACTTGGGACGACGCCTTGTTTCTCGTGGCGACAGGCATACTCCTGAGCGTGCCCTCGATCCCGCTCGATTGGTGGGGACAGTTTCGCCTGGAGGAGCGATTTGGTTTCAACAAAAGCACCCTGCGCCTGTGGATCATCGACAAGTTCAAAGGCCTCGCGCTCGGGCTGGCCATCGGTTTTCCGTTGCTCTGGGCGCTGCTGTCGCTCGTGCGGCTGGCGGGAGCAACCTGGTGGGTTTGGGGCTTCGCGTTGGTTTTTGTTTTCCAGCTGCTGATGTTGGTGTTGTACCCGAAACTGATCATGCCGCTGTTCAACAAGCTCACGCCGCTGCCGGAAGGTGATCTGCGCACGCGCCTGCTCGCCCTTTCGCAGCGCACCGGCTTCCGGGCGACGACGATTCAAGTGATGGATGGCAGCAAACGCTCCGGCCACTCCAATGCGTTTTTCACCGGTTTTGGCCGGTTCCGCCGTATTGTGCTTTACGATACACTCATTGCGCAACTCTCGCCCGAGGAGCTGGAGGCCGTCCTGGCGCACGAGGTTGGCCACTACAAACGTGGGCACGTGCCGAAGATGATCGCGGTCAGTGCGGTGCTCATGCTCGGCGGATTTGCGGCGATTGCCTGGTTTGCCAACCAGCCCTGGTTCAACACTGCGTTCGGTTTGCCCGCGGGCGAGATCGCCCCGGCGTTTTTGCTGTTTGGTCTGCTCAGCGGACTGGCGACCTTCTGGTTCACGCCGGTCGGAAACTACTTCTCGCGCAAACACGAGTACGAGGCCGACGCCTTTGCCCGCGAGGCGGTCGGCGGTGCGCAGCCGATGATCGGTGCGTTGCGCCAGCTCGCCCGAAAAAACCTGAGCAATCTCACGCCTCATCGTTGGTACAGCGGCTTCTATTACTCACACCCAACACTGGTGGAACGCGAAGAAGCGTTGGTGAACGTAAAATGAAGCTCTGGCGGGAGGCGCTGAAGGCGGACTTGGGTAATATTGGTTGGTTCGCCTTGTTCGGCTTGCTGGCTTTCGGACTGCGGCTCCCGGCGGAGACGTTGACCATCGCGAGCTACAACGTTGAAAACTACCTCGCGACCAACCGCATGGTGGACGGAACCTATCGCCAGGACTATCCCAAGCCAGAAGCGGCCAAGCAGGCGTTGCGCGCCGTCATTCGTGCGCTGGGCGCCGACGTGCTTGCGCTGGAGGAAATGGGCTCGCGTTCCTATCTCGAAGAGCTGCAGCGCGATCTCGCGCACGATGGTATGGCCTATCCGTATGCGGAGTTGCTGGAAGCTTCCGATGCCGAACGGCATGTTGCGGTCTTGTCGCGGCGACCGTTCTCTGCGGTGACCAAACATACGGATCTTGCGTTCTCATATTTTGGGACGAAGGAGCTGGTGAAGCGCGGCTTGCTCGAAGTGCGTTTTGCGACCGAAGCGGGCGAGGTCACGATCTTTGTGGTTCATCTCAAAAGCCGTTTCACCGACCGGACGGACGACCCCAACTCAGCGGCGCGCAGGCTGGGTGAAGCAACGGCGGTGCGCGATCAGGTGCTCAAGATTTTCCCCGTCCCAGCCGCAGTGCGTTTCCTGATCGTCGGCGATTGCAACGACTGTGCCGCCAGCAAGCCGCTAAAAGCGCTGGCGCAAAAAGGGAACACCTCGATCGCAGAAATCCTTTCTGCTGCCGACAGTCGCGGGGAAAGTTGGACGCATTTCTATCGGAAGGAACAGACGTATTCGGCAGTCGATCACGTGCTCGCCTCCGCAAAGTTGGCCCCAGTCGTTGTCGGTGGTGTGGTGAAGATTTTCGACGGGATCGGGGCGGCGAGCGCGAGTGATCACCGACCTGTTTCGGTTACGCTAAAACTTGTGCCGGACGGAAAG
>Ga0302294_10000264_pt1 | contig 16388 bp, 12 predicted proteins | sample III_Fen_N2_3_FD_194550 | JGI IMG/M metagenome (GOLD analysis project Ga0302294, IMG submission 194550) | Peat permafrost microbial communities from Stordalen Mire near Abisko, Sweden - III_Fen_N2_3 | ecosystem: Environmental > Terrestrial > Soil > Wetlands > Permafrost | place: Sweden: Abisko...
AGTCCCAGCTATTCCATCCCATGGGCGGCGTGGCGGCCCAGGCGTGAAAATCCTTTGCTGCATTCGCCGGTGGAGTGGCCAGCAGGCCGCTGCCGCAAAGCACGAAGGCGGTAGATCGTAATAAAAACGTGGATACGGAGGAAGTATTCATCGGCATGGTCTTTGGGGTCGGTTTCTGGTCTGCAACGCAGCGGAATTGGCAGTCCGAGTATTTCATGATGATTTGAGCCGGAGCAATTGCGATTCCCACGGCGGGCCATTTTCCCAAAGCAACCAATTTGGTGTAGCCGGGGTCGCTGCCCCCGGAACTATTCGGAACCGGCCTCAGCGAGGCCGGCTACAACCAAGCCGAAGCAAGCTTCGCGGTATGAGCCCCAGAGGAAATCAAAAACACATTTTGTGCTATCTGCTCTGCACTTTCGGTTTGCCGCCGCACAATTTTGAATGAACCTGATCGCGCATCAGGCATCGAAAATCTGCTGTCTGAGAAAATCCTTTTTTCCCTCCATGAAATCACTCTTCCGCACGTGTATTCTCGTCCTCGCTTTCGCAGTAACCGGACTTTTTGTCCAGGCTGAGGTTGCAACCGCAACCTCCTCACACCGCCAGAACCAGCTGGTCAAGGTCGTGAAAAAATCGGCGAAGAAGCACAGAAAGCACAAGAAAAGGAAAGCGGAGTAATTTGGCGCCACTTGATTCCGGCGATTCTCGCGCTATCGCTGTGGAATAGCTAATTCCGGAAAACGTCGCTTGCTAGAAACGTGGCCGCCCGTGGCCTTGTGGATACCACCCACGGGCTCGCTGATCGCGAGCCGTCACGGTCTGCGATTAGCAGACCCACAAAATTGTACCCGCAGGCGATTAGCCGGAGGACACTTCCAAGAATTCCTCATTGAGGAATTCCATCAGTGGTTACCCTACCGGATCGAGAGATCACCTGAATTTTTGACCGCTAAGTGGTAGCCCTCCTCACCACAGCCAACTACGCCCTCTCCGCTCAGCGACGTTCAGTTGACAAAAGTCATCCCGCCCGGTCGTCGTAGTGTTGGTGCCTAACCGCGAAAAGATCCTCGTCGCCATGTCCGGCGGAGTCGACAGCTCCGTCGCCGCCCTTGTGCTCAAACAACAAGGTTACGACCTCGTCGGCGCGTACATGAAAAACTGGATCAATGAGGACAACATCGTCGGCGAATGTCCGTGGCAAAAGGACATCGAAGACGCCCGCGCCGTGGCCGACCAGCTCGGCATCGAGTTCCGCGTGGTCAACCTCATGCAGGAATATCGGGAACGCGTCGTCGCGTATTTGCTCGATGGTTACAAGCGCGGTCTGACGCCCAATCCCGACATCATGTGCAACCGCGAGATAAAATTCGGGGTGTTCCGCGCATGGGCAAAAGACAACGGCTTCGCGGCCGTCGCCACCGGACATTACGCACGCCGTATCGAAAATGCCGACGGCACCTTTTCGTTGCTGGAAGGAGCCGACAAAAACAAGGACCAGTCCTATTTTCTCGCACTACTCAACCAGGAGCAATTGCGCGAAGCTCGCTTCCCCATCGGTCATCTGCCAAAACCCGAACTGCGTCGTATCGCCAGCGAAGCCGGCCTGGTCAACGCGCAGAAAAAAGACAGCCAGGGCATCTGCTTTATCGGCGAGGTGAAGATGCAGGATTTCCTCCGCCAGTACGTGCCCGACGAACCCGGCCCAATCGTTCGCGCCATCGACGGTGTGGTGCTGGGCCAGCATCGCGGCCTGCATTACTACACTACCGGCCAGCGCCGGGGCATCGGGGTACCGTCCAACACTGATTTCGAAAAGTACGTGGTGGTCGGGAAACGCGCTGCCGACCGCGCCTTGCTCGTCGCCTTCGACCATGCCGACGCCCCTGGGCTCTTTGTCTCGGAAATCCGGATACACGCATTGAGCTGGATCGGCGACGCCGTCTCCACCTCCCGTTGGCTCGAAGGCCGCGTACGTTATCGCGATCCACGGGTCGCGCTGGAATTCATCCCTGAATCAGGCGGCACCGCCCTGATCCGGTTCCGCGAACCGCAGCGCGCCCTCGCCTCCGGCCAGATCCTCGCGCTGTACGACGGCGAGCGCCTGCTCGGCGGCGGCGTGTACGTGTAAGCTGCGGACAAGCACTACAAGGGCAGGACACCGTCGCTCGAAGCACGAATGGCGGTGAAAAGTACGGCCTTTAAGGCGCAGCCGCTACAGCTGGTGCCTGCTTCAAGTTTTTGTCGAGGAAGGCGAGAATACGGGTGTAAAGCTCAATGCGATTATCGAGATGGCGCATGCCGTGGCCCTCCCAATTGACGATCATCGTCTCATGCGGCACGTGGCATTTCTCCATTGCTGAAATTAACGAACGAGATTGTTCAATTTCAACCGCTCGGTCTTCCATACCTCCCGCGACAAAAACCGGGACGCGAATTTGATCGACGTGACGCACCGGAGAAATGGCGTCGAACTTTTCCCGGTTCTTTGAGGGGTCGCCTAGCCGGCGCGTCAGATAGCCATATTCTGGGTATTTATATTGGTCGTATTGCTTGTCTTTAATCTGCTGTTCCCAGTCAAAAATTCCCGCGAAGGCGACCGCGCAACGATAAAGGGTTGGTTCACTGACCACGCCAGAAACAGCGAGGTAACCGCCAAACGAAGACCCCACGATGGCAACCCGCTCGCGATCAATAAATCCTGAAGCGATCAATGTTTTCGTAGCATCCGTCACATCATCATTCATCTTCCCGAAGTCCCATTTATCGGCCTGCGGAAACATCCAAGAGTATCCGTTGGAGCCGCGGTGATTTGGCTGCAGCACTGCATAACCGCGGCTGACGAAAAACTGTACCTCACCGCCAAAGCCCCATACAACACGCTCCCAAATACCGTTGGCGGGAAGAACGATCAAAGGCGGTGGATTCTTCTTTGACGCACCGGCGGGGAGCGTGAGATAAGCATCGAGCTGTCGGCCATCCCGCGTCTTAAATTTAATGATGTTCCTCGGTTGCATGCGCTGCGGATCGATCCACGGTGCGGAGCGTTTGAACACCCCCACCGTACGTTTTTCCAAATCCACCCAATTATAGATGACTGGCTGCCGGTCAGAAAACGTCGCAACTAAAAAACGCGTCTGTGCATCATTCATATCGATGATGCGAACGACCTGACCCGGGAAGAAACCGTCGAGCACTTGCTGCAACTTGCGGTACCCCTCGGAGAACCAGACAACTTTGGGCCCATTGCGCTCAAAGGCCGCCCCGACAATCGCGTGCGTAATCGGATCGCGGTACACATGCCCGTAGAAGTCGTAACCATCATCCTGCATCAACACGTCGCCCAGTTTTCCCGTCACGCCATCCATGAATTGCAGCGCACGCGGTTTTCCTTCTTGCCGCGGCCCCAGCACCAGCAGTTGTCCCGCCTCTTCGCCGTGGCCCAAGATAACGATATTATCATTGTCGAGATCGACCGGACATTTTTCCCAACGATTCCCGACGAGATGGTTCAATTGCAGCAACCCGTTATCTGAAGTGACAGCAAATTCAAGCCGCCCCTCCTTGTCCGCAATATAACTCCAGCCAAGTCCCTGTTCAGGCACAGGAAAACTTTTAATGATATGTTTGTCGTTGTTATCCCGTGCGTCTTTCAAAGCCGAGTGTCGATTCGATCCCGCTACTGCTATAGTCAGATCGACAAAACTGCCGGTGCTGATGGCAGTGTTGATCTCCGCAACACCTAAATCCTTTCCCGTCTCGGGATCGTGCCGGTTCCAAACCAAAGGCTGGAGGCGATTACTGGGCGGGATCGCGATCACACTCGTACCATAATACTGAAACAGCGGATAAGGCTCATTGATCGTGCCGACATTAGCTGCAAATAATCCGATGCCATAAAGCTTCTGCGATGCCACCTCAAAGATCAGCCGACTGTCATTCAACCAATGGACCGAATGGACGTCTTTGTCGCCGCGACCTCCGACTGACTCGATCTTCTGCGTACCGAGCTCGTTCACCAAGAGTACATGTTTATCTTCTTCCTCCGCGATGACGGCAGCGATGTGCGTACCAGACCGATTCAGTCTGGGCTCCTGCAATAGCGGCAGCCGAAAAAAATCCTGCACCGGAATCGGCTCGTTTGCAGGCACCGGCGTGACACGCTCCAAGTCGATCTTTTCAGCGGCAAACGCCGTAGCAATAATCGCACCGAAGACCATAACAGCAGCCACGCGCAAAGGGTGGTTTTGAGAGGGTAATTTCATTTAGGGAAGTGAATGGGGTTCGTAACAGCTATGCCTGCCCGGGATATCTTCAGAAACCAGATCTCGGATACACGACGAACCAATAGATCGGCAAGTACTATCAAACCGATGCAACACGTCCCAATTAAATCAAGCCAACGCCCGAATTCGCGAAAGAAGGAGCAATGGCTTCCTCTCTGAGCGTTCAGCGAGGGCCTGCCCCGTCCTAGCCGCGGCAATCAATAAACCGAGGTAAAACAAGTCCCGCCCGCCACCTCCCCAACTGGATTGATAGTGAGCTATTGCAGTCGTCAGGTCGTGGCTGCGAATGAAGACGCTGGCCGCAGGTTTTTTTCGAGCAAGGCCGCCACGCCAATCCTCTCAGTCGAACATCGCGCTGCGTTTGAAACACACGGTCGCCACGGCCATCACGACCACGGCAACACCGACCAGAATTCCGATCGTCGGCAGGATCTCCATGAGCGATTGTCCGGCCCATAGCACCGACGTAAAACCCTCCACCGCCCAGTAAACGATTGTGAGTTTGCTGAAATGCTGGATGAAGGCCGGCATCATGCTGACCGGGAACCAGGCGCCACCGACCGCGCACATCACAAGCACGATCAGGTTGGCGAGCCCCATCGCCATTTCGTGACTGGACGACACCGCAGCGAGCAACATGCCAAACGCCGTGCAGGCCGCGCCCACGCTCACGATCAACACCAATAACGGACCGGCATGCGAAAAGAGTTCGATCCCAAACAAAACCTTTCCCGCCAAAAATAGGGCGATCAGCTGCAAGGTCGCGAGCGCGACGCCAAAAAGAAAGCGCGCCCAGAGGATGTGCGAAAGCCGGACGGGAGCGGAAAGCACGCGTTGGAAAATGCCCGAGCGTTTTTCCTCAAACAGCGACGTGGCCGAACCGCTGAGCGCAAAAAGCAAAAACATGACCGCGTAGCCGCCCACGAGGCGCGACGCCATCGGGTTTGAAACCTGTTTGCCCGCGACTTGTTCGGTCTCAATCCGGGCGATGCGCGAAAAAATATCGGAAGCGTCCGATGATTTAGTCTTGCCGGCTGATTCGGCTGATGGCGACGAAGTGAGCGCACTGAAGCCAAAATCACCCGCGATCATCTGTTGGTAAAGCTCCTCCGGATCTCCGCCGTAAGTCGAAGCCACGGTGTTGGCCATCGTGCGGTTGAACGATTCGAACCGCGCGTCGCCGAGCAACTTCTTGGAACGCTGCTGCAACGACTGTCCGAGCAACTGCGGCACGCGGGAGAAAATGGTCTTTTGCAGGATGCCGTTGACGGTCTGGGTTTCGATCTCGTTGCGCGGGTCGGAGAGAAACTTCAGGTGTATGCCAAAGCTGTCCTCGGGGATCATGTCCACCGGGAGGATGAGCGCGAAGCGATACTGGTTATCGTGCAGCCCGGCGCGCACGTTAGCCTCGGTCAACGGACGCTTGGAGCCGTCGGCGTTGCTGGTTTCCGCGATGACCCTGAACGTTTTTTCTTGCTTGAGCGCTTCGACGAGGTCGGTGGCAGCTGGTTCGTGACTGAGGTTGACCACGGCCAGTGGAATCCCGCCCGGGCCTTTGTCGATATTCTTGTAAAGTCCGAAGACAAAACCGAACAGGGCGATCATCACCACCGGCACGAGGAAGGTGATGAGGACTGCGGCCTTGTTGCGGGTGAAAAGCAAGACGCCCTTTACAAAGAGAACAAGAATGGGGTGCATGGTAAAAATTAATCGCGAAGCTTGCGTCCGGTAAGGTGGAGAAAAACCGCTTCCAGCGTGGGGCGCTGGATTTCGAAGAGGCGGGTCGGCACGCCTGCCTGTTCAGCTGCGGCGAAAAATGAAGAGAGTGGATATCCCGTCTGCGGTCGGAAGCGGTGCGTACCGTTAGCCGTGTCGAGCTGGCCGTGTGTCTTGAGCTGGGTGGCAAACTTGGCGGTGGCAGGTGTTTCAGGGAAGGTGATTTCATCTTCGAACGGCAGCCGCGTGAGCAACTCGTCGAGCGAACCGAGCGCGAGGATCTTGCCGTGATCGATGACGCCGATGCGCGAGCAGAGTCGCGCGGCTTCCTCCATATAATGCGTTGAGTAGATGATCGTGAGCCCTTCGCGGTTGAGCTTTTCGAGGTAGTCGAAAATCGCGTTGCGCGACTGCGGGTCGATACCGACGGTGGGTTCGTCGCAGAGCAGAAACTTCGGCCGGTGCAGCAAGGAAGCGACGAGGTTGAGGCGTCGCTGCATGCCACCGGAAAAAGTTTTGACGGCAGAATGGCGGCGGTCGGCGAGTTGCACGGACTCCAGCGCGTCGTCGATGCGCGTTTGCAGCTCGGGGCCGTTGAGACCGTAGAGCTGGCCGAAGATACGGAGGTTTTGCTCGGCCGTGAGATCGGTGTAGAGCGCGATCGTTTGAGGCACGAGGCCAAGCATCCGACGCGCAACCAGGTCGGTTTTTTCGAGGGCCACGCCGCCCAGCGTGACTTCGCCGCTGTCGGGCGCGCGCAGTCCAGCCGAGAGCGACATCAAGGTGGATTTGCCTGCGCCGTTGGGCCCGAGCAGGCCAAAGAATTCACCAGGAGCGATGTCGAGTGAAACGCCATCGAGCGCCGTGAGCGAGCCATAGCGTTTAGTGACCGAGCGAAGAGAAAGCATGGGCGAAAAGGGTAACGCGGGTAATAAGAACCATACTCCGGCGCTCGTCGACTGGTTACGGAAATTTTTGGTGTAACAGTGATTGGTCAGAAATTCCGCAATTGAACCGCAGAGATCGCAAAGGCCACAGAGGAGAAACCAAGGAGTCAGGGCATCTGAATATATCACCCGCAGGGGAATGGTTATGAAAAGGGGTTTATTCCCAAGCTATTTTCTCAGCGCGGCTGTGTCCTCTGCGGTAAAACCCAACTGCGTTTTCTAGGTTTATCCCAAAAGTCCATCCGGCCGACCGCTTGGCCGAGCATGGAAGCGGACCCAAAAATTGCGCGACGTTGCGCGGAGTGCGTTGCGGATTGGCGCTGTTTCAGCTAGATCAAAGCAATCCCGTGAACATCTTCACCTGCTCCCAATGTCACCAGACAGTCTTCTTCGAAAACGTTCGCTGTGAAAATTGCGGCAGTGCTCTGGGTTTCATACCGGCCAGGCGGACGATGGCGGCGTTCGAAGTGGATGATCAAGGTCCTTGGCGAGTGCTGGGCCAGGCCAATACGGAAAGCTACCGGCCTTGCCGAAACTATCGCGTGGAAAATGTCTGCAACTGGATGGTCCCAGGGGACAGCGCGGACGAATACTGCGCAAGCTGCCGCCTCACGGAGATCATTCCGACGCTCAACAAACCCGAAAGCAAAGATCGCTGGTTCCGACTGGAGCAGGCGAAACGGCGGCTGATTTACTCGCTGCAAGGCCTGCGACTTCCTTTGCGCAGCCGTTCCGAAGATCCAAACTACGGCCTGGCCTTTCAATTTCTCGAGGACACGCCCGGTGATGATCGCGTCGTGACCGGGCACGATCACGGGCTGATCACGTTGAACGTCGCCGAGGCCGACGACGCACGCCGCGAGAAGATGCGCAAGTCGATGCACGAGCCTTACCGCACACTGCTCGGCCATTTTCGTCACGAGATCGGTCATTATTACTGGGACATCCTGGTTGATGGTTCGGCTTGGTTGGATGAATTCCGCCATTTGTTTGGTGACGAACGCGCCGACTACAATGAGGCGTTGAACCGCCACTACAGCGAGGGTCCGCCGACCGACTGGGCCGGCCACTTCATCAGCGCCTACGCATCGTCACATCCCTGGGAAGACTGGGCAGAGACGTGGGCGCACTACCTTCACATGGTCGATGGGCTGCACACGGCGGCGCAATGGGGTGTGGACTTGCGACCGGCGAGCGCGGTGGGAACGTCGGTGAGCAACGCTTTTGTTGAGCGGCATGGAGCGGATTTCGACACGCTGCTGGTGCAACAATGGCTGCCGCTCACCTGTTTCCTCAACAGCCTCAACCGCAGCCTGGGCCAGCCCGACGCCTATCCCTTCACCATCGCCTCGCCCGTGGTGGACAAGCTCCGCTTCATCGATCGCGTGATCCGTGAACAGCCGGTCTGATCCAGAAAGCGGATACGAATTCAGTCCTGTTCCGTAGGTGGTGCGCTTGCCGCACCACGTCTTCTTGCGGCGCAGGCGGCACCGATCGTTGCGAGACGAGCTCGCAACCTACGAAAGCACATCGGGGCTTTATTTCAGATCAAAAAGCAGTGCCTCGGTCGGCAGGATTGCGGTGAAGGTCAACCAGCCGGGCAGCTCGGTGCTGGCTCCATCCCCTGCACTCATCTCCATGTTGTTGAATTTCAGCGCGCCCTCGGCGATTTGCAGCCAGGCGCCACGCCCGTCCTTCAAGTAATGCGTGACGGTCTGTCCCGGCTCGAGCCGGATGCGATAAATGTCTGCGTCCTGATGGATCGTCGCCGAGCCGTCGCGACCGTCAGGGGAGATAACGAGCACTTTAGGGTCATCCACCTGCTTGGCCTTGGGCAACCATTCGGTATAACCAGGCGTGAGGCCGCGTTCACTTGGCAAAATCCAGATCTGTAGAAAATGCAGCGGCTCTGCCGCCGATGGATTGAACTCGCTGTGCGTCACCCCCTGCCCCGCGCTCATCAACTGGATCTGTCCCGGCTTGAGCACGCGGCCGTTGCCGAGGCTGTCCTTATGTTCGAGTTCGCCTTCCAGTACGTAGCTGAAGATTTCCATGTCGCGATGCGGATGCGTGCCGAAGCCATGGCCCGGGGCGACGCGGTCGTCGTTGATGACGCGCAGCGTGCGAAACCCCACGTGCTCGGGATCGCGATAGTCGGCGAAGGAAAAGGTGTGATTCGATTTGAGCCAGCCGTGATCGGCATGACCGCGTTCGCCGGCGCGTCGAAGACTCAGTCCCGAGGTGGTCGTGTTCATTCGCACAACATAACTATTTCCTGGGGTTTCGCTGGTCACATCTGCAAATTATCGAGCTCATCGCAAACCTGCGGCGAAGCTGGTGGCTTCGCTCGCATGGCCACCGCATCGCACTTTGGCCCTTTCGCATGGATAATGCGAATTTACAGAAGCAATCTTGCCAGACCGGCCAACATCGGGCGTTCTAGCCGCTCTTAACTGTGAGCTACATCGACGTTCCAGAAATCGTGCTACGTGATTGTCCGCTATGCCTGCAAGTTGCCGTGCTCGCGGCCAAAGGCTGCCACGAACGGCGCTACCGAATTTACTGCAACGGCCTCACCAAAAAACCGTCGCCGACTTGCACGCGCCAGACCGACTGGGTGCATACACCCGAGCTCGCCGTCAGTGAGTGGAACTCCGATCGCGACGTCCCGCTGCCGCTCTTTCCGGATCAACCCGCAGCCATCTCGCGCGCGGTCTAGCCAACCGCCAATTCTCGCGGGTCGCGGTTCAATTCTCAGGACCGTTTTCACCACTGATGCACACTGATGATGAGGAATGAATCGGAATCATGATCTGCAGAATCGCATAGCCGCAGTCCGCCATTCCACCTATTCCCGACAATGAGTGTTTATCAGTGGTTAACTGATCGACTGCACGCCGCCCTCGAAACGGAGGTAATTACGAGCCTCGAAATAGGCACAAGACATGTCTTTGAACGGATAGAAGAATCTATGGTGTACTCGTCGGGCGGCGTGGCCGCGATTCCCCGAATCGTGGGTGTTGATAAATTGGAGGTTGCGTTTGAATGGTTCGAAGAAAATGAAAAGGCGGTCGAACATACTGCGAGCCCTGATTGAGGGTGCTCTGTTTGAAGGTTTGGCGTTTCAAATCATGCGAACTAGATTTTTTCTTGCCCTTGTTATTGCGTTGTTTGTCGCAGGGTGTGGACGGGGCAAACATGCCGGACCTGCGGACTATCCCATTAAACTATACAGACCGCAGCCTGTAGGGAGCGAGCATCGCATGGTGGTAACTGGGTCGTTTGAAGACACGGCAGATGTCAACAGCGAGGGCAAATCACGCGGTCCAAAGATTGATAGCTACACGCTAGAGATAGATGCCACTATAAAAGTCCTGTCGAGCGACCCTGATGCTTTGGGCCCGATCTCACAACTGACGATTGCAAAAGCGACAAAAACCAAGGACGGCAAGACGGAGGAGTTTTTGAGCGTCGGAACGGTCGTCGTCGAAAAAAGATCGGCGGACAAAACAGAGTTCTTTCTCGGTGACAGCGCCGTAAATGCAACCGCAGCATATCTACTACAGATTGGAGAGCTATCGGCGGGCCTTGATCCCCGGTCTGACGAAACCTCGTTCGGCACCCAAGATAGAAAACGCGTAGGGGACTCCTGGCCAATCAATGCCGGTGCTGCAGCAGCGTATTTCACGAGACTGAAGATGGCCTGCAAACCTGGGAACATCGTTGGCTCTGCGACGTTAAAAGAGGTTTCGGGTGCAGGGAACGAAATGCTACTCACCATTGTTTCAACGACGTCAATAAACGATATCCGCATGGAATTACCGGCTGGCTTCACGCTTCACACGTGCAATGGCAAGATGACATCAACGAGTATTATGCCGGTCGAAGCGGCAAAGTTGGCTAAGCAGGGTTCACTGCAGATGGAGATCAATGCGATCTTCGATCGCCAGGTCTCAGGAAAGACGATCACCGTAACAGTTTTTCGCAAAGCATCCATCGAGCGGAAACTCCTCGAAAAGTGAGAGGCTTCCGGCTCACGAACTATCTTTTACCACTAATACACTCTCAGTACAGGGCATGATTCGGAATAAAATCACTGGCGGCACAGACGCAGTCCGCCATTCCACCCATTCCCGACCATCAGTGTTTATCAGAGGTTAACCGATCGATTGCACGCCGTCGAAGCGGAGCACGACACGGTTCTCGGCGCGTGAGGGCGCGAGCAGCACGGTAAACGTCACTTCCCAATCGTTCTGGTCAGCAGGGTCGATCAGCATCTGCGCGACGGAGAGTTCACCTGGGGCATTGTCGTCGCTCCAGTGCGTGTGCTTCACCGCGCGACCTTCGGGATCGAGGCGAAACCGGTCCCGAACCTTGAAGTAAGCACCAAAAGCATCCTCGAGCTGGAGCGAGGAGCGAGAAGTGGGAAGCGAGGAACTGAATACCTGATTGGTGGGACTTGGAACTTGGTACTTGGTACTTGGCGGTTGCTCCCCATCGCCTGGCACTTGCTCCTTGGAACTTGGTACTTGCTCGCCACCATTTGGCCCTTGGCCCTTGGCACTTGAGACCTCGACCGCCGCAAGGCGGGCGCTTGCATTTTCCCAATCGCGGGCCGCGACGTCCTGCAAAAAACCGAGGATCGTGACGCGCACAAGCCGGCGAAACGCGGCGACGTCACGCGTGATGTCGAAGGTGGCGGGGCGCGATGGCTTGTCCGCAGAATCGGCGGCGACGAACTCGGGATTGCGCAGGCGTTCCCATTCTTCGAGCAGGCTGGAGTCGATGCCGCGGATCAGTTCCCGGAAATACTCTTCCATCTCAAGGACTGGTTCGGTTTTCGAGTTCTCTGGCACCGTTTGCGAGAGCACTTTCCAGACCTGCGAGAGATGACGGAGCAGCAGACCTTCGGAGCGTTCGAGCCCGTAATCGCGCACGTAGTCGGCGAACGACTGGTAGCGCTCGAACATCTCGCGCGCGATGGATTTTGGCCGGACGTTTTCCTGGCCGACCCACGGATGCGCGGCGGCAAACGTGTTGAATGTGTCGTAGAGAAATTCGCGCAACGGTTTGGGATGCTCAATCGTTTCGAGCTTCTCCATTCGCTCCTCATACGGCACGCCCGCAGCCTTCATTTCGTTTACTTTCTCGGTCTTTAGCTTGTCCACCTGGCGTCGCAAAATCTGATCCGGATCTTCGACGATCGCCTCGCAGAGCGTAAGCACGTCAAACGGATAATCCGGCGACGCCGCGTCGAGCAGCGGCAGCGTGTCGATCAGGTAAAGCGAGAGCGCCTGATGCAGGGAAAAATCCTCCTGCAGCTCAACATTGACCCGAAGCTTGCGGCCCGACGGCTGTGGTGGAATCCACTCAACGATCTTGCGTTCAAGCAGGGACCGAAACAATTGCCATGCCCTATGACGCAACGCCTTTTTCTTGTGCGGCGTCTCGTGGCAATCAGCAATCAATTGTCGCATCACACGGCACCCGTCGGCGTCGCGACTGAGCACGAGCAGTAGCATGCCATGGTTGACATCGAAGCGCGAAACGAGCGGCTCAGTCGGTGCGACCATCAGACGCTCGAAGGTCTTTGCATCCCAGCCCACCTCGCCCTCCGGTGCGCGTTGTTTCACGAGCTTCTTTTGTTTCTTCGGATCGCCCGCGGCTTTTTCCTCGGCGCGTTTGTTTTCGATGATGTGCTCCGGCGCCTGCACGACGACATAGCCCTTGTCATCGTAACCCTTGCGACCAGCACGGCCGGAGATCTGGCGGAAATCGCGGACGTTGAGAATCGCGGCCTTCTGACCGTCGTATTTCCACAATTGGGTAAAGACAACGGTTCTGATCGGCACGTTGATGCCGACACCAAGCGTGTCGGTGCCGCAGATGAGTTTGAGCAGGCCTTTCTGCGCGAGCTGTTCGACGAGGATGCGGTACTTCGGCAACAGCCCGGCGTGATGCACACCGATGCCGTGACGCAGCCAGCGCTTGATGTCTTTGCCGTAAGGGCTGTTGAAACGCACGCCTTCGAGCTCTTTGGCGATGGCGGCTTTCTCGTCTTTCGAACAGACGTTGAGGCTCATCAAATCCTGCGTGGCCTCGCTCGCGGCGCGTTGCGTGAAGTAGACAAGGTAAACGGGAGCCTGCCGCGCTTCGAGCAGCGCGGCGACGCGTTCGGCGAGCGGCGTCTGGGAATATTCGAACTCCAGTGGCACGGGGCGGCGGTCGCTGCGCACCGTCACGCTCGGCGCACCCGTAAGCCGGATCATTTCTTTTTCAAAAAACTCTGTCGCCCCCAGCGTCGCCGACATGAGCAGAAAACGCGCGCGCGGCATCGTGAGCAGTGGCACCTGCCAGGCGTAGCCGCGCTCGACGTCGGAGTAGTAGTGAAACTCGTCCATGATCACGGCGCGGATGTCACTCTCGGCACCACGGTGGAGCGCGATGTTGGCAAGAATTTCTGCGGTGCAGCAGAGCACGGGCGCCTGTGGATTCACGCTGGCATCGCCAGTCATCATGCCGACGTTTTCCGGGCCGAAATCGCGGCAAAGCGACAGGAATTTCTCATTCACCAGCGCCTTGATCGGACAGGTGTAGACCGAGCGCTCGCCCGCGCAAAGCGCCTTGAAATGAAACGCCGCCGCGACCAGCGACTTCCCCGATCCGGTCGGTGTATTCAGAACCAGGTTACGCCCGGCAAAAAGTTCAAGAATCGCCTCCTCCTGCTCCGGATAGAGCGAAAGACCGCGTGCCGTCGTCGCGGTCAGAAAACGATCGAGCACGGCATCCGCGTCGAAGGGCCCCGGCAGGGGCGCAAGGGGCGCAGATAAATGAGCAGTGTCTGGCGGCATCGCTCTACACGACTGGCTGACGTAATTATTTGCGAGCTGAAGTTTTGAATCTACAAAGACACACGACCAGAGACTGCGCTTAGTCTGTTGACTCTTTGGGGGGAAGAAGTGTTTTTTTAAGTTTCAGCTATATCAACATGCATATCATGCTACCCTTTGGAGGCAGGGGTCCCGTCCTGACGATCTGGTGTAAGGCGTCACTAACGCGTCTGTTTCTCGGAGGTGCGCTTTTTGTAGCCGCCATGCTCAATGCGAGCGCCAAAGAGAAATGGCAAAAGGCAACAGCGTCAGAACTAACGAACATGACTCCGGCGCTGGAAGCAGGCGCAGCAGCCGAAGCACTTTTGTGGAAGATAAAGGTCGATGACTCCAGTTTTCCCGAATCCAGAACGGTGGATGAATACATTCGCTACAAAGTCTTCGATCCCCAGCGCGCTGACCACCTCATGAGGCTTTCCCAACAGTCGATTTCTTACGACGGAACCGAACTCAGAGATGCAGAAATAAGCGCATGCCTGACACTGCCAGACGGGACGACAAAGGAATTCGGATCGGAGTCACTCAAGGAACGCACGATCGTCAAAAAGGCCGCTGCCGACTCACTAGTTCAGCAGATATTTGGGGCACCTGGGTTGGAGATGAAGGAGAGGTTTTTGGCGGTTGGCACAGTCGAGCCGGGCTCGGTCGTGGAAGTACGGATCAGCGTAACGGAGCATTATCCAAGGCTAGCGTATTATCGGCAGTTACAAATGAATGAAGTCCCGGTAATCAAACTCGAATACCTGCACTCTGCTGCTTCTGAAGATCGGTTTAGCCGCAGTCTGTCAGTTCTCAATTCAAAGCTGGTCGAGTGGAAAGCGAACAAACGGACCGGCGAAATCTCTGTCTGGGGCAACAATCTGCCTTCAATAAAACAAGAACCATTTGATGGAGGCGCATCTTACTATGCAGCGACAACTGTCCTGAGTTACACACAGCTGAAAACCATTTCGACTAAAGCTGCAGACCGGCACCGGCTCTTTGGCCGCGATCACCCGTGGGCACCGATCGCCACAGTTATGAACTGGACGGCTGAAGACCACATTACCGTCACCAGAAAAGTTAAAAAGACGGCTGCGGAACTGACCAAGAATGCCGGTTCCGACCTCGAAAAGGCACAGTGTATCCATAACTTTGTGCAGAAGCTGTTCATGCAGTTTGCCCGTCAGGAGGGGAAAAACCGAGTCGTAATGATGAAAGCGACAGACCGTGTTTCAATGGATGAGGTCATCGATTTTGAACAAACAAAGCCCGACCAGTTGCTCTCATCCGATTTTCTCTGGCTAGCCGCCAGCTTGTACCGGGCGGCTGGCTTTCGGGCGGAAGTTCTGATGCTACCGAATCAACGAATAGCACCTTTTCTCCGCAATATTCCGTCGCGGGCACTATTGGAGGATCTTTGCGTGGCCGTACTTATTGACGGAGCCTGGCAATATTCGCTACCCAATAGCAAGGTACCGCAGTCCTTCAACTGGCTGCCATGGGAGAATCAAGGCTTTGGCGGTCTGCTTGCACTCGACAGCAAGGAGGATTTTATCGACGTGCCGTTTTCGCCAGCATCACTGTCGAGGATTAAAAATGTCGGCACTTTACGACTGGAGAGCGATGGGACGTTGAGTGGTAGCTGTCAAATTTCTTTCACGGGTCATGACGCGACGAGAGTAAGACATCAACTGCAGGGTCAGAAGACCGAGCGGCAGACAACGATTGCCAGAAAGAACTTGGTGCGACAATTCGCGCCAGCTGAGGTGAGCAGCCTCGAAATCGAAAATATCGACGATCCCGGCAAGCCGGTGCAAATCTCGTTTTTTCTGCGCTGGCCCGGTTACGCAGCGATGGCAAACGACCGTCTCATTTTTCGTCCCTTTGTTTTTCGCGCGAACGAACACCCCCCCTTCGCCGCGGACGAGAGGCGTAATGCTGTTTATTTTCCATATAAACACGAGGAAACGGACACCCTGACATTGGCCCTGCCTGAAGGTTATGAAGTTGAGGCTAAAGAAGCGCCGCCTTCCAGCCCTGGGGAAATCCTATCATACGAAATACAAATCGGCTATAACCACAAGACCCACGCTCTTCACATCCAGCGCGACTTTAAGTCTTCGTTAATCTCAGCCAATGCCACCAGCTATCCAATGATAAAACACTGGTACGATGCAATATCCACCTGCGATCAGCACAGTCTGGTGCTGAAAAAAAATGAAACGCCCGCGCTTGAGCAACCATCGGCTTCATCACCGGCATTATGATAGCGAGGACAACATTGTTTAGGTGTTCGGTTGCGTTTCTTCTAGGGGTTTCTGCATGCGTTTGCGCCTGGGCCAAAACTGACACCCCTGAGTGGTTGCAAGCCGCGCTGCAGGAGGATTCTTCGGGTTGGGAAGACCGGGCATCGAGCCTGGTGCTTCTTGACCGTGGCGACATAAACTACCTGCCAGAGGGCAAAGTTAGAAAAACCTTTAGATCAGCCGTGAGGTTAAATAGGGAAGCTGGACTGGCCGATGTTTTCCCGGGCATCTACTATAACGCAAATACCGATAAGATTCTGA
>Ga0302294_10000265_pt1 | contig 16374 bp, 6 predicted proteins | sample III_Fen_N2_3_FD_194550 | JGI IMG/M metagenome (GOLD analysis project Ga0302294, IMG submission 194550) | Peat permafrost microbial communities from Stordalen Mire near Abisko, Sweden - III_Fen_N2_3 | ecosystem: Environmental > Terrestrial > Soil > Wetlands > Permafrost | place: Sweden: Abisko...
CGACATGCGCTGGATCTACACACCGCTCCCGGTCGAGACGATCGACGAGCTCGGCCGCAACGCGGGCATCAGCCCGGTGCTGGCGGAGCTTTTGTTGCGCGGCGGAATAGCCAAACCAGCCGACGCCACCAAATTCCTCAATCCAACGCTGAGCGCGCTCAGTGATCCGTTCCTGTTGCGCAACGTCGAGGCCGGGGCCGCGCGTCTGCGCCGTGCCATCGCCGAACGCGAGCAGATCGTCGTGCTCGGCGATTACGACGTCGATGGCGTGAGCAGCACCGCGCTCCTCGTGAGCGTGCTCCGGCGTTTTGGACTTAATCCGCGTTTTGTCGTGCCGCGGCGCATGGAGGATGGTTATGGACTTTCACGCAGCGCGATCGACCGCGCGCTCGAAGGCGGCAAGCCCGGCCTTTTCGTTGCGCTCGACTGTGGCACCAACTCCATCGACGAGGTCGCGTACCTGGTTGCCCAAGGCGTGGACGTATTGGTTGTGGACCATCATCGCTCCAAGGAAAAAGCACTCGATCAGGGCATCCTCATCAACCCGCATGTGGTCAGCGGCGACGAGGACGAACCGTGGCGCAACCTGTGCACGGTCGGGCTGGTCTTCAAGCTGGCGCACGGCCTGTTGAAATTGTTGCGCGCGGAAAACGACCCGATTGCGCTTAACCTTAAGCTGCGCGACTACCTCGATCTCGCGGCGCTTGGCACTGTTGCCGATCTTGTGCCGCTCCAAGGCGAAAATCGCATCATCGCACGGCAAGGCCTAAAGATTCTTCAAACGACGAAACGGCCCGGCCTACGCGCTCTAATGCAGGTGGCGGGGGTGAAGACCGAGAACGAAATCATGCCGGTGGATATCTCCTTCCGGCTCGGACCGCGCATCAATGCCAGCGGCCGTCTCGCCGACGCGGCACTTTCGGTCGAGCTCATGTTGAGCGACGACGAAAAATTCTGCCAGGATACAGCGCGCCAGCTCGATGCTTTCAATCGCGAGCGTCAGGACATCGAACGTCAGATCACCGAAGAAGCCGAGCGGATGATTGAAACAAAGTTTTCCGACTGGCCCGGGATCGTGCTCTATGGCGACAACTGGCACCCGGGTGTCGTTGGCATTGTCGCGGGTCGGGTTTCACGCAAATACAACCGGCCCTGCGTGGTGTTGGGCAACGAAGGGGATCTGGCCAAAGGTTCGGGGCGCAGTGTCGACGGCGTCAGTCTGGTCGATGTCCTTGGGTTGTGCTCCGAGCATCTCAGCAGCTGGGGCGGTCACCCGATGGCGGTGGGCGTGTCGCTGGTGAAGCCGCAGCTCGATGCCTTTCGCGCGCGTTTTGCCGAGGCGGTGCGTCAGCAATGTGGCAACGATCTGATCGAAGCGCGGCTCGAACTGGCGGCCTGGATTAAACCCGATCAGATCCGCGAGCCGTTGATGGACGAACTGGCCGAGCTGCATCCGTTTGGACAGAGCAACCCCGAGCCGGTTTTTGGCCTGCGCGGCGTGGTGTTTCAGCAGCGCCCCGAAGTGTTCAAGGAGCAGCATTTTCGTTTCAGTTTCGACGATGGACGAGGCCGCCGGCTCTTCGGTGTGGCGTGGAAAATGGCAGACCGCCTGCCGCCGGTGGGTACGCCGATCGACCTGGCGGTTGAGCTGACGTGGAATTATTTCAACGACCGAAAATTGCTCCAACTCGAGCTGATCGACTGGCGCCGGACGACGGATTGACGGGCGATGTCGCTGTCGTTCACCCTGACCGCCACCGAGCTGGCTTGGATAAAATACACAAAATCGTCGGCTGAGTCCTGGGCGATGATTGTTTGCCGCTTCATCCTAAATTCCGCAGTTGAACCGCATAGATCGCAAAGGCCGCAGAGGAAAAATCAAGGATTCACGGCATCTGAATATTTCACCACGCAGGGGAATGGTTATGAAAAGGGATTTATTCCTAAGCTATTTTCTCTGCGCGGCTGTGTCCTCTGCGGTAAAATCCAACTGCGTTTTTTAGGTTCATGGCAGCGCGCAGATTTGCTTCTCCCGCCGGGCTGTTGAAATGCGCTATCATCAAGCGGCCGGCCAAAATGGAGGCAGGAAAGGGAGATCTCCTGCAAAAACAAGAAGCATGGAATTGTGCTACCTTGCTCTTAAGCGCACGTGAAAGACGCAGTATTGGTGCCGGTGCTTGCTGAGTTGAGAGTGTCGGAACTCGTTGGTAAAAAAAATCGCTTGCACTTAACGCGGAATCCCTGCTTTTTCTCGCCCTCCATTACGCACCCGTAGCTCAACTGGATAGAGCGCCAGACTACGAATCTGGAGGTTAGGGGTTCGACTCCCTTCGGGTGCACCAGTTTTGTAAGGCCCTCGCTAACTCACATTAGCGGGGGCTTTTTGTTTTTCCGCAACGGAGGGAAGCTATTGCCGATCACTGGTGCGCCAACGGTCACCGTTTATCTTCGTCAGAACGTCTCGTAATTGAGCGAAGGAAATTTAGTGCAACGAGCGAGAGCAGGGAAAATGCACTGGAGGCACCGCCGCCGCCGGAAGAACTGCTACCGGCGGTGCCGGAGCCTGACGACGAGGACGAACTTGAGCTGCTGCTGGATGAACTGGACGACGTACTGCCGGAGGAACCACTCGACGAACCTGAGCTGCTGGAACCCGACGACGAACTGCTCGAGGAGGACGAACTTGAGCTGGAGGAGCTGCTGCTGGATGAACTCGAACTGCTGCTTGACCTTGAGGGGCCGGTGTATTCGTCGGCGCCGATGTCATAGGCGGTGCCCGTGGGCCGGACGTCGCCATCGATATCGGACGCAAGACCGGAAACGAGAGAACCAGCGTCAACGACGGAGGGGATAAATGACTTCAGATGGAGATCGCAACCGACAGGATCAACGAACCATGAAAAAGCGGCAGAAGAATTATTAGTCGAAAGGGTGGCCGCAGCGTTGTTGAGGCTGACAATGGCTTTGTTCGTGAGGTTGTTGCGGATAAGGACCGCGGTTGTCGTGGAGAAATTGTACTCGATGGCGTTGGCGTAGGTGCCAGCGAGAAAGAGGGTGTTGTTGTCGACCTGGGCGGCCGGGACGGACTCGAGCGAGATCGCGGGGCCGAAGAAACCGGTAATGCGGTTGTCGGCGATGAAGTTGTTTTGGATCAAGCCGCCGGTATGGGCTGAGGCGATGCCGTTGCCGAGGGTGATGTCGCGGTCACAGTTGAGAAATAGATTGTCCGTGATGCGAGTGCCGCTGGCGCCGCCGTAGAAGTGGATGGCGGGTTCGGCGGTGGCGGTGAGGCCGGCGAGGGCATTAAAGGTGTTGCCGGTGATGATCCAGCTGGCGCAACCCTGTCCGTCGATCGCGGCTGCGCTGGAGTTCGAGAAAGAGCAATTGGCGATGGTGCCGAGATTGGCACCCGGCTGGATGCCAATCGCTGGCGCGGCGAAGTTGCGGAGCGTGAGATGGGAGATGGAAACGTGGCTCGCCGTGACGGTGAGGGCGGCCCCGGATGCGAGGCCTACGGCGTCGACGGTCGCAGTGCCGGAGGCTGGACCCCGGAGCGTGAGGTTGGTGGCCGCAAGGTTAGGGAGTGCGTTGACGAGGTAGTACGTGCCGGCGTCGAGTGTGATCGTGGTGGTGGCGGCTGGATTGGTATTTGCCGTGGTAAGCGCGGCGGCGAGGGTGAGCGGATCGCTGGCGCTGAGGGCGAGGGGGCCGATTGCACCCGACGAGCTGGAAGAAGAGGATGATGACGAAGAGGAAGAACTGCTCGATGAACTGCTGCTTGAGGAGGACGATGAACTTGAGGAACTGCTGGAAGAAGAGCTGGAGCTGCTGCCCGACGATGAGGACGAGGATGAGCTGGAGGAAGACGACGACGAGGAGCTTGAGCTGCTAGAGGACGAAGATGACGAACCGCTGCTGCTCGACGACGACGCAGCGGTTACGGTGAGTGAAGCGGCGTTGCTGCGGGTAAAACCGAAGTCATTGGTGACGGTGACGGTGTAGGCGCCGGCGTCGGCGGCTTGGGCGTTGGTAATCGTTAAGGTTGCGTTGGTGCCGCCAAGCACGGGAAGGCTATAGCGCGACCATTGGTAGGCGAGGGGGGCGGTGCCGCTCGCTACGACGGTGAACGAGGCGGTTTGGCCGGCGGAGACGGTTGTCGGTAAAGGCTGGGTTGTGACAACGGGGATCGTGCCGACGGAAAGCGTGGCGGCATTGCTGGTGACGGTGCCGGCGGAATTAGTGACGTTGCAGCGGAATTGATCGCCGTTCATGGCGAGCGAGCACACCACTCTGAAGGCCGCGGTCGTGGTGCCACTGTAGCCGTTGCCGCTGGATAGATCCATCCAGGAGCCGCTGCCCGCGACCTGACGCTGCCATTGGTAATGGTAATAGCCGAAGGTTGTGGTGGGGTCGCCCACTGCGACCGTAAACGGGACCGAGTTGCCTGCAGCGGCGGCGTAGTCGGTGGGTTGGGCGGTAAACGTTGGTATGGTTTCGTTGACACGTAACGACGCCTCGCTGCTGGTCGCGGTGCCAGCGCCGTCACTCACCAGGCAAAGAAACTGGTCTTCGTTCATGCTGGTCGAGGTCGCGATCGTGAGGGTCGGCGAGACGGTGCCGTCGTAACTGCCTCCGTCGGTAAGCATGTTCCAGGTACTGTTCCGGGCGGCTTGCCGAAACCATTGATAGGTGAAAGTGTTTGAGCTGCCCGACGCGGCCACACTAAAGTTTGCAGCATTGCCGGCGGTGACTGTCTGGCTGACGGGTTGGGTGGAGAGTGTGGTTGAAGTGACGGGCCGCTGCACTTCCACCACAAAGTGATCGAAGGCCTTTTTCCCTCCGGTGTCTTCGGCTTTGAGCGTGAAGAAAAACACGCCGTTGGGCAGGCCGGAGAGCTGCACGGTGTTGCCGGAAACGGCGCAGCTGGTCGAAGCGGGCACGACGGAGACGGCTGGCACGGGACCGTCGGGATCGCTGGCCACAAAATTAATCACGGCACTACCGTCGGTTGATTGGACGTAGGTGTTGGTTATGGCGAGGGTGGGCGTGGCGTTACCATCCAGGTCGCTCAGCAGGCCGTCCGCGCTGGCCCGGAACCTGGTGTCGCAGAGAAAGGGCGTTTGCGACCGGTAGGTGGTTGTATCGATCACCTCGGCATTGCAGAAGTTGGAGACGGATTGCTCCACATTTTGATAAACGGTGTTTACCTCGGCGACGTCGCGGGCGATGTAAACGAAACCAAGATGGAAACGTTTTTGCGCGGTGGTGTAGTCGGGATTGCGAGCGCCGTTGGCGGCGATGAGTGCGGTGTGGTCGAAGGTGTCGACCGACGAGGCGCCCATCGTTAAGTCGGCATTGTAGACCGGGTTGTTGAGCACGTACGAAGTCGGCCAGCGCGCAGCCAGGCCCATGAGATAGAGCGTCTGTTCGGAGAAGGTCTCGAAGTCGTTGCTGCGGGTGTTGTCGACTTTCTGCCAGCGGAAGCCGTTAACGGGATCGCCGTAGATTTTGTTAACCGTTACCCAGTTGTCGGCGGAGAATCCTGCGCCCAGCTGGCAATCGACCGTCGAGTTGGGCAACCAGTGGCCATTGCTAAGTCCGGGCGGTGTGAAAACATTAAAAACCTGAGCGCCCCACGCGTGACCGATTTCATGGTCGTAAACGCCGAGGGCGCCCGGGAGGACATTACCGCCGGGCAAATTATACCGGCACATGTCGACGGTGGCGAAGGATTGTGGCGCGCCTGGCGTACCCGGTTCGCTGATACCGGAGGCTTTGAAGATGCGGTCAATGTAGTTGGGAACACGGGAATCTCCGGTGTTGGCGATGTAGCAGACTGAAAAATACGTGCTGGGGAATTGTGTCGTGAGCGTGCTGAAGTAATTGGCCAGATTCGGGTATGTGCCGGTAGAAGAAGGGGTGAAAATCGCGTCATAGGCGGCGGTCGGCGTGGACCACGGAATCGAGGCATCGACGATGAAAAGACAGTGCTCGGTTTGATATACGGTCGGGCTGATGGTTCGCAGCACCACCGCAGCTCGCATCGAAAGACTGGCTAGGGCGATGCCCGCGAGCGACAGGCCTGCGCGAGCGGCTACGGCTAGCGTACGCGAGAACAGGCGACGGCTGGGCGTGAACGAGGGAGTGGAATTCGGAAGCATGGAGGAAAAGCGCGCGGCCAACCTTTTCATCGGGCCGGCGGAGTGCTGCTTAAGGCCATTTCTCACACAGTGAGAGGTGCGTACGTGTGCTCGATACCGGCCTTCCGGGTTGATCTAGCTTCGCCATTCCGTTGCCGCAGAGCACACTTGGTTTTTATCGGTATTGTTGCCGCACGGAATTCTCCGAAAAACTTACTTTATCTGCGCCCCATGTGCTGCAATCTCTCCGGTGATGTCCCTGGCTTTTATGTTTCGAAATTCCGAATCGTTGCTCGTTTGGGGCGTTTCCCAGGGATTTCTGCCGAGCAGTTTTCAGCTTACTTTCTCCGGGAGTGTAGCGAGACGCAGATGGACTTTCGTCCGACTCCGCAACAGCCATCACGAGTGGCTGAAACGACCAGCTTATTTATAAAATGAAGATCTACTTCATGGGAATTTGTGGAACAGCGATGGGCAACGCAGCGTTGCTCGCGCGTGCTGCCGGGCACGAGGTGCTCGGTGCGGATACCGGCGTGTACCCGCCGATGAGCACGGTGCTCACCGAGGCCGGCATCGCGGTTTACGAAGGCTACGACACGACACGTTTGCAGGCGCTCGCGCCTAATCTAGTCGTTATCGGTAATGCGATGTCGCGCGGCAACCCCGAGGTGGAATGGCTGCTCGACACCCACGCCGTTCCCTTCACATCACTCCCGGCTCTCTTGCACGACACGGTGCTCAAGTCGCGGCGCAACATCGTCGTTTGCGGGACGCATGGCAAAACCACCACGACCTCGATGGCGGCGTTTCTCCTGCGCGAAAATGGCCGCGACCCCGGTTTTCTTATCGGTGGCGTGCCGCAAGATCCGCCGGTTGGCAACCACCTCGGCGCGGCGACCGATCCGTTTGTGATCGAAGGCGACGAGTATGACAGCGCGTTCTTCGACAAGCGCAGCAAGTTCATCCACTACGCGCCGCACATCGCGGTGTTGAACAATCTGGAGTTTGACCACGCCGATATCTTTCGCGATCTCGCGGATGTGCAGCGGACCTTCAACCACCTGACGCGCATCGTGCCGCGCAATGGTTGGATCGTCATGAATGGCGACGACGAAAACCTACGTGCTTTCGGCTCGGTGCCATGGACGCGCGTACTCCGCGTTGGCACCGGAGAGCACAACGACGTGCGCATCGGCAATTTTATCGAGGAGGAGTCGGGAGTAGTCTTTACGCTCTGGTGGAAGGAAAAACCCTGGGCCAGCATCCACTGGGTACAGCACGGTTTGTTCAACGTACGGAATGCGGCCATGGCGGCGACAGCGGCGGCACTCGCGTTCAATCCGGACAATCCAACTACGCTCAAACTCGACGCGCTCGCCCGGTTCCGCGGCGTAAAACGGCGCCAGGAAATCCTGATCGACACGCCAGCGCTCAAGGTCATCGAGGATTTTGGGCATCACCCGACGGCGCTGGCCGAGACGCTGCAATCGTTCCGGGCGCGCTTCAAAGGCGCAGTGTTGACCGCGGTTTTCGAGCCACGCAGCAACACCGCCCGAACCAGCACGCTGCAAAGCGGTTTTTCCACGGCGCTGGCCAATGCCGACGAAGTGTATCTCGGCGCAGTCAACCGCGTGGAAAAGCTTGCCGCAAATGAACGGTTCGACTCGACGGCGGTCGCGCAGCATTTGAAATCAAAGGGCGTTGGAGCTCACTCCTTCGAAAGCAATATGGTGTTGCTGGACCGGCTGACCGCCGCGACGTTGCCCGCCTCCGGTCGTCCGCGACTGGTCGTGTTTTTCACCAACGGTTCGTTTGACGGCATCATCGGCCGTTACGTGGCCACTGCTAAGAAGATCAGCGGGATTGAATCGACCCCGCCATTCGTGCCGCAGATTTAACTGCGGCTCAACTGATCGCGAGCCTCGTCAAGGCGCTGCTTCTCCTCGGAGGTGAGGGCGTTGAAACCTTGGCTGTTGATTTTGTCGAGGATGCGATCGACCTCGGCGCGTAGGTCTTCGCGGCTGGTTAGGTTAACCTTGAATTTGCCCGGAGCGGCCGGGGCGGCCTTGCGAGGTTTCCGAAACCAGCCCGGCAGTTCGATCTCGGCCCGCCCGTCTGGGTTCCGCCACTCAAGCTGATGCACCAGTTTGAAATAGAGATAACCAGCAAGCATGCCTCCAAGATGCGCTGAATGGGCGTATCCGAAGGGTGAAAGCTGTCCCCTGACTTCCCAGAACACGAGTCCTGCAACCTCGACGGCGGCGATAAACCAAACCAGATAACGGGGTTTGATCGTGACGGGAACGAAAAGGAAGAGCATGCGGATTTCCTGCTCGGGATTCAGGCAGGAGAAAAGCGTCAGGCAGGCGGCGATGCCGGGCCAGGCTCCCATAAGCACACCGCCAAAACGGTAGTTAACCGCCAGCCACGCGCCCGCACCCAATAGAACCGCGCCAAAATAGAGCCAGAGAAAATGCTTGGTCCCGAGCAGCGATTCCATTTCACGACCGAGCAGGTAAAGACACAGAAGGTTGAAACCGACTACGAAGACTGCGGGAATGTCGGTGACCGGATGGATGAAGCTATAGCTGACGAGCTGCCAGACGTGACCTCTTTGCAGACCGGAAATGGTGAGCTGCAGCCAGTCCGTAAACGCAGCCGAGTTAAACAACCTTTCAAAGGCGGCAACCAGAATGAAGGCTGCGGCAATGGCGGAAAGCAGCCAGGTCAACGCTCCACCCTCCCGTCGAGGGTAGTCATTTCGCGCGTAGTTTCGGTCGGAGAGCATCGCAGCGGATGTTGGGTGGCAGCCGTGGCAAACACAAGCCACCACCCAGAAGCTGTGGACATTTGGCAGTAGCCTGAGGATTTCTGCTTATGAATTGTTCTCCTACTTGACACTATCAGGCCGTCTTGTCTCTTAGTTCTCACCATGGCTAACAAAGCAGACAAATGGGAACCAAACGTTCCTGGAAAGTTTTATACCGATCAGCAGTGCATCGACTGTGATCTATGTCGTGAAACCGCTCCGGCGTTTTTTACCCGTAATGACGAAGGTGGCTATTCCTTTGTGCATAAACAGCCGACCACCGAAGAAGAGATCGCACTCTGCACTGAAGCGCTCGAAGGCTGCCCGGTCGAAGCGATTGGCAACGACGGCGAGTAAGCATCGTTTCCTGGATTTTAATCTAAGCCCTGCGGCTCGTGCCGCGGGGCTTTTTTTGTCCGCGTATTTCGGAGTGCGTGAGCGGCCTGGGTGGAGGGGAGTTCAAAATGACGCTTGTTAAGCAAAATAAATAAGCGGCTAACAAAAGCTTGTTTTGTTGCCGCTGGTTCCTCACGTTCCCGGCCCGCATGAAACTGTTTTCAACTGCTGTTCTCTTTAGTTTACCGTTCGTCGCATTGTGCGCCGAAGACGCTCCGGTGGAATTGCCGCGGGTGACGATTTTTTCGCCGCGGGTGGCGAATCAGGAGCCAGTGGGTAGTTTTGCGATGCCCGTTTCTGCGTTGCGGTTTGAGCCACTGGTCGACGTGCAGGCACGTAATCTCGGCGAGGCTCAGGCCGACGTCACGATTCGCGGCGGCATTTTTGAAAACACCGGATTTCGTATCGGCGGTGTGTCGCTCTACGATCCGCAGACCGGACATTACTTCGCGGAGATTCCGGTTGCGGCGGCGATGCTTACTGCGCCGCAAATCCTGACGGGAACGGACAACGCGCTGGAAGGTTTCGACGCCAATGTCGGCACGGTTGCATACGCATGGCGGCCGATTGCGACGCGCGGCGAGGCGACGCTTGGGCTTGGCCAGTACGATCTGGAGCGGGAAAGTTTTTATCAGGGCTATGTAAGCACGGCAAAAATCGGCGGGCGTAGTCTGGCTGCGGATACAGAATTCTCGCATTCCTCGGGCAACGGCTCCGTCGCGTTTGGCGATCATCGGTTTTCCCGCGTCAATGCTCGCGTGCAGCTGGCCGATGCATCGTCGCAGACGGATTTATTCTACGGATATCAGGCTAAGTTTTTCGGCTGGCCCAATCTCTACACGCCGTTCGGCTTCCACGAAACTGAAAGCCTCCAGACGAATCTCGTAGCCGTTAACCATCGCCAGAATTTGGGTGCGGATGAGTTCGTGGAGCTGGGTGCTTTTTACCGCCGCAACAAGGATAATTACATTCTCAGTCAGGAGCACCCCGCGATTTTTGATGCTCACCACACGACCTGGGCCCGCGGCGCTTCGTTGAGCGGACGCAGCGAAGCCGGACCGGTGATGTTGAACTATTCGACCGAGGTTCTTTCCGACAATCTTGCCTCAACTTCGCTCATCTACGGGCCCACCGGTATCAACAGCGGCTATAAATCCCGCACCTACTATAAAGCAGGGTTGCTGCCGGAGAAAAGCTGGACCCTTGATGCGACGAGCAGTCTCGACGTGAAGGCCGGACTTACTTTCGACGACACCAATCGCGATGCCTCGGCAGGCTCGCCTGCTGTGGAGGTTTCTTTGCTCAAAAACCAGGGCGCGGCTGGAGTGGATCGCTATTATTTTAGTTACGCAAAGACCACGCAGGTGCCGACGTACACGGCGTTGAAATCGAGTCCGACGGGCGGTTTGTTTCGCGGCAACGCGAACCTCGGCCGTGAAAGTGCCAACAACCTCGAACTCGGCTGGGTGCAGACACGGGGGGTGTGGTCGTTCCGCTCGGCGGTTTTCTATCGTCGCGATCAAGGGTTGGTGGATTGGACGTATTTGTATGTCAGTCCGGCGGCGCGGACGGCCAATCCTGTCGATATTGATACGTTCGGCTTCGAAGGAGTTGCCACCTACACCACGTCGCGGCTGAAGATCGTGCTCGGTTACACCTTTCTGAACAAAGCGGCTGATTACCGCGGTGTGATGGTTGATGCCAGTTTCTATGCGCTCAATTTTGCGAAACATCGACTGACCGCGGCCGTCGTGGCGCAACTCGGTGCCGGCTTTGAACTGCGCATGGACAACGTGGCGCGCATTCAGGAGGACAACCGGCTGCGTGCGACCGGTGGCGATGAAGCGCTGATCTCGTCGCTCGGATTATTTTATCTGCCCAAAGCCATCCCTGGACTCGAAATTTCACTCGGCGCGGATAATCTCTGGGCCAGCAATTTCCAGGAAGTTCCTGCGGTGCCCGCGTCGGGCCGCCAGATTTCGAGCGGTGTGACTTATCGCTGGTGAGTTAGCGCGGATTGGTAATTCTTTCGCCTGACGGCAATGACTGGCACGCACTTTATCAGCTGGCGCAGGCCGCGTGCTGGTAAGCTCGCGCTTCTGAGCAACCAAATTGCGGCCGCTTGATCCTTAGATTTGAAACGCAATAACCAGCGGGTACGCCACATGGCAAATGAGCGGAGAAACTTTGGGCCTTCGTATATTTTGCGAAGGTACTCTTCCACGCGGTTCATCTGATTGCGTGGTCCTTCGGCCCACAAGACGCAGCTGCGCGAATCCCAGCATACGATAACTTCGTTGTTGAGGAGTACATCGACGGTTCGACCACGCGAGTCGTGAACGGGTTGGATAGCCTGCACCGCGAACCCAGCTGCAACAATGTCAGCGACCAAAATATCTAGATCAGCAGAAAACCGGATGGCCATGGGTGATGCGTGACTATGGCGTGCCGATGCGTTGGGTGCCATGGGGTCAAGCCCTACTCACCGTGCTGCCGTGCTTGGCTGGGTGCTTGGCTGGTTTCGGCCGAGCATCCGCACTTGCGGTTTGACAAACGGTGGCGGTGGCGGGCATTTGCGCTCCATGTCCACGAATCCGTTTCTCGATCCCGCTTTTGAAATCCGTTGGTCGCAGCTCAAGTCCGAGCTGATCGTGCCCGCGATCGAGCAGGCGTTGAGCGATGCACAGGCTGCGGTCGATGTCGTGGTGTCGCGTCCGTTGGCCGGGCTTACTTACGAAAATACTTTTCTTGCACTCGAGCATGCGACGGAGTCGCTGAACCGCGCTTGGAGCAAGGTCACGCACCTTCAGTCAGTAGCGGATTCACCGGCGCTGCGTGAAGCGCACAACGCGCTTTTGCCAAAAGTCTCGGCCTTCTACTCAAAAATCCCGCTCAATGCCGGCTTGTGGGAGCGGTTGAAAGCGTACGCTGCGGGGCAGAACGCGGAGAAATTGCGCGGCGTGCATCGTCGGTTTTTCGAAGAAACCATGGCAGACTTCCGTCAGCAGGGCGCGGATTTGCCAGAGGAGAAACAGGCGCGATTGGAAGCTTTGCAAAGTGAGCTCGCCCAGGTCACCGAGAAGTATTCCGAGCACGTACTCGACGCGACGAATGCCTGGCAGCTGGTGGTGGAAGACGAGGCGCGGCTGGCTGGCCTGCCCGCGCATGCCAAAGCAGCGGCGCGCCGGAGCGCCGAGGCGAAGGGGATTGGTTCGGCAGAAAAGCCGGCCTGGCGTTTCACCCTGCACATGCCGTCGCAGGAACCGTTCATGACCTACCTCGATGACGAAGCCTTGCGCCGCGAGATGTGGCAGGCGGCGGTCGAAGTCGGAGCGAAGGCGCCGCACGATAACTCACAGCTCGTAACGCGGATTTTAGCGTTGCGGGCGGAGAAAGCGGCGTTGCTTGGGCGGCCGCATTTTGCCGGTCTCACTTTGGAGCGGCGCATGGCGAAATCGGGCGAGCGCGCATGGGCATTTCTGGAAGACTTGCAGCACCGCGCCACCAAGGCCTTCGCCAAGGAGTGTCGTGAGTTGGAGGAGTTCAAAGCACAGCGCACGGGACGATCCGTCGCGGCGCTTGCGCCTTGGGAACTTGGCTACTGGGCCGAAAAATTGCGGCAGGAACGCTACGATTTCGACGAGGAGCAATTGCGCCCATATTTCCCGATGCCGCGCGTGCTCGCCGGGCTTTTCGAAATCGCGAAACGTGTTTTCGGACTCGAAATCATCGAGCGTGCATCCGGCGCCGTCGAGGTCTGGCACCCCGAGGTCAGATATTTCGATCTCTACAATGGCGAGCACAAGCACCTCGGCTCGTTTTACACCGACTGGCATCCGCGTGAATCGAAACGCGGCGGGGCCTGGATGAATTATCTCATCACTGGCGGGCCGCACGCCGACGGACATCGTGCGCCTCATCTCGGGTTGATTTGCGGAAACATGACGCCGCCGGCCGGAGACAAACCGGCCCTGCTTACGCATCGCGAGACCGAGACGATATTTCACGAATTTGGCCACCTGCTGCATCACCTGTTGGGTGAGGTGGAGATCAAGTCACTCAATGGGGTGAACGTCGCCTGGGACTTCGTGGAACTGCCTTCACAGATCATGGAAAACTGGTGCTGGGAACGCGAGAGCCTCGATCTCTTCGCGCGTCACCACGAAAATGATACGCCGCTTCCAGATGCGATTTTCAAAAAGATGATCGCGGCGAAAAATTTCCGCTCGGCCTGCGCAACCATGCGTCAGCTCGCGTTCGCAAAGATGGATCTCGTATTGCATATGCGCACAGGGGAGTTTTCTGGCGAAGCCGATGTCGAGCAAAAGGTGAGGGCGTCCATCGCCGAATGCCTTGTGCCGACCCAGCCGCCGTCGCCAACAGCCGTGAAGCGCTTCAATCACATCTTTGCCGATCCGGTTGGCTACGCAGCGGGTTACTATTCGTACAAATGGGCCGAGGTGCTCGATGCGGACGCATTCACGCGTTTCAAGCGCGAAGGTGTTTTCAACGCGAAGACCGGAGCGGAGTTTGTGGCGCACATTTTAAGCCGCGGAAATTCCGCCGATCCGGCGGAGTTGTACCGTGCGTTCATGGGACGCGATCCTGATCTCACAGCCTTGCTTGAGCGCAACGGCCTCGCCGCCGTCTGATCGATATCCGAAAGTTACCGCGGCGCGTATCGGTGGTCTATCCGACCATGCGCCGGTTCCTGAAAATTGCTATTTCGTTGATGGCCGTCCTGCTCTTGGCGGCTGTCACGCTGCCTTGGTGGATGGGCGGTTTGCTGGCGCTTGCGAAACGACCGCTTGGGCTTGAGTACGGGCGTTACGACCGAGTGGGTTATGCGCGTTTTGCTCTGCGCGATGTTCGTTATCACGTAGCGGACGTGGTGGTGACGGTTGGCCGGGTCGAAGCGACCACGCCGCTGTTGTACGGGTGGCGTCATTTGCGCGGTGAACCGTCGCCGCTGTTCGTGAACAACTGGCGGGTTGAGGTGAAGAGCGGGAAGCCGACTCCACCTAATCCAAATGCGGGCTGGTGGGAGCTGCGGCGTTTGTTGTTCACCATTATGGATGCCGTCGGACTGTGGTTGCCCGAGGCGCGGATCGAAACCGGCGAGGTTATTTTTCCTGGCGGTCGCATTGGCCTAAGGGAGGGGAACTGGCGCGATCGTGTGCTGCAGTTGGAAGGACTCGCCTGGGGCGGGCACTCGTATCAGGGCGCGGTCAAGTTTGTTGCGCGGGAAGATCTGATCCATCTGCAACTCGCAACCGAGAAGAACGCAGTGCAGCTGGAACTCGAAAGCCACGGAGCGAAAGTCGAAGGAACGGCACGCTGGTTGGAACAACCGGTTGCGGTTACTGCGCAGTTTGGCGAACGCGGCTGGTTGCCTGATGAGGCCCAATTCGTGGCTGAAAAATGGACATTTGCTGGGGAAAATCTCGGGTTGGGCGCAGCCTACACGGCGGTGCAGGGCGGCGGTCGGATCGACTGGCGCAAAGACGGTTTTGTGATCGATCTGACGGCAAAGGGCGATCCGATGGCGGGGAAAAAGACACCGCCGCTTGAGCTGGCAGCGCACGGTCATGGAGATTTGGATACATTGACGATTGAGACGTTGCATGTGACTATTCCCGGGCTCGACGCGCATCTCAGTGAACCGGTGCGGCTCAACCACGACGGAGAACTGCTCTCCGGTCCTTCGCGCTTCACACTGGAAGCGGATCTGGCGCATCAGTCCTGGTTGGCCGCCGAAGGCCACGTGTCGGGTGAAGCGCGGATCGAAACCGGGCGCGATTTCAAGCCGCGCATCGCCATGCAAGTTGCGGCGAAGGGGCTGAAGATCGAACGATGGTCGGTGCCGGAACTGAAGGCGGCTGGAGTGCTGAACTGGCCTTTGCTCGAAATCAGCAACGCGAGCGTGAAGCTGGGCTCGGACGAAATGATTCAGTTGAGCGGCAGTGCGAATTTTGAAACGAAAGAACTGAGCGCGACCAAGGTTGAGGCGCGGCTCAAAGGCGCGACGGTGACTGGCTGGTGGCCCAGCGCCCCTGTTTTTGACGCTGCCGTCGTGAGCGCGCAGTTGGAGGGTTCTTGGATGCGGCTCAATCATCAGGGCAAGGCCGAGGTCACTCGGCTAGATCTGCCGCCTTTGCGTCCGGTAGCATTGAAATTCGAGTGGGCGGGCGTGGGTGATGTTGTGGAAAAACTCACGGCGGTTGCATCGAACGGAGAAGCGCAGCTGTCGCTGAAAGGTTCTGCAGACCGCAACGGCGCGAGAATCGACGAGCTTCGTATCCAGAAAAGCAAGACGATGTGGTTGTCGCTGGAGAAGCCGGCCCGGGTCGACTGGCAGCCAGCGTTGCGCTGCGAACCGGTGGTGCTGAGCGGCGATGCGGGAAGAATCGAATTGGTCGGCCAAACCGGCATCGAGGGGGAATTGCGGCTGCAGGTAAAAGATTTTTCGACCGCATGGATGCGCGATTGGCTCGTCTGGCGCGGTCCTGACTGGCGGATTCCCTTGGTCGATTTTTCGGGCCGCTCGAATAATGGTCCGATGGATTTTTCACTTTCCGTCACAGCGGACACCGATCTTGGCGAGCAGAGGCCCGTCGAGTTGCAACTGAAGGTGGCCGGCAGCCGCACCGGCGTGAAACTGGAGGCCTTGAGGGTTTTTGAAGGACAACAAGAGGCGGTTGCGGCGAGTGGAACGTTGCCGGTGATAATCACGTTGGCGTCGCATCCGTTGTGGGCTTTCGACACGAATGCGCGACTGGACTTTACCGCAGCGACGCGGCCGGATGCAGCCTTCTGGACTTATCTGGCAGAGACGACCGGGCTGTTGATCGAACGTCCGCAGATGAACCTGGAGTTGTCTGGGAGCTGGCAGGAACCGCGCGGCAAGATCACGTTTCAGTTACCACGGATCGCCGCAAATCCGGAACGGTTTAAACGAAAGCTGCCGGTTGTTGAAGCGGTTGATGCCCTCGTCGAACTCGACCGCGGACAGCTCACGTTGCGTAAACT
>Ga0302294_10000271_pt1 | contig 16288 bp, 10 predicted proteins | sample III_Fen_N2_3_FD_194550 | JGI IMG/M metagenome (GOLD analysis project Ga0302294, IMG submission 194550) | Peat permafrost microbial communities from Stordalen Mire near Abisko, Sweden - III_Fen_N2_3 | ecosystem: Environmental > Terrestrial > Soil > Wetlands > Permafrost | place: Sweden: Abisko...
ATGATTTACGCTCGTGCCGCCCTCGGCGCAACAGATGTAATACCAGCCGTCGCGTTTGAGAAGATGCGGTCCTTCAATCCAGACCGGTTCCTTGCTCAAGTCGACGCCACCGTTGACGACAATCGAGCGCGGGCCAATGAGCTGCCGTTTAGCGACGTCGAACTCCTGAATCCAGATTGCGCGATGGCCTTGGTAGAGCGGTTTGTTTTCGGGTGGGTTGCCGTTGTTGACCATCCAGGCACGGCCGTTGTCATCGAAGAACAAAGACGGATCAATGCCGTCGAAGCCCAACCATTGCGGATCCGACCACGGTCCGGCGGGGTTGGTCGCCGTGACGAGAAAGTTTCCGCCACCATCCACCAGCGTGCAGACAACGTAGAAAACGCCGTCGTGATACGTGATTGCAGGCGCGAAGAGCCCGCGAGTCACGCCCTGGCCGGAAAAATCCAGTTGGCCCGGCCGGTCGATCACGTTGCCGATCTGTGTCCAATGCACCAGATCACGGCTGTGGAAAACGGGGATGCCGGGAAAATAGGAGAAGGTAGAATTAACCAGGTAAAAATCATCGCCCACCCGGCAAACCGCCGGATCGGGATAGAAGCCAGCCAGGATCGGGTTGCGAAAATTACCGGCTGGAAGCGGTTCGGCAAAGAGGGTGTCTTGACCGGTATACTCAAACCAGTCGAAGTGCACGGGAGTGGAAGGCATCGCAATGCCGAGGGCGGAGGAGGCGGCGAAGAGGGCCGGGATTAAGAGACGTTTCATATAGAGAAAATATTTTTCTGTAAGGGCTTGAAGGTTTGATCGGAAGGCTCGCCTGCAGCCGGGCTGCTACAGGGAAGCGGCTCACACGTCACCAGTTGTCACTACGGAAAGGTTCTGCCGGTAGCCCGGCGCCATTAAATAGCGTGGCGAGCGGGTTGGCCTGCCAGGCGTAGCGCACGGCAACCGGTGTTGGTACTTGCTGGGAGGATACGATGACGTTGTCGCCTTCCAGACGGGCTTCGGCCCAGTGCCAGACACGATCGGCACCGGCAACGGAGAATTCTCCGAGCTTTTTTCCCTTCACGACGAGACCGCCGTTGGTATTGGTAAAATGGATGCGCAACGCACCGGGCAGGGTTTCCACTTTTGCGAAGGTCGGACCGGCGCAAATGACATCGCGATGGTAGGTGTTCCTGAGGGCGACCAGCGCGAGGCGCTCACCCACCGGAAGCTTGTTCGTAGGGTGAATATTATCGGCGTCGCCCGTGTCGACCGTGACGGCCAGACCTGCGTTCGGCACGGTGCGCGCGGTGAACGCTTGCGTTTCGCGGACTGCCGTCCAGCCGTCTGTACCCGGCTTCGTCTGGCGAGCGGTGAAGGATGGCAGGCTCACGATATAGAAAGGGAAATCGCCCTGGCCGAAGACACCACGCCAGTCGGCGATCATCGCCGGCAACAGGGTGCGATATTGTGCCGGTTTGAATTGGTTTGCCTCGCCCTGGTACCAGATGACCCCGGTGAGCGCGAGTGGCGCGAGCGGGCGGATCATGCCCTGAAAGAGGACCGACGGCATCGTCGGATAATTTTCGTAACCAAGCGGCATCAGGTGCGGAGGACGGGCATCAACGCTGACTGCCGCTTTCCAACCGCCCTCAAGGGCAACGGAGGTTTTGTCGCCCAGGACGATCTTGAGGTCTTCAACGGGACTCTGAAAGCCGCCGTCGGGCTTGGTCTTGAGCACGCGAAGGGTGATCTGGTTTTCCCCCGGGTGGAGAACGCCAGCACCGATCGCGTAAGCACGAGGATTCTCTACCCAAGAACTTGCTCCCGTCCAATGTCCGTTGATATAGACGGTTTCCATCTTTTCGATAATTCCGAGGAGGATCTTGGCGGTACCATCCGGCAGCGGATCAGGCAGGACGATTTCCTTGCGAAACCAACAAACAGCAGGCGTCGTGGGCACGCCGAGATCGGAAAAGCCATTTTTAAGCGTGGTCGTTTTCCAGGCAGAATCATCGAATTTTTCGCTGCTCCAGTTTTCCGTCTGACCGCGATCATACTCGTCATACCAGTGGCTGACGAAGTTGCCATATTCCTCGCCACCGCGGGCTTTTAACCGGCTGATCTCGGTGAGTGCGGGGACAAAATCGGGCATTTTGCGCAGCGTATCGGGATTCATCCAGGTCTCCGCCGGGGTACCACCGATCGCGTCTTGAACCAGGCCAATGGGGACACCAGTCTCCGCCTGAATCTTGCGGCCGAAATAAAAGGCGATGGCCGAAAAGCCACCGTTAGTGGTGAACGCTTCGGGGGTGCAACGCTGCCAGTTGCCTTGCGGCACGAGGGCCGGACCATAGGCAGATTTTAGGGCGACGCGATAGAGCCGGAGATTTGGAATGGTTGCGGTCTTGATGACCTCGGCTCCATCAAGGGCGTGATCGAGGCCGAACTCCATGTTGGACTGGCCACCACAGAGCCAAACGTCACCGACGAGCAGGTCAGCGAGTTCGACGTGGAGCGGGCCATCAATCTTCATCACGTACGGACCGCCGGCGGGCGGCGGCGTGAACTCGACCTGCCAACGACCGTCAGGGGCGGCAACCGCTTTCCCGGTTTGACCAGCAATCTCGATGCGAACTTCGGTGCCCGGCTTGGTCCAGCCCCAGATACGGTTTGGTTTGTTGCGTTGCAGCACCATGTGCTCACCAAAGACGGGACTGATGAAGGGCAGCGCAGCGGTGTCGGCTCCGCGCAACCATGAGCAAAGGAGGAAACTTAGTAACAGCGTGTAGGGTAATTTTTTCATGGAAGATAAATTTCAGGCTCCGTCCGTACCGAGCGTGGGGACCAGGCGGAATTGTTTGTAGTATTCGAGGTCGTGGGCAGGTGGCTCGACGCCGGCGGGCAACGGGCGTTTCGAGAAGGTTTGGAAATAAAGCAGGGAGGCGTCACGCCAGTGACAGGCTTCGCTTTCCTGAATGCCGAGTAAAGCGCTGACGTGGGCATACCGCTCAGCGTCGATGAGCCCTTCAAGTGAAGCCCAGGCGCGGCGCCAGCCACGCACGTCGTCCACGCCGCGCTGGTAGGTAAGGCATAGTTCGTTCCACAATGTGGCGCCTGACTTCATGCGGTAGTCCCACGGTACATGGTGAAACCAGAGGAGTAAATTCTCCGGACACGTGGCGAGGTCGTTATAACGCGCAGCGACCGCTGGAGCATATAGGCCGGTGGCGTTTGTGCCGTTTACTGTGCGGTCAAAGCCTAGGCCTTTCTCGTCGGCCCGATGGTAGTAAGTGGGATTCCAGTCTTCGCGCGGAAGATTATTCACCCATGGGCCGGGTCCGTAGTGATGTCCTTCGGCCATGAGGTGATGCAGGCCAAGCGGCATGGAATAACTCACGACAGTTTCGCGTGAGGCGAGAAGCATGGAAACGATCGGGTCAACGACGCGCGGATCGTTGCCAAAATTCATGCGTGTCCATTCGGAAGCGATCGTCGCGGAGTCGAGCGTGTTGTCCCAGGCGAGCCGGCCAAATGCATACCAGTTTGAGGAGGCGAGCGGGTGTCCGCACCAATTGCGATTCGAGCCGGTATTTGCTATGCCAGCCATAACCGACAAGGGGTGCCCGTCGGCCGAGCCATCCACGATGCGGCCCACGGTGGTGCCCGGGCCAGCCATCTGGGTGTCGGTGTCGAGGACTTCCTCCCACAGTTTTCCGAGGAAGCAAAGTTGCGTGGAGAACCCGAGGTACTCCTGCGTGATCTGCAATTCGAGAGCGAGCGGAGTGTGCGGCATCGCACCGAAAAGAGGATGGTGCGGTTCGCGCGGCATGAAATCGACCGGACCATTCTTAACTTGAATCACGACGTTGGGTCGGAAGCGGCCGTCGAGCGGCGCAAACTCGATGTGGGCCTGTTTTGTGCGGTCACCGCCTGGCTGCGCCTCGTACACGAAGGCGCGCCACATCACGATGCCACCGTGTGGTGCCAACGCGTCGGCGAGCATGTTGGCGCCGTCGACATGGTTGCGGCCATAGGCTTGCGGGCCGGGCTGGCCTTCGGAATTGGCCTTTACGAGGAAGCCGCCGAAGTCGGGCACGGCGGCGTAAATTTCGTCAGCCTTTGCTTTCCACCAGGCTTGCACGGCGGGATCGAGCGGATCGGCCGTTTTCAAGCCGCCGATTTCAAGGGGCGCGCTGAACCGTGCTGTAAGGTAAACACGGATACCGTAGGGCCGGAGCACGCCGGCCAGGGCCGAGATTTTCTTGAGCATCGGAGCAGTGAGAAACTGTGCGTTGGCGTTTACGTTGGTGAGCACGGCGCCGTTGATGCCAATCGAGGCGCAGGCGCGGGCATAGTCGCGGTAGCGAGGACTCAGGTAATCCGGCAGGACGAACCACTCCCAGAGGGAAGAACCAGCGTAGCCGCGCGCGACCGTACCATTGAGGTTGTCCCAGTGGTTGAGCAGGCGGTGGTTGATTTTCGGGATGCTCGTGATCGCAAGCGGATCGATGGGCTGGCGGGTCTGGATGCGGCGCAACAGGTCGAAGGAGCCGTAAAGCACACCGAGATCGTGTTCGGCCGAAATCGTAATTTTGCCGGTTTTTCCTTGTTTGGCTGAGACCAGCATATAGCCGTCCCCGAGGGACGGAAGGGGTTGAGCGGACTTCTCCAGCTTCACCGGCACATCGTGCCCGAGCAAGCCGGTGAGGCCGAGGTGCAGTTCTTCGCGGGCAGCGGCGAGCGTGGGCGAATCGAGACCAGACGACGTCACGAAGACGACCTGCCCGAGTGCGGCGGTATACTGGGCGTTGGTCGCGGGGTCGAAGATCGGCTCATAACGCAACCAGAGGCGATAGCCGTCTTCGGCACGGAGCAGAGGGCAAAGGCCGGTGGTGGCGAGCAACAGGCCAACAAAGAAAGCGCGGAATTTCATTTTGGAGGTTTTTGACAGTTATTGATTTTGCGGGCCGTGAATCTGATAGCGGCCGCCAACCTGCAGGAGACTTAGGAAGTAAAGCAATCCGTCGTAGTAACGCTCTTCACCGGAAGGAACCGGCATGTCCCACAGGCGCTGGACGAAGAGTTTGGCGTCAGGAGTGGTGGCCGCGAGTCCGCCCACCGCCGCCATGGCAAAAAGGCCGGGCGAGAATTTTTTGGTGAGCGGTTTGCCGTCGAGCGTAAAGTTGTTGGCGCAGTTCGGGCCCTGCGAGGCAAGGAAGGCCAGCACGCGATTGCTTTGTTCGACCTGCCACGGATCGCAACCGAACCAGGAGTAATCGAGTGCGACATTGCCGATGGTGCGATAGGCATCGAAGAGAAAGTGCTGATGACTCCAGCGTGGGTACGGGGTGCCGTCGAAGTTTGAGTAGTCGGGCATCAGACCCGTAACGGGATGGGCAGCGGCGTGAAAATGGCGGCGGCTGACTTGGGCGGCTCCGGCCATAAACGAGCGGTCGGCGGGATCGGTGGCCCAGCGAGCCCAAAGCTCATAGAATGCCGGGAGGTGGTACGAAGGATCGCTGAACGTGTTGCCCGGGGCATGCGGCACGAAGACGATTTGCTTCTCCTTGCGGTCAAACATGGGGGAGACAGAGCCGGCGGCCCCATCCTCGTTGTTATGGAGCATGTGGCGGAGGAGGGTTTGTGCTTCGGCCTCGTAATTGAAGATTCCCTCGCCATTGCCCCAGCGGTGCGCGGCAAAAAAGAGCGTCATAACGAACCATTCCTCACCGTCAGAGGCCGGGCCGGCATCAATCTGAGTGCCATCATAACGGCAGTGCCAGGCATAGTAACCAGCGAACTTGCCTTCGCGGTGAAACATGTGGTCCTTGGTCCATTTCCAGAGGCGATTAAATTCAGCCTGCTGGTTCATCTGCACGGCGAGCATCATGCCGTAAGACTGCCCCTCGGTGCGCACATCCGCGTGCTTGATGTCGGGAATGTAGGACGTCTGGTCGGCGGCGGCGTAGAAGAGGCGCTGGGTGGCTGGATCGCCAGCCGTAAACTGTTGCCAGACGGAGGAGAGCTTGGCGTCGAGCTCGGCCTCGGACTTGCCCAGGTGTTCGGCAAAGAGATTCCGGTAATGGCCGGACTCGGAGGCAGGTTTGTTTTCGGGTGAAGCGGCAAGGCCGACACTCAAGAAAAGAAGGCACCCCGCGAGGCGGGCTTGGGGAAATTTCATGGAAAGAGATGGGGACTACTTTGGGTCAATCGGCCAGAAGAAGAACGGCGGAAGGCAACGAGTGGGGCGAAAAACCGCTGGTTCGTTAGGGGAATGACGGGGACCGCTGGCTTCAGTATCCTCCTAATCTAACGGAAAAACACCGCGGCTTAACGGCTCACCGCGGCGGCAGCAGGAGCGTGGATTTGGAACCGGCCGCTGGTTTCGAGCAGGCCAAGAAAGTAGAGCATGCCGTCGTAGTAGCGCCATCGGCCTGAAGGAATGGAGACGTCCCAGAGGCGTTGCACGAACGGGCGGGCCAGGTCGGGATCGGCGGCGAGACCGGCGACTGCGGCCATGGCGAGCTGTCCGGTTGAGGCTTCGGTCGAAAGCGGTTTGCCAGCGAGAGTGTATTGGTTCACGCACTTCGATTTTTGGGCGGCGAAGAAACGGAGCAGGCGGTTGCTTTGTTCCACCTGCCAGGAGTCGGCCGCAAACCAGGCATAATCGATGGCAACGTTGGCGGGGATGCGCCATGCATCGTAGCGAAAATCGTCCTTGCCGGGGCCATAGGTTTTTTTGTTGAAGGGCGTGCCGTCAAAATGGGCGTACTCAGGCATCAACCCCGTGACCGGGTGCGCGGCCCGGCGAAAGAAGGCGCGGCTCGCCAGCGCGGCTTCCGACCAAAATTTCCGATCTTCGGCCCCGGTCGACCAGCGCGACCATAACTCATAGAAAGCGGGAAGATGGTAGGAGGGATCGGTAAAGAAGTTGGCCTCCGGGTTGGGCACGAAGACGACTTGTTTTTCTTTGGCGTTAAAAATCGCGGAGGCTTCCGGAGTCGTGGGCTTGCTCAACATCAGATGCAGAAGCGTCTGCGCCTCCGCACCGTAGTTGAAAATACCTTCGCCGTCGCCCCAGCGATGCGAGGCAAAGAGCAACGCCATCGCGAACCATTCTTCACCGTCAGAGGCCGAGCCGGGATCAAGCATCGTGCCGTCGAACTTGCACTGCCAGGCGAAGTAACCGGCGCGCGGCCCGCTGGCATGACGCATGTAGGTGTTTGCCCATTTCCAGAGCCGGTCAAATTCAGCGCGCCGGTCCATCTGCACCGCAATCATCATGCCATACGACATGCCTTCGGAGCGGACGTCTTTGCTGTCGATGTCCGCAATATAAGCCAGATCGTTGCCGACTGGATAATAGATGCGCTGGGTTCGATCGTCGCCGTAGAACAGCTGTTGCCAGGCGGCATCGAGCCTCGCCTGCACCTCGCTATTGGCCTTGCCGAGAAGTTCGGCAAAGAGGTTTCGCTGGTGGCCTGAAGCGAAGGCCCCTTCCTTTTCGGCTGCGGACGCCAACGAGGCGGCCGCAGCAAAGGCGATGAGGAAAGCAAGGCGACGCAGGCGCATGGCTGCTGGAAAATCCGAAGCTATGGTGTGGTTAGGCAGCCGGGGCAGAAGTTGCCTTCGCGCGGCGCTCGTTGAGCTCCGCCGACATTTTCAGCGTGAGGCCCTTGTTCAGCGTGCACAAGGCGATGGAGATCGCGCCACCAAGGAACAGGAGGCCGACACCGATGCTGCTGGAGAAGTGATAACCGACGATGGCATTTGTCGCGTCTTGGGCCGAAGTTTCGTACCCCCAGAATCCGCTCATCGCCCAGAGGAACACAGCCGAACCAAGCGCCAGGCCCGATTTGAGCGCGAAGCCGATGGTAGCAAACACCATGCCGGTGAAACGGTGCCCGGTCTGCCACTCGGAATAGTCAGCAGCATCGGCATACATCGCCCAGGCCACGGCGATCGTCGGCGCGTAGACGATGGAGCCAAACGCGGCAAGAATCACGAGTGCCGTGGTGCTGGTCGGAGTCACCCAGTAATAGGCGAAGGAGTTGACCGCGCCCAAAGTGAAGCCAGCGCAGATGACCGTCTTCTTGCCGAAGCGTGCAGCAAATCCGGTCGAGAGAATGATGAAGATGATGGTCGTGCCGATGCCGACAATGTTGACGATACTGTTGAAGACATCCGCCACGTTGCTCGGAAGACTATCACGCGTGCCATGGGCGACGTAACCCATCCAATCGAGCAACCCATGTGACGCAGGGTCCGCAGTCGTGAGCCCCATCTTTGCCATAAAATCGAACATCGCGGCCTTATCGACATAGTGGTGATAAAGGTTGAAGTGCGCGGTGCCACGGTAGGTCAGCATCGCGAAATTGAACAGGGTGTAGGCGACGAGGGCCATCCACGGCTTGTTCTTGAGCAGGTCAAGGAAGTCCTGCTTGGGCGTGCTCTTCTCCGCAGACACCGGCTTGATGCGCTCTTTGGTGGTGAGGAACGTCACGATGAAGAGGACGAAACAAAGCACGGCCCAAATCGCCATGGTCATCTGCCAGCCGTGCTGGCGATCAACGAGGGCGATATTCTTCGGGTCGAGAGCATGGCCCGCGGCGAACTTGGCCACCAGCGGCAGGGTACAGCCGCCAACGATGATCTGAGCGATATTGGCCGAGATGAACCGGAACGAGTTGAGCTTGGTGCGCTCGTTCAGGTCGGAGGTCATGACACCACCCAATGCCGAATACGGCATATTGTTCATCGAGTAGAGCGTCATCAGGACGGTGTTCGTGATGCCCGCGTAGGCGATCATCATACCCATGCTCCAGCCGATCGGCGTGGTGTATGCGAGGACCATCACGATGACCCAGGGGATCGAGGTCCAAAGCACCCACGGACGGAACTTGCCCCAACGGGTCGTCGTACGATCCGCCAAAATACCCATGATCGGATCAAACACCGCATCCCACAGGCGTGGCCATAGGAGAATGGCAGCGGCGGCGCTGGCGGAGAGCCCGAAAACGTCGGTATAAAAATTCGTTTGGAAAAGCACCATCGTCATGAAGACGAAATTGGCTGCGGCGTCGCCGCCGCTGTAGCCAAGCTTTTCGATGAACGATAGTCGTTGGTTTGCTGGAGTGGGGGTCATTGATTGAGTCATGTGCTGATGCTTGAGGTCGGGTGTAAGAAAATATTCGAAGCTATTCCGACAGCCAGAGGAAGGCGGTGACACCGCGCGGGTAATAACGGCTGCCGCAGGATTCGCCGGAATCACTGCGAATCTGGTCGCACATCGCGTCGCGACCGCACCCCGGCTGGCGTTGCCAGTCGGCGTGGACACGGTCACCTGCATGGGCAGCGGCATTCATGGCGGAGGGGAATAGCTTACGGACGACGTGTTGGGCGAGCGCGATTTTACTAAACCACGTATTCGTGCTCGTACTACTCATCTTCCACCCACCGGTTTTTGCATCGAGGCAGACCCCCGGTTGCAGCGCGTGCGACATATGCTGGCCGAGCTGCTTGAACAGCGGCGCAAAACGCCCGGCGGGATCGACCGCCTCGGTGTAACCAAGGAAAAGTGGATAAACAAATCCTTCGACGGCCGGCAAAATCCGCGAGCGGTTGCCCTGTTCGAAGACCGCGGGGAAAAAACCGGTGTCGGGCTCGAACTTGGCGGTCAGCGTCGTGGCAACAAGGTCGGCGGTGGTATGCGCATCGGCGGCTTGTTTTTTGAGGCCGAGCGCCGCAAAGGCTTTTTCGAGCAGCACCCAGGTTGCCAGCGTTTTTACCGCAAGGTAAAGGTTGTTACGGGCCTGGCCGAGGCTGACATCCAGGCTGTCGTAGGTCGTGATCTCGGCTCCGTCGGAACCGCAGCGACAGGAGTCAAATTTCAGGATGCCGTCGCTCTGACTTGGATTGGGGTTGTCGCGTTGATGCAGGCTCTCGGCGCAGGCGAGGAGGGTCTTCTTTTGCGACCGCAGCCAGGCCTTGTCGCCGGTATGCTCGGCGTAACTCACGGCACAAAGCACCCAGTTGAGCAGCTGCTCCATCGTCATGTGGCTGAAGCAGCCGCTGAGGTGATCGCACTCGTAGCTGGAGCGCCCTGGCGGTGTGAAGTGGTTCATCACGCCCATGTCGTGGACAAACGAGAGCCCGAGCTGGTCGCGATAGGAATAGCGGCGTACGAACAGATCCAGAGCGTTGCGAACCGCCCAGGGCTGCCACTCAAGTTCGAAAAACAGATGATCGACGGTGAGGTCGAAGGTGTTGACCATTCGGTATTCGCCTTCGTTGACGACCCAGAGCGGTTTGCCGTCATGCCAGAGCAGTTGCGTGCTGCCGAGGTAGCTGTGGGTGCCTTGGGCGAGAAGGAAACGCTGATCGTCGTCAAGGCGGCTGCTGGCCAGCTCACGATCGCGTTGGGCCGCCGTGGTGGCGTAACGGGAAAACTGTTCGAGTCCGTGCGCGAGCACGTCTTCGAGATCGCGAAAAACCCGGGTGTAGGCGTACGCGGAGACGAGGCCGGTCGTGATCGCGCCAGCTGCATAAAAACCAAGGGCCAGAGGGAAACGCTTCTTCTTTTTCGCCGGAACGGTGAACACGAGAGCGGTTTCTGCCGCGATGACGTGGAGGCCGCGAAAATCGCGGAATTTTGGCGAAAAGATATCGAAGCCCTGGCGCAACTCCACGCCGCGCGCAGGCTTCGTGGCATAGCCGAAATCGGGACCGCTGGCGAAGCCGACCATCTTGGGATCGGTATCCGCAAGCGGCCGCAAAGGCCGTGCAGGGTCGCCCACTCCAAAAACGAGTTCGACCGGCGTCGCGCTGGCGCTGTTGTCGTATTCGATCCAACCGCACACCACCGGCGCGAGCAGGAAACGCGCGTCGGCCTTCTTCAATGTCGCCGGGTCCGGGACGTGACTGAAAGGAGTGAGCAGCGAAAATCCAAAGCGGGATTCGTCAGCCCGCCAGGTATCACTCGCCCAGCCCAGCGTACGCTCATAGTCCGAAGGCCGCAGCGGGGTGAATTGAGTTGGCGGATGCGCAACCGTGTCTTCACCGGTAAAAGCCCCTTCGCCTGATTTCGGCGGGTTCAGAAACGGCAGGAGCTGCCATTTTTCCTGCCCGACAGGGCGAAATCCAACGTAGACGTTTTGTTTGGCGGGAGCGCCGAGCGACTGACCAAAACCGCCGGGCGAATCGACGAGCCCGACAGAAAAACTGGCAAATGCACCAAACGGAGAATGCTGGGAGTGGAAGCTTTGAGTGGCCATGGGGGAAGAGGGACGGGGTGGTGCGGAACACGACTTGGTATATTTCGTCGTTCCGCAAAGCGAAATAGGGCGGCCAAAGCGGAAGGCCAGTCAACGAAAAATCTTGGAGATCCCCGTCGGCGGCACGCCATCGGGCAAGCGCTCTAACAATAGACTTGAACACCCCTCTGAATATGTCGCAATGCCGACAGCGTTATGAACATCCGCCGCGTTACCCTCGCTCAGGTTGCAGTGAAGGCGGGCGTACATGTCACCACGGTGTCGATGGCGCTGCGCAACGACGTGCGGCTGCCCGAAACCACCCGCGCACGGCTCAAAAAAATCGCCGATGAAATGGGCTATCGGCCCGATCCTTTATTGCGAGCGCTCGTTGCCTATCGTGGCCAGGTGATGCCCCGGCGGAACCCACCCACCATCGCCTACCTCACCAACTGGGCCGTGCGCTGGGGCTGGAAAAAAGTGCCCGCTCACCTCGAATTTTTCCAGGGCGCAGAAGAGAAAGCCAATGAACTGGGATACCAACTGGAGCATTTTTGGCTGCATGAGCCCGGCTTCACGCAAAAACGCATGGGCAAAATACTGTATGCCCGGGGAATCAGCGGCATGGTGATCGCTTCGCACAGCCGGGAGCGCGGTGACGAACTGCAGTTTGACTGGGAGCATTTCAGTGCGGTTAAAATCGATTATTTCCCGCATCAACCGCCGTTGCATAATGTCACCAACAACCAGACCAGCGTTATACGGCTGGCCGTGCGCAAGGTGCGCGAAGCCGGGTATAAGCGCATCGGCTTTGTCATGCATCGCGGATGGGATCATGCCGTTGACTACAACTGGACCGCTGGATTTCTGGGTGAACAGCAACTCATTCCACGCATTGATCGTGTTCCGGCGCACATTTTCCCCGAACTGAATCCAGTTGAGCGCTGGTTCAACGAAACCAACCCTGCGGTCGTGGCTGACCCCGAGCCTTTTAGAAAATGGCTGACCCGCTTCAAGCCGGAGGTCGTAATCAGCAAAGCCGCCTACGTGCTCCCCTTGTTTGAAAAACTCGGGTTAAAGATCCCACGAGATATAGCATTTGTAGATATATGTCTCCCCAAGGGCGAGCGGTCCATCGCCGGTGTACGCCAGAATCATGAGGCAGTGGGCGCCATCGCCATCGAAATTCTTTCCGGGCAACTCCAGCATAATAAATTCGGCATCCCAATTATACCGACCTCGACCTTTGTCGAAGGCACTTGGTTCGACGGCCCTTCCTGTCCCAAACGTTGAGCCATAAAACAGTCGAGGCGTAGGCCGGGCTGGAGAGTTAACGAGGCCGGGCGAGGCGGTTTCAGATCCAGCCAAAAGATGGCAAAATATGAGCGAGGTGCAGTCTTGCGCCCGCTCTTTCCCCTCCAACACTCGACTGATTCCCACACCGTGATGAAAATCCATTACTCCCCCAGCCCCAAAGAAACCAACGTCCTCGGCACCGAACAACTGCGCGAGAACTTCCTTATTGGCGGCCTGTTTCAAGCAGGCCAGATCAACGCCCACTACACCGACCTCGACCGCATGATTGTCGGTGGCGTGCTCCCAGCGGGCACCCCGATCGTGTTGCCCAGCTACAAGGCGACCGGCACGAGCTTTTTTCTGGAACGCCGCGAGATGGGCATTCTCAACCTCTCGGCACCCGGTGTCGTCAACGTAGCGGGCAAACGCTATGAGCTCGGCACCCTCGACTGCCTCTACCTCGGGCTCGGCGAAAAAGATATCAGCTTCGAAAATGGCCAGACCGGCCAGGCTGCGTTTTATTTTGTGAGCACTCCCGCCCACGCCAAATACCCGACGACGGTGCTGCGCCGCGCCGACGTCAAGTCCGACCCGATCGGCGACGTCACCAAGGCAAACCGCCGCCGAATCAATAAATATATCCACCCCGATGGCATCAAGAGCTGCCAGCTCGTCCTGGGCTTCACCGAGTTTGAACCCGGCAGTGTCTGGAACACGATGCCTCCCCATACCCACAGCCGCCGAACCGAGATCTATCTCTATTTCGACGTCGCCGACCAGATGGTCGTTCACCTCATGGGCGAACCAAATGCCACCCGCCATCTGATCGTGCGGGACCGTGAAGCAGTGCTTTCTCCCGCCTGGTCAATCCATGCCGGAGTCGGCACGGCCAGCTATCGCTTTGTCTGGGCGATGGGCGGCGACAATCAGATTTTCGCCGACATGGACCCCGTGGCGATCTCTGAGCTGCGCTAAAGCCTGTTAAATTCCGGTGTAGCCGGGGTCGCTGACCCCGGAACCCTCCAAACTCCGGCCTCAGCGAGGCCGGCTACATCAATCCCCGCTCATCAAACGGCTGCAGTTATTTTGAAACGCTTCAAAGCGTTTCGAAAAAGTGTCGTGGTCGCTTGAGGTAGGGGCGCAATCTTGTTTCGCCCTGGTTTGCGATACCCAGGAAGGGCGCAGCAAGACTGCGCCCCTACGCAATAGCTCGTCATCGATTGGCTACTACTAAATTTGAGACACTCCAAAGCGTTTCCCAAAATGGCGTAGCCGCGCCCATTAAGGCGCGGCTTTGCGCTCTTTAATGGGCACCGTGGCGCCGTCTGCGAGCAGCCCTTGAATGCCAATTACCCTCTGGGCATTGGCCTCCGAATGCTCGCTACCCGCTACTCACTCCTCGCTACTGCTTTGACGCTTACCCCAGCAGATTGCGCAAGGCCGCGAGATATTTCTCCTGGGTAACCCGGATCACCTCAGCGGGTAAAGCGGGCGCTGGCGGTTTTTGGTCCCACTTGATGGCGAGCAGATGGTCCCGCACAAACTGCTTGTCGTAGCTCGGCGGGGATTGATCGACCGCATAGCGATCTTTCGGCCAGTACCGCGAGGAATCAGGTGTGAGAATCTCGTCGATCAGGACGAGTTTGCCGTCCGCATCGGTGCCAAATTCAAACTTCGTATCGGCGAGAATCATGCCGGCCTTCGCGGTGCGGTCGTGTCCGAGCTTGTAGAGACTCAGGCTCACCGCGCGCGTGTGACGATAGAGTTCTTCGCCCACGAGTTTCTCTCCTTGGGCATCGTTGATGGCTTCGTCATGCTGGCCCTTCGGCGCTTTGGTCGTGGGAGTAAATATTGGTTCGGCAATGCGTTCGGCCTGCCGCATGCCGGCAGGGAGCGGGATACCGCAGACGTCACCGGTTTTCTGATACGAAGCCCAGCCGCTGCCGACGAGGTAACCGCGCACCACACACTCGATGGGGAGTGGTTTTAGTTTCCGCACCACCATGCTGCGCAGGCGCAGTTCGCGCGGGAGCTGGTACTTGCGCGACATCAAGCTGGCCTGATCCGGGAGCAAGTGGTTGGAGATGATCTTGGTCGTTTGGGCAAACCACCAATTGCTGAGCTGGGTGAGGATGATGCCTTTGCCGGGGATGCCATCGGGCAGGATGACATCGAACGCGGACAGCCGGTCGGTGGCAACGATGAGGAGGGCGTCTCCCAGATCGAAGATTTCGCGGACTTTGCCCGAGGCGATCTTGGGGTAAGGCAGGTTGTCGATCGCGGTAATGGCTTTGGTGGGAATCTCGGCAGCGATGTCGGCGTAGGTCATGGAAGGTATTTTCTTTCTCCGCAAAGTGATGGGGGTGCGAGAGATTTTTTCAAATTCGATGACTGAAAAAAAACCTTGCGCGGACAGCCCCCCCACCTAGCGTCCGACCTCCGCGGTTAGTCCCCATCGTCTAGCCCGGTTAGGACACCACCCTTTCACGGTGAGAACCGGGGTTCGAATCCCCGTGGGGACGCCATGGTATAGATTGCCCGCCATTTAAACGGCGGGCATTTGCGTTTACTGGCGCTGCGAAGCAGTTCGAAGCCCGGAGGGGTTTGACGTAGCAAAGCGGAGAAGGGACAACGCGCATCGCGTTGGTCGCGCAGCGATGCCGCAACGCGGCACCAATCCCCGTGGGGACGCCAGGGTATAAGGCCCGCTAAGTCAAAAACTTACGGGCCTTGTTGTTTTCACGAATAGTTTTTCCACACCCACTTCCACCACGTCGTGGAGTACCAGTATAAAGCAAAACAGGGCAATCTGCGTCTGATTCTGAGGCGGATTGGAGGAGCCTCCACCGCCAACCATCAATTCAGCTCGCGAAATACCAATCTGAAGGAATCTTTTGCTAGTTCCGCTTGCGCCAATCTAATGCCCTGCGGCTCTACAATGGCGCGCACTTTGGCCCGCAGTTCATCCGCGATCTTTGCGCCTAAAACCACACACTTTGGTTTCCCGAAGGAGAAGGCACATTTGCCGCTCCCGAGCCATATGAACCGCCACTCCTCTTCATAGGACCACTCCAGCGATTTCGTGCAGGCCGCCATCAAAGGAACGAACGGGTTGTCCGGACTAATCCGGGCTGTTGCGTCCAACAATTTGTCTGCGTAGTGCACGGGATGGAGGGAAGCCGACGTAATCGCGGCTCTTTCAACATCATCATCGGCAAGAAGCGCACCCGTGTCATATTCTAGGCAGAAGCCCATGTGGAAATTTGAATAGTGACTCCACATCAGTATCGAATCCAGGCGCTCGCTAAAACAGCACAAGCGTATGCTATCCCGCCCCCTGGCTATCACCTTATCGAAAGCATTAACCGCCCATTCGCTGTTAATCGTCGATAGAAACTGAGCTACATTTTCCGGCATCAGCATGCCTCGCCTTCGGTAGGTGCTGAAGAATTCCCCCAAAGGATTTAGGGCATGCTCAATCTTTTCCTTCTCATGTTCGGAAAAATCCAGATTCAATCGTGTACATATGACCCGGAGCTGCGAACGGAGGTATTTGGCTCCAAACTCACTCGCAGAGATGGAAAAAGCAGAATCAAAAGGATCATTAAAGTCGTTAGGCGCGGCAAGCCACGTCATGTGCGATGCCAGGGCCTCCAAGGAGTGCGGACTCCCCGATCGGAATCTGTAGAGGCTCTTCGGCATGTGGGGCCGTTTGAAGGCTTCTAGGGGTGCCGCGCCTGTGGCGGACACTT
>Ga0302294_10000275_pt1 | contig 16098 bp, 10 predicted proteins | sample III_Fen_N2_3_FD_194550 | JGI IMG/M metagenome (GOLD analysis project Ga0302294, IMG submission 194550) | Peat permafrost microbial communities from Stordalen Mire near Abisko, Sweden - III_Fen_N2_3 | ecosystem: Environmental > Terrestrial > Soil > Wetlands > Permafrost | place: Sweden: Abisko...
GCAACGCCCGTCTGCCCGTGTTTCTCATCATACTCCTGATTTCCCTGCTTCTCATAACCTTCTCGTACACACAAGAGCGCATCCATGAAAGCCTGGCCAAATTGACAAGTTCGGAACAGCGCAACAGCAGCCTGGTGGAAGGTTCGCCAAATTGTGTGCAGATGTTTGATACTGAAGGACGCTGTTTGGCGATCAATCAGAAAGGTCTAAATGCCCTCGCCCGCAAGCAGGAGGAGATCATCGGCCGGCACTTCATCGAGATGTGGCCGCCCAACGAACATAAAATCATCCGCGCCTCGCTTAGCCGTACGTTGAAGGGACATTCCACGTTGTTTGAGGCGAACTATCTCCGGTCTGATGGTGAAACGATCATCTGGCAGGTGGCCCTTACGCCCGTTTTTGACAGCCGGCGTGAAGTGCAAACCTTCGTCGCAATTTTGGTCGACATCAGCAATTTCAAATTTTCCGAAAGAGCTTTGGTCGCAGCCAAAGAGGCCGCCGAAGCCGCAACCAAAGCCAAGAGCGAATTCCTCGCGGTGATGAGTCATGAGATCCGGACTCCGTTGAGCGGTGTGATCGGCATGCTCAATGTCTTGCGCAAGCATCCCATGAGTTCGGAACAGCAGCTCTACACAGATCTGGCGCACGAAAACGCCGAAAACCTGCTGGGCATCCTCGACGACGTGCTCGATGCCGCCAAGGTCGAGGCCGGCAAGCTCACCCTTGAGACCATCCCTTTTGATCCTGTCGTTCAGTTCGGCCGTGTGCTGGAACCGATGCGACTCCGGGCCGAGGCTAAAGGTCTCAAGCTAAACTGGACGCTGGCCCCTGAATTGCCGGAAGTGCTGCGTGGCGACCCCACCCGGTTGCGCCAGATCTTGGCCAATCTGTTAAGCAACGCCCTCAAATTCACCGAACGCGGCAGCATCACAGCCACGATCTCTGTCAAAAAGCCAGCCCTGGGCAGAGTGGCACTCTGTATCAGCGTCAGCGATACCGGCATCGGCATATCGCCTGAACAGATCAAGCGGCTCTTCAGCAGTTTCGAACAAGCCGACATATCGACGACGCGCCGCTTCGGCGGAACCGGGCTGGGCCTGTCCATCGTCAAGAGTCTGGCCGGATTGATGGGCGGAGCGATCAAGGTCGAAAGCAAACCGGGCGTCGGCACCACGTTCACTTTTACGGCCAGCCTGGACGAAGGCAAACCCAGTGAACTGCTCCCGCTTGGCAGCCGTGCGACCCAGGATGCAACCTCTCTGCCACGGCATCGCGCACAACTCCATATTCTTTGCGCGGAAGACGACGCAACCAACCAGGTCGCCGCAGAGTTCATCGTCAAGCAGATGGGGCACTCGATCGAATTTGTGGAAAACGGAAAACTAGCGATCGAATGGCTCTCGAGGCAGCGTGCCGCAGTGGTGCTGATGGACAATCGCATGCCGGTCATGGATGGTTTTCAAGCGACCCAATGCATCAGGGACCCCGCTTCTACCGTCATCGATCACAATGTCTATATCATCGCCGTCACAGCCAACGCTTCCGCAGAATACCGCGCTCGCTGCATCGATGAAGGAATGAACGACTACCTCACAAAACCCCTCCGCGAAGGCGATCTGCATGCCGCCCTGGACCGGGCCATCGCCTTCTATGAACAACACGGTGGTGTACTTCCGCCGATGCGCGAAAACGAAGGCATAAAGCTGGTTCATGCCGCCATGCCACCCGTCACCGGAGTAACGGCACCGGACGGGATGAGCGAAGCAGAACTGCTTGCCATCATTGAAACCGACGAGACCGCTAAACCAGTAGACATCTCCAGCCAGCTGCCGCCCGACGCAATCGCACGCATCACCCGCCAATACTTCGAAGACACACCGCTGCGGCTGGCTGAAATTCGCGCATCACTCGCCATCGCCGATGTCGCCACGCTCGCCCGTGCCGCTCATTCCTTAAAGAGCACGTCACGTTATGTGCAGTCCAACAGTCTCTCCGAGCTCGGAGCCGAAATCGAACGCCTGGCCGACGCCGCTCAACTAGCTGAAATTTCTAGTCTGATCGATCTCGCCGACAAGGAATTCACCGATTTGTGTAGTCGCCAGCAGCCGCCAAACACGCCCACCTTATCATGAACGTCACAAAACGTATTTTGATCACCGAAGATCAAGAAACCGAACGGATCGCACTCCGAGAAATCCTCCGAAGCGAGTCCGGGTGGGAAATCACCGAAACCAAGGATGGCCAGGAAGCCTTGGATTTACTCTGTGACGGATTGCGCCCGGACGTTTGCCTGATCGATCTGCGCATGCCGAAGGTGGACGGCTTGCAAATGCTCCAGCGCATGCGACGCGATCCCTTGCTGCGCGACATCAAAGTCATCATCACATCCTCCAGCCGCGACAAAGACACCATCGTCGCTCTGGCCCGGCTCAAAATTTCTGGGTATTTGCTCAAGCCCTACAATGCAGAGAAAACCTTTGCCGCACTGCGGCCCGTGTTGGCCAGCGTGACTGCCAACCCTGCCCTGTTCTCCAAAAATCTCCTCAGTCGCACCGCGCTGGTCGCCGACGACAACGCCACCGAACGCACCGCACTCAAGGAGATCTTTAAGACGGCTCCCGGCTGGGAACTCATCCAGGCCGAGGACGGCCTGGATGCGCTCGAACGCCTGCACACCGGCCTGCGCCCCGATCTCCTCCTTGTCGATCTACGCATGCCGAAGCTCGACGGCTTCGGCCTGATTCAGCGGATCAGGGAGGATGCCACTCTGCGAAATCTTCGCATTGTCGTCATCTCAGGCGACCACGACCGCGATCAGGTGCGTGCTCTCGCCCAGCTCAATATTTCCGGCTATTTGCTAAAACCATTCGATGAAGCCAAAGTGAAGGCCGCGCTCCGCCAGGCGGCGGGCGAGGAAGAAACCGCGGTCGAGAAGTTGGAGGCCTAAGCCCGCCTTCGCGACCAACGGGGTCAGCAGTAAACCTAAAACCACACATTTAACCGCCGAGAGCGCAGAGATCGCGGAGCAGGAATCAGGCATTCAAGGCGCCGAAGCGCTTTATCCCGCAGGCGACTGGTTATAGCCCCATGATTTCAGCCGGGCACTCCTCCGTTAAGCGCCCCCCACTTGGGTGGATTTTGCCGAACGCACCGCGCCTAAATGGGCGCGGCTACCACTTAGGTCTCGTAGCCGCTGCCATTAAGCAGCGGTCATCAGAGGAGCGCACGATCCCGCGCTTTAGTTGACGCGGCTCCTTCATTTCTGGAAATGCTCTAAAGATCAGCCTTCGGCACGCTTCCTGGCGTCGGTGTCAATCAGCGCGCGCACCCGCTCAAGCTCGGTCTTGACCTGGGTCTTGACCGTCTTCAGCTCGCTCGCGCTGGCCGCCTTCGCGTGGGCAAAAAGATAGAATTTCATCTTCGGCTCGGTGCCGCTGCCACGCGCCGCGAAACTGTAACCGTTGGCCAGCGTTACGAAGTAGAGATCCTGTGAGGGGATCTTCTCGCCGTCGGCATCGAAGATCTGCTCACGGCCGAAGTCCTGGAATTTCGCCACCGCCACGTCACCAAAAGCCGTGGGCGGAGCGGACCGGTAGGTGTCGAGGATGCGTTTGATTTTGGCCGCGCCGCTCGCTCCCTCGTAATAGATGTTGATCACGCCTTCGAGGTAGAACCCATGACGCAGGTAGATGTCGTCGAGGTATTCCGTCACCGCCATGCCGCGGCTTTTTACCCAGGCGCATAGTTCGGCAAACATCAGACAGGCGGCGTTGCCGTCCTTGTCGCGCACATAGTCATTGCCTAGATAGCCGTAGCTCTCTTCACCACCGAAGAGATAGAATGTGCTGTATTTTTGGAGCAGCTTGGCGCGGCTCTCAAATGGCGTGGCGTCGTAGTCGATCGCGATGCCTTCGGCCGCGAGCAGTTTCGCCTTCAAGTGGTCTTCATAGCCGCGGATCTTTGCCGCGATCCATTTGAAGCCGGTCAGCGTGTTGATAACCTTCACGCCATGGGCGCGGCCGATGACGTCCTGCAGCGGCGACGTGACAAAGGTCTTGACCAGCGCAGCGGAAGCCACGCCTTCCTTCGGAATCCAGCCGAGCTCCTTGTATTTGCTAATCCGATACTCGGCCAGCATCGCGCCGATCTGGTTGCCCGTGAGCAGCTCCATCTTGCCTTCGCGATTGCGCACGGCGCAGCCCATGCGATCGCAGTCAGGATCTGTCGCCACGACCAGATCCAGCCCGCGCTCCTCGGCCAGCGCGACCGCCTTGGACAACGCCTCGGCATTCTCGGGATTGGGCGATTTAACGGTGGGGAAACGCGGATCGAATTCCACCTGCTCCGCCACTTCGTGAACTTCAGCGCCCGCGTGCAGCAGCAACGGCACCGAAGCTACGCCGCCCGTGCCATGAATATTGGTGAAGGCGATTTTGATCTTCACCTTTTTGAAAACCGAGGGATCGAGCAACGCTTTGGCCGCCACCGCCAGATAGGCGTCATCCGCGGCACGGCCCAGCGTGATCACGCGGTCCAGTTCCTTGGCGAGAAACGCGGCGAGTTCGCCAAGCGAAACCTTGTTCACCTCGGCCACGATCGCGTTGTCATGCGGCGGCACGACCTGGCCGCCATCTTCGAAGTAGGCCTTGAATCCGTTGTCGTGCGGCGGATTGTGGCTCGCGGTAATGACAACACCCGCGTGCGCTTTGAGATGGCGCACCGAAAAACTGAGCTGCGGAGTCGAACGCGGCCCGGTGAAAATGTATGCCGTGCCACCGAGTTTCGTCCAGGTCGAGGCCGCGAGTTCGCAGAAGTGCCGCGAAAAATGGCGGACGTCATGCGCGATCACGAGCTTCGGCAGCTCCGCGCGGCCTGCCTTCGCGAGATAGCTGTGCGTATAGCGATAGAGCCCGATCGTCGCACGAATCAGCGTAAAATCATTCAGCACATTGCAACCGACAGCCGCGTGCTCGGGCGTGCCTTGCGGGCCGAGCTGGCCGGTCTCGGCCTTTGCCGAAACAACGCCTATCGTGCGACCGCGCATGCCACCGGTGCCAAACTCCAGGTAACGATAGAAGCGGTCGTTCAATTCCGCCCACGCCTGCTGCGCGACGAGTTCGTCGATGCTGGCCAGCGCCCAGTCGGGCAGTCCGGCCTTCAGCCAGGTTTGCATATTTTCCGCGGTGCTGGCGATGAGCTGACCGGCCTGCGCGGCCGCTTGAATTTTTTCCAGGGTGGTCATGGTTTATCCAGGTAGAGAGGGCCGTGGTTGAGTTCTGATGATTTGAGGGCGTGCTGGCGCATGCTGTCCAGAAACGAGTCTTCATCGTATCCGAATAGCGGTGACACTTCGATTTCAGCCTTGGGCAGGCCGGTCGCATCAACCTCCACGCCGTGCCCGGCAAGTTTCAACCAGCGGGCAAACTGGCGCATTTGGTCCTCGCGACAGGTTTTTGGCGAATCAATGCCGTCGGCATTCTTCACCGGACTGAAATCATCGGCGCGCTTCGTCTCGATCAAAACCGGGTTGCGTGCATGCGGCAATGCATCGAACACGAACATCTCGAATTTCACGCCATTCGCCTTGTCGGGTTTCACGGCGTGGCCAGCCGTGTCGACGGTCGGGATTTTTTTGTCCGCCCGATGGAACGGCAGTGCGGTGCCCTCACCGCCCGCCGCCATGCGCCGGACGAACTCGCGGTCCAGGGCGTGGATCGCGATGCTGCCGGCGAGATAGCGCAGTTTGCCGGTGGCGTCTGTTTCGCGCTGCACGGACATCGGCAGATCGCTGTACTCGATGACCACGAGCTTGCCATTCTGGATGCAAAAGTGCCCAACCTTTTCCTCGGGGTAAGCTTTTGGCACCATCTTGCTGGACATTTCAGAGCCGCGCAGCACGTGGAATCCGATGAAGGCCGGGTCGATCACGCGCACGAGCGGATTGTCGACCTGAAAAAAGCTCAACGTGTCGATGGTTTCGCGCTTCATCAGGTCGAGCGCTCCGCTGCGTTCAAGCGCGCGCAGGGACCCGCCATGGCCGTCGGGACTCATTGCGATCGAGCCCTGCGTTTCGAGGAGGATCTTGCCGCTAAAATCGACCGCCGGCATCCGTCCCTGGCGGAAGCAATGCACGCGCGCCGGGTCCAGCCCGAAGCATTTGTGCTCCTGGAAAAACGCCTCGGTCGCCGCGTGGTTGGCGTGACTGGTCATGATAAACCAGTGAATCGGTTTCCCGTAACGCAGACCGGCCGCGCGTATCTTTTCGGCGAATACCTGAAAAAGGGTCTTATTTTTCAGCGGTGTGACCGGATAAGTGCCCTTCGGCCCATCGTAGCCGAGACGGGTGCCCTGCCCGCCTGCGACGGTGAAGGCCGCCACGCGTCCCGCGCGCAACGCCGCTTCACCAGCACCTTTGGCTCGCGCCCAGTCGGCCCCGCTGCCGCCTTGTTCCGGCAACCGATCATACGGCGCAGGCGTCAGGCCATCGATGTTTACCGCCGCCGCGCCCTTGCCCAGCAACAGGCGGGAGAGCCGTTCGACTTCGGCCAGATCGATTTCCGCAGCCTCGGCCAGCAGCTGTTCGCGCGCAGCTGGAGCAAGCTGATCATAGAAGGCGAAAACCTGGCCTTGTCCGGCGCGTTGAAAAGTTTCGATGAGCGAGGGTGTAGCCATGTCGTTGGATGATTGGGTCAATTTGGAAAGCGAGGCGCACTGGCTCGATCAATCGTTTTTTCACGCCAGGTTCACATTCACGGCGTTCGACGTTCCGGGCGAATACCTTCGTCGCGCCGCAGATCAACTTCACCCGATGATTCAAAACGGAAAATCATCTCATCGGGTTTCGCGTAGCCCAGACGGCGGCGAATCGACATTTCAACAAAGCTCGGGTCATTGCGCAGCCGGTCGAGGATGCGCTCCTGCTCGTGCAGCTTCTCTTGCGCAGCCACGAGCTGCCGCCGGCTTTCCGCCTCGGCGAGGATCAGCTGATTGTATTCGCGACGGGTTTGTAGAAAAAAAACGCCCGCGCCAGCGGCTAGGCTGAGAAACAGCAGTAAATAAAACGAGATGATCACAGGGCGCAGGTTCACAAGTCGGAGCTGCGAGATAAACGTCCACCGGCCCAGCTTGTAAAGGACGTTTCAAAAGCAGGTGTTATCTGCGGAGCCACGCCATTTTGCGTGCGTTTTCCAACCGCGCGCCATAATGCCAATTGCCATGTACAAGAGCTATTACGGTTTCTGCGAGATGCCTTTCAACATCACGCCGGATCCGAAGTTCCTTTACCTCAGTCCCACCCATCAGGAAGCGCTGCACCACCTCAAGTTCGGAGTCGAGCAGCGCAAGGGTTTCATCGTGGTCGTCGGCGAAGTCGGCTGCGGGAAGACCACGCTCTGCCGTCGCTTCCTCAACGAGCTTGATCCCGAACGATTCGATACCGCCTTGATCCTCAACCCGCGCATCAACGAAAATCAGATGTTGCGCGCCATCCTGCACGAGCTCGGCGAGGAAACCACCGCTGACAATCCCCATGATCTGGTGCTTCAGATGAACCGGGCGCTGCTCAGCCGCATCGCCGCCGGACGCGACATCGTGCTCGTGATCGACGAAGCTCAAAATCTTTCTTTCGAGGTGCTCGAACAGATCCGCCTGCTTTCCAATCTCGAAACCGACGATCAGAAACTTCTGCAAATCGTCCTCATGGGCCAGCCGGAATTGAAAGCCGTGCTGCGCCGTCCCGAGTTGCGCCAGCTCCGCCAGCGCATCCTCGTTCATTGCGAACTCGCACGGCTCGATCCGTATGAACTTGCTCACTACGTCAACCACCGCATGTCAAAGGCAGGCTGGAACGGTCGTCCCGTTTTCACCGCCTCGGCCATGCGCAAGATCCACGGTTTCAGCAAGGGAATCCCTCGCGTGGTGAACAATCTCTGCGACAAATCGCTGCTTTCGGCCTATATTCGTGAATCCGACGAGATCGATTACTGGGATGTGCGTCGTGCCGTGAAAGACGTCAAGAGCCTAACCGATTAACCGCGCCACCCCCGCAATGAGTCTGATCAACGACGCTCTTAAAAAGGCCCAGAAACAGCGGGCCGACGATGTCGCGACGCCCGCGGCGGCGAGCAGGCCTATGCCCGCTCCTGTCCCCGCCGTAGTTCCACCGGCCCCCGCATCGACGCGCACCCTGCCGCCCGTTCCGGCCACGCCCCGCCCGCTCTCGCCCGCTACTGCCGCCACCCGCACGCCTTCACCGTCTAGGTCGCAAGAACCTACGCTGATCGCCAGGGCCGCCTCCACACCGTCGATCCGCTACCAGGCGCAACGCCCCAAGGAACCGGTCTCGCCCAAAACGCTCTGGCTTTGCCTGGGGGCCATCGCCCTGGTCCTCGTCTCGGTCGGCATCACACTGTCGCTGACCAAGACACCACCGGAAAAGCCGGTCGCTATCACCAAAACCGCACCGGCTGCACCCACGCCAAAACCGGTCGCTACCGCCCAGAATCCGATGCCGCAGGCCGAAATCCCCCTGCCTACGCCCGCCCTGTCGGTAGCCCCCATTACCCAGCCCACACCCGAGCCTGCACCAGTCGAAACGGCACCGACACCTGCCACCGTCGCCTTCACACCCGCCACCGTCGACCAGCCTAAAGCGGTCACACCCACGCCCGCTCCGGTCGCGGCCGCTCAAGCACCCGCGACAACCCCAGCGCCGGCCACGGTTTCACTCCCGCCGATTTACGCGCCCCGCGCCCCCACGCCGGTCAATCCTTCCATCCGCATCCAAAACTTCATTGACCGGCTGCGCGTGACCGGTATCCGCATGTCCACTACCGGCAGCAAGGTCATCCTGGGTGACCGCCTGTTCAACCTCGGCGACATCGTCGACCCCGGCCTCGAACTCCGCCTGGTCAAAGTCGAAACGGGCGTGCTCACGTTTGCCGACGCCAATGGCCGGACTTACATCAAGCTTTTCCAGTAACCCCGCCCGTTCCTCCCGCTTCAGTTCGTGCTGACCCAAACCCGTCAAACCCGCCAACGACTCCTGCAAATCGGCGATGGTCTTCTTTTTGCCTTGTCGCTTGGTTTCGCCTATCTGCTGCGCGCCGCGTTCTCGCTGCTGGAGCTCGCCCCGCTGCACGATTTCAAGGAATACCTGTGGCTGCTCCCCGCCATCGCGATCATCGGGCCGGCCGCGCTAACCCAGCAGGGGTTTTACAACAACCAACGTGTCGTCTCCCGCTGGAACAATATCTTCCTTGTCATGCGGGCGGTGACCTTCACGACCATCACGATGGTCGTGCTGCTGTTCTTTGTTCGCGCCCAGTACGCTCGTTCCGTCATCGTCCTTGCCTGTGTCTTTGGCGGTTTGTTCTCTTACATCCGGCACGAGGCGTTTCTCCAATTCGCCGCCACGTCACTCGCCCGCAGCCAGTGGCGCCAGCGCATCCTCTGGGTCGGCGCACCGGAAGAAAACCGCCTGCTGCGCGAAGCGCTCTCTTCCGACGAACGCGAACAGGTTGAGAGCATCAGCGAGTTTGATCCCCGCAGCGAATCAATCGAACAGCTCATCGCCATCCTTCACGATTTTTCCATCAACGCCGTCGTCTTCAACCTCGCCGGCATCGACACGACGCGGTTGCTGCCCGTGCTCACCGCTTGTGAACGCGAAGGCGTGACTGTGATCGTGCGTCCCGGCGTGTTTGCGCGCGGCCCGTTCGGCATGAGCGTCGACTGGTTTGCCGGCGAACCAGTGATTCACTACCACGCACAACCGGCAAAGCCCAGCCACCTGCTCGTGAAACGCGTGATCGACATCGTGGGCGCCAGCCTCCTGCTCTTGTTGCTCTCGCCCGTGCTCGTCCTCCTCGGTTTCGCGATCAGACTTACCTCTTCCGGACCGTTCGTCTTTCATCAGATCCGCGCCGGCGTCAACGGCCTGCCTTTCACGATGTACAAGTTTCGTTCGATGAAGAAAGGCGCGGAGAAGGAACAGGCCAGCCTGGCCACGTTCAACGAGATGACCGGCCCGGTCTTCAAACTCACCCGCGATCCCCGCGTCACGTCGCTCGGCCGTTTCCTGCGCCGTTACAGCCTCGACGAGTTACCCCAGCTCTGGAACGTGCTGCGCGGCGAAATGAGTCTCGTCGGGCCGCGCCCGCTGCCCGTGACCGAAGTTAAGAATTTCAGCGATGACGCCCACCGCCGCCGCCTCAGCGTGCGCCCCGGCCTGACCTGTCTCTGGCAGGTTCGCGGACGCAACAACATCACTGACTTCGACGAATGGGTGCGACTCGACCTCGCCTATATCGACCAATGGTCGCTCTGGCTCGATTTCAAGATCATGATCGCCACCCTCCCCGTCGTGCTCTTCGGCCGAGGGGCGCGCTAAAGGCAAGCGCAAAGCCTAGGGTTAATCAGGAACTCTGGAAAATACAGCCTGACTTTCGTTCCGTTCCTGAGTTCCAGCGTTCCAGATTAACCTTTCCGAGCTGCTGCAAATAGCGGTTGCAGGCTGAACTGATTCGCAGCCCTACCACTCCACTTGACCGCACCGGCACCGTCGTGTTGGTTGGCGGCTTCATGGTTTCGCCCACGTCACCGTCCGAACGTTTCGTCATCCTGGCTTTCAACGTACGCAACCAGCTCGCCGTGCAGCAGTGCGGAGCGCACCATGATGTTGCCTTTGCCGGTCACGACTTGGATGAGGCGGCACTGCACCTCGAGCGCGTATTCAAACGCCACACACCACCGGCCGAGTATTTCTCGATCAACCACGACGGCACTCATCATCGCGTTTTCTTTTCACAGGTCGTCAGCACGCCAGCCACCGCGGACGCAGGATCTGTGGTTTTCTTTTCGCTCGACGGGCTGCAGCGCACGCCGGGCGCACTCTCGCCGGTCCTGACCGCGATCCTGACGCAGATCGAACCATTCCTGATCGACATTCCCTACCTGCATCTCGGAGCCAACGATTTCATTTTTAAGTTCCGCCCCGACAACGAGCGCAACCGCCTCATCTACCAGCTCGATCCAGCGGCACACGCGCTCTACCAGTCGAAGCTTTGCGAGGCGATCAAGGCTCTCGCCCGCACGCACGAGCGCACTGCGGTCGCGCCGATCACGCTCGATTTTGGCGCAGTTCAATACGTGATCCCAAGTCATTTTGGCTTTTGCCTCGGCGTGAAGAACGCCATCGAGCGCGCTTACGAAACCCTCGCGGAGAACCCCGGCCGTCGCGTCTTCATGTTGAGCGAACTGATCCACAATTCCTTCGTGAACGAGGATCTTTTGCGCCGCGGCCTGCTTTATCTCCAGACCGACAAAGGAATACCTTATGCCACCGACAAACTCAAAGCCACCGGAGCCGCAGGCGAAGCGTTGCTTTGGGACGGGCTCACACCCGAGGACATCGTGATCATTCCGGCATTCGGCGCGACCGATGACGACAAGCGCCGTCTCGTGCGGAAAGGCGTGCCCGTTTACCAATACGACGCGACTTGCATGCTGGTGGAAAAAGTCTGGAAAGCCGCACGCACCTTCGGCGAAGAAGGCTACACCGTGGTCATCCATGGCAAACACGAGCACGAGGAAACGAAGGCAACGTTCTCCAACGCCCGCCGGCACGCCGAGGCCGTGATCGTGCGCAATCTCGACGAAGCGCGCCTGCTCGGTGAGATCATCGCAAGCAACGATCCGGCAGTGCGGGCACGGTTCTATCGCGACTTCGCCGGTAAACACACACCCGGTTTCGATGTGAACCGGCACCTTGACCGCATCGCTGTCGTTAACCAGACAACGCTACTGATGAATGAGACGCTCGAGATCCTCAACCATCTACGAGGAGTATTTGCCGCGAAACTCGGTGAGGCCGAGGCGATGGCGCGGGTTGGCGGTGGCGGCAAGCGCGACACGCTTTGTTACGCCACTCAGGTCAATCAGGATGCACTCAGCAAGGCGCTGACCAGCCCGCTCGACGCTGCCTTCGTGATTGGTGGAAAGAATTCGTCGAACACCTATCAGCTCTACCGTCTCTGCGCGCAAAAGCTCGGAAAGAAAGCGTTCTTTATCCAGAGCGAAGCGAATATTAGCGACGACGGCGGCGTGGAGCATTTCGTTTTCCCAGCCAAACCGAGTGAACGCCGCATGGGCGATGGGACCGAAGTGCATCCTTTCCCGACCGGCGGAAAACCGTTGCGCGTGCTCCTGACCGGCGGTGCGTCGTGTCCCGACGGCATAATTCAGCAGGTGATCATGCGGATCAACGCGCTGTTTCCCGCAGCCGAACTACACAGTGTCGACAACGTGCTCGCCGCACTCAAAGCAAACGCGCCCGGCTAAAACCACAGGCTCGCCTCACGCGAATCAGAACCGCGTGACGATACCGATGCGCCAGCCAGCGCTGCTGCCCATATCGACCTTGGCCGTGCGACCCGAAAGCGGATTCTGATTAAAGCCACGCAGGGTCTGCTGACTTACACCAAAATAGAAACCGGTACGCTCGGTCACCCAATATTCAGCGTTAAACTCCACGTAATAGCCCGGAAGGAACTTGTGCGTCGCGTTCTTCTCCGTCACCCGGTAAGTCTTGGGCGTATCCGTATTACCATCAATGGGGGTATTGGTGGTATGAGAGAGATTGAAGACATCGGCTGCGCTATCGAATTGTTCGTCAGCACTAAAAGTCGTGCCGATCCAACCCAGAGCAAATCCAGCCGATCCACTCACGGCCCAGCGATCATTGAAACGATAACGGAAGGTCGGACCAAATTGGGCTTGGTAATAGGCCCCCTTAAGCTGCCAATAACCATGAATGTCGACCACGCCGGCAACCTGTTCGGAGTGCTTAATGTGGTCGGGATTCGTATCGAGCGGAGTCCCGAGCGATCGGTCACCTCCGTCCGTTGCCGTTGTTGGCGGAGTGAGCGGGTCACTGTATTGGGCGACCGGTTTTCCATCTAAACCGACTGAAGGCAGATAACCGGCGTCGCCGCTTGGCTGGTAGACGCTGATCGTGTTTCCAGCTGCCAAGAGCGAGGCGTACAAAGCTGTGTTCAATCCTGTATCAACGAGGTTATAGATATCCTTTGTCTGGAGCAGATTCGCGTGGATCGTATCAGCCGCCTTGGCATTGATGTCGACGAGTTTGAGGCCTGCCGAAACACCCCACTCCAAACGCCCGCGGTGTCCGATTTGGCGCTCGATGCTCACATCGAAGCCGCTGCTTCCACTACTATCTGCTTCGCGTGATTCTCCCGAAGTTCCCACGCCATAGGAGCTCATGGAAACGGTGTGATTCGCCATATCAATCTGATTGGCGTAGTTAGCATTCCAAGTGCGAGCCTGATTGGGTTGATAGCCGAGAATCTTGCCGGTGCTCGCCCAGGTATAAACCGGAGTTTGCACGGTCGACGTCGTCCCATCCGCGTTGGTGACCTGAGTTGGCGTAGTCACCGGTACGTACGTGCCATCGGAGTTAACGACATAAACGCCATTAACCGTTTCAACGGTAGATACCCTCGTAAAACCCGTAACGACATTACCCGTTACGCCACCGGCGGTGTAAGATTCGACGCGAGAGAGGTAACCCGACGTCTGGTAGGTCGTGCCCGGATTAAGAGCAGCGCCGTTGGCATCCAGTTCTGAAGCGAAGTATCCATCCTTGCTCACCTTTCCGTTCGAGTAAGTTCGTGTGACGGTGTCTGTGGTGTCAGAACTGGCAATTGAAGGCACTGCGATGTTGCCGAGATTCCCAAATCGAACCTTCGGGCCGTGCATGAGATGATGAAGCCCGACCGACACAATCGTATCCAATTTAGGGATGAATTCGACGGGAATATCCTCCTCCTTCTCGGGGAGCTGGTCGACTGCGTGGGCGGCAGTAGCCACCATCGAAACTAAGCTAAAAAGAAGAACTCGGGGACGAAGGAAATTCATGTAACGCTTTTCAGGGACGCAGGGATTTAAAATTATTGCGAAGAAACTTTGAGTGCAGCGTAATTTGCCGGTCTATGGCAAGGGCATAGCGTAGCCTAATAGAAGAAGTTCGTTGCCCGGGTTGCGTTCGGTTAAACCACCGTTGGAGATGTGCATGAGTCTGATCATGACCCGGTGTTTCCACGGCAAGTTGCGTGAAATTTCACCAAACGTGCAGAATTCCATGTGGCTGCCCAAATCAGCGCCTTGGTGCCGCTCGTAATAGCCTGGCCCGGTGCCGACCGAAACCAACCAATTCTCATCGCCTGTGGCCAGCGTATACATGATGCCCCCGCCTGCGAAGACCGCGCCGTCAGTCGCCCAACTCAACCCCGCCCACGGTCGCAGCGAGTTCCAATTTTTGGCGAAACGATACTCCAGCATAAAGGTAGGATTCTGTTCGGAATCGAATAGGCCGGAAACACCACCGCTAAGCATGATCCAGTCGTGCGCGACGGAGGTTTCGCCACAAACAATCAAACTACCTGAAAGGCCTAACAGTATGAGGGAAATATGACGGAAAAATGATCTCATGAAGCGATAGTCGCACTTTGCGGCCCAGCGCAGGACCAGCGCTGTAAATACGCTGTCCTCGTCGCACAACTGAGCCACCTCCAGTGAGGTTCAGGAATTCGCGGTCAGCGCCGCCGCGCAAGGTGAATTAACGCCGCGAAACTGAGGGCGGCAAGGTAGAGCACCCCAGGGGCTCCGCCACCACCACCGCCAGAACTTGAGCTTGAGCTCGAACTACTGCTCGACGAACTGCTGCTCGACGAACTGCTGCTCGATGAGCTCGTAGCCGCAGAGACAGTCACCAGGGCAGAGTTGCTGATCGTCGTTCCGACGGAATTTGAAACCGCTACATTATGGTAAGCGTAATCCGCGTCACTCGCGCTCTGCACAGTGTAACCTGCGCTGGTCGCCCCCGAAATCGGGGCGTTTCCGCGACTCCACTGATAGGTGAGGTTATCCCCCGTCGCCTCGACTGAAAGGGTAAAGGATTTACCCACGACAGCAGCGGTCGCCACGGGCTGCTTGGTGATTCTCGGCGCCGTCGAGGTGCTGGCTGCATCCTTAAGCACCGCTATGCCGGTTTGAGTAAATCCGCCGGAAGCCGCGCTCGCACCCGAAAGAACCAAGCGTGGATTTGTGCTGCTGGTAAAAGCTATACCATTCGAAACAGGGTCGGTGAGGTCGAGAACGCTGAATGTACTGTCCACACTGCCATTCACGTCCAGCCGAACTAGGTCGGGTTCTGCCAAGACCTCACCATCATATTTCGAGAAATCACCACCGACTAAAATTTTCTTCCCGTCGGACTGTACAGTAATGGATTCAACATCTGGCGCAATACCGTCCGCATCAGCGCCAAATCCGGTTCCTTTAGGGTGAGTGCCGGGGTTGAATGTAATATCCACCGTGCCGTCCAGATTTAAACGCACGATACCACCGCAAGCGAAGCCATTGAAATTAACAAATGTTCCGCCAACCAAGATCCGCTCAGGTGTGGCCGCCGCTAAACCGGATGCCGGGATTGCGGGCTGCATCGTTATTACTTTTACCACACCATCCGTCGTGGATGTGCTCGGAGTAAAGGCCGTGTCCAGGGCCCCAGTGGAAGAAAGACGGGCAATAACATTACGCGCCGTTCCGTTAAAATGGCTAAAAGCGCCGCCAACGAGAATGCTGTCATTACTTTGAACCGCCACCGCGTTCACAATGCCGTCAAAACCCGAGCCGACGCTCGTTGTGAAAGCCGAAGCGGGCGTGCCATTCTCATTCAGTCGGGCGATGTAGTTGTTCGCCACATCGTTCAGTTTTGTAAATTCGCCACCGACTACGATGCTTTTCGTGGATTGCAGTGCGAGCGCATTAACGCTCCCATTGAATCCCGTGCCTGCGTTAAACGCCGCTGGCCGACTAGACGGAGTATCAATTTCCACCGCGGCAGGCGCATCAGGAGGTGTCGGGGTGGTGGTAGTGGTAGTCCCGTCCTTATTAGTGGTCACCGCAGTGTAGGTAGTCGCAACCGTTACCGTGGTTCTCGCTTCATTGTCTGACTTTACTGTGTAGGTTGTCGTTACAATTGTCGTCGTTACGGTGGTAGAGTCGTTTTGAGTAGGG
>Ga0302294_10000277_pt1 | contig 16076 bp, 10 predicted proteins | sample III_Fen_N2_3_FD_194550 | JGI IMG/M metagenome (GOLD analysis project Ga0302294, IMG submission 194550) | Peat permafrost microbial communities from Stordalen Mire near Abisko, Sweden - III_Fen_N2_3 | ecosystem: Environmental > Terrestrial > Soil > Wetlands > Permafrost | place: Sweden: Abisko...
TACGAACTGTTCTAGCCCGGCGATAGCTGCGTCTATGTTCTCGATCGTATATTCGCTGACACGCGGGAATCCTTCATCCTCGTAATTACGTGGCTGGATGATTCGAATTCTCCCGCGTTTTAGCGTAGGATAAGCGCTCTTTAGTAACGCCGCATATCCGAGTAGTTGCCAGTTAGATTCGGCGATATCTACCGGATTATAACCGGTCTTGTAATCGTCGATGTTGAATTCAGTTACATCGGGATTTATTGCGACGAGATCTGGATGCCCTGTGAGAATGAACCGACCGAACTCACATTCGAGTGGTACTTCACATTCCATAGACCAGTCGCTTGGAGTTCCTTCCTGCACGGTCCTAAAGCAGAAGTTTACGATCCAATCGGTAATATGTTTTCCTGGTTCATAGCTGAATCCATTTGGGAATCCATTATCAGTGGCTCCGAGCTCATGAACTAGTCGCCATGCTATATTGGCGTGGATATCCGTACCCTCATCGCCCTCGTCACCCTTGCGAGGGGCTACTATGCGAGTGAGTGTAAGTGACCCATTACAGGACAACACGCGGTCAAGTTCACTGCAGCGGATTGATGGCTTCATCGATGCATCATCCTTACACCGAATACTCCGCCTTCAATGAGTGGCCTAAGCTTGGGCATCTCATCGACGAGCGTACCACGGAACTTATTGGCGCATCGTTCGGCGATACCGATATATTTCAACGCCGACTTTTCGGTGGCAAAGTCAGCTGGATCTTCAGGTTTCTTAACCAGAACACCGCGCTTACCCATAAGTGTTGACGCACTACCACACTAGACAAGATTTCGTGTCATAAGCCTAGTTCTGTGGCTTTGGCTAACCCGCAATCGACACCATCTTTTGTCACTATCCAACGTTTTTTGAGTTTTGTTTTCATAGTTTCTTTCAAAATACTCTCCTACCAGTTGAATCTACTTCACGCTTGGCCTCGAACTTCACTCCATTACAGACGGGTAATGGTTGGCCTTCTTTGTAGCCGGTACAGAACGTCGTCTTGATAGCCTGATAGTTCACGGTCTTGATAACAAAGCAGTCGGGGACTTTAGATATATCCTCGACGGTCGGAATGAGCACGGTCTTGAACCTAACGCCTTCTACTATAGGTGCATACACCACTGGGGCGTATTTAATCGCCTCAATCTTTTTCTCTGTCTCGGTCTTTTGCGCTTGTGGTGCAGGCTCATCATCGAACTCGATCTCGATCGTAGGTGTAGCTGATTTGGCTGCTTCTTCAGCGGCAAGCTTGGCCAGTTCTGCTGCCTTACGTTGTGCTTCAGCTTCCTCTGTTTGGCGTAGTTTCTCCAGTCGATCAAGCTCACGAAGGCGCTCGGATTCTTTCTCTTCAGCTATGCGCGTCTGTTCTACTTCGAAGTCAGTTAGCGCCTTCTTGATTGAATCTTTTGCGCGTATGATGCGCTGGGCTGGTCCGCGCGCTGCATTCTCGATCTCAGCGCATTTGTCTAGGAATGGTTGCTTGATGATCTTCCGTGCTTCTTCCAGCTTACGGCCGGCCGTAGTAAGGCGGATCTGTAGGTCCGCGGCCAGTTGCGCTGAATTAGAATCAGTGATCTTTAGCGTAGCAACCTGTGCCTCTACGGCTGTTAGCGCAGAGACGAATTTAGAGTCGACCAACACCAGCTGGGTAGCCGGTGTGATCGCTTCGAGTACGATAGCCTCACTCAATCGCCATCTGCGCCGTGTCGGACGCAGCCTCAACTGGAGTTATTTTCTTTACCTCGGTGAGCAGTGTTCCTGATTTACTATTGAGTCGGCCACTCAGCAGGAGCGAGACAGGAGTTCCGATCTCCCATTCTTTGGTTGGGATCAGCCCATCACCAGAAGGGTTCTTGATTGCACCGCCGAAGTGGTAGACATCACCAATGTATCCGCCCTTAAGTGTAGCACGTACTGATGGTGTATCCACGCCAGCAAGCTTGATATTGAGCGCGAAAAGCTTGTCAGGCACGCATACAGTAACCAGCTCTTCCTTGTCTTGGAGAGATTGCCGAGGTGTCTGATTCTTGGGGGGCTCTGGCTTCTTTTCTTCGGTCTTGGGTGCTTGTGCCGGCTCTTGTTCTTTGACCACGGGCTTCTCTAGTTCGACAGTTTTCTCTGGATTCTTAACCGGGGTAGCCGTGACGTCGATTGCAGCTTCAGCTGCAGCGGCACCTTTCTTGGCGCGCGGCGGAGGTGCTGGACGGGTAGGCTGTTGAGTGGCGCCGGTTGTTTCAGCTTCATTTTCAGAAGTAGTATTCAATGGCTCGGCATCGACATATTTAACGTCCGAATCGACATCCACTTGAACGCCCTGGTCGTGGGTAGCTGCTTTCTGCATCTCAACAGAAAGAATTCCCCATTTCGTCAGGGCATTCTTTATCACCGTCTTGGTAGCCATACCGTCAAAATCAGAAAACCACGGTGAAGACTGGTAGCCCTTTTGATAGGCCTTACTGAATCGCTTTGCGTGTTCTTCAACTTGCTTCTTGGGCCAATAAACTACTTTCGTGAATCCATTGAGTAACTCAAAAGCGCAGAAATATCCGCCCACTGGTTTGACTGGGTCATATTCAGACCAATCTAGCTTTGGCTCACCAACGAGATCATAGCCAGCGAAGGCTTCTGAATTTAATGGTCCAGCATTCAGTCTTTTGTACTGGCCGGACCGTAGTGCGAGTTGGATGAATCCCTTATAGCCACACTGGAACTGTGCTATCTTTGCACCAGTTTTATCACCGTAGGCAACGATGTGCGCCATACCAAGTGTGGGGTTTACTGGTAGGTCGAGTGTAGCTGCGACCATTGCGGCAGCGATTACTGAGCGTGGTTCGGCATCTTTCAGTGCGGGCATCTGCGCTGATGCGACAATAGAGGCCATGAATTGATTCGCACGTTTTCCCATCACTTCATGGAAACGATCTCGGTATGATGGAAGTGCGAGATAGTCCTTAACAGACTGTGGGCGCTCCGCTAGTTGTGAGTCAGACATGGCTTAGGATTTTGCTTTATTGGATTTTTGTTTCTTAGCTGAAGTATTGAAGGCATCCTGAATCGCCTCCCACTGGGTACCGGATTCAGTACGCTTGGCAGCTAGTTTAATGAGGTGGATTGTCCAGCGTGGAAGTTCCACGTAGAACCCATAACGTTTCTTTTGTTTCGGCATAAGACATACCGATGGCAGGTCGGCATATTCCCGTCAAGCGAGAAATATATTTACGTCTTCCTATTGCCTGCCTGTGTGAGCTGAGTCGGGAACCTAGTAGATCCAGCTGCCCCGCCGTCACCTAACTTATGTGTAGATCCATTAGCTCCGTTCTTATGTGCTAAAGGCTTAGGGGCGCTCGATAAATCTTCTGGTGTTTCTTGAACGTCGAGCTTTTGCATGACCTTCGCTCGCTCTTCAGGTGTGAGCATCTCGATTTTAGCCGATACATTTACTCCGGTCTTGGTTTCATTTGGTGGTTCGGTAGGTGGATCCAGCGGCTGTATCGCACGATCAGCATCTGCCTTAGGATCGAGCACGCGAAGCTGCTGCCTATAGAAACTGGCAACCTTTTCCTGCACTGCGGGAGTAAGCATGTAGAATTTCTCTACAAGCGCAGATGCCTGGGCCGACATCTGGAGCGATTGATTATCGCGCATCGACGTGAGCTCTATCTTGGTTTTGAACTTTAGATTCCTAACGTCGTCTGGTGTTAATGTGTCCACACCAAGCGTGTCGCCTTCAAGATACGTGTAGACCTCCTTGGGATTAAGATTGGCTAGCGTCACATCTATCTCACGGGTAAGCAGCTTTTCTAGTGGCCCTTTGAGATCTTGGATGATCGGCTGAAATAGCTCGTCCCCTGACTTGCTTACCTCAATAATTCCAGTCGCGAGTTTCGCTGACTGCATGCCAGCAGCCTGATCATCATTTGCGTTGGTGACACCGGATTCATTCATCGCCAGTTGCATGAAGAACTGGATCATCGTGTGGATAGCATCGAACTTTGTGTCTGTTAGGTAGACCGGTTTGCATGTCTCTTCTGGTTTCATCCCAGGCTTGAGAGAATAACTTCCACCCCAGTTCATCTTGAGACTTGGATCACGATCACCCTCAAGTGTGTTAGTTGGATTCCAAAAGTCCACCCGGCCAGATCTAGATTGGCTGAAATTCCACCGATTAACCAGTAGATCGGTAATCGTGCCATATGACTCAAAGAGCTCCATTATACCGAGCCCATACCAGCGGCCCTCGACTGGATTTATGCGTACGATCTCGATCGGACGCAGTCCATCGGTTGTGATATTTGCAACGTGGTCGTAAAAGATAGGGGCCTTTGAATTACGATCAGCGATCAGCATGATGTTCTCCGCCACTCCGTCTTCATTGGCATCATACCACATGTAGAACTCTGCAAACTCGCTGATAGGCCCACCGGTCTCTACGGTAGGAGCTGCCTGGAAATTATCGTTAGGTCGATTCTGGCTATCGATCGCAGACTTTGGCAGTGGCGAGTTGTTAGATAGTTTCTTAATTAGAGCCAGCATCTTCTGAGTAGCTCCAATACGCTCGTCCGTGCTATCGTCGACCATGCCGCGTTTCACCACAAGATCCACGAATTCCATCACTGGCTTATCATAGAGGTGAACAATAGTATCTGCCGTCTGTACGTCGGTCGCTGTAATTGGGCAAAGGAAGTCTTTAAAGAAAATCGGCTCAGAGCGCGCACCCTCGAATAGTATCTGGCGACGATTGAGCGGAACCTGAGTGTAGATCGGGGCTGCTGGTTTTTGAGTTGTTTTATCGCGAGCTAAAACCTGATTTCCAGTTCCATCTTCGGCGTCAATAAACTCCTCTCCTTCGATGATGTGATTACCGTCCTGTGCACGGATTGGCTGGCCATCTACATCGGTGAGTACGCGCGCCTCCACGTTGAACATCTGGTCACGCACGACATAGGATGTCTTCACTGCGCATTCTCCAAGAATTAACGCACGCTTAATGGCACGTTCCTTGTCATCGCGGGACCCTGATTCATGAAGCTTGAATCGGCAGAATCGCTCGATACGTAGTGCGCGTCCCTCGTCATCCTGTGGATCGAACTCAGGGACTGGAGCAGGATCTACTGAGAACCATGGATCAGACCCAAAAAATGCATTGATCGCCTTGGCCTGCATCTGGCGGCAGATGCGACGGACAAGAGGAACAGTGATATTCGAAGAGTTGAATATGCTTTCTGGCCCCATTGTGAATGGGCGCCACGAGACATCGTTTAAGAATGTCGCATCGTAGCGCGAGCGTTTACCCATGAATGTATCCGCAGCCGTAACCAGACCTTGGGATGCGAGCGCGGTATTTGCGCCAGCAGCTACTTGCCCGGTCCACCACGTGGGGCTATTCGTCTGATTGCGTCCCGTCTCATTCGATAGCGTTTCAAGTCGCTTGAACGCATGCTCGATCATCTTCTTTTCCTGTTCGGCTGTTAGCTTGAGGGCAGATTGAAATGGAACTTTAGGCTCTTCTCTGGCGATAGCTGGTGCCTCAACGTTTCGTAGCGCTTCATCTGCCTTATGGATGAAAGTGGATACCTGGGAATTATTGGCGCTCATTAGTTAGATTGGTTAGGCTACTATTGATAAACGTTCAACGCTTTACTCCAGCTGAGATCATCTGCTTCACATTCTGGTGTTCCTGACGTGCGATCTCATCGATACGATCTTGGGCTTTCTCTTGATTGAGGATTCGGAGCTGCGGAGCTATCGTGATAAGTCGATTCCGAATACGCTGACCAGAGAGCTTGTGATAAAGATAGTACTGCTCCTCGGTCATTATGTTGTTACCGATCTTTGTGCTCTTGCTTGGTTCTGGTACGAATACATTTTTTTCGCGAAGAACATTATCAACCGGATCGTTATTTTCTGTAGAGACGAAACGGCTGGCCGGGGGATATCCTCGGGTACGACCTTGCGCATCAACCTGCGGATTACCCGTTCTACGTATAAATGGTACGCCGCTTATAAGCGGGTTATTATCGTAGGCTGTGTTGTCGAAACTCTGGTCAACCTGCTGAAGCAACCGGTTGTAAGGGATAAGTAAATTTGCTGGTATGCTTCCGAGCGTACGCACGACGTTGCCAGTGACATCGCCTTTCCCGCTCAGACTCCCCATGAGGTCGGATAGACCACTTAGCATAGAGGTTTGGAATATGATCTGTGGAGAATGTGCAAGCGAGTCGGCTACCTGACTTCCTAGAATCATGTCGGATTTAGCCTTCTGATATTTCATCGAATCAGCGGTATGACCGATGATTGCTAATGGCACGATCAGTGGTGAATCGCGATAGGAGATCCATTTATTCCCAACCTTTATTGAGTAGGGGTTCCAACCTGATGCTCTTAGCTGATTGCGCTTCTGTGGGTCATCTGGACCAGAGGCCGATATATTTATCTGTCCTCCATTCACGATATGTCCGACGAGTCCGGCCATCAACGTGGTGCCTATCACACTCTGCAGATATAGCCGGTGCTGTTCGTCTTTTGTAAAGTTACGCCACTGGTTTTCGCCCGTTCCACCGCGGCGGTAGCGCTCACCCTTCATACCGAATAATGCCCTAGAAGCGCCCAGTGGCGTAAAGTTGGTCGTCGCGTTGAATACGTTTGCCGGGACGCGAAGAAACATTGCCCATGGCTTCAGAACAGGTACGCCTGCGATATCTGCATCACGTACAGTGTGTGCAAGGTTTCGATAGATAACGCCAGCCAGACCTACTGGCTCATTGTTATATGTAGCTTCAGCGGCAAACTGCTCGGATTCTTTCACGGTTTTACCTCCAGCTTCATTTGCGGCTCGGCGCTCCTCAATGATGTCGGCCACGCGTCGACCTAGATCGATACCTGTATAGCCTTCTTGCATTGCCTGCACGCGGGCGCTATGGAATGCCTCGGGCGTGGTATGCAGGGCTTCGCTCACGCGCTTGTTTAGTTCGGCCCCAGTGAATTCACCTTCGAGTAATTTAGTGGCCACCAGTCGAGCATAAGCTTCACGCGCTGGATAATAGAACACGGCATCAGCCGCTTTCATGAATCGTGAGATCTTATCTAGTAATCGGGCTCGTACGGTAAGTATATATCCAACCGTTTTATTTAGCCTAGGAAAGTCACGAGCGTAGTCGACCTTAGCTAGTGCATTACCAGCGCCAAGAGTTTTATCCTGGAAGTCACGGGTTCCTCGGCCGGTTGCCATAATCGACTTCGCCTGGTCCCATCCGAGTGGAATACCGTCTTTGAGCCCCTGCATGATCGCGCCGATCTTCGATGGATTTACAGCTGCGGTGGTGCCGAGTTGTGCTACGAGGTTAAGCGCATTGCCTTCAAGATTCGCCGCCTGCGTTGTTGGACCGGAAAGAATATTGAGCGTGAGATTAGATGCCTCAAGATCTAGAGGGTTAACACCTTTATAGATATGGAGTGTATCGGCTAATTCGATTTCAGCGCGAGCTCTCTCAGAATGAGACTTAGCTTTGTCGACGGCATCAGCGAGTTCGGCGATATGCTTAAGCTTAACCTGAGAGATTCCGGGAATCCCGAGCGCGTTACCAGCGAGATTTATTATGTCGTCACGGGTAAGCACCCCGAGGCGGTTGAGTTCCTTGGCTATGTCGATGTTTTTGAGTGCATCGAGCATCTTATGCGCCGGTTTAGTGTCGTACTTTTTCTTAAGCTTTTCTATTGCGGCATCGCGCTCTTCTTTAGTCTTTGCCTTGTTGAGTTCTTCTGCGGCCTCGGTTGCGGCTTTATCGATATCTTTACCACCCATATTTTGCTCACGTTGACGAGTAGCCTCCTTTGTATATTCCATTGCCGACCCTACTGCTAAATTCTCGTAAATCTTTGAGTGCATCGCAACGCCTTGGCCAGACTCTGTGGATACGCCTGCACGTGTGGCCGCGGTGATACGTTGAATATCTTGAGTAAGACGTTCGACATCTTCTGGCTTTGCCGTACGGAGCGCATCCATCTTTTGCTGGATCAATACGCCTCCAAGTGCGACGCGCGTATCGGCGGGTAGCTTACGATCTGAGATCAATTTCTCTGCCTTCGCGTCTCCACCTTTAGCAATGAGATCACGCGCTTCGGCCATCCGGTCATTCTGAGCGCGGACATCGTGGGTGATATCTTTGGCCGGTACTCCGACTTCACGTAGGCTCTCGGGTACGCGGCTCTGTGCGGTCTCCTTGCCCTTTGCGGCGCGGCGCTCCTCGCCAAGCTTAATGGCACCACGAACGGCTTCTTCGACCTTGGCCAGATGCTCATCATGGTAATCAGGGAACTTGGCCTTGAATCGATCGATCGCTAGTTTTACGACATCGTTGACCGCGCGACCGGCGCGGATAGCAAGGATCGCCACATCGATAGCTGCATTGTGTGCCGCATCATAAAGTGCCTCGGGTGCTGAGTAGAGCTTGACAGCGGTCTCACGCTTCATCGACTTTAGGCGATCAATGATGTCGGGCTTAGATGTCTCCGCGATCGGTTGATTACCTAGTTTGCTTGCACGAAGGCGACTCAACGCAGTCATCGTCTCACCGGCCATAGCATCCTCTAGTGCTTTACCTTTGATCGTAGCGATACCACCAGCCTTAAGCTCGGCAATTCGATCCTCACGCTTCATCATCGATGGCGGAATATCTTCCTTCGCAGGTTCGATAACCTTAACCTCTTCGATTGGCTTTACGCTTTCTTTTCGAACAGGCGCCGGACTTGTTTCTTGGGCATTTTGTTTTCCTTCGACTCCGGTAGTCCGAGTTTCTTCTCGCGGCGTTCCCAGCTTGGGCTTTCGGCTGCTTCGTGGCTGCTTTCTCGGGCTTTCGATAGGGCGATCGCTACTGCCTGCTTGTTCGCTTTGTCCTTCCCGAACTTCTGCTCGGTTCTCTGGAACTGCGGCCCCTGATGGAGCTCGCGTATGTTGTACGATATTTTCTTCGGGCTGTTGCCCTTCATTAGCGGCATTGGATGGGTTCTCCGTTTTGGTGGTTTCTACGAAAGGTGCTTTAGATGAGGTAAATCGTTCGTGTGCGGCAGCAACTTCTGGGTGGCCTACTGCGCTGCCAGTATTTTCGGCTGCTTGTATAGCCTCATTGAAGAACTGTAGTTTGAACCCAAGAAGATGGGCATCATTTGCGGCTTGAGATTTTTCTGCTGGAGTTCCCTTGCGCATATTATCGCGTGCCTCTTGACATTGTTGCTTAGCAATATCTACACTCTCTTTGAGGGAACTGATTGCCTCAGCATCTCCGATTGCCGCCGTACCAATGCGATAACTCTCTCCAGTCTGCCCTTGAGGTTGTTTTCGGGTCCACTCGAAATAGTCATCTGGGGACATATCGAGCACGGCCTTCGCGGTTTCCTTTGGGCTAGCACCCTCTTTGGCTATTGGCTTGGATCGCGCTTCTTTGTCAGCAGCCTGCTCCTCAGCGAGTTTGCCTTTAACAATTGGCTCTGACTCCGTGAATATCTTTTCAAGTTCTACCTGTGCTGCAGCCTGTTCCTCGGGAGTACCAGTGTGAGCTTTTTCAGCTGCATCTGCTAGCCGATCAATTACCGTCTGATGTTCTGCTGGGATCGTAGCTTCGGGTGCTTTAGCCGCGGGCTCCGATTGTTTAACTGGCTCTGGCGCAGAAGGCGGCTGCGTTGGTTCTTTTGGGGCAGTTGATCCTGGAGCCTCAGGTATTTCTGGTGTTGAAGGACCTTTACCTTTTGGAAGGGCATGGGTAAATGCCGACATCAGCGCGGCAATGACAGCCATGTCTGATCCTGCTTTCGAGGCATCGGTCATACTCAGCTTGCGATTAGGGTCAAAGATAGTCTTCGCGGCAATGTCATTGGCCATTTGCTGTGCGAACCCCAGCCCACCCATCTCAACGCCTTCTGAAACAACATTAGCCACGGCCTTGCGACCGGCGCCGCCAAGCCATTGCGCAGCGGAGTTCTTTCCGCCCTTGGCCGCGCGCTCTAGTAACGAAGTAATAAGCGTAGATCCGGTTGGTAGGCTCGACACACGGTTGAGCATACGGCTGATCGGCACGAATGCAGATCCACCTATCGCACCGCCAGCAAGTTCTGCCATTCCGACCGACCGAGTATATTCGTCTTGGGTTATCTGACCGGCGTCTAGCTTAGGCTTTAGAACAGCGACGGCCTGTTGACGTAAAGAGTTCGATCCCTGCGCAGCGCCCGTAGCCGCTGTTAAAATTTTGCCAATTGTAGCGATCGAGGTTTCGCCCAGCCCAGCGGCTTTACCGATCTTTCCAGCAACTCCACCTGGTACAAATAGTGATGCCATTTGACCTGCCATCTCGGGCGCAGTACCGGTCACGAAACTATCACGGAGCTTCTTGCGTACATCGGGGGTGATTCCTTTGACGCCTATCTGTGTGTCAACATTCTTCTCGAATTGATCGAGTGCGCGAGTGACAGCGTTGTCGTCAGGGTTGATCACCGACTTGTCGATCAATCGACGGGAGAAGAAACTAGTCGTGCCCTTGACCGCCTCAGACATTCCTTTGAGCGCGCCGCGGGTGGCGCCGGCGAACATCTCAAGACCCTTTTCCCCTAATGTTGGATCGCGCGTGATATCCGTGATTTTCTGCTGCTGATCCTGGGGTAGTCGTGCGAACCTTTGCTTGAGTAGGGTATCTACGTAATTTTTTTCCTGCTGAAGGTGTTCTAATACGATGGGTGTGACCCTCGTGGTTGAGTCATTTTTGAGAAGGTCTTCCAGTTCTTTACTCCGATCATGGAGTTTAAGTACTGAGTTTGGATCGACCGGGCCACGACCATCACCGAATTCTTCTGCGAATGCTTTGATCGGAGTGCTGCCGATCATCTTCTCGCCCTTGCCAGCTCGGATATAAGGTTCGGCGCTCGCGAGCGCATCATCAATCTTTTCTTGACCGGTCATGTCGGCCGTTGGCTTGCTTAGTGCGCTAGCTTTGTTGAACTCGCTTTCAGCATTCTTGCGCAACTGCTCGTTTAGTTGCAGATTCCTAAGGTTGTCTTTGTAGGCAGGGTCATCTTCAAGTTTACCACCTCGTGCGCGTACTGCGGCGGCAATCTCTGCCTCTTGGGCTTTGTAAGTGTCAACCGCCTGAGATGCTTTAGCCGCAACATAGGCGGCGCGGTGACGACTCACCATATTGCCTAGGTCGCCATTGGGTTTTAGACGCTCGCTGAGCGCATCTCGCTGTGCCATCTGCTGCTGGAGCGTAGCGGTTAGGGCATCAAGTTTAGTCGGATCAGTTGTTGTTGCTGATAGCTTTTCGGTATCTGCGATCTGCGCATCAAGATCATCGCGCTGGGTCTTTACAGTATTCAGTGACTCCGTGGCATCATCGAGTAGTGACTTCACTCCGGCCAATGCCTCTTGGTGCTTCGCGTGAACATTTCGTTTCTGAGCGGCTAGGGCTACCTTTGCGACCCGGTAGTTTGGTGACTTGGTTAATTCCTCGATCGATCCGGCCGGCTCTTCAGAAAGCGTACCATCTGGAAGCTGGTGGTACATGTTCTCATCTGTTGGATCGAGTCCAGCGACGACCTGTGGCTCCTTGAACTGGCGTTGGCCATAGCGGTCACGCATCATCAGCATGGTATCGCCAGTCTTCGGGTGCTTTGTTAATTCCCATTTTGTAGGTGTGAATTGTGCACGACCTTGTTCGTCGACGACCGGAGTGATCTTTCCAGTAGCTGGATCAACGTAATGTTTCTGACCATTAGCAGTAAACTTCTGCAGCTGCTGAGAATTGTACTCGGCAACGTCGGCCTTGGCCTGTTGGGCAGCTTGGCGGCGCTGCGCGACCTCCTGCTGACGCTGGTACTGGAATTGGTCTTCAGCTTGAGCCTCGAACTTTCGATCATCGTGTGGATTGCTTATCGATGACATGTCTGGCGCCCATGCCGTAGGAAGGAATGGATGCTCGGCAGAGCCCTGTGCTTGGCGTCTGCGCGTGATTTCCTGCTGTACCTGTTGCTGGCGTTTAATTGGGTCTGCAGACCATTGCACGGGTTGCTGTGGACGATCACTCTCGAACGTTGGAATCTCTCCACCTGTCGTTCCAATTACCTTTTGCTCTGGCTGTTGCTGGCCTAATTCTTGGTCGGTCTGTTCATACGGTTTAGGCGCAGACGTGGCGCGGACAGCGGTATCAAGACGGCTGCGCGAAATTGGCCTATTCGGATCACCTTCGATTAAGGCAGGGGAATCCTCTTCATCGTCGACAGTTTTGTTAGCTGGCGCTGTTGGCATTAGAACGCTGGCTAACTTCAGACTTGGTAAATGTCAATTTACTAGGAGTAGGCAGACCCAGTTCCCGTATGCTGTTCCGCGCCCAATGGAGGCGGACTAAATATGCTTCGTTCTGGGATATATATGGTGGCCTGGTCGATGAGCTCAAGACCGAGTGAAATTGAGAACACATCGTCGTCGTGATTTCCTTCCGCTGCTTCTGATCGACCATTGTCCTTAGTAACGAAGTTTTCAAGCTGATCGAGTGCGTTTGAACAGTAAATATCAATACCTTCACCTGGAGTATCCCATTCACGGATACCCTTGGCAAGGGTATCGATAAGTTGCTCGCGTGTTTTTACGTTTGTTTGAAATCCAAGCGCCTTCGTCGTCTTAAACTCCATCTTATTGAAAACCTCTCGTTGATAGAGATTAGCCCCACGAAGTTTTAGGAGCTCTGTAATTCCTCGATCTTGATTCATCTCAATAGCAATTTTAGCATTACTTCCTGGTGGGCCGTAATAGCGAGCTAGTTTCCATATCGAATCCTCAAGCACATCTATATCCCATCGACACGGTACTATTCTGGCTGCCGTGCATGGACGAATCCACTGGCCTTTGGCGTTCCAATATCCAGCGCGGAGTACAAACACCGCATGGTAGTCTGGATCTTTCCCTCCAGTCTGAGTTATGCCTGTCATAGGATCTACCGGTACTATGTATCTAAAGTTAGGCGTTGGTTTCTCGAAGATAGTTACCTTAGCCTCGTTTGCCTGGACCTTCCTAAATCCATATCGTCGATTGCTCAGGTCTTCAAATATACCGTAGATCGGTGTGATAAGTGAAGCACGTTTCCTCATTACACTTATGCCGGTGTAATTGAACCGCATCTTGCCTGACTTCTGAAAGGCCGTACGCTCGTCCTTTGGGAAATCTCGATCGAATATATTCTTGTCGCGCTTACACTCATGGCGGATTGCGTATCTGCGCCACGCTAATTGCTCCCACACGTTGAAATTCTTTATAGAGCTACCAAGCCGCTGTATTCCTTCTTCCTCTGTGAGGTAATTCTCTATCAGTTCCTTTTCTCCTTCGTATTCATCGTCGGCATCAAGCGTCTCTTGAATGTAGCGCTGCTGTTCTTCGGTGAGACGCTGTGCAGAGTCTTCGAATTCAAACCAGGGTGCAAATACTCTCACATATGCGCCAGGACTTACATCAACCTCACCTGATAAAAACTGTTCGGCTGGAGTCGCATCCCAATAACGTTCGGGAAATTCCCCAGCACTTCCTTCAGCTGTCGACTCCAGTATAATCATAGTATCTGGAATCGTTGGAACCGATTTAAGTATGTTCGCCAAGACCTCTGCTGTATTGGCTACGCCGTGCTCTCCCCAGCGTGCTACCTCGAATGCGTGTAGGACTTGATGCGTACCACCAACACCAGCTAGTACGTCCTTTGCGGTTTCACCTATCAGTTTAGATCCATGCGTCCATCGACCTTCCTTGGTGTTTATATCTCCGTCGTTCTTCCAGTCTAACTTATCGTTCTTTGAATATGTCTGCATCATGCCCCACGCCTCGGCAACCTGTGATAATTGGCCCCCTATAAGGATCGCAGATGCAGAGCGGCGCCTTAGGGTGTGGTAGACGGTTGCGGCGAAGTACGTGGTAGATCCCTTTTGGCGGGGCTTTAAACCGATGATACGAACTGGAAGGCCAAGGTCCTCCATCTTATCGATCACCATCTGGATCTTATGCTGAAGGTAATTCTGCTTGGGTGTGAAAACGCCTTTCGATCGGTCTTTACCGAAGATCTTACAGTAAGGTGATTCGAACCACGCACCTGAATGGGTTTGTAGTGCTGTTTTGATGAAGTCTTGTTCGGTCACGCTGGGTCGTGGGTTAGTACATTTGTTACACTGTTAAATCCAAGCTTCTGGTAAAACTCCACGGCGTCACGAGACTGTAGGACGCAGATTGTCTGGCTCACGCGTGGATGTGCGAGCACGGATTTCATTAGCAGCGTGCCAAGTCCCGATCTACGGTGGCCTTCACGAATTACCAGATCTGTTACGGATGAAAGCGTTATTCCGTCTGTAAGCACGCGTGCAAATCCTAGTTGCTGTTTGTTGCCTGTTCGCATATACACACCAAAGCACAGTGTTGCATTGATAGCACTAAGCAGCTGGTCCTCAGTGAACCGTTCGCCCCAGTAACTCGCGTGGATCGCACTGACAATCCAGTCTCGATCAAGTAGCGATGGGTCGGTTGATACGAAGACGTCAGATAGCATTGGATAGCTTTTGTGTTATTTCCGCTCGCTTAGCAACAAGCCAATCTGTTGGGTTTGTAGCACGATCACCACCATTCAAACCTTCTGATTCTGGGTGGTGAATTCCCTGTACCCCAACGTGATCCACGTAGCTTGTACGTGAGATTGCGAACCAGTTACCAAGGATATTCGGCACAACCCAGTCCCAGTTAAGTGGGTCTGGAAGGTGCGTTATAGTCTGTACTATCTTTTCTACGTGCGATCGTGTTAGAAAGTATGATATCCCAGGGGCAACACGGCGCCAGATGACGTCTTTTGATGGGTCGTCTTCAAGTGTGTTACCAATCAGGGACGAGTGCGCTTTCGTGTCGTAGAGGCAGATCGGTACGCCGAAATATTTATCTTGGATCTCAAGAGCTTTAGCTCTCCAGTTAGGATCATGGATAGCATCGCTATCAGTAAGGTACATATGCGTATGATCATTTTTTTTGCACATAAAGTCCATGAAATGAGCGCGTCGCTGTTTTTCTATACCTACAGATATTAATATCTGTTCTCCGTCTGGATTCCTAGGATGTCTTACCTCGTCACCGAATTGTCTTAACCAATAATCATCGTATTCTGTAGATCCGTCGTTCCAGATTGATAGCAAGTCTTGTGGCTCTAGCCCAGACTCAACGGTTGGGAGGCATTGCTCGACGATGCGCTTGCGGTTTAAGCATGGAATATATACTATAATTTTAGTATTCATTACACCTTTTAGCGAACAGTGCTTGGCCATGTGCATACGCTACATCGCTGTTCTCCCGTAGGTAGGTTGAATCCAGTTCGACATCTGGATTATGGTAATGGTGTTCATGCTTCCAAACGATATCACGAGCTTCAATTAAAATAGCCTTTCCTTCGGACGAAGCCTTCTTCGCCTGGAAATAAACATCATCATCGCTGTAGACCGACATGTATCCAGGATGGATAAACTCACCGCGCATTTTGTAGTAAGCTCGGTTCATGATAGCCATAAAGCAGAATCCGTCTAGGCGGTAGCCATCTGAAATTGCCACAAATATTGGAATTCTCGTGAAGTATACTCCAGAATCTGGTGGCTCTGCCATAGCCGAGTGGAGTGTATTTAGTAGTGATTCATCCCAGTTAAGTGGTGGTACTACATCGTCCTGCATCTGGATCAGGATGTCTCCAGTTGATTCTTTTGCGCCTGCATCCCATGCAGGTGCGGAACCCTTGAAGCTACCGACTACCTGTTTACATTTGTCAAATACTGGATGTAGTTCAAAATCGAACCTAGTAGAATCCTTTTCGTTGAAGGCGAAAATATACTCAATGTTTTCTGGATGTACTGCATTTTTGAATACAGACTGCATAGCTGCTATAGCCTTATAAGGCCGTCCATAGCTCGCGTGAATGATACTAAATTTTGGTCCAGTCATAACGTTTTTCTGGGAACATGATTTCCTGCGCTAGGTTGAATGCCGATTGGTCTTTGAATCC
>Ga0302294_10000281_pt1 | contig 15981 bp, 13 predicted proteins | sample III_Fen_N2_3_FD_194550 | JGI IMG/M metagenome (GOLD analysis project Ga0302294, IMG submission 194550) | Peat permafrost microbial communities from Stordalen Mire near Abisko, Sweden - III_Fen_N2_3 | ecosystem: Environmental > Terrestrial > Soil > Wetlands > Permafrost | place: Sweden: Abisko...
CCAGGTGCAGCGCGTCATTGCCGACGGCTATCCCGTGAAAGGTTATTTCGTCTGGAGCCTCCTGGATAATTTTGAATGGGCGCGTGGCTATAGTAAACGGTTCGGCTTGATTTATGTCGATTATCCGACCCAGCGTCGCATCCCGAAGCTTAGTTATCAATGGATGCAGCAAGTGATCAAATCCGGCCGCGTGCTCTAGCGCCGCTCGAAGATTGTTGAAGCCGGGGGGCTGCTCCCGGTTTTCAATCGCTGACCCAGCGAGGCTACCGACGGGGAAAGGCCGCTTTTCAGGTCACCTTAGCGGGTAGGCCACGGTAGCAGGCTGGAGCGAAAGTTTGCCCGCGGGGCCGGGTTTAGGTCCGGTGACGGATCGTGCAAAACTGTTATCCCGCTTTGACCCGCGCTCAGAATCATAGATTCTGCGAGTTCGCACGATGCAGGCCGAAACCCATATTCACATCAAAGGAGCCCGAGAGCACAACCTGAAGAACCTCGAGTTGCGCCTGCCGCGCGGGAAACTCGTCGTCATAACGGGACCGAGTGGTTCGGGTAAATCGTCACTGGCCTTCGATACGATTTATGCCGAGGGCTACCGGAAATACATGGAGTCGCTCAGCACGCAGGCTCGTCAGGTGCTGGAGCAGCTGAAGCGGCCCGACGTCGACTTTATCCACGGACTGTCGCCGGTGCTGGCGATAGAGCAGCGCACGGGCGGGGGTTCGCCGCGCAGTACGATCGCAACGGTTACCGAGATTGCCGACTACGCGCGGTTACTCTGGGCGTTGGTGGGCGAACAAGTTTGCCCGAAGGACGGGGGACGTGTCGTGCAGCGTTCGCTCGACGACAACATCCTGCGCATCTTCGCTGAAGCACCGGGCGAACGGGTGATGCTGCTCGCGCCGTGTATGCGCGCCAAGCCGAGCGTGCTGCGCGAAGAATTGCCACGATTGCGTCAGCGAGGTTTTCAACGTGTGCGGTTGGACGGCGAAATCAAGAACCTCGACGATCCGCACCTCGTGCCATCGGGCACGAAAGAGATCGTCGTCGACCTGGTCCTTGACCGTTTGGTGGTGACCGCCGATCAACGCAGCCGGCTCGCTGATTCGCTGGAGCTGGCGTTTCGCGAAGGAAGTGACCGGGCCATCGTTCTCGCCCAAAAAAACACCGACGCGCCCTGGCGCGAAATTCTGCTCAGCCAGTCGCTCGCCTGCGAGATGTGTGGCGACATTTTCGAGAAACTCACGCCGCGGCATTTTTCGTTCAACCATACCGAAGGAGCCTGCGCGACCTGTGGCGGGCTGGGGCGCAAGCTCCGGTTTGTGCCGGAACTCGTCGTGCCTGATCCGGAGAAGTCGGTGCGCGAAGGCGCGCTCAAACCCTGGCGCATCGGCGGAAAAAATCTCATCATAAAACACAACGCCATCCTCAAGCAGCTGGCGGAGCAGCTGCCCTTTGATGCGGAAACGCCGTGGAAGAAGTTGTCCGAGGCGGTGCGCCAGACCCTGCTCTTTGGCGGCGGCGAGCGGTTGTTTGCCTTCAAGTTGCGGCGTATGCGCGAGGCAAAAGCGACGCCATTTGCCGGTGTGATCCCCATGCTCGACGAGAGCTGGCGCGAGACCGACAGCGACGGTTTTCGCGCCCGACTCACGACCTACATGGTGAGTGGCGGTTGTCCGGAATGCCATGGCACCCGACTCAACACCCGCAGCGGCTCGGTGCGCGTGGCAGGGAAGACATTGCCGGAGTTTTTTGCGTTCGACGTGGATACGGCGGCTGGTTTCGGCCGCGAGCTGGTTGCTCAGATGACCGGCAACGAGGCCGTGCGTGAAATCGTGACCGGCGTGGACCAGCGGCTGCATTTCCTGCTCGAAACCGGTCTTGGCTACCTGACGCTGGACCGCGACTATGGCACGCTTTCCGGTGGTGAGGCCCAGCGCGTTCGGCTCGCGACGCAGCTCGGCATGGGGCTGATGGGCGTGATTTACGTGCTCGACGAACCGAGCATCGGTCTGCATCCGCACGACAACCGAAAGCTGCTCGAAACGCTTTGTGAATTGCGCGATCACGGCAACACCGTGCTCGTGGTCGAACACGATGAGGAAACGATGCGCACGGCTGACGAAATTCTTGAACTCGGACTGGAGGCTGGAGTCGAGGGCGGGCGTATCCTGTTTCAGGGTACACCGGAGGAATGCGCTGCCCAGCCGTACAGCGTGTCGCGTACGGGACCCTTTCTGGCGCGCAAGATGTCAGTCGAGAAAGACGCGAAAACGAAAGTGCCGGACGACGCGTGGCTCACCGTGCGCGAGGCGGCCGAGCACAATTTGCGGCGGGTCGATGCACGTTTCCCCGTGGGCTTGCTGACCTGCGTCACCGGCGTATCGGGGTCGGGCAAAAGCACGCTAGTCAATGATGTACTGGCGGCAGCTGCGGCGCGAAAACTAAATGGCGCGAAGATCATTCCAGGGAAACATCGCGCGATCGAGAACCTGGATTTCTTCGAGAAGCTCGTGCAGGTCGATCAGGAACCGATCGGCCGGAGTCCGCGTTCGAATCCCGCGACGTTTACCAAGCTGCTCGACCTGTTGCGTGATTTGTTCGCGCAGGCACCCTTGGCGAAAGTGCGTGGTTATAAGGCGAGCCGTTTTTCCTTCAACATCCGAGGCGGGCGATGCGAACGCTGCCAGGGCGACGGCGTGATCAAACTCGACATGCAGTTCATGGCTGACGCTTACGCGCCGTGCCCAAGTTGCGGCGGGCGGCGGTTCAACCGCGAGACGCTTGAAATTCTCTTTCACGGGAAATCCATCGCCGATGTCCTCGACATGACGGTGCGCGAGGCGATGAAGCTTTTTCGAAACATCCCGCGCATCATGGACAAGCTTGAGACACTCAACGCGGTGGGGCTGGGTTACCTGACGCTCGGCCAGCCGGCGACGACGCTTTCAGGCGGCGAAGCCCAGCGGCTGAAACTTTCGCTTGAACTAAGCAAGCGGCAGCAGGGCGAGACACTCTACATTCTTGATGAACCCACCACGGGACTCCACTGGGTCGACATCCAAAATTTGATGGATCTGCTCTTCAAGCTGCGTGACGCGGGCAACACCATCATCGTGATCGAGCACAATCTCGACGTGATCAACCTGGCGGACTGGATCATCGATCTCGGCCCGGGCGGCGGCACGGCCGGGGGTGACGTAGTCTTTGCCGGACCCCGCAAAGCGATTGAGGCCGCCGAACAATCGCTCACCGGCCAGGCGCTCCGGCGTTGGTCGGAGGCAGGCTTGGGCGCAGCGCGGGGTGGCGGAAACGTTCAGTGAGCGGGGCAGTAGCAGGTCTGCTTGGCCATGCTACGTCACCTTATACGCTCCGGAACCAGTAGATTTATCTAAAGTCGCAGGCCGAAGTTTCGATAGCGACACCTAGCGAGTGTGATCATGCGTACCCCCTACTCATCGCAATCCTCCAATCCGTGGGAATTTCCCGTGGTGTCGCACGAACTCGTGACGCAGGAGTGGTGTACGCTGCACCGGTTGATCGAGGATTTGAGCGTGGTGCAGTCGCGGCTGGGCACACCTTTGGAGCAGGTTGATGACTATATTCTGGTGCGGGATCTTGGGCACAAGATCCGCAACAAGCTCCATCTCGTGCAGCTTTGGGCTGAACTCGGCATGATTTCTCGGTCCGAAGTTTTGCTCGAGTTAAGCGCAAGTTAACCGGCAGGAGTCGGCAGGTTGATCTGCACGCAAATTTGCTAAGCGGCGCTCACGTAAGCGATAATGGCGAATCAGCGAATTAACATTACTGAATACGTGGAATAACTTGATATGGCTTGCCCGAGCTGAAAGATCGCGCACGTTGGTACTCCTCCCATGAGCCAAGATCCTGTTGCGACCACCACGAAGCCTCTCAGCGCCAACGAAGGCATTAAAGCGGCATCCAATTTTCTTCGCGGCACGATCGCGCAGGAGTTGGTCGACACGTCCACCGGCGCGATCAGCGAGGACAACAACCAGCTCACCAAATTTCACGGCCTCTATCTCCAAGATGACCGCGATCAGCGCAAAGAGCGCAATCGGTTGAAGCAGGAGAAAGCCTACGGTTTCATGCTCCGCGTGCGCCTGCCGGGCGGACAGTGCACGCCGCAGCAATGGCTCCTGCTCGACGACGTTGCGGACAAACTTGCCAACCATTCAATTCGTCTCACGACGCGGCAGACCTTTCAGTTTCACGGCGTGCTCAAGGGCAATCTCCGCCCTTTGATCAAGGAGCTCAACAAGGTGCTGCTCGACTCGATTGCGGCTTGTGGCGACGTGAACCGCAACGTCATGGCCGCGCCCAATCCGGAGCGCAGCGCAGTGCACCAACAGGTTTACGGCCACGCCCGCGCATGGAGCGAATACGCGCTGCCCCATACCAAAGCTTATCACGAAATCTGGATCGACGACCAACTCGTGGCCGGCGGCGAGCCCGATGTCGAACCGCTTTACGGGCCAACCTATCTTCCGCGCAAATTCAAGGTTGGCTTCGCCATACCGCCCTCCAACGACATCGATGTCTTCTCACAGGATCTTGGCTTCATCGCCATCGTGGAGAACGACCAGCTTGTCGGTTACAACGTCGTGGTCGGTGGTGGCATGGGCATGAGCCATGGCAATGCCGAGACGTATCCCCGGCTGGCCGATTTGCTCGGCTTCATCACGCCGAACCAGTTGATAGCGCTCTGCACCGCGGTTCTGACCACGCAACGCGATTTTGGTGATCGCACCAATCGGAAGCATGCGCGTCTCAAATACACCATCGCGGATCGCGGGTTGGAATGGTTCAAAGCTGAGGTGGAGAAGCGCGCCGGATTTTCTCTCGGCGCCATTCGCCGTTTCGAATTCACGACAATCCAAGACCCGCACGGCTGGCACCAGGGTGTCGATGGCACTTGGTTCTACGGTTTGCATATCCTCAGTGGACGCATCAAGGATGTGCCCGGCTGGAAGATGAAGACCGCTCTCCGCGAGATCGCCAAGGTCCACACCGGCGACTTCCGCCTGACAGCGTCGCAGAACCTGATCGTCTCCGGCGTTACCGAGGTGCTAAAGCCGGTGATCGATGCGATCCTGGCCCGCCATGCCCTGGGCAACGAAAATGCGCGCAGCGGTCTACGGCTCAACGCGCTTTCCTGTGTCGCATTGCCGACGTGCGGACTCGCCCTAGCCGAGAGCGAACGCATGTTGCCGGACCTGCTCGAACGTTTTGAAACGGTGCTCGACGAAGCGGGTTTGCGTCACGACGCGATCAGCCTGCGCGTCACGGGTTGTCCCAACGGTTGCAGTCGTCCCTATCTGGCTGAAATCGGCTACGTCGGCAAAGCGCCCGGCAAATATGCGCTGTATCTTGGCGCCAAATACAACGGCACGCGCCTAAATAGACTCTACCGGCAATCCGTAACCGTTGATGAGAGCCTGGCGCTGCTCGGCCCGATCATCAAACGCTACGCGTTGGAGCGCCAAGCTGGCGAAGGTTTTGGCGACTTCTGTGTGCGCACGGTTCTGACCGAAGAAGCCGCTCCTGTTCCAGCATCGGCTTAATCCGGCGCGCCCACGGCAGCTCTCTTGCAGGGGCCATCGCTCCTTCGTGTCGGCGCAGGAGGTCCGCGTAATATTTAGAGCTTATAAAATTCCGGTGTAACCGGGGTCGCTGACCCCGGTACCCTCCGAACTCCGGCCTCAGCGAGGCCGGCTACATCAACCCCCTCTCTTCAAGCGGCCACAGTCATTCTGAAACTGCCCTAGCGCAGCGTTACTTCGAAATTGGTCTTGTGACCTTCTTTATGATAGTACGCCTCGAAGTCTCTGGTTTGTGAGGTGAATGAACGTCCCTGGCTTTGATAATACTTCAGGTACGCGCGGCCCTTGACGAGCCAACGACCGGCCCATCCTTCGACGGGGCGGACTTCGGAGAGCGTTACGCTGCATTCACAGGTCAAATTTGAGTTGTTGCCCGAGTTATATTCGTGGCGAAAATAGTCTTTGGCCCGTTCTTTGGCGTCGCGTTCCACGGCTGCGTACTGGGCGTCTTCGCGATTGGCCTCGTTGCTGGCATGGGACTCATTGGCCGCTACCATCGCTTCACGTTGCGCACGCACACGAGCGACGCGTTCAGCTTCGGCACTTTCGGATTCACGGGCGGCGTCGCGTGCAATGGCTGCTTGGCGTTCTGCTTCTCGCGCGGAGGCTTCGTTGACCGGGTATTGTGCTTGGATTTCTGATGGCAGAAGTTCCTTCGCCACAGAGCTGAGACCGCCAGCATGTTTGATCATCACCGTGCGCGGGGCCTGTGAAACAATTGAGGCGTCTTTAAGGACGCGTCCGTCTTTCAGTGAAAAATCGGCCGCTAAAACGCGAGCCGCCATCAACGCCGCCACGAAGATGATCGAGATCAATTTCATGAGGCATGAAAAAGCTCTGTTTTGGTGGTTATGGCAAATAGTTTCGCGAGCAGGAAGAGCTGCCTCCGAAACGGCCGAACCAGCAAACAGGCGCCGACCTACAGCACAAAGTCCGCAGGGCTGATCAACAGGACGAATTCGCCCTTGAGGCTGGTTCTTGCGAGGCGGTCGCGGACTTCGCCGGCTGGGCCAATGAGGAAGGTCTCGTGGACCTTGGTGACTTCTTTCGCTACAGCGATAACCCGCGTTGGTCCCAGGGTGACTACGATTTCGTCGACGAACTTGTCGATGCGGTGGCACGACTCGTAGAGGGCGAGGGTGTAGTCGAAATCGCGATACTTCTCCAGAAAGGCGGTCCGGGCCGAAGTCTTCGAAGGTAAGAACCCGGCGAAGAGAAATCCATTGGTCGGCAGCCCGCTCGCACTCAACACGGCGGCGAGCGCGCATGCGCCGGGCACGGGGATGACGGGCAGGGCGCGACGGCGGCAGGCTCGCACCAGTCGAAAACCGGGATCGCTGATTGCAGGGGTGCCGGCATCGCTGACGAGCGCGATCGATTTACCTCCAGCGAGAAGTTCGGCCAGGCGTTCCGCCGCCTCCGTCTCGTTGTGGTCGTGGTATGCGACGAGATCCCGGCGGATGCCGATTCGCGTGAGCATCGCGCCGGTGGTGCGGGTGTCTTCGCAGGCGATCAGGTCAACCGTTCCTAGGATCGCGCGAGCGCGCTCCGTGAGGTCAGCCAGGTTGCCGATCGGCGTGGCGACGACGTAGAGATGCCCGGGCTGAGGGACGAGTGAGGCGTTGGCGGTTGGTTCGGTCATGAAAAATCCGGCCGCACGGGCCGGATTGGTGTGGCTGAAACTGTGAGCGTTTAGCGAGTGCCGCTGGTATCACCCATGTCACCCATGCCTGGCACTGTTCCTTCCCAGCCGGCGGGACGACCCCAGGGGATCGAGGAGTCTTCAGCGGTTTTGCTGGTGCAGCCGGTGGCGAGCAGGGTTATGGTCGCAATAAGCAGGGCGAGGAGGGCCTTTTTCGGCGATTTCATGATGTGGTAATTTATGGCAGAGAGGCGGAGGGGCAAGGTCGAGGACAAAGACTTGGTTTACGTAGAGCGTGTTCCAGCGAACTTGAGGGGCAATCGGATGATCTTTCTCTTTATCTTTCTTCGTTATCTTTTCCTGGCTTGAGAGCTTCGAGCGGCCGTAGCGCGAGGAGGAAAAAGAGAACGATAAAGAGGAAAGAGAAAGATTCCAGGAGGTGGGTTAGGCGGAGTAGGTGCTTTCGAACCAGATTTTGTTGGGCGTTTTCTTGGCACCGCCATTGACGGCAAGGTGTTCAAGAATTTTGAAAACGAGTTCGGTTTGTTCAGATGCCCCGATCTGGCTGGCCAGCGTCTCCGCGGTGAAAGGCTTACCGGGGGCGGCCTTGAGTGCACCGGAGATTTTCAACTTTAGTGCGATGACGCCGGTGGCGGCTTTTTTGCCCGCCTCGACGCCGGGCTGGTGATAAGCATTGATTCCGATGAGCGTGGCGTAGAGTCCGACGACACGTTCGTAGAGCGCAATCAACTGGCCGAGCGTGCGCGGTGAAACGTCGTTGACCGTGATCGTGATCGAAGAACGGTCTTTTTCGGTCAATGCGTCGCGGGTGCCGAGATAGAAGCCTTGCAGATAATCGCCGGCAGTGACGCCGGGGTCGACCTCCATCGAGGTGGCTGCGGGGCGGTCCTTCAGCACTTCGATAAAGGTGACGAAGAAGTTGTTTACGCCTTCGCGGAGCTGCTGCACGTAGGCATGCTGGTCGGTGGAGCCTTTGTTGCCGTAGACCGAAATGCCCTGGTTGACCACACGGCCCTGGAGATCGAATTCCTTGCCAATCGATTCCATAACCAGCTGCTGGAGGTAGCGCGAAAAGAGCAGCAGGCGGTCCTTGTACGGGAGCACAACCATGTCTTTCGAACCGCGGCCGTCGGTGGCGAAATACCACATCAGCGCGAGCAGCGCTGCGGGGTTTTTAGCGGTGACGGGTTCGCGGGTGACGTCGTCCATCGCCGCGGCACCACTGAGGAATTGCTGAATGTCGATGCCTTGCAGAGCGGCGGGCAGGAGACCGACCGCGCTCAGTTCAGAGGTACGGCCGCCGACCCAGTCCCACATGGGAAAGCGGGTGAGCCAGCCGTCTTTGATCGCGGTCTGTTCAAGCTTCGAGCCGGCACCGGTGACTGCGACGAAGTGTTTCTTGTAGTCGAGGCCGGCAGCCTTGAACGCGGCGATGGCCTCAAGCTGGCCGTTACGGGTTTCAACTGTGCCACCGGACTTGGAGATGACGATGACGAGAGTCTCGGCAAGTTTGCCGGCCAGGGAGGCCAGCACATAGTCGATGCCATCTGGATCGGTGTTGTCGAAGAAAGACACCGCCATCTTGTCTTTTCCGGGCTGGCCGAGGGCGTGATTGACGAGTTGCGGACCAAGCGCTGAGCCACCGATACCGATCACGAGAAGCTCGGTGAAACGCTTGCCGCCGGGAGCCGAGATCGAACCTTGGTGCACGCGCTCGGCAAAATCTTCGATGCGGGTGAGGGCGTCGAGGATCTCGGTACGCAGTTCGGGCGTCGGTGCACTGGACGGGGAACGCAGCCAGTAGTGGCCGACCATGCGTTTTTCATCGGGATTAGCGATGGCACCGCGTTCGAGTTCGGCCATGGCAGTGAAGGCTTTCTGCATGCGCGGCTCCATCGTGACGAGGAAATCGTCCGGGAAGGGAATGCGGCTGATGTCGAGCGAGAGGCCGAGATCGCGGTTTTGGTAGAAGTGTTTTTTGAAACGAGTCCAGTTCATGGTGCAGGAATAAAGATGAATTTTATGTGGAAATCAGGAAATCAGGAACGGAATTCCGGACGATTTTTAGTCTGGAAGGCTGGGGGTCTGGAAGCGGATTGTTCCTGATTTCCTGAGTTCCCCATTAAGGCTTAGAGATATTTGTCGGTAACGGCACCCTCGGAGGCGGTGGCGACGAGTTTGGCATACTTGGCGAGCACGCCGCGGGTTTCCTTGGTCTTCTTGGGCTTCCAGGCCTTGAGGCGGGCATTCAAGTCCTTTGCGGGAATATCGAGCGTAAGTTCGTTTTTAACGGCGTCGATCGTGATGATGTCGCCATTTTTGATCACAGCGATCGGGCCGCCGGCTGCGGCTTCGGGTGTGATGTGCCCGACAACGAACCCGTGACTACCGCCAGAGAAGCGTCCGTCGGTGATGAGCGCGACTTCCTTGCCGAGGCCTTTGCCCATAATGGCGCTGGTGGGTGAGAGCATTTCGCGCATGCCAGGTCCGCCGCGCGGACCTTCATTGCGTATGACGACCACGTGGCCGGCTTTCACTTTGCCGTCGAGGATGGCTTTGAGCGCCGACTCCTCGGACTCGAAGGTGATGGCTTTGCCGGAGAAGGTGAGGCCTTCCTTGCCCGAGATCTTCGCCACGGCACCGGCGGCGGCGAGGTTGCCGTAAAGAATGCGCAGATGGCTGTCCTTCTTGATCGGGTTGGAGAGCGGGCGGATGACGTCCTGATCTGCTGGATACGGTTTCACGGCGGCGAGGTTTTCCGCGACGGTCAGGCCGGTGACGGTGAGGCAATCGCCGTGGATCAAACCAGCGTCGAGCAGCATTTTCAGGAGCGGCTGGAGACCGCCGATGCGCGAGAGGTGAGCCATGCTGTATTTGCCAGAGGGCTTGAGATCGCCGAGGACCGGCACGCGTTTGCCGATGCGGGTGAAGTCGTCGAGGCCGAGTTTCACTCCCGCGGTGTGGGCGATGGCGAGCAGGTGGAGCACGGCGTTGGTCGAGCCGGCAAGGGCGATGGCGACCGTGATGGCATTTTCAAATGCCTTCTTGGTCAGAATGTCGCGTGGGCGAATGTTCTTTTTGAGTAGGTTGACGACCGCAGCGCCCGCGCGTTCGCAGTCGGAGCGTTTTTCCGCGCTGATCGCGATTTGGGAGGCGCTATTGGGCAGGCTCATGCCGAGCGCTTCGATGGCTGATGCCATTGTATTGGCCGTGTACATACCGCCGCAGGAGCCCGCGCCGGGAATGGAGCACTTCTCAATCTCGGTGAGGGCAGCGTCGTCGAGCGTGCCCGCCGCGTGTTGGCCAACCGCTTCAAAGACAGAAACGATATCGCACTCCTTCTGGCTGCCGGGGTGGATGCCGGGGAGAATGGTGCCTCCGTAAACGAAGACGCTCGGACGGTTCAGGCGCGCCATGGCCATGACGCAACCAGGCATGTTTTTATCGCACCCACCGATGGCGACCAAGCCGTCAAAACCTTCGGCACCGCAAACGGTCTCGATGGAGTCGGCGATCACTTCGCGTGACACGAGCGAATACCGCATGCCTTGCGTGCCCATGCTGATCCCGTCGGCGACGGTGATGGTGCCGAAGATGATCGATTTGCCGCCCGCTGCATCTGCACCCGTGCCGGCGTGCCGGGCGAGTTCGTCGATGTGCATGTTGCAAGGCGTGAGCATGCTCCAGGTGGAGGCGATGCCAACGACGGGCTTCTGGAAATCCGCATCCTGAAAGCCAACAGCACGGAGCATGGAACGGTTCGGCGCACGGTCGGCACCGTCGTGAACAAGAGCAGAGTGCTGGCGGGGAGATTCGGATTTGCTCATGGGAAAAAATCAGGGTGAGCACACCAAACGTTGGGCGCGCGGGCAAGGGCGGAGTTTGCAGGGCGCTCCGGTTGTTGAAAAAGTTGTCGCGCTTCCGCTCATTGTTTCACGCGATGGTTTTCGGGATTGCTTCGCCAGAGCTCGGTCGCATTCACTCAGCGCGTTCTCGCATGGCATTCAATCTTCAGAAGGTGCTCAAGGCACTGCTTTTTTCCTCCAGCCAACCGCTTACAGTCAAAGACGTGCAGGCGGCTTTCGAACGTTTCCACGATCAGACGCGCCAGCCGGTCGTGTCGGAAACCGAAGAGACGGCTGGGGTTGCTGCTGTGCCTGGCGAAAGCAGCGCCCAACCCGCCGAATCGGTCTCATCTGAGTCTGCTTCTGAAACCGCCACCGCGTTGAACGACGTCGCGGAGGTGCCGGCAGAAGCGCCGCTCGCCCCGACCGATGCCGAGATTTACGAGGAAGTGCCATCGCTTGTCACAGCGACCCAAATCCGCGAAGCGATGGATGCGCTCGCGGCCGAATTGCGTGCCGGTGACGACGTTTACCTGCTCGTGGAAGGACCGACCGGTTATCGTTTGGTGACGCACCCGCGTTTTGCGCGGTGGATTCGTATTCTGCGCGACGAACCGGCTCCGGTTAAGCTCTCCCAATCGGCACAGGAAACGCTCGCGATCGTGGCGTACCGTCAACCCGTGACGCGCACCGAAATCGAAGCGATCCGTGGCGTATCGGCCGAGGCCGGCCTAAATAAACTCCTCGAACGTGAACTCGTTTACATCGTCGGTCGTGCTGACTTGCCGGGACGTCCGCTCCAGTATGGCACGACGGATAAATTCCTGGATTTTGTTGGAGTGAAATCGCTCGTCGAACTGCCGGCGTCCGATGTGCTCTCGCCACGCCAGATCGATGAATGGCTGCAAAACGCGATTAACCCGCGTACGCCGACGGACGCGGAAATGGGCCTGCCGTTGGAAGAAGGCGAGGGTGCCTCGCCGAATCTGGACAAGATTGCCGTTGACGGGGATACCGTGCCACCGGCTGAGAACGTTGCCCCGACCCCCGCCAACGAACCACCGGCCAGCGACCAACAACCCGCCTAACGACTTTCCATGGACCTCGCGCCCATCAGAGATCAAATCGACCAGATTGACCGGCAGATTGTCGACATGCTAAACCAGCGGCTCGCGCTGGCGGCGGAAATCGGCAAACGCAAACGCAGTTCGGGCGGCCAGATTTACGTCGCAGAACGCGAAGATGCGGTCATGCGAAAAGTGGCCGAGCTGAATCAAGGGCCGATCCGCAACGATGCCCTGCGCGCGATCTACCGGGAAATCATGTCGGCCGCGATCGCGCTGGAGAAGCCGCTCACGATTGCCTACCTCGGGCCGGAAGCGACCAACAGCCATCAGGCCGCGTTGAAAAAATTTGGTGCAAGCGTGAGCTACCATGCGCTGGCGACGTTCGCCGACATCTTTACTGCGGTGGAGCGCGGCGAAAGCGACTACGGCATCGTGCCGATCGAAAATTCCACCGAAGGCTCGGTGCGCGACTCTTTGGATCAGTTCGTCACGTCGGAGTTGAAGATCGTTTCGCAGCTCTATCTGGAAATTCCTTTCTGCCTGATTTCTCGTTCGCAGCTCGAAAAAATCACCAAGGTTTATTCGAAGGATACCGCACTCGCTCAATGCCGGTTGTGGCTCCAGCGTTACCTGCCGCATGCGCAATGGGTGGACGCGCCCAGCACCGCGCGCGCCGTCCAGATCGCCCAAACTGAAGAAGGTGCGGCTGGCGTTGCTAACGAACTAGCAGCAACCGCCTATGATGTTCCGATCGTGGCAAAAAACATCCAGGACAAGTCCAATAACACGACGCGCTTTGTGATCGTTGGGAAGAATCCATCTGGTCCGGTCGGTAACGGCCGCGACATGACGAGCCTGTTGATTGCCCTGGGTGAAGAGGCTTCGTCGCATTCGGGTTCGCTGCTGCAAATGCTGCAACCTTTTGCCTCGCGCGGCATCAGCCTTTCAAAAATCGAGTCGCGGCCGACCAAGCGCAAGGCGTGGGACTATTACTTCTTTGTCGATGTCATGGGCCACCACGATGATCCCGCGATGCGCGAAGCGATCACCGATTTGCGGAGGTTCTGCCCGATGGTTAAGTGGCTCGGCAGTTATCCGGTGGCGGGGTGAAATTCGTTGCCGGGGCGCGGCCTGATTTTTAACCGAAGATCACGAAGGTAACGACGCGGCTAACCGACTGCTGACGTCGAGGGGACATGGCTTAACTTACGGATCAAGAGAACTTGAGCCCACGCGATGCGTCGCGCTCAGCTTCCTTTGTCATCTTTTGTTAGGGCAGTTAAATTAGAACTCTAGCCGATAACAATCTTGGGGCCCTGCAGGGGCGCGGACTCCAACCCTCCGCTTCGTTTCCGGTGTAGGTTGCGAGCTTGCCTCGCAACGTGGCGCGACTAGCGCGCCACCTACAAAACCGGTTCGTTCCCGTGTTCCTGAGACTCAGACTGCCGCTTCGTTCGGCAATATCATCTCCAGCTCGACCACGGCTTCAGCTTAACCGAATCTGCTCTGGTGGTTCGTTTCCACGGCGCATCGAAGAGGGCGCAAAAAAGGCGGACGTGGGGTGACGTCCGCCTCCTGACGTGTCCGGCCGTTGCCGAACCAGTTTACGTCAGTAAATATTGCCACTGATTTTCGCGGGCCGCGCGGGCAGCCTTGAGTGCGCCAATCGCGACGTAGCGTTTATAGTCCTGCCCGGCAAGTTTCACCTTGGGCGACTCGAACCCGTCATCGGCCAGACGTTTTTGGAGCACCGTGTCGATGCCTTTGATCTGTGAACCTCCTCCGGTGATGATGATGTTTTGGAGGAGCGTGACGACCGAGTCGGACGACGCGCGACTGATGAGCGTCGTGAGCGCGGGATAAATTTTGTCGATGAGCGTATTGGCTGCCCGACCGAGTGCTTCGCCGAGTTCGAGCATGTGGGCTTTGCCGCCCAGGATCACGCGAACGTCGATCGGTTTCCGCACCGGGCCGACGTAGGCATTGGCCTCCTTGATTTCGCGGACTTTGTGGCGTGACAATCCATTGTTTGGATACAGCCGGTTGAGTTCATTGTGCAGGATTTCGTCGATGGCGTCGCCGGCAAACGGGATGCAGATCTGGTCTTCCTTCGAGGGGAAACACCCTTGCACGCGGCAGAGATCACTGGTGCCTCCGCCGATGTCGATAAAGAGCGAGTTGGTTACGGGATCGACGTAGCCAGCCTGGCCAACACGGGAATCATCGCGGAAACCCAGAGCCGAAAGGAAAGGCTCGGGCACGAGGAGAATGCGGTCGAAAACCCCCAGTGCGCACTGGCGGATATCTTCGCGGGCCTGGTCGGAGGCGTTGGCGGGAATGCCGACGACGGTGCGAATTTCAGCCTGACCCGACGGATCGATGAGCGAGCGGATGCGTTGGAAGAAATCGCGCGTTGCGGCGGGATGCTCAATCACGCCCTCGGAGATGGGAGCGACGAGGTTGACGTGCAGCATATTGCTCAGAGCGTCGTCGCCGAAGAGAATACTGGCGTTGCCGGCGATGATGCCGTCGACAATGCCTTCCTTCACGTAACCGACCACGCTGGGGATGATCTTGCTGAGCGTGATGTCATCGTGGCCGGCGGGACCGGCGAGGATGCAGGACTTGTTGGTGCCGAGGTCAAAGCCGGCGAGCATGATTTTGCTGGCGGCTTTGACCGGCCGGACCGGCGCTGCCGGAATTTGGGCGGATGGAGTGGGTGTGATGTTTTTTTCTACAACGGCGGGTGTGCTCATAATGATTTGGGATCAGATCGTTTCAAATCGGCTGGACCACGCTGGAAGGGACGAAAGGGAAACTCGTTTTACGAAGGCTTACGGACGTCGCGCCTTTCCTGAGTGAGCATGCCTTCAATTAAATCGGCGATGCTGAGCGGAGGCGTTGAGGCGCTCGAAGGAAAGGGGATTGGCGTAGGCAACGGCGGGCTGGTGTCTTCTTGTGCCTGCGAAAAAGTTGAAGGCTGGGCACCCGTTTGCGTTTGCTGCGCGTTGATGCGCGTGGCGATGAGTTCGGCAATCACAACGGCATCGGCAACGCGGCTTTCCTCGATGGTAACAATGTCCTTTAGATCTGTCTCGTTGATGCTGGCCGTGCCGTAAGTGGCGCGCACGGTAGTGAGGGCCAGGAGGAATTCCTCTTCGGCGGTCACCGGCGACATCGTGCCTTGTTCACGAGCGAGGCAAATCTGGCGACAGAGACGCGCGAGCTCCGCTCGGGGAGCACCTTGGAGGACGAAAGGTTTTGAGGTAGGTTCGGGCAAGATTCTCCCGCTAGACCCGGCGTTCTCAAACCAGTTCGACGGAAAGCCGCAAAAGCTTTACGAAAACTTGGGCGGTGTTACCAGACGCGCCCGAGATGCCGGGTGTAGAAGTAATAAGCCACGATCACCGACAGGGCGAAAAGCCCCATCGCGATCGAAAAAAACAGCAGACATCCTCGGCGAGTGTCCGTTTGCAGGTCGCCGGTGTTCTTTTGGAACTGACCGAGAATTTTTTCTGCTTCGTCCGAAGAGGTGGTTGTGGACGGCGGAGCTCCGGCGATGACCGGAGTTGGCAGACCGATGCTGGCCGGCAGCGGAGGCACCTCTTGGTTTTCGGCGATTTCGCGATCCAGCCAGGCAAGGTGCTCTTGAATCAGCGCCTTTTGGCGCAGTAATTTTTGCAGGCGGTCGGTCATCGCTCAAAACGCTAGCGGTTTCGCGCGTGAGACTGCACGTAAAAAGAAAAAACGCAGCCGGTGAGGGCTGCGTTTTGAAAATGCTGAAT
>Ga0302294_10000284_pt1 | contig 15876 bp, 11 predicted proteins | sample III_Fen_N2_3_FD_194550 | JGI IMG/M metagenome (GOLD analysis project Ga0302294, IMG submission 194550) | Peat permafrost microbial communities from Stordalen Mire near Abisko, Sweden - III_Fen_N2_3 | ecosystem: Environmental > Terrestrial > Soil > Wetlands > Permafrost | place: Sweden: Abisko...
ACGATTTGGTCAGTCACGATTTTCATCCACGCCATGTACCTCCGTCTTCGCACGCCCATCAGAACCTTAGCGGCCCTTTTCTTTTGCGTCTTGCTCCCTGTTTTCAACCGAGCCGATCAGCCGGTTGTTTCAGCTGCGGCTGTCGCCGCTGCACCTTCCATTTCGCTCAAGAGTCACTTTTTCCCCTTTGGCATGTGCATCGATGGCCTGACCCCGGCGGAACAAGTTTCACGGTGTCAGCAACGTGGATACACGGGCCTCGGCGTGGATATGTTCGACGCCACGTCACTCAAGACCCTCGCCGACAACCCCGAGGTTTCCTCCAAGCGGTTTAGAATCTATAGCACTCTTTGGTGGGCCAATGCCCGGCAGAATCTCGACGCCACCGCCCTCGCCAAGCTCGATGCCATCCTCACCCAGCTCGCAAGAATGGGCGCCGCGCTTTGGATGGTCGTCGATGGCAACGATCAATCGGCCGACACCATCACTGCTGCGGTAAAAACAATCCAGACTGCTGCCGATCATTGCGCAACCAAGAGTGTTCCCCTGGTCATCTACCCCCACGGCGGTGCTGCCATCGACTGCGTCGAGCAAGCGGTCGCACTGCTCCCGCGCATCAACCGGCCCAATGTCACCGTGTCAATTCACCTCTGCCACGAGTTGAAAAAAGGGAATCGCGACCGCATGCCCGCTGTCGTCGCGGCTGTTGCCCCCTATCTGTCTCTCGCGTCGGTCAGCGGTGCTGACTACGACACCCAGAATATCAACAACGACGACTGGGCCAGCGGCATCAAGCCGCTCGACGAGGGCACCTATGACTACAAGCCCTACCTCCAGGCTTTGGCCGATGTGGGTTACACTGGCCCCATGGAGCTCCACACTTACAACCTTGGCGATCCTGGCGCCACGCCAACCGCCACTGACCACTTGACGCGCTCCTTGAAGCGTTGGAACGAAATCGTCGACCCCACGCCTCCCACCGCCCCGGCCAGTCTGCGCGCCACTCAAATCAAGTCCTCCTCGATCACCTTGCAGTGGAATGCCTCCACCGACAACGCCGTCGTCGCCGGCTATTCCGTTAGTCGCGGTCTTGGCTCCGCCACACCGCTTGAGATAGCCACCAGCATAACCAGCACGACGTTTGTCGATAGTGGACTGGTCCCTAACACAGCCTACACGTATTCGGTTTCCGCTTACGACGCAGCCGCCAATGACTCCGAGTCCTCGGTCGCCCTTAAAGTCACCACGCTCGCCAGCAGTTCTTCAAGTTCCAGTAGTTCGTCGAGCTCCTCGTCTTCGTCCAGTTCCTCTAGCTCGTCCTCTTCGTCATCGAGCTCCTCGTCTGGTGGCACCAGTTCTGGCTCCACGAGTTCGTCCAGCAGTTCTTCATCCTCCAGCTCGTCCTCTTCGAGTAGTAGTTCATCAAGCAGCTCCTCCTCCTCGAGCAGTTCGAGCTCTGGCGGCACCGTCGTGGCCCCGGTGATCACGACCCAACCGGTTGCAATCACCTCGCAGGACGCTGGCACCAGCGTTGCACTCACCGTTGCCGCAACCGGTACCAACCTCCAATATCAATGGAAGCTTGGCGCCCGGTCCCTCGCCGGTGCTACTGATAAAAGCTACGTCATTGCTAATTTGAGCGCGTCGACTACCGGCACCTACACCGTTGTTGTTTCCAACTCCGCCGGATCCGCCATCAGTCACGACGCCGTTGTCCAGCTCTCTGGCAGCTCTAGTTCGTCGAGCTCTTCCTCGTCCTCAAGCAGTTCGTCCAGTAGTAGCTCAAGCTCGTCGTCCTCCAGCAGCAGTTCGAGTAGCTCCTCTTCATCGTCTTCTTCCTCCTCTGGAAGTACGCCGGTCACTCCGTCCAGTGGCAGTTCAAGTGGCGGTGGTGGTGCGACCAGCGACTATTTCCTAGTTATGATGATCGTTTCTTTTGCCCTGCGTTGTCTCAGCCGCAAAAGTTCCCGCACGGAGCCAGTGTCACTAGCTTGATTGGATCAGGCCAAAACCATCAAACTGATTTAAGAGCTGTACGGGGATTAGAGATGGCCGGCTCTAATCTCTTTGGGTCTAATTCCCCGAAGCTCGCTTCAGCTTGGTTGGGATGCAGAAGCCAGCTAGCAGGCGATTCAGTGTCGAAAGCAAATCCTACAAAAGACCAAAGTAACCCAATAGGTTACTTTGGTCCAGGGAAACGATTTCGCCGGCAGTTGCTGCAAATCGCGAACGAACGAGCAGGCATGGTGGGTCGGTGTTGGTTTGGAAATGCCGCGGAGCTTGCTCCGCGGATCTCAAATTGAGAAATATTCACGACCGGGAGCATCGTGCAGGCGAGGTGGTGCGCGTTGTCCCAAACGCGCAGGCGAGCTCGGTCAAACCACAACGTCCGAATAACCTGCTCGGAGATCGGGCTCCACCTTCTGTCAACGCGCTTCGGAGCGTGGCTTTTGCTCATTCCTGTACGGCTCCCAGGGCACTTTGCGATCTATTAATTGTATTCATTAAACAACGACGGCGTGGTGACGCGAGGCCGGTGGGCATGCAAGCCTCGATCTGATAAAAACCAATCAAAACACCCCCAATTCGTTCCTTCGCGTTGATCAATGGTTTTCCGAGTGCAGCATGCTTTACGGAACGAGCTCCCCCTCCCCACTGCTTTTGCCGTCCCATTCAACGCCGTTGTTATTATGATCCAGCGATTTTCTTCGTGCATTTTCTTTTTGCTCTTTTTCCTGTCGATTCCCTGTGCGCGAGGGATGAACCCCAGTCCCGACCACCCGCCGGTCGCCGCGGCCGACGTTTTTAATCAGCCATGGGGCTTTGCGGGTCAGTACTGGCCGGATCAGGTGTTTTACGAGTTGTCTGACTTTTACGCGTCTTACCACGCCAACGAATCGCGGCAGGTGGCGGACGGGGCGGAAGCCGCTGGCCATACGCCGATACTCGGAGCGGTCGCCTGGATGGATACTTATCTAGAGGGTCTTCCGGGAGGCGCTGCGCTGAGCGATGCTTCTTGGGTTGCGTTTTCACACTGGTTCAAGACGCGCGATAATCTTATCTCCACCGGACCGCGTGGTAATTATTGGTTCTATACGCTGGGTTGGGTTGCGCCCATGATGCCTCTGGATCCGGCGGATTGGCCGACCGGGGTCAAGCACGCCACTTTCGCGGACTGGGAAGCGGAGCGGTTGGGGCAATTGAGTGCAGTCGCTCACACTCGCGGCCTTTATGCGGCCGATCTCGTTGTCGGCATGCCCAACGCTTTTGCAAACGGAGCAGATTTTCACCCGCGCGAGGTCGAAGCCTTTGAACGAAAACTGGGCTTTGTCATTCCGGGGGAGACCGCTTCCGAAAAATCACGTTTCATCCTAGGCCACTTGATGAGCGAGTGGCTCGACTATTGTTGTGACGGTTACGGATGGTTCTATACGTCGCTTGGGCGGAAGATCCGGCAGTACACCAGCAAGGAACCACTCGTAGGTGGACAAATTTATGCCGATCCTTCGTTGAACCGTTGGCTCGGCATCGACATGCGGCGTTTTCGTCGCCTGCAAGAGCCGGCTAACTGGTATTTTGACGTTGAAATGCAGGGCGATCCGCTGCGCACGATGCCGCCGCCGAACGGTACGGTGGCGCGGATCGGAACCGCCTGCGCTTGGGAACCGGACATGCTGCTCGGCTCAAAAATGAACGTGAAAGACAGTTCCTTTACCGGGAGCTTGGCTCTGGGGCACGAGCCCGAAGCCTATGGCGACGCAATACTGCGATCGCACTGGTTCCAAATCGTCTTTGCCCATATCGCCGGCCGCGACGGGGTTGTGCGTCGCGGCGTGGCGGCGTTGGAATATGGATACGGAGCCACTCAAACCGGCGATATCGATCCCGCGATTCCCGCGCTCATGAATGCGCATATCCCGCGTGTACCGTTTGGTCCGGCGTTCTTTTATTCGGAGGCGATGATGCGTTCCTACGAGCGCGAGGGAAATGACTGGCAGGTGGCAGGCGATGCGGAGGGCGCCCTGCAAACCGTCGGCTGCGGTTATTTTGTCACGGAAGTTGCTCTGGATCGGCTGGCCGCGAGGGCTCGCCCGACCTGTTGGATCGTTACTCAACCGACGCGTCTTCCCACCGTGGAGCGACAAAAGCTAGCTGCCATCGCGCCGGTATGTTCGCCGGCGGAAGCCGCCGCCCTGTCGCCAGTGCAAACCAGCGCCAATGCGAACGGTTGGGGGTTCATCGATCAAAACGGCGTGCTCGTCCTCTTGATCGCCAATCTGGCACCGACCGAAAATAATGTCTTGGTCACGCTCTCCAGTTTGATCGACGGCACCTACGCACTGCACGACGAGGTGGCCAATAACACCGCCGTAACGCTCAAGGTCACGGGTGGCGTCTGCCGTTTTCCACTCGATATCCTGCGAGGCGATACCCGGCTCCTTTCGCTCCCGGCCGCAGCGGTCACCAACCACTAAACCGAGGAAACGACGATGAACACAATATTGGGCTACCGCCTTCGTTCCCTGGTTTCCGGCAGTCGTGTGGTTATTGCTGCGATCGCTCTTTTCTCCGCTGGGTCTGCCCGCGGACAGAGCACTGAATTGGCTCTAACGCTCAGCACTTTTGCCGGTCGGGCCAGCCCTGGCAACGACGACGGCAGCACTGCTACGGCGCGTTTCAATCGTCCGGCAGGTTTGGCCATCGATGCCTCGCACAATCTCTACGTGGCGGATACGGGCAATGGCACCGTTCGTAAAATCTCGGCGGGCGCTGTGACCACGCTTGCTGGCTCAACCGGCGCTTGGGGCTCGGTGGATAATACTGGTTCGGCCGCGCGTTTCGGCATCGTGCTGGGCACGGCCGTGGATGCGGCTGGAAATGTTTACGTCGCCGATCCCGTCCAGCGCACGATCCGGAAAATTTCACCGGCTGGGGTTGTGAACACACTCCCGTTGGATTCAGCGTTTCCCGCCGTTGCAGATCCGACCGGTGTAGCGGTGACCCCCGATGGTTCCATCGTCTATTTTACTGACCGTGGCAATAATCTCGTCCGACAACGCGCCTCTGATGGTAGCGTGACGATCGTAGCGGGTGATCTGCTCTTGCGGGCAGGCAACGCAGATGGCACCGGTACGGCCGCACAATTCTGGGAGCCGTCAGGACTAGCCCGCGATGCGAGCGGCAATCTCTTTGTCGCTGATGCCCGCAATCACCTGGTTAGGAAAATTGCGTCGGGAGGTATTGTTACCACGGTGGCCGGTGCGGCAAACGTGGCCGACAGCATCGATGGTCCCGGTAGCACGGCCCGGTTTTATTACCCGAAGGCAGTCGCGGTGGATATCGCTGGGAATCTCTACGTGGTCGACACGGGCAACCAGACGATCCGAAAGATTGATACGGGTGGTAACGTCACGACGCTGGCGGGTTTGACCGGCCAATCGGGAACGAGCGACGGTCTCGGCAGCGCCGCTGCTTTCGACTTCCCTGCGGCGGTGGCCGTCGATACCGATGGCACGGTCTATGTGGCTGATGGTAATAACAATTGTATCCGGAAAATAACGACTGGCGGTAGCACGACGGTGCAGGCCGGCAGCGCTCCCGGCTCAGCCAACGGCGCGGCAGCCACCGCACGTTTTCGTGGGCCGGCGGCGGTAGCGGTAGATACATCCGCGCCCGCGGCCAATCAGTGGTACGTTGCTGATACAAAGAATTCAGTTATCCGAAAAATCAGCAGCACGGGAACGGTGAGCATTTTTGCCGGTTCGGTGGGCGTCGTGGGCTCGGCCAATGGACAAGGAACGGCTGCGAGCTTTAATCTGCCTGAGGGCCTGGTGGTGGATAAGAATGGAAATGTTTTCGTTGCGGATACGGGCAACAATACGATCCGAGAAATTACCGCAGGTGGCGCAGTGACGACGTTGGCTGGTTCTCCCGGTGTGGCGGGCAGTGCCAACGGTACGGGAGCAGCTGCGCTATTTTCTCACCCAGAAGGGCTCGCGATTGATAGCAGTGGCAACTTGTATGTGGCCGACACCTACAACAATTTGATCCGAGAAGTAACCCCCGCTGGTGTAGTTACCACTCTCGCTGGCGATCCGTCGGCCCAGGGTGTGGGTTTTGCCAACGGCACGGGCTCAGCCGCTCATTTCGAACATCCCTCCGCGGTGGCGGTGGATGCTTCTGGAAATGTTTTTGTCTCGGACACCGGGAATTTCGTCATTCGGAAAATCGCCTCAGGTGGAGTGGTTACCACTGCTTACGGCACGCAAGGCCAGTCGAGTGTCGTCGATGGCGTGGGCACGGCCGCCAGCTTCGACCGGCCGCGCGGGCTAGCTTTTGATTCCAGCGGGCGTCTCTACATTGCGGATACGGACGCCGAGTTAATTCGCGTGGTGGGAACGGATGGTTCTGTCTCCACGCTTGCTGGGTCGTCCGAGGCAATCGGCAACACCGAGGGCACCTCCTACGCTGCGAGGCTTTCTTCGCCGACCGGCCTCGCGGTCGGGTCGGACGGCTCGGTCTACATCGCAGACACCGGCAACGACGTTATCCGAAAAGCCACGCTCTCGAGCGGTCAACCGCCTGCCATCACGGCGCAACCGCAGGGAGCTTTTGTGCAAGTGGGCGGGGCTGCGCCAACCTTCTCGATCACGGCGACGTCCGTTTCTGGTACGGTGAACTATCGCTGGCAGGTGCAGCCGCACTGGGGTCAGTGGACCGATATTTCCGACGGTGCGATTTACCAAGGCACGCACACCGCGACGTTGAAGATCGTTGGCTACACCATCGACGACAATAGTGAGCTGGTCCGTTGCATCATAGACAATGGTTTTGAGACCCAGGTCATTTCCAATAGTGCCCAGCTTTATGTTGCTCCGGCCTTTGTTCCGGTGGTGGTCTGGAATGATCCAGCTGACGACACGTTCCGTTGCACGGTATCCACTCTTTCAGGACAATTCCCCGCCGCCAATTCCTATTGGCCGGAAGTCTGGGGTGCATCTTGGGGTGATGCCGATGGCATCGCCAGCGTGGCCACATTTGACGGTCCGAGTGCCGTGACGATGGATGCGTCCGGAGTATTATATGTCGCTGACACCGTCGGTGGTACGATCCGCAAGGTGGCTGCGGACGGCAGCGTGACCACGTTTGTGGGGCTTTCAACTTCGGCGGGCGGCGCGTGGGGCAATGTCGATGCGATTGGCACGGCGGCTCGGTTCGCTGGCCCGCAAGCGCTCGCTTTTGACCGCACAGGTGTCCTGTACGTGGCCGACACCGAAAATGGTTGTATCCGAAAAGTGGCGACCGACGGAACGGTAACTACGCTCCGAAACGGTGCGGCAACGATCATCACGTTTACCCGGCCGCGCGGCATAGCCTTCGATCCCGCTGGCAACCTCTACGTTTCTGATGGGGCACTTTATACGATCAGCAAGGTTAGCCCGACCGGTGTTGTCACCGTGGTGGCGGGGCAGTCGGGTGTCGCAGGAACCGCTGATGGCGTTGGCACGAATGCCCTTTTCCTCGGACCGGCGGGTTTAGCCGCAGATACGCAGGGCAACATTTATGTGGCGGATAACGCGGCATCGACCATTCGCAAAATTGCCCCCGATGGCACCGTGACGACGCTGGCTGGCGCTGCTGGGCAGACTGGATCGGTTGATGGAGTGGGGACCGCGGCGCGCTTCAACGGCCCAACTGCTCTCACCGTAGATCGGCGTGGCATTATTTATGTGACCGATGCGTGGAATCATACGATTCGCCAGATTACACCGGACAGAGTGGTCCTGACGCTCGCTGGTGTCGCGCCGACGGCCTCCGATCGAGGTTGGGGCTGGAATGACGGGGTGGGCAATGCCGCACGTTTCCTTGGACCTTGCGGTGTGGTCGTCAATGCGAACGGCGACCTTTTGATTGCCGATACCGGTGACGGCGCAATTCGCAAAGGCAGCATTCATATGCCCCTGGTGGGCGAGATCGTGACGTTTACTGCCAACTTCGGTGGCAACCCGGGGACTTACCAATGGCAGGTGAAAATGCCGAGCGGCTCCTGGACAAACTTGTCGGACGGCAGTGGCTATTCTGGCAGCACGACCACGACCCTGAGTGTCACCGTCGGTAGCACGCTCAACGGTGCGCAATATCGGTGCGTGGCCGGTCGCTACGACAACGCTACGGCGACCACCAACGCGGCGACTCTGGCTGTGGCTGGGGCTCCGCAAATCACGTCGAGTCCGACTACGCAAACGGTTCAGGTCGGCCAGACCGCCACCTTCTCCGTCTCGGCCACCGGTATGCCGGCAGCCTTTGCTTACCAATGGCAAAGAAAGAGCGGAAGCGGCGCATGGACCAGCCTGACCGACGGGGCATTGGTGACAGGATCTGGTTCGGTCATGCTCGCCGTCAAAACTCAAAGCATAACCGAAAGCGGCGATCAGTTGCGCTGCGTCGTATCAAATGGAACATCTCCCGATGCCACCAGTGCGGCAGCGACGCTTACCGTTGGTTCGGGCACCGCCGCGCAGGTGACCGCACCGAGCTTCAGCCCTGCCGCCGGCAGCTTCACCACAGCGCAGACAGTCGCGATCAGTTCGACCACCTCGGGTGCAAGCATTCGTTATACAAACGATGGGAGCGTCCCGACCTCCAGCACCGGTACGGTCTACGCCGGGCCGGTTTCCGTCGGCAGCTCGACGACACTCAAGGCCGTCGCCTACAAAGCGGCTATGACCGACAGCACGGTTTCGACCGCGATTTATACGATCAATCTGGCAGATACAACGCCACCGACGGTCCCATCGAACCTGAGCGGCCACGCGACCTCGCCCACGGCGATCCTGCTGACGTGGACGGCTTCGACCGACAATGTCGGTGTATCCGGCTACCGGATATACCGCAACGGCAGCGTCACACCGATCGGAACGACGAGTGCGACCACGCTGACCTACTCCGACACCGGTCTGACCGCCTCGACCGCCTACTCCTACGCGGTGAGCGCGATCGATGCCGCCGGCAACGAAAGCACCCATTCGTCTTCGGCCCTGATTTCGACCCAGGCCACTGGCGCAGTCTCGAGCAATGTATCGACCGCGGTTGCGCTTTCCGGCGCGTTGACCACGGCGAATGCCAATCCCTCGGCCACCACGACGATCACTTTGGCGGGCGGCACCTATCCACTCACGACGAGCTTGCCGACCTTGGCGGCCAATAATCTGACCTTGCGCGGTCCCTCCTCCGGGGCGCCTGCCATCCTTGATGCCACGGGGTTGGTTTCCGGCCCGATCCTCAATGTCACGGGCGATCAAGTTGCTATCGCTAACTTGTCCTTCAGCAACGCTGCCGCGCACGCCATCACGATCCAGCCAGGTGCTGACGGTGGACATGTCTTGGACAACATCTTTTCCGGCTCTTCGGTTGCCGCGATCGATGCCCAGGGCTGTGCCAACTGGACGGTGAGCGGTAATTCTTTTCACGCCATTGCTGGCACGACCACCACGGCGGAACCAGCGATCCACTTCTACGGATCGGCCAGCGGCACGGTGATCACGGATAACCTTTTTCTCAATTGCGACCGGGCGGTCACACTCGGCAATGGCTCGACTTCGACTCATATCGGCGGGCAGATCCAAAATAATTTTATTGCCGACAATCGCGTCACCGGGAGTTACCCCGGCCCCGGCATCAGCCTTGAATCTGCCACCGGAGCGCAGGTGGACAACAACACCCTGTATCTGGCCGGCACCTACGCCAACGCCATCGAATATCGCTACGTCACGACCGGCAGCCTGATCCGCAACAATCTTACGAATAAAGCCATCGCCACTCTCAACGGAGGAACGGCTACGCTCGCGACCAACTCCACCACGGCGCTCGTCTCGTGGTTCGCCGATCCAACCGCCAGCGACCTTCATTTAAAAAGCGCAGTCGCCGGTGTTGTCGATGCGGGTACCGCAATCGTTGGCCTCACCACCGATATCGATGGCGACTCTCGACCGACCGGGTCTGCTTATGACCTCGGTGCAGACGAATACACCAGCAGTTCATCGAGTTCGTCGTCATCTAGTTCGAGTTCATCGTCCTCCAGCTCGTCGAGTTCTTCCTCCAGTTCCAGTAGCTCGTCCTCCAGCTCCTCGAGTAGCAGTTCAAGTAGCTCCAGTTCATCATCGTCCTCATCGAGCTCCGGCGGTTCGAGTTCCTCGTCGTCGTCCAGCTCGTCGTCTTCGAGCAGTTCGAGCTCCGGTGCCCCTTCATCAAGCTCCGGCGGTGGGGGAGGTGGCGCGCCCAGCTATTTCTCCCTCGTGGCTCTCGGGGCGCTCGTGCTCACACGACGCATTTCAAAATCCCACATTCGCGGCTGACTCAATTGCTTCAACTGCAAGGTTCGGTCGCGAAAGCAACGAATACAATCAAGCCGGTGGAAAATACAAAGTCGCCCGCAAACGAATCGCCCCGCGAGCGGAGACTGCCACCGTCGCGAAAGCGGGGTGTGTGAGGTCTAAAACAGGAAACCAAAAGCCGGAGCCAAAACGTCCTGGTTTGCGAGGGGCTTTTCCACGATGGAGTAGCCGCATCAATGAGTATGCGAGAGCGCGCGAAATGAGTGTAGCTGCGTCCATTATGACCCGGAAACGCTCCGAGACTTTGCCGCTGCTTAATGGCAGCGGCTACGGCTGCACCTCACCGCAACCACAAAACGGGATGCCGAATCAATCGGCAGCACTCACCGCTCTGGATATTTTTCAAACTTCGGCAGCGTGGGATCGACGATATCCCACGGTTGCGCGTCGGACATCCACATCTCCACCGCGGGTTCGAAGCCACGGGGGTCGTCGAGGCTCCCGGCGGTCACACCGATCCCCGTCATGCCTGGGCCCTCGCCGCCGGTGAGACGAGAGCCGCACTCGGGACAAAAGCCGCGTTGGTGACTGTGCGGGCCCATCATCTCGCTGTCGGTTTTGAAATAGCTCAGCTTGCCGGCGCGTAAGCTTGAAGGTGGAGGCCGGGACATAAACGACGGGCGTATGACCGCTACCGGTGACATGCTGACAATCGCGACAGTGGCACTTGAACATCTTGATATCGGCTGGCGCGGCCGAGCATTCGTAGCGCACCGCGCCGCAGACGCATGCGCCGGTGAAGGGAGTTTTGATCATAAGAAAAGCGCGGGTCGTGAACACGGCGTTCTGCCGGTGCGCCTAGATCCCGAACCAACTACGCAGGTCAGCCAGGACGACTATTCGTTTTGGGTGGCCGATGAAGTCGGGCGTTTACTGGCTGCACCAGACCAGAATCGCAAACCGCGATGTCTTTCCGGGGCCACACTCCGTCGTCTGTGCCGAGGAAGAAAGATTCCTCACGCAACCGCTCTTGGAGCAGCTGTTGGCACGAACAAAATTACTGCATGGTATTGGTGGAATGGCAAAGCTGTGCCGAGCCTGCCAATGGCGTTACGAATTTGCCGCCGGCTTGATATTCACCTGAGCGATGCGCTTTATGCCCGATCTCTGGATCCATCCGCCGGAGATGCCGAACCAATTCAACTAAACTTTCATTTGTCGGCACGAGCACGGCGTCGCAAGCTGCCCTGGGCAGGTATACGCGCCAAACTGCTTCAAGAAATCGGACGACCACTCACAGAAGCTCGTTCGCTACTGGCCGTCTCGCGCGAGCTCGATGTAAGTACCCGAACTCTGCGGGCACACGAGCCAGATCTTTGTCGGAAAATTGGCCGACGCTACGTCGAGGCCGGCAAACAGGCCGCACAGGCGAAGTACACGCGACTTCGCGAACAGATTGAGCAGGCATGTGTCGCGCTTCGAGAACGCGGGAGCCGTATCACCTCGGCCAGAGTGGCCGATGTTCTTGGGCAGCCTGGCCTTTTCTGTCGGCCAGCCGCGCGGCGAGCCTTAGCCGAAGTGCTCCGATTGGATTACTGCAATTGGCTTAAAACCATCACAGTGCCGGGCATGGTATCATGAAGAATGACGAACCATTAATATCGCCCAATGAACAAGATCATCGAACTCTCCGAAGCCTTGGTTCTGAAAGCACGTGAAGCGGCGGCGAACGCCGGACGCTCTACGGAGGACCAAATTGAGTTTTGGGTGCGTCTTGGGCGATCAGCTGAACCGTTCCTTGGGGCGGATCAGGCTGAGGCCCTCGGCAATGCGCCTCTCGAAGACTAGTATCAACGCGTAGCGCTGCAGCTAGTACAACGTCGACGGCTTGATACGAATTGCACCGACGGTGGGAGACGAGCCGCCCCGATTCTGTGCGGCAGGTAGAAGTGCTCCGGGCCCGTCGTAGGGCGTCCTTGATTGAATGAAAATACGCCCTTTCCCGAGCCGTAACGGTGCCTCGTTTTTTTACACGAAAAAATGCCTGTCTCAATACCTGTTTACGATTGTTACGCTAGACATCTGTTTCTATAAGGATTTAATCTAAAAACGGTTAGGTATTTTAGCGTTTTTACAGATGGGGACGATTTGTGAAAGAGTGACACTAATTTCGGCCTACGTGAAGTTGCCACACAACGTGGCCATTTGGACAATCACTGTGTCACTCACCACACAGAGGTGATAAGAACGGGAAATTGGTGGGCCCACTGGGATTTGAACCCAGAACCAAAGGATTATGCTTACCACTTCGACTTTTGCCGCCGGATTTCAGGGGTGAAATCCGTGCGTGGTCTGGACCATGCCTTCACCATGCCGTTGCCGGTTTAGGTGGGTGATTATGGTCTCTACACCTTCATGTATCCGGAAGTCCGGTACACGCTTGGCTCGGCGTTGGGTCGCCCTTGCGGGCAGGCCGTTCACCGAATTTACACCTGACAACTGGCGGATTTCCCCGCCAGCGACCCGAAACTGAGTCCTCTGCTCTAACCGTTGAGCTATAGGCCCGAAAATCCAAAGAACATTTCCAGCGTGTAGGGCCGTCTGCGCCATCTCAACTGCAATTCCGAAAAATCATACGGCCGTCGAAAGCGCTTCTTTGTTCTCTCGTAGACGAACTTAGTTCGCACAGGGAAACCCATAGAAGATCTAGCATCGGGGAGAGGGTTAATGTGGAACTCAGGAACACGGGAGCGCGGCAGGTGGAGAGACGGGCTGTATTTCTCTACGCGCGTTTTAGCCGGGTAGCGATCGGCGATAGCGCTGCGGATGGGCAGACGTATGCCTCGTTTCAGTTCCGATTCTGTTCTCAGCGCGTCCCGATTTTGGGCGGCTACGACTTTGCTTAAAAGCTTCCAAGGAAACATGAATTTAAGTGAAGCGACAAAAAACATTGACAACGGCACACGAAAAGGTGATTACTGGGTCATAATACATTATGAATACACTCTTCGCTGCCATTACGCTTCCCACCCAGGTCGGGGATATTCTCAGCTTTGTGATTATGACCGTGATCGCTTTCTGCACGATCACGGCGATGGGCAAAGTCATCCAGGCCTGGAAACATTGGGTTCACGGCGACGATGCTTTTGCCGAGTTCAAAAGTGCCTTCTTGATCGCCGGTGTGCCCTGGCTGATCCAGGCCGCCTTCAACGGCGTGGGCCTTTACTCCCGACTGGGCATTCCGCTCGTGCCATCCGCGGCAACGGGCCTTCCGACCGAGGTGATCGACCTCATTCAGTATGGTCTGTGGATTCTCTGCGCGTCGTCACTGTTGATCGGAATTTTTATTGGCGTGGAAGGGGTGCAGAAAGCCAATCGTGGCGAAGAGGGGATGCGTCAGATGTTCGGCGGCGTGGGCATGGCTGCTTCACCGTACCTGATGATCGCTGCATTCAAGATTGGCGGCTATTGGACCGCGCTTGGTCTGAAGTTTATCTAAAACCAGAGGCCATATCCAATGAGCCGCAATCTTGGGGAGCGGGTAACTCCCACCAACGCCGGGCCGGATTCCAAAGGCATGATGAGTGTCTGCGGTTGGGAATTGGAGGGGACAACCGCCTTCTATCTCGTGGCGGGTGCAGTGGGATTCATGGTGCTCATGTTCTCTCTGCAAGGAGTTCCTTTTGTCGCTCGTATTGGCGTCGCTCTGCTACCGGTCATTGGCACGGTGCTCTGGGTAAAGTTTATGGTGCATGGTCGACCGCCGGGCTACCAGATCGACAAGATCGATAAATGGATTTTTGGCGGGAATTTTTGTCAGCGGCCCCAGAAATGGACGAAATGGCGGCACCCGCGTTTCGTTGTTTTGGCAGAGGTGATGGCCAAGGAGGCGCATCATGGCTGAGGCTCCCAATGGATGGTTTCATCAGGACGTGCTCTTTTTTGGGCGCAGCCTGAGTCCGGCAACGGTGTTTTCGCGCGGAGCGGAGGTGCATATGCCCGAGCTGAAATCGGCCGATGTCGGCACGCGTGAAGCCTATTACCACGGTCTTGGCACTTGGATGAACACGCTTGGCGTGGACGAGGCCGTGCAATTTCAGTGGCGCGTCGACTCGGACTATGAATCTGAACTCGAAGGTTATCGCCAGCAGACGGTGGAGCAGGGCGCACGCGGGTGGTGCAAAGCCGTGCGCGATGAGCGCTACCTGCGGTTCAAGCAATTGATGGAACAGGGGCAGTTGCGCCGTGAAAAATTTGAAGTCTGGGTGGGGAAACGTGCATCGACGCTTCCCAAGAAAGGGCTGCAAACCGCCGCGCAGTTCGATGGGTACATCGCACAGGTCTCGAAAACGCTGGCCGACCGTCTGGAGGGATTTGGTTCCCGCATGCCGGAATGCCGCGTCGACGTGATGGACGATGCCGCGCACTTCCGCTCGTGGCGTTCATTTTTAAACCCGAGTCTCCGGTTGGTGGGTGAAGAGCGGACGCAGGGCATGGATCGTCGCGCAACCATTTTGGAGAATTGCTGGCCGGGTGGAGGTGTGAGCACCACGGACGGCGAAGGTGTGATCTATTTCAAAATGGACGGCTACTATCATGCCTTCCTCGTTCTGCGGCAGTGGCCGCTGGAAACCTATTTTGGCATTATCTGGGCGCTCACCTCGGCACTCGGGCAGAACTACAGCTACACGTTGAATTGTTACCCGCTAGACCCCCAGGCGGAGATCAAGAAAACCAACATCGAGCTCAAGCGCGTAAATCGCAACGCCGCCCAAGACGAACAGGAAGCGGCGCAGACGGTGGCGCTCAAGAAAAAAGCCAAGATCGCAGCGCTGCAAAGTGGCTTTGCGCGTCCGTTTTCAGTGCTGCCGGTCATTCGGGTATGGAACGCCAAGCTCGATGTTCTTCAGGGTAAACTGGCCGAGCTGAAGGAAGCCATTATCTCGATGAACGGCGCTCGATACGCGCAAATTGAGGAGCCATCGACGGCCAAGCACATCTTCTTTGAAACACTGCCCGGTTGGTTGGGCGGCCGTTACCGCGGCTGGGATCTTTTTGCCGTGGCCGGTGCCGATCCCACCGTATGTTTTTTGCAGGATATGGTTCCCTTGTCCTCGTCCTACACGGGGCACATGGAGGAAGGCGAAGCCATATGGGAGGGCGACAAGGGGAATCTTGTTGGCGTGCGTGCGTTCGCCAACGGCGTGCCGCAGCACGGCTGTGTCATTGGTTCCACCCGCGTGGGCAAGAGCTCTCAGGTCATCGATTACGTTTCACAGACGGATTGCTTCATGAAGTTCCGGTCGATTGTCGAGGAGGGCATGTCTTATGCGTCGGTTGTGCGCCTGCTTGGCGGTGAGTCGTTGGTATTGAATCCCGATGGCGACATCACCCTGAACTACTTTGATACGCAGGGCGTGCCACTCACGCAAAGTCAGGTCACGCTGGGAGCCGGCCTGCTGGGTGTGATGGCAGGCCGTGCTCTCGATCCGGAGGTGAACGTCGACCGCAAGGCGATGTACTCGGAGTACATCAATAGCCT
>Ga0302294_10000286_pt1 | contig 15866 bp, 12 predicted proteins | sample III_Fen_N2_3_FD_194550 | JGI IMG/M metagenome (GOLD analysis project Ga0302294, IMG submission 194550) | Peat permafrost microbial communities from Stordalen Mire near Abisko, Sweden - III_Fen_N2_3 | ecosystem: Environmental > Terrestrial > Soil > Wetlands > Permafrost | place: Sweden: Abisko...
GGTGCGTCACTCCGGGGTGGAGTCGAACACGCTGCAACGAGCAGCAAAATAGCGAGAGCCGAAAACTGGGTGTAGCAGCGAAGCATGGCAGGAAGTGTGACTGTGCGCCGCGCGGATGTTCCCCAACGGAAATCGCCGCACAAGCGTCGCCCTTCAAGTACGCCAGGCATCGGCCGAGGCAAACCTCAATCTGAAAAATCAGTGATTCTTCCTCGGATAACTCCGAAAAGGAGACGCGCTAAATGGTGGATTTTGCCAAAAAAATACCGCGGCAATTGCTAAGGCTTCGTAGCCGCGCCCATTAAGGCGCGGGGCTTCAGGGATAACAACTGCCCTACTCCTCGCCGCCAACCCGTCCACGAATATCTTTCGATTTCCGACGCAGCCGCTTCGTTTCAACCATGCGGCGTTTTTGCGCACGGCTTTTGGGACGTTTGCGGCGACGTTCTTTTTCGACGGCATCGCGCCGCGCCGCCTCAGCTTGGCGCAAAACATTTTCGAGTTTCTCGCAAAGTTCCTGCCAGGCCAGTTCTCGATTCGCCGCCTGCGAACGCTCACGTTGCACCCGCACTTCGACCCCCGTGGGCCGGTGGCGAAGGCAGACCGTAGAGGAAGTTTTATTGATTTTTTGACCACCCGGGCCCGATCCGCGCACAAATTTTTCTTCCACGTCGGACGGAATGATGCCCAAGGTATCAAGTCGCCTTTGGATTTGCGTTGGTAGATTCATCTGGTGCGCTGTTTTTTCTTAGGGAAACTCTTCCGTCAGTTCGTAGTCAAACCACCTTCTTTCGATCACTTCCATAACTTCATGATTACCGGCCCCACTTGGTCCCAGAAACTGCGAGATGAAATCGGTAAAGCTGTCATCGGTCAGGACGCGGTCGTCGAGCGCTTGCTCGTCGCTCTCCTCGCCAATGGCCACGTGCTCCTCGAGGGCATGCCCGGCCTCGCGAAGACGCTCCTCGTGAAATCGCTCGGCACCGCCCTCGGTGTCCAATTTGAGCGGATACAGTTCACGCCCGATCTGCTTCCGAGCGATGTCGTCGGCACAATGATCTTCCAGCCCAAAACCGGCGAGTTCACGTCACATCAAGGGCCGATCTTTGCCAACCTCGTGCTCGCCGACGAAATCAACCGCGCTCCCGCCAAGGTGCAAAGCGCGTTGCTCGAAGCGATGCAGGAGCGGCAGGTCACGATCGGCGGAAAAACGCATCCGTTGCCCAAACCGTTTTTCGTCATGGCCACGCAAAATCCCGTCGAGCAGGAAGGCACGTATCCCCTGCCCGAAGCGCAAACGGACCGGTTTCTCTTCAAGCTGCTCGTCGATTATCCGAGCGCCACGGAAGAGACTGAAATGATGCAGCGCTGGGGCCAGGTCACGCAACAGCCCACGCTCAAGGCCGCCTCCTCCGGCGAGGAATTGCTCTCGTTGCGCACCGCGGTCGATCAAGTCCACGTCGCGCCCGCGCTCCAAGGCTACATTCTCGCGCTCGTCCGCGCCACCCGGGCCATGGCGACCGATCCGCGCAACCAACTGCAACCGGGTAAACGCTATCTCAATTTCGGCGCCTCACCGCGCGCTTCGCTCGCCCTCTTCCAAGCCGGCCGCGCACTGGCCTGGCTGCGTGGGCTGGATTTCGTGAGCCCCGCGCTGATTCAGGAAATCGCGCCCGACGTTCTGCGTCATCGCATCGGCCTGACCTACGAAGCCGAAGCCGAGGAAATCAACGCCGACAAAATCGTTGGCCAGGTCCTCGACAAGACACCAGTGCCGAAGCTGTAACCGCAGCTCCCCTCTTTCTCGTTCTCTTTATCTTTCTCCCTCTCAAAGCCCGGAGATCGAGCGGGATAAAGAGAAAGATTAAGATAAAGAGGAAAGATTTCAGATCACATGCCCACCGAACAACCCAACACCGTTGCCCCGCTCGCGCTCCTGCGCCAGCTGGAATGGCGCGTGCGTCACGCGGTGGAAAATGTGCTCAGCGGCGAATACCGCTCGGCCTTCCGCGGGCGTGGCATGGAGTTCGATCAGGTCGTGAAATATTCGTTCGGTGACGACGTACGCGACATCGACTGGAACGTCACCGCCCGCCTCGGCGAACCTTACCGCAAAAAATTCGTCGAAGAACGCGAAGTCACCCTGCTGATCGTGCTGGAGGACCGGCCAAGCCTGCAATTTGGCTCCGGCGCGCAATCGAAACGCGAAGCCCTGCTCGAACTCGCCGGACTCGTCATGCTGTTGGGCGCGGTCAACCGTGACCGTGTCGGCTACCTGCACACGCGACCCGACGGTTATACTTTTCGCGAACCAGTGCGCGGACGCGGCGCGATCATGCATGCCGCCGCGTCGCTGCTCGGACGCCCCGCGCCCGATCTTTCCAGCGATGCCCAAGAAACGGATACCGCAATCCCGTGGCGCCTGCTCGCCCGTTCTGCGCCCAAGCACAGCGTGCTCATCTGGCTGAGCGATTTTCCGCCCGCCACGCCGCCCGACGGCTGGTCGCTCATGCGTCGCCGTTACAACACCATGGGCTTCCGGGTTGACGATCCTTGGGAACGCGAACTGCCCGACGGCGAATCCTTCACCGCTTACGATCCGATGGCGGGCCGGCTTGTGACGCTCGGCGGTTCCTCTTCCGAGCGCGCCGCCCACGCAAAATGGCGCGAAGCACGCGACCAGTCGTGGCAGGCGCTTTTCCCCGACCCGCTCAGCCGCCTCGCCATCACGCCGGCCGAAAACCGCCTCGACGCTTTGGTGCGATATTTCCACGCGAGAATGCATAGCCGGTGACGCGGCAAAATTTGAAATCTCAAATGTCCAAACGCCAAACAGCTTCCAACCTCCAAATCGCAGCGATGCCCGCCGCTGACCGCTTGGAATTTCTTTGGCGTTTGAGTTTTGGCCTTTGGAATTTTCATTCACCGTAATGGGACCCTTCGTGCTCAAAGATCCTCTCTGGCTGCTCGCTCTCGCGCTGATTCCGCTCGTGCTTTGGTTGCGCGGGCGGCGGCGCGTGCCGGTGCTCATCGTACCCTTTGCCGCCGCCTGGCACCGAAAGACATTTTCCACCGCCTCCCGGTGGCCCGCAATTTTTGCCCTCACCGGACTGGTTCTGCTCATCGCCGCGCTTTCACGCCCGCAACGGGTGCAGGATAAACGTGAGGTCCGTTCTCAAGGTTACGACCTCATCCTCGCGGTCGATCTCTCGGGTTCGATGCTCGCCGAAGACTACGAAAAGAACGGCCAGTCCATTAACCGCTTGCAGGCGATCAAGCCGGTCGTCCAGGCGTTCATTGACGAACGCGCCAATGATCGCATCGGCATGGTGGTGTTTGCCGGCCGGGCTTACACGCTCGCGCCGCTTACGTTCGACCATGACTGGCTCGCCCGCCAAACCGAACGACTTAACATCGGCATGATTGAAGACGGCACCGCCATCGGCGACGGGCTTGGCGTGGCGTTGACCCGTCTTGACCAGGCAGCGCACGAGGAGAACAACCGGCGGAAAGGGGCTTTCATTATTTTGCTCACCGACGGTTCCAATAACCGCGGCACGCTCATGCCTCAGCAGGCGGCCGAAATCGCCAAATCGCGTGGCATTCCAATCTATACCATCGGTGCCGGCAAAGACGGATGGAGTCGCGTTCCCGTCATGGAGAATGGGCAAAAGGTAGGCTACACCCGTATATTTTCCGATCTCGATGAAGGGCTCCTGCATGACATCGCCGACACGACGGGCGGGCATTTTTATCGCGCTGACGATCTGCGCACCATCGAATCCGCCTTCAAGGCAATCGACCGCGCGCAAAAAATCGAGTTTCAGGCGAAATCCTACCTGATCACGTCCGAACTATTTCACTGGTGCGCGATTCCTGGTGCCGTCCTGCTCATTTTGGGCGCGGCCCTGAATTGGAAACTCGCACGCAAAACCAGCCCGCAAGCCACAAAGACGTTCGCCACCGCATGAGTTTTCACTGGCCCATCGCATTTTGGTTTCTTCTCGTGCCGCTCCTGCTCGCGGCGTTGGAGTTGCGTCGCCAACGAGCCAACGGTGCAAATGCGCACCCAAAAATTCTCCGTGCCGAAGCCGGTCCGCGTCAACTGTCGCTCACCTCAGATCCCTCCGCGGCGAAAAACTCCGTCCGCATCCGCTGGCGCCTCTGGCTCGGACTCGCGTTCACCGTCATCGCCTTCGCCCGCCCACAGTGGGGCAAGTTGGAGGAGCCATCCTTCGACCAATCACGGGAAATCATCATCGCGCTCGATCTATCCCGCAGCATGCTTTCAGAAGACGTCCGCCCGTCGCGGCTCGAACGCGCCAAGCTCCTCATCTCCAGCCTGCTCGAAAAGCTCAATGGTGAGCGCGTCGGGTTGGAGGTGTTTTCTGGTACGGCGTTTTTGCAGAGCCCGCTCAGCGCGGATTACGAAATTCTCCGCGAATTTCTGCCTGACCTTAACACCCGCTTCCTGCCGGAAGGCGGCACCGATTACGCCGCGCTGCTCAAGACCGCCCTCACCGCCTTCGGGGCGACCAACAGCGCAGACCGCTACCTGATCATTCTCAGCGACGGCGAAGCCACCGATGACGACTGGAAACCACTCGCCAGCGAATTGAAAACCAAGGGCATTCGAGTCATCGGCCTCGGAATCGGCACCAACGCGGGGGCCATGATCCCCGACGGCACCGGCGGCTTCGTGAAAGACGAGCGTGGCGCGGTCGTGCTTTCGAAACTTGAGAGCACCACGTTGCAGCAGCTCGCCACCGATACCAACGGCATCTACGCCGATGCCAGCGCATGGGTCGACCTCGCCCAGCTCATACAGTCGACCGTCGACACCGGCCGGAAAGGATCGTTCGTGGAACATAGCAGCGTGCGGCTCGCCGAGCGTTTTCAGTGGGCGCTCGCGCCCGCCGTGCTGCTTTTGCTTTGGAGTTTCTGGCGCGAATTCCCGGTCCGTCCGCGACTGCGCGACGTGAAGTTAGTTCCGTCGCACGATATCGGGAATCAAAAATCGAAAATCGAAAATCCGCTCAGCACTTCAGCCCTTCAGTCCTTCATCGTTCTGATCGCTTGCACCTTATTCCTTATTGCCTGCGTCCCGCAGGCTCTCGCTGAAGAAAAAGAAACTCCGGCCGCCGAACCGCTCAGCAAGCTCGTTGCCAGCTACTCCCAGCGGGACAACCTGGCCGCCCATGATTTCGCCGAATTAGCCCGCACGACCATAACCTATGGCCAGCGCCTGCAATCTTCAAAAAAAGACGTGCCCGCCGGACCGGTCAACGACGCCCTGGCCGGAGTCGAAGCCGGCCGCAATCTCGACGCCAAAGCCGCCGACTGGGCCACTTTGCAACGCGATCTTGAAGCTTTGCTGAAGAAAAAAGAGGAACCGCCACCCAAGGAACAACCCCAGCAGAAGAAGCCCGAGCAACAAAAAGACCAGCAACAACAGCAGCAGAATTCTTCTCAACAAAACCAGCCGCAGAATCAGCAGGAGAAACCGCCACCGGAAAAATCGGACGAGCAGAAAAACGACTCAGCTCAAAAACCACCGCCGCCAAAAGACCAGTCCGCTTTCGGCGACATGAAAGACCGCTCCGCCGAAAAATCAAACCAGCCGCCACCGCCAGCCGATCCGAGCGAACAGCAAAAAGTTGGCGGCACGCCGGAAAAGAAGGCCGATGAGGAGCCCAAAGATCCCGCGCTCGCCGTGCCGTTGCAAAAACTAGACCAGCTTAAGAATCAGGATTCTCCCGTTCAACTCTACCAACTCATGCAAGGTAATAAGCCCACGCCCAAGAAAACGGGCAAGGATTGGTAACCATGCGTCGTCTCCAAAAACTCTTCATCTTCGTTGTCAGCCTGGCCGCATTTACCGCAGCCACCCGCGCCCAAACTGTGCACTGGGAGCCGCCAGCCGGCAGTCTCGCCTTCGGCCAGACGAGCGAGCTGCAGCTTGTCTTCGAAGGTTGCGCACCCAAGGGAGACCCGGTCCTTCCCAAGGTCGAAGGCCTCTTGCTCCAGCGGGCCGCCGGCCAGTCCAGCCAGACTTTCATCAACAACGGCACGGTCACTCGCACCGAGACGCTCAGCTACGCGACACGCCCGACCCAACGAACCGACATCACCATCCCCGAGTTCAGCGTCGAGACCGACAAAGGCAGGCTCACCGTCGCGACCGGCAACTACTCAGTCGGCGATGCCACCGTCGGCCAGTCCAACGTGCCGCTCGAAAACGTCGCCAGCTCACGCCTCACCGCGCCCAAAGATGTTTGGTCCGGAGAAGTTTTTCCCATCACCTACGCGCTCAACGTCGGTCGCCGCTATTTCTATAACACTACCAAGTTTCCTGAATGGAATGCTGCGCCGCTCACCGCCGAGGATTGGGCCGCGCCCGATACTGCTGAAACCGTAATCAATGGCGACAGCCGCGTCATCATTACCAACAAGAGTCGCGCCCTGCTCAAGGCACCCGGCAAGGTCACGGTCAACGCCGCCACGCAGCCGGTTAATATCACCACAGGCAATTCCGGCTTCGGCTTTTTCCCGCGCCAAAATCTCGAACAATATTCCATCTCCAGCACCCGGCCGGTGATCAACGTCCGCCCGCTGCCGTCTGACGCACCCGCGACTTTCAACGGCGCCGTCGGTCAGTTCGCGCTCAAGTCCAACGTCGTGCCAACCCTAGCGAGCGTCGGCGAACCCATCACCTGGACACTCACGCTCGCCGGCACCGGCAACTGGCCCGATCTCGCCGGCCTGCCCGCCCGCAGCGTCTCGAAAGATTTTCGCACCGTGCAGCCGCAGGCCAAGCGCACGCCCAAAGAGGGCACGCTCTTCGAAGCCGCGCTCGTCGAGGACGTCGTGCTGATTCCAACGCGGCCCGGAAACTATACGCTTGGGCCAACCACGTGGAGTTACTTCGATCCCACCAAAGGCGAGTACCAGACCATCACCACCGCCTCCGTCGTTGTCACCGTTTCACCCGCGGTCGACGTGAACCAGCCCACCGCTCCTTCGCCCACGGGTACAAAGTCCGCCGACTCCAGCCAGCCGCGCCCGCCCGCCCTGCCCGGTGCCATCCCTCGTGATCCGCTGCCCGACGACGGCGTGGTCTCTCCGCCGCTTACGATGCGCATGTTTATCGCCGGACTGCTGGCACCGGTCGTAGCACTGCTGGCGTTTTGGCTCTGGCTCGCGTTTCGGCGAGCCAGCGAAACCGACCCAGTGCGTCCCCGGCGTGAAGCCCGCAACCGCATTGCCACCACACTGGCGGATCTGCGCGGCGCTAAAACCCAGCCGCAGATCGCCGCACTCCTGCTCGCCTGGCAAAAAGACACGGCGATTCTCTGGCAAATTCCGCAAGCCGTGCCCGCGGCCACCAGCTTCCCCGCCAGCGAAACCAAATGGACCGCCCTCTGGGCCGATACCGAACGCGCACTCTACCGCAATGCCACGCCCCTGCCCTCCGACTGGATCGGCCGCGCTGAAACCGCACTGCGCGAGCATCCCGTACGCCCGTTCTCCCCGCTGCAACTTTTCCGGCTGCGCAACCTCTTCCCCTTCGCCGCGCTGCTCGTGCTCAGTCTGCTCGTACCCGCCACGACCCTGCTGGCTGCCGACGGACGCAATCCCTATGATCGCGGCGATTTCCCCGCGGCGGAACAGGCCTGGCGAAAATCACTCGCCGAAACTCCGGCCAGTCCCTCCGCGCACCACAACCTCGCTCTCGCCCTGGCCCAGCAAAATCGTTGGGGCGAAGCCGCCGCCCACGCCGCCGCTGCCTTTTCCCAACAACCAGGCAACCCCGCCATAAGGTGGAACCTCGCGTTCACCCTGGAACGCGCTGGCTACGCGCCGTCGGTTTTCTCCGGTTTCGCCAGTTCGCATCCGCCCCATGTGCTCGCTCGTCAGTTCTCCGCGCCGCAATGGCAGGTCATCGCTATCCTGGCCATGTTGCTCGCCGCCATCGGCGGTGCCTTCCTGCTGTTGCGTGGTTATGGCAACCGAGCCCGGTGGCTAAAAGTCACTGCCGTCGTATTTCTCAGTCTCGCCTCGCTGGTCGCGGCTGCCGCTGCTTTCAGTCTGCGCGTTTATTCGCCGGTCAACGATGCCCGCTCTGCCATCGTCTGGCACACGACGACCTTGCGTTCGATCCCGACCGAGGCTGACACCACTCAGAAAACCACCCCTCTCTCCGCTGGCACGGTCACCGTGATCGATCGCACGTTCCTCACCGAGCGCTGGGTGCATCTCGCTTTCTCCAACGGTCAGACCGGCTGGGTTCGCCAGGAAGACCTCGTGCCGCTCTGGAAGTAGGATGAGCTGAGTTATTTTTTGCGCACAGCCGGGATCAGATCGCGCATCACACTGCGGCAAATGCTCACAAGCAGGTTCTCCGCGAATCGCAGTCGGTGAGAGCGCGCGTAGAACATGCCCCAACGACGTCTTAATTGGCGTTTGCCGAGCGGCAATGAAACCAGTCGCCCTTCCTCGATTTCCTTGGACGCAACCCAACGCGGCACAATCCCGACCCCCATGTCCAGCTCGACAAAATATTTCACGGCATCCTCACCCGCGACTTCAATGTGCGGAATTATCTCTATTTGTTCTCTCTTAAAATGGGTCTCTATCAATTTGAAGGTATCGCCCGCTGCCTCCGAGATAATGAACCGGCCAGCGGAAATTTGCTCCCGTGTGACTGATCGTTTCCCTGCCCAAATGTGCAGCGGGTGAACGATAAACTGTAGTTCGTCTTCCGCCAATAATTCGAACTGCATGCTGCGGGTTGGGAATGGTTCGGTTCCAATCACCATGTCGAGACGCCCATCGGACAGCAGCTCATTCGCACGATGCGTCTCGTAAGGTTCGATCTTGACCGTGAAATCGGGGAAGCTCTCGCGAAACTCACGGAGCACTGACGGAAGAAGCAACCTGCACGCCGTCGAATTCGCACCGAGCCGAATCTGTCCATGCCGCCAATCACTCCATGAATGAATCCTTTCCCGCACCGCCTGCATCCGCTCGAGAATGCCAGCAGCATCACCTAAAAACTCCCGACCGGCAGGCGTGAGCATCATGTTCCGCGAAGTCCGCTCGAATAACCGGCAGCCCAAATCGTCCTCGAGCGTCTTCAAACAGTGACTGATGCCGGAGGGCGTCATCGCCAGCTGATCCGCTGCGCGGCTCATGTTTAACAGGCGTGCCAGCACCACATAGACACGCAATTGCTGGCTTTCGATGGTCAATTTTGAAACCGGTCGCATATCGTCAACGTGCTAGCAGATTTAAATCCAATCACGCCAAAACCAATTAATAGCATCTTGAAATAATTCGACCGCCTGAAAACGAACGACTTTCCCGATCATATCTTTTTATTCACAGCTGCATAAACAATTATTCATAAACTGTTTTATTCGGGTTTGGGGTTCACTGGCACAAGCGATGCTAAACGTTCATCTGTTATGCGTCCACGTCTCAGCACCTTCAAACAAACGAAAGGGATCAAGTCACTTGACCGAGTTAAGGTGGGATTCGTGCCGACGATGGATTGCGCGACTTTGATCGCAGCGAAGGAGCTTGGTTTGTTTGAGGACTACAACCTCGACGTGTGCCTTTCCCGAGAAGTTGGCTGGGCGACGATTCGAGAAAAACTTTTGCACGAAGAGCTGGATGCTGTTGCCGCGCATTCGAGCCTGCTTCTTTCCATCTGCTGCGGAATCGGCGTGGTTCCTCGCCCCTGTCTTACCGGGTTAATCCTCTCTTCCCGGGGCAGCGCCATAACACTCTCGAATGAACTTTGGGAACTTGGAGCACGCGATGCGGCGACGACGGGTGAAGTTATTCGAACCAAAAAGGGAACTCGTACTTTTGTCTTTGGCATCGTGCTCGAATTTTCCACCCAGCACTACTTGCTCCGCCAGTGGTTGATTTCCGCAGGTCTGAACCCGGAAACAGATGTACACATTATCGTCATTCCATCCGGACTTATCTACGAAAATTTCAGCAAGGGGTTTCTGGACGGTTATTGCGTAGCTGAGCCGTGGAACTCGGCCGCAGTTAAAAACCAGACCGGATGGATCGTCACCACCGGAGCGGACGTCTCGTTGATGCCGCCGGAAAAAGTCCTGATCGTACTGGAGGATTTTGCCGAACAAAGAGAAAGCGTCCATATTCGCCTCCTGGCCGCGCTCATCACCGCCAGCCGGTTCTGCAGCGATCGCTCAAAGCGCCACGAACTCGCGGCCATGCTGGCAAAACCATGCTACTTCGACGTGCCGAAAGACTATTTGGAAAACGCCCTCGTTGGCCCGTTCGATACCGGGAAAGGCATAAAAGAACAGAATGAATTTATTGCCTTCGATGCACACCGGATCGGAGCCCCCACCCAGGCCGCAGGGGAAATGGTGCTGGATTTTGTGAAGTCGTTTAGCCGGATTAAAAAATATTCTTCGATTCCCTCCGACATCCTGGAAAAAACGTTCCGCAAGGACATCTACGACAAGGCGACCCGCCTTGAAAATGACGCGAGCCGCAGCGCGATGCCTGCGTCACAACTACTCTCCGACCGGCTGCCTGCCGCCTGCTAGGTCTGCACAGCAGCCAGTGTTTGCAATAATTTTGGTCGGATCGCCCGGGAGCGCCCCGGAGACCGCCAAACCAGTAAACCAACCACAATAACCAACGAAGCCAGAATAAATATGTCTCTTCCAATAACATTCGCACGCCCGCCAGGCAGGCTGCTCGCCCTCAGCGGCATCCTGCTCGGGCTGTTGACCGCAGCTTCCTCCTATGCAGCGGACTATCCCACTGCTCAAGTGAACACCACGGGGCTCGCCGTCACCGATACCGAGGTCACGGTCGGCCAGCTTCACTCTGCCACCGGCACGATGGCTATCAGTGAAACCGGTTCGATTCAGGCCGAGCAACTTGCCATCGACCAAATCAACGCTTCCGGCGGTGTGCTGGGTCGCAAGATCAAGATCATCGTCGAGGACGGCGCCTCCGACTGGCCGACCTTTGCTGAAAAAGCCAAAAAGCTTCTGGTCAATGACAAGGTCGCCTCGGTCATGGGTTGCTGGACGTCGGCTTCGCGCAAGGCCGTGCTGCCGGTTTTCGAAAAGGAAAACGGCATGCTCTACTATCCCACTTTCTACGAGGGCCTCGAGCAGTCGAAGAACGTGATCTACACCGGTCAGGAAGCCACACAACAGATTCTTGCCGGTTTGGACTGGATCGCGAAAGAGAAGAAAGCAAAAACCTTTTATCTGATCGGCTCCGACTACATCTGGCCGCGCACCTCAAACAAGATTGCCCGCAAGCACATTGAAAACGTACTCGGCGGCAAGGTTGTAGGCGAAGAGTACTACGCTCTCGGACACACAGACTTCGGCTCCCTGATCAACAAGATCAAACTGAAGAAGCCCGACGTCATCTACGCGATCATCGTAGGTGGATCGAATGTCTCGTTCTACAAGCAGCTCAAGGCCGCCGGAATCACGAGCGACAAATGGACACTCCTGACCATCTCCGTGACTGAAGACGAAGTCCTCGGCATCGGCGGCGAAAATCTCGCCGGCTTTTACTCGGCGATGAAATACTTCCAGTCGCTCGACAATCCGAACAACAAGCAGTTCGTCGAGGCGTTTAAGAAGAAGTATGGTGCCAACTCAGTCATCGGTGACGTCACCCAGGCCGCCTACCTCGGGCCGTGGCTGTGGAAGCTCTCCGTCGAAAAAGCCGGAAGCTTCGATATCGACAAGGTTGCTGCTGCCTCATCCGGAATCGAATTCACGGGCGCCCCTGAGGGTTACGTTCGCATCCACGACACGAACCATCATCTATGGAGTAAACTCCGCATCGGCCAATGGCAGACTGATGGCCAGGCTAAGGTGCTCTACGAGTCTGGGTTGATCGAACCCAATCCGTTCCCCAAGGGCTATCAGTAATCGCCAAGGCCCTTTTGTTCATCTCTCGGCAGCCGGCTAAATCCGGCCGGCTGCCCTTATTAACTGCGTCGTGTTAAGACGCCTCAAGCTCAACTCATGTCACAGTATACATCGTCAGAACTCACTTCTATCTTTTTGATGCAGGGTTTCGCCGGCTTAAGCCTGTTCAGCGTGCTTCTGCTGATGGCCTTGGGTCTGGCAATTATCTTTGGCCAGATGGGCGTGGTGAATCTGGCGCACGGCGAATTCATGGCGCTGGGTGCATACACCGTCTATCTCTGTTCCTCGCTAGTTCATACTTATGCGCCGGCCCTCGCCGGTTCCTACTTTGTCTTTGCTATCATAATTGCATTTCTCGTCGCCGGTACGGCCGGGTACCTGGCCGAATGGGGACTCATCCGGCATCTCTACAAACGCCCGCTCGACACGCTGCTGGCCACTTGGGGATTGAGCCTGATTATGCAGCAGGGGTTTCGTCTCACGTTCGGAGCCCGGGAAGTCACGCCCGTATTGCCCGAGTGGCTCATGGGCTCATTCAAGCCCACAGATTCCATCGATATTCCGATTAACGGCGTATTCGTCATGGGACTCACGCTTCTGCTCACCCTGGCCGTCTGGACTTTTATGTATCGTTCGCGTCTCGGCCTTCGGATGCGTGCCACGGTGCAAAACCGAACCATGAGCGGCGCGGTCGGCATCAACACCGGGTTGGTTGACCGGCTGACCTTTGCGCTCGGCTGTGGCATTGCCGGAGTCGCCGGAGCCGCCTTCACCACCATCGGCTCGACCGGGCCGGATAGCGGTTCGCGCTATATCGTCGACACTTTCCTCGTCGTCGTCTTTGGCGGCACTTCGAGTCTGTTCGGCACCATCGCTTCGGCCTTCGGCATAGCCCAGGGCCAGTCAATCGCCGGGTTCTTCCTTGAAGGAACCATGGGCAAGGTAGCCGTCCTGCTCGGCATCGTCTTTATCCTCATGCTCCGGCCCCAGGGCTTGTTCGCAAACAAAGTCCGTTCCTAAGCCCCGCTTCGTGTATCCATGAACTCACTCTATCAACGTCTCTTCGGCGGAAAACGCGGTGTCCTCAACCTGGTAGTGCTCGCAGCACTACTGCTGATCGTCCTGCCTCTTTCGCTGAGCATCTTCCGGCTCAACCTGGTCGGCAAGTACCTCACTTTCTCATTTGTGGCACTTGGCTTGGTTATGCTCTGGGGCAAAGGCGGTGTCCTCAGCCTCGGACAAGGCGTCTTCTTCGGCTTGGGCGGGTATTGCATGGCCATGTTCCTCAAGCTCGAGGCATCCGATCCGATCAGCACCAAGATCCAGTCCACCCCGGGTATTCCCGATTTCATGGACTGGAATCAGCTCACGAAGCTGCCCACGCTCTGGCTCCCCTTCAAACATCTGCCCTTCGCACTTATCGCGACCGTGGTGGTGCCTGCGCTGGTTGCCTTTGTCATCGGCTACGCGATGTTCAAGCGACGGGTTGGGGGCGTCTATTTTGCGATCATCACGCAGGCCATCGCGCTCATCCTCTCGCTCGGTATCGATGGTAATCAAGGCCTGACCGGTGGGCGAAACGGCATCACCGATCTACGCACTTTGTGTGGTTGGGATATCCGCAGCACCCACGCCCAGTATGTACTCTACTTCGTCACCTGCATTCTTTTGTTCGTGATCATCCTCGGCTTGCAGTGGCTCTTATCCGGCAAAATGGGCAAGATGCTCCTGGCAATGAACGAGAGGGAAGACCGGGTGCGATTCTCCGGCTATGACGTATCGATGTTCAAAGTCTTCACCTTCTGCCTTGCAGCAGCTTTGAGCGGCATCGGTGGCGCACTCTTTGTGCTACAGGTGGGTTTCATTTCACCGTCGCTCGTCGGCATAGTACCATCGATCGAGATGGTGATATTCGCTGCGGTCGGCGGACGCAGTTCGCTCTACGGCGCTGTTTACGGAGCACTACTAGTAAACACCGGCAAAAGTCTTTTCTCTGAGAGTTTCCCCCAGCTCTGGCTCTTCTGCATGGGCGGCTTGTTCATTGCCGTCGTCGTGCTCTTTCCCAACGGCCTCGCCGGTCTGGTCGAACAGCTCACGCAACGCTTTGGCCCTTGGTTCAGCAAACAACGCCAGCCTGAAGCCGCACCGCTCGTCGCCCTCTCCGGAGCTCACACCGAGAAAGGTACCAACGCATGATACCGACCTACAACACCACCTTCCTGTTGGCGATCGAGGATCTCACCGTCTCTTTCGACGGCTTCAAGGCCGTCGACGGCCTGAATCTCTACATCGAAAAGAATGAGCTGCGTGTGATCATCGGTCCCAACGGCGCCGGGAAAACCACGGTGCTCGACATGATCTGCGGCAAAACTCAGCCGACCGAAGGCAGTATCCGCTTTCACAACCGTGAGCTCATCGGCTTGCCCGAACACCAGATCGTGCGCGCAGGCGTCGGCCGTAAATTCCAAACACCGTCCATCTACGAAAACTTAACCGTTCTCGAGAACCTAGAAGTTTCCTTCCCCCGGGGTCGCAGTGTACTCGGCTGCATTGCCTTTACCCGAACCAAAGACGTCACCGAGCGCATTCATAAAGTCGCCGAGGATATCTTCCTGGCTGACCTGCTTGAAACCCCGGGAGCCTTGCTCAGCCACGGGCAGAAACAATGGCTCGAAATCGGCATGCTTCTGATGCAGGAGCCGCAGTTGCTTATGCTCGACGAACCGGTCGCCGGCATGAGCGCAGGAGAACGCGAACAAACAGCCGAGCTGCTCAAGCGCATCACTCCCGGCCGCTCGATTATCATCATCGAACACGACATGGAGTTTGTCGCCCGCATCGCCCACCAGGTCACGGTCCTGCATCTAGGCAAGCTCCTCGCCGAAGGCACCATGGAGCAGATCCGACAGAATCCAAAAGTCATCGAGGTTTACCTCGGCCATTGAGGATAATTATGTTCACCGTCAAAAATCTTTCTTCGGGCTACGGTCAAAGCATTGTCATCCGTGACCTCTCCCTTGAGCTCCGCCAAAATGAGATCCTCGTCATCATGGGGCGAAATGGCATGGGCAAGACCACACTGCTCAAGACACTCATTGGAATTCTTCCCACCAAGACTGGCTCGATCAGCCTCGAAAACACCGAACTAGCAAAGCTCTCTTCTTTTGATCGAGTTCGTCAGGGCATCGCCTACGTCCCGCAAGGCCGCCAGATCTTCCCTTCGCTCACCGTCATGGAAAACATGCTCACCGGTGCTCGGGGCGACGTTGAACGCGACGAGTGGGAGGAGATCTTCTCCCTTTTCCCGGTGCTGAGTGAAATGCGCTCCCGCAAAGGCGGCAATCTTTCCGGTGGTCAGCAACAACAACTCGCCATCGCCCGCGCGCTGCTGACCAAACCACGTGTGCTTGTCCTCGACGAACCCACTGAGGGCATCCAGCCATCCATCATCAAGGACATCGCCCGCGCACTGCGTGAGATCAGAACCCTGCGCAACCTCTCGATCATCGTTACCGAACAAGTCGTCAGCTTCATGATGGATGTATGCGACCGCGCACTCGTAATCGAGCGAGGCCGCTTCGTACATGAGGCCGAGCGTGCAAACCTCGACTCCGACAAGGTCAAACAACTCCTCGCCGTCTAACCCCTTTTTCTCGTCCTCCAACTCGACGAGCAAATACCAAAACAACAATCAACTAGGAGATACAATATCATGGGAAGCACAGGAAGCGTCAGCGCATGGGAAGAAGCTCTACTCGTCGCGATGATCCAATACCCCGTCCCGGTCATCACCGGTCCGGCAGACATCGCCGTTCAGGTGAAGCAAATCTGCAAAGCGGTCGACAACACAAAAGCCGGTTATCCGGATCTCGACCTAATCGTGATGCCCGAGTATTCCACTCAAGGCCTCAATAC
>Ga0302294_10000291_pt1 | contig 15678 bp, 14 predicted proteins | sample III_Fen_N2_3_FD_194550 | JGI IMG/M metagenome (GOLD analysis project Ga0302294, IMG submission 194550) | Peat permafrost microbial communities from Stordalen Mire near Abisko, Sweden - III_Fen_N2_3 | ecosystem: Environmental > Terrestrial > Soil > Wetlands > Permafrost | place: Sweden: Abisko...
ACCCAAATGCCTTTGTCTGAAGCGCCCGTGACAATGGCGTCAAATAGTTTACCTAGCGCACTTGGGCACGGCACGGAAGCGTGGTTGAAGGGCCGCGGTGGCTCGCACGCGAAAATCCTTACAAGCGGACCCCTTCCCACTGCGTCCGTTGCCTGTTCTCCAGGCTGATCACAAGTTCCGTGACGAAGTGAGTCGGTCCTGAATTGCCCGAATCGCCGATGCCAACCAGGCTTAAACCAGCTGATACATACAGGGCTTTCATACGCCACGCCCATGCTTTTTTACGAATGGCAAAACCCATTTTGCAGGAGGAAACAGAGTGAACGGAGGCTTTTATTAGGAGCTCGGTTACCTCCGTCTTCTCCTGTTCAAGAAGCGCATAACCTATTTGATGGTCCGGGAGAAGAACCACTACACGCGCTCAAATCTGAGCATGCCCGAGGAACATTCCCAGAAAGATTCAAGCCGCTGCATACCTCGCGACCTAACCGCGCAATCCAAATCACGAGGTTATCCTGCACGTTGAAATTCAAACGATGCGAGCAAGGCACAATACGCCATGCGAAGCTTTGGAAATTTGTTTGCCCCTCCGTTTGCTAACCGGCCGACCCTTGGTTCGTTCACCCGTTCTATGTCGCGACTTTTCACGGTCGGATTCACCGCACTCGCCTCTTCGATCCAGGTAAACGCCTCCGAAGCCGGCGCCACTGCTTCGCTGCTGCCAACGCCCCTCAATCAGTATCACGATCCCGTTGGAGCAGGCCTGTGGGATGTGCTGGCCCATCGCGTCGCCGTCGATCCGCTCAATCTGGTCGCGTTGGCAATTTTTGTCTGTGCGATTCTGCACACCTTCCTAACGACAAAAATCCGGCACCTGGCTCATGTGGTCGAAGAGCGGCACGCGGCCAGGATCAAGGACCGGAAAGAGCCACAACCAGCCGACTCCGCCAATGACAGCCAACCGGACGAGGTGAATTTTGGCGGCCAAGTTCTCCATTTCTTCGGGGAAATTGAGGCGGTCTTCGGCATATGGGTCATCGTACTCGCAGCCGCGATCACTTGGTTCAAGGGATGGAACGCGGTGGTCGGTTATATCAGCGCGCAGGTAAGCTATACCGAACCCTTGTTTGTCGTGGTCATCATGTCTCTGGCCGCGACCCGGCCCATCCTTCGGCTGGCGAAAGGCTGTCTCCGCGCCGTCGCGAGGCTCGGGCGTGGTAGTCCCGCCGCCTGGTGGTTCTCCATTCTCATCATCGCGCCGCTGCTGGGTTCGTTCATCACCGAACCCGCTGCTATGACTATCGCTGCGCTTTTGCTGGCACGCCAGTTCTACGATCTCAAACCAAGTCCGCGCCTTGCCTACGCCACGATCGGACTGCTGTTCGTCAACGTCTCCGTCGGTGGAACCCTCACGCATTTCGCAGCGCCTCCGGTCATCATGATCGCGCACACCTGGAACTGGGGGATTCTCTACATGCTCACTCATTTTGGGGTGAAAGCAGTCGCGGGGATCGTGGCTTCGACGGTTCTCTATTATCTCGTGTTTCGGGATGAGCTCGCTCGCCTGACGGCGGTTGAGACAAAGGGCAAATCGCGCGGGAACGACTCCTCCGTTCCCGCCTGGGTCACGATTGTGCAGCTTGGCTTTCTGGCCTTCACCGTGTGGCAGGCGCACCACCCTGCGATGTTCATCGGTGCGTTCTTGTTCTTCCTCGCCTTCACCCAAGCCACGGCCCACCACCAAAGTCCCGTCGACCTAAAGCCTCCCGTCCTCGTTGGATTTTTTCTGGCCGGACTTGTGATTCATGGTGGATTGCAGGCTTGGTGGATAGAACCGATTATGGGCCGGCTGGGCGAGTTACCGCTCTTTATTAGTTCGTCGATTCTGACTGCGTTCAACGACAACGCTGCGATCATTTTTCTGGCGTCCCTTGTGCCTGGATTCACAGAACCGTTGAAATATGCCGTCGTTGCCGGCGCGGTCACGGGCGGGGGCCTGACGGTGATTGCCAATGCTCCAAACCCGGCCGGCCAAGCCATTCTTTTCCGGTATTTTCCGGGAGGAGTTGCACCGCTAGGTCTCGCCGCCGCCGCGCTGCCGCCGACCATAATCGTGGCGGTTTGTTTTATGGCGTTCTAGCCGACCGATAACGATCCGCGGGCCAAGCCCCGCGGCATTGTAAACCAACACCTTCCCTCTATGTCCGCCACGCGTTTGACGATTGACAGAAACCCGCCTGCGCACTGCTCCGCTCCAGGTACAAGTAACCTATTGGGTTACTTGTACCATTTTATAGGTTCATTATCATTGAATGAATGAGCACGATTGAACTTCTCTATTCTGTCCAAGCCGGAGCAAGCTCCGCGGCATTTGCACTGGAGGGAATTTAGGTGCTCCAAGCAGGCCTCAATCTCCACAGCTTGCTAACTTTTGATGTTATTGCCCAGCGTGAGACGTTACCTTCGATTCGCGGTTGTGCCTGCTGGAAGCAGCCCACGCTCCGGTTAAGCAAAAAGCTTCGCCCCAATTTCCCAATCACGTATTAGCCTTACCATGACTTTTTGCATTATATGCGTTACCCCAACTCCGTATTCCTAACCGAAGCATGGCTGAAGAAGAAACCCGATGATACACGCCAGACAAAAACATATTTGGCCCATTTTATTAGGACAGGTTTCATTTGCGCCATGCTGACCATCATTTCTGCGCCCACGGCTTTGGCCAAACCGGGAACCCGAGGCAATCTGCCCTGGGATTGGACGGGGATTATCGGCACCGGGCAAAGTCTGTCGGTCGGCGCGCAAGGTTTCCCGCTGATCTCAACCACCCAGCCCTTCGGTAATCTCCAGCTTTCGACCGGTGGCCTGCCCTGGCCGATCGATCCGAACGACACCCATCTCTCGATGGTGCCGTTGGTCGAACCCGTCGGCAGGCATTCAACGAATTATCCCAGTTCCTGGCCGGAAAACATTGATGGCGAAACCCCGCATACCGCCATGGCCAACGAAATCACCGCTTTGGTCCGGGCCGCCTTGGACCGTGATTTCATCAGTGTTCACGGCGCTGTCGGTGAAAATGGTCAGGGTATGATTTATCTGAAGAAGCACGCTGTGCAGCAGGGCGTGAATGGGCATTCCTACGAAGCCGCATTGGTCGAAACCAAAGCGATCACGCGTCTGGCAAAAGCTGCGGGCAAAACCTACGGAGTGAGCGCCCTCATCGTCACCCACGGCGAATCCGACGCAGGCAACGCGAACTACGAAAAAGAATTGCGCCAGCTGTGGAAGGATTACAGCGCCGACCTCCGGGTGATCACCGGGCAAAAACAGAAAATTCAGATGATCGTGTCCCAGCAGAATTCTTGCGCTGACCATTCGGCCTCCACGCAAGCGCAATGGAAGATCGGCGTCGACTACCCCAAAGACATCGTTTGTTCGGGTCCAAAATATCAATACCCTTACGTCGCTGACGGCGTCCACCTGATGGCCGAAGGGTACCGCCAACTGGGCGAGAAGTATGGGCAGATTTACTTCGAGCGAGTGGTTCTGGGCAAAGACTGGCAGCCGCTGGAACCCACCCGGGTGAAGCGCGACAGCAAGACGCTCACGGTCCATTTTCACGTGCCGGTGCCGCCGCTGGTGTGGGCCACAAATCTTGAACTTCCGCATCAATCGATTGCCGAGTGGAAAGATGGAAAAGGTTTTGAGGTACAGAGAGCGAACGGCGAAAAGGTGGCAATTGTGTCGGTCACTATTTCCGGCGACGCCGTCGTCATCGTATGCGCGTCGGATCCTGGTCCCGGTGCCTGTGTGGGCTACGCCATGGTCGGTGAAAAACAGCCGATGCAAACCCCGCTGAAGGGTACTTTCCGCTGGGGTTTGCTGCGTGATTCCGATCCTTTCGTCGGTGCCTCCACCGAAGTGGCGCAACCCAACTATAGCGTCGCTTTCGAAAAGACAGCGCGGTGAGCCCCGGGCAACCGCAAGACCTGCGGGGTGAAGTTCTACTTTTTACTCTTTTGCGGCGGCTGGCGCGGTTTCGCAATTGAGTCATCGTCGCGCTGGGTTCCCGCTTCACCCGCGTGATAGCCCGAGAGCGTCTCGACTTCTTTCTGGAAGCTGCGGCTACGAACCCGCTGGAGCAGTGCCTGGAGTCGCGGATGATCCAGATAGGATTTGGGCACCACCAGGTCGAAGGCGACCTCCAGCGTCGGCTGGAAATCTAACCCAAAGACAGAGGCAACAGCCCGGGGACCAATCGCAACATCTGCCCGATTCTCCACCAAGGCACGGGCGCACTCCCAATGGCTGGTGCATTCCTCGGTGTAGCCGCATACACTCGGCGACTTTAATCCCGCAAGCGCCAGCTGTGCGTCCAACCAGTGTCTCGTCCCAGAACCTGGTTCACGATTGATGAAGCGCAGCTTCTTATTGGTTAAGTCAGCCAGTCCTCCGAACATTTTCTGTGCGGCAGGTCGGATCATCCAGCCTTGTTCCCAGCGCGTGAAACGCAGGACCTGCCAGTTACCGGCTGGATCAAAGCGTCTGACCTGGCGGATGTTTTCGTCGGCATCTTCGCCGGCGTAGTGAAGTCCGGCGGCGTGGACCCAGCCATCGGCGAGAAGTTGAAGCGCGCGGGCACTCCCGCAGTTTACCCAAAAGCATCTCCCCGGGAGAGAAGTCGCCCCCGCGGCCCCCCGCAAAAGAGCGAGCGCCGGGTCACAGCCCGCGATGGCAATGTTGTGCTCCAGGTCGAGAGTCGGACGGTGCGGCACTGCGCCCGCCTTGCCGTCCGACCAGGCAAGAACGGCATCCGCTTCGGCAAAGCCATTGCTCAGCGATGCCATGGTGTCTGACGCGTGACCGATCCACCGGCCAGCGACAAGCGCAACATCGAGGCGCGTCCCGGGCGCCAGCTGGGGCTGTAACAACTGCACCGCCATGCTTTGTGGTGAGTTTGTGGATACCGCACTGAACAAATCCTCTACGGAGCAGTTCAGCTCCGCCGCCAGCTGCAAGGCGATCTGCACGTTGGGCTGCACCCTGCCCGATTCGAGCATACTGATGAACTGACGGGAGACGCCGCAGCGGCGGGCCAGCTCAGTTTGCTGAAGGTTGGCTAATCGACGCCTTAAGGAGATCTTGTTCTCCGCGGTGGGCTTGGCATCGGGCGAGGATTTCATGGCGGAAGGCATGTCTATTGCTTGTGACACGGCGTCAATGAAACATTACATCACCCGGCATTCCCGTTTCGCTCGTCCAGTCATCTCAAAGACAGTGATAGCGATGAAGTTCATTTTGGCGGCAGGTTCTGCGGCCATTGTTTCGCATGCGACGGAGCTGGGCAAGCCCGACGCAAGTGAATCCACGGAAAGCGTCTTCCGCTTGGGCACGGTGGCAGTTTACGGCGAAAAATTGCCAGTGACCGACCAGGTGGCCTCAGCGGTCGATGCGTCGAGAATCGAACTTCAAGAGAAGAATAATCTCTCCGACGCCTTGAGTCTGGTGCCGGGCGTCACCTTGACGCGTTTCGCCGGCCGAAATGACGCCAGTGTTTTTGTGCGCGGCTTCAGTCGCAATCAGGTGCCGCTCTTCATCGACGGTGTGCCGGTCTATGTCCCTTACGACGGCACGATTGATATGGCACGTTTCACCACGTACGACATCGCCGAGATCAGCGTATCCAAGGGCTACAGTTCGGTGCTCTACGGCGCAAATACGATGGGCGGCGCGATCAACTTGGTCACACGTCAGCCGACGGCTGCGTTTGAAGGACAGGTGGGCGCGGGCGTCTTCACCGGCCACGGCCGCGAAGCCAGCCTGAACCTTGGCTCTCGTCAGAAGTTATGGTATTTTCAGCTGGGCGGCTCCTACGTAAAGCAGGACAACTATGAGCTTTCGGACCACTTCACCGCGGTGGCAGCCGAGAACGGTAGCGCCCGCGACAATTCTGATTTCCGGGACTGGAAAATAAGTGCCAAGGCCGCCTTCACGCCGAATGCGACCGACGAGTACGCAGTCGGTTTCATTCATCAGGAGGGAGAGAAAGGAAATCCGGTTTCCACGATCTCCACGCCCTCGTACTGGCGCTGGCCGTTGTGGAACAAACAGACCGTGTATGCGGTTTCCAACACGCGCCTCGGCACCGACAGTTACCTCAAGCCCCGGGTCTATTTCGACAAGTACGACAACTCTCTGGCGATCTACGACAACGCCACCTACACGACCCAGGCCAGTTTCAACGCAGCAAAAAACTCCGGCTCGGGCACGAGCATCTACAACGACTATAGCTGGGGCGGCTCGATTGAGGCAGGCACGGATTCACTGGCAAAAAATTCGCTCAAGGGAAATTTGCAGTACAAATTCGACCACCACAAAGAACGCCCCGATATCATCCACCGGATCGGGACGCATTTCATCGACGAAGACGAAGGCGAGTCCGTCGCGATCGAGGATACTTACCACGCGAACAAGACCTGGGACTTTCAGGGCGGACTGGACTACGATTTTCACAAGACAGTGAAAGCGGTCGATTCAAGCTCCGGACTGCCGTATCCAGAAAAAGAATTCACCAGCGCCAATCCGCAGGGCGGCGTGTTCTACAAACTTACCGACACGAGCGCGTTTCATTTGACCGCCAGCCACAAAAGTCGATTCCCCACGATGAAGGAGCGGTATTCCTACCGGATGCCGGACAACAAGGGCAACCCCCAGGGCATGCCGAACCCGTCACTAAATCCAGAATCGGCGATGCACTATGAAATCGGCTATGATGGACAGCTGGCCAAGGGCCTGACGCTCCAAACCTCGGCATTTTACAGTCGTATCCAGGACACGATTACAAGCGTCGTGGTGGTGCCTGCGGTCGGGACCGTGCCCGCCGTCAGCCAGTTTCAGAATGTTGGCACTTCTGACAAAAGCGGCATCGACCTCGGGTTAAACTATGATTGGGACAAATGGATCAGGACTGGCGTGAGCTACGCCTGGCTCCGGCAGCGGACGCTGACAATTCTACCCACCAACACCGCGCCGGTCGAGGTGACTTCAGTGCCAGGACAGAGTGGTTCCACCTATGTGGAGGTTCGGCCGGTCAGCTGGCTGAGCCTGATTCCAAGCCTCCAGTATTCCTCCTGGCTTTACTCCACCTCCGATGGCAAGGGCAACAACCCGAAGCTGGGCGGCTACACTCTGGCCAATTTCAAGATCTCGGCGCGCCTGCCCCAGGGGCTGACCGTAAGCGCGGGCGTGGAAAATGGCTTCGACAAAAACTACCAGTTGCAGGCGGGTTACCCGGAAGCCGGTCGTAGCTGGTTCGCCAATCTTCGTTATGCCTTCTGAGCTCACCGCTACAGCACCCACCGCCGAAGCCGGGCTGTGGAACATTTATGAGGCGCTCATCGCCGATCTCGACGCTTCGGCGAAAATCGACGCCTTTGCTGCCGGTCTTCACTGGTTCGGTGTGCGCTCAGGCGAAGGTCTTGGGCTGGCGATGGCACCGCCGGAAGGCCGGGCCGCCCCGACCGGCGCCGGCCGGATCGCAAGGCTGAGCCTGCTGGAAACTGCGCGCCGGGCGAAGTCGTGGAATTTCTCCGACGCGGCCCTCGGTGTCGCGGCGCTCAATGCTTTTCATAACGCGCCAGATCGGGTGCAGCCGCTGATCGCAGATGTCCGCTACACGACGCATACCGGAACCAATGCCTTCGAGTACATGCTACCGCGGGTGACTGGGAAACGGGTGACGGTCATCGGGCACTTTCGCGGGCTCGACCGCATGGCCGAACATTGCGACCTCACGATTCTGGAGCGTCGGCCACAGCCGGGCGATCTGCCGGACCCGGCGTGTGAAGACGTGCTGCCGCGCAGCGATTTCGTTTTCATCACGGGCACCACCCTCATTAACAAAACGCTGCCGCGACTCCTTGCCCTCAGCCGCGGAGCCTTCGTATCGCTCGTCGGCCCAACCACGCCGCTCACACCGCGGTGGTTTGATCTCGGCGTCGATCTAGTCGCCGGATTGATCGTGGATGACGCGCCTTTGGTTTGGCCAATTATCCAGGAAGGCGGTCAGCATTCATTCTTCGACGCCGGGACGCGCATGCTTCAGATCGAGCGAAAAGCGAGGCGCGTATGAGCGGCCCCGCGACTGCGGCTGTCGTGTCCGAACGCAGTTCGCCTACTCCACGGCCCGGCAAATTGCCGACAACAATTTCACGCAGGCGCGCCGGCCATGGGCGGGGGCACATGGCAGTTTTGGTGACTGCTTTGTTTATCAGCGTACTCGTCTCATTGCGTTTTGGTGCGCACCCCTTGTCGTGGCCCGACTTGTTGCAGTTGCAGTTTCCCTCGTGGGCCGGTTCTGCGCACACCGATCGCGAGACCGTCGTAGCCTTGCTCTACGAAATCCGCCTGCCGCGAGTCTGCGCGGCTTTGCTCATCGGGGCGGGACTTTCGGTGGCGGGGGCGTCGTATCAGGGGCTGTTCCGAAACTCACTCGTCTCACCCGACATCCTCGGAGCGTCCTCCGGCGCGGCGTTCGGCGCGGCACTCGGGATCATGCTGTCACTGGGCATTGTCGGCGTGCAGGCCTTGGCCTTTGTCACTGGTTTGGGTGCGGTGATAGGCACTTTTGCCTTGAGCCGGGCCATGGGCGGTAGCCATTCCGCGCTGCGGTTGGTGCTCACCGGCATGGTGGTCGGCAGCCTCTTTATGGCGGGCATCGCGGTGATCAAGACGCTGGCCGATCCCTACTCGAAACTGCCCCTCATCACGTTTTGGTTGCTGGGCAGTCTTTCATCGGTCACGCGGGGCGATCTGTGGCTGCTCGCGCCGCCCGTGGTAATCGGTTCAACCGTGCTGCTGCTGTTGCGCTGGCCGTTGAACGCAATGGCGCTCGGTGAAGAGGAAGCGAGATCGCTCGGCGTGCCCACCGGCCAGGTGCGGATGTGGACGCTGATCTCCGCAACCCTCGTCACCTCAGTCGCGGTGGCCGTGGCGGGCGTGATCGGTTGGATTGGTCTGATGGTTCCCCACCTCGTGCGTTTCTGGATCGGCGCAAACCATCGGGATCTGCTGCCGTCCTCGCTGCTCATTGGCGCGATCTTTCTGTTATGGGCGGACAACCTCGCCCGTTGGTTGTTCGTCGTTGAACTGCCGCTGGGTGTCGTCACCTGCGCGTGCGGCGTGCCGGTGTTTCTCCTGGTCCTGCGGCGGTCGCAGCGAGCCTGGTCCAACTGAGCCATGCGTCTCGCCCTCGAAAATCTCTCTTGCGGATACACGCGAAGCCCGGTGCTAACGGGCATCGATCTCACGGTCGAAACGGGAGAATTCGTCTGTTTGCTCGGGCCCAATGGTTCGGGCAAGACCGCGCTGCTCAAGACGCTGGCGGGAGTGCTTTTGCCGCTCGCCGGGCGAATGAATCTCGACGGGCGTTCTTGGGACGAGTGGAGCGCACGCGATCGTGCCGGGCGGCTGGCCTACGTGCCGCAGGCGCACGCGCCGGTCTTTGCCTTCAAAGTCATCGACCTCGTCGCCATGGGCCGCACCGCGCGCTGGCCCCTCTGGTCCGGTCCGACCGAGGTGGACTGGCAGGCGGCTGAACGCGCCTTGTTGATGGTGGAGATGGAGGCCTTTGCGGACCGCCTTTATACGGAACTGAGCGGCGGCGAGCGCCAGATGGTGCTGATCGCCCGGGCGCTCGCCCAAGAAGCGCGTTTTCTCGTTTTGGATGAGCCCGCCTCGAGCCTGGATTTTGGCAATCAGGTGAGAATGCTACAGACGCTTCGGCGTCTCGTGCGCGACGGCATGGGCGTGCTCATGGCCACGCACCATCCCGAGCATGCGTTACGCTGCGCCACGCTCGTGGCGGTCGTAGGCGAAGGCCGGATACAGCAGCTGGGGCCACCGGCGGAGGTGTTGACCGCCGAACACCTGCAAGAGGCCTACCGCGTGCCGTTTCTTGTTTCCACCGTTTTTGACCACAATTGCCAACCCATCCGCATATGCGTGCCTCACATCAACTGAATCTGTTTCTCGCTATTGTACTTCTTTCGCTCGCCCGCCTGCGAGCGGCCGATACGGTGCCGTTCACGGACGGCGTGGGCCGCACGATCCAGCTTCCGGCAAAAATCGAGCGCATCTACGCGACCAGCCCGGTTGCGGCGATCTACATCTATTCGCTCGCGCCCGGAAAAATGGCTGGCTGGAACTACAAACTCGGCCAGGCCGAGGCCCACTACCTCCTGCCTGAAGTCCGCAACCTGCCTGTGCTTGGCGGGTGGTTCGGTGAAAACGGCAAAGGCAATCGCGAGACCCTGCTCGCCGCCAAACCCGACGTCATTCTCTCGATCGGCTACAATGATCGCACGTCGGTCGAGTTCGCCGACCGGTTGCAGGCGCAAGTCGGGATTCCCGTGGTGGTCGCGAGCGGAACACTCGAAGACTCCGCCGCAACCTATGAGTTGATCGGGAATTTGTGCGGCGCGCCGGAGCAGGCCAAGACGCTGGCCTCGTACTGTCGCCGGGCGTTGAGTGAGGCGAAGACGTTTGCTGCGGCAATTCCTCCTGAGCAACGGTTGCGGGTCTACTATGCCGAGGGGCTGAGGGGCCTGCAAACCGACACCAAGGGATCGATGCACACCGAGGTCCTGGATGTCGTCGGTGCAGAAAATGTCGCGCAAGGCGCCGCCACGAGCGGCTTCGGTCGGGCCAGTGTTTCGCTGGAGCAAGTGATCGCCTGGAAGCCGGACGCCATCCTGGTGTGCCCGGAGAAGCTGAATCCCGACGGCAACTGGCAGCCAGAATGGCTCGGAGCGCACGAGTGGAACCAGGTGAAAGCCGTCGCCAACGGTCGGGTTTATGTCATCCCTGGTGCCCCTTTTAACTGGTTCGACCGCCCTCCTGCGCCAAGTCGTTTTCTCGGTCTGAAATGGGTCGAATGGGTGCTCTATCCCGACCGCGTGAAGTTCGACCTGGTCGCGGAAACGCGGGAATTTTACCGGCTTTTCTACCACTACGATCTGAGTGAAACGGAGGCACGGACACTTCTCGACGCCTCGCGCCCGAAACCTGCTACAGCAAGTCAATGAAGGATCCCTCGTCCGCCACGCTCTTGCCTTTCACGCTTACCCCCATCGGTGAGGTGGATTCGCCGCTCCACACTCTGGCGGATGGCTGCGATTATCGGAGCGAATCGCGGATTATGCTGTTCCCCGAGCTGCGCGCCGGGTTGGTCGGCGTCGAGTACTTCTCGCACCTTTGCGTCATCTATCGGCAGCATCGCTCGGCTGAATGGTTGCAGGCGCGTGGTTGGGGAGAAGCCCTGCCGCTGGTGCTGCCCGCCGACGATGACCGTGCCGGTCAAGGTGTATTCAGTTCGCGGGCACCGTGTCGCCCGGCCTGTTTGGGATCCTGTGTTGTTTCGCTCATCCGGCGGGAGGACGATGTACTCGTTGTGCGCGGGCTCGACGCATTGCACGGCACTCCCGTGCTCGACGTGAAGCCCTACGTGCCGCAATTCGATGCCTTTCCTGACGCGGCGGTCCCGTTGCACTGGGCCAAGGTCATGCAACGTCCCGAGGATGCGGCGCGTATCGCCCGTGAACTACACTGGGACACCAGCAACGTGGACTTCACGCTCGGCCTCCGGGCCGGTGTCGCCGCGATGCGACATCTGGGAGTTGCGCGCGGCGTTCCGCTCAAAGCCGAACTGGCCGCCAGCACCTTTTTTGCTCATGGCTTTGAAATGGCAACGGGGTGCAGTCCTCTGCGCGGGACGCTGGTGCATACCGAGCGTTTAGCCACCGAAGTTCCGTGGACGGTGCGTGTCGTCCACGGTGACTACACCATCAATTACCGTTTGCCCAAAGTCATCTGGCCCGATGCGGCTGCCGTGCTCGCCGCGCCGGATGACTCGCTGATGTATAGCGCCGACTGATCAAAGCCAAAATCTGGCCCGCAAATCGCTTCACTCCGCTCAAAATGAATCCTGCCTCTCCCGAAATTGACCTGCTCGACGAAGAGCCGGTTTTCCCGGAATCTGAAACCGGCCAGCGCCGGAATCTCGACTATCTCGGCTATGCGCCTTGTCCCGTGCGCGCCGAGATGCGCCGGCAGATGCATCGTTACTTTCGGGCCCAGCGCCCGGCGGGCGTGGGTGAACCGCGCTGGTTTGTGCCGTCGAGCTGTCATGACGCCAACGTCTACGACGGCCTCTGGCAAACCGAGGATGAATCGGCCTTGCCCGGCCTGATCTCCGAGGTCGGATTCGGCGATTTCAACCGTCCGCAATTCATTCGGCGCTGGCTCGACAGCGGTGCATTTGAAGCGATTTCGGACGACGAGGTGCGTCTCGAATTTAGCGAGGCCGGACTGGTTGATGCGAAAAAGATCCACCGTGTGATTGGTGCCAATATCGAAGTCGTGCTGGTCGATTTGAAACGTCTCGGCAACCGCCCGTTGCCAAAAACCTGGGCGGACATTCTTCACCCGCGTTTCAAACACGACATCGTCATCAGCGGCGAGGAGGGCGACATTCATGAGTCGTTTCTCTTCGGCCTGCACAAGGATCACGGCGAGGGCGCACTGGTGGCGCTCGGAGCCAACGTGAGCAATTTTATGCATCCGGCAGAAATGGCCAAAACGGCGGGTACGGAGAATCCCAAAGGAGCCGCGCTCTACATCCTGCCGTGGTTCTTTGCCCAAAGTTCGCCGCGTCGCGACCTCACCAAAATCGTTTGGCCCGAGGAAGGCGCTTATCTCTCGCCCCTGTATCTCTTCCGTAAACGCAGTGCGCGGCCCGAGGCGAAGCTCGTGCAGGATTTTCTGCTGGGCAAATCGTGGGCGGCACATCTCGCGAAGATCGGTCTGGCCCCCGCACGCGTCGGTTCGCCTGCACTCCCGGGCAAATTGCGCTGGCTCGGCTGGGACTACGTGCGAAACCACGATCTTGAGGCAATGCGTGCGCCTCTCAATGCCGCTTTCGTGCGGGGCCGTCGCGGATGAAACTCATCACCGTGGCCGGACCTCCGTCGTCGGGGAAGACTGCCGTCATCCTCAAGGCCCTGCGCTTCCTGAAAGACGATGGCCTGCGGGTCGGCGTGGTGAAATTCGACTGTCTGGCCAGCGCCGACGGCGAAACCTTTCGCGCCGCGGGCTTCGCCGTGCTGACCGGACTCTCGGGCAATTTCTGTCCCGACCATTACTTTATCACCAATATCGAGGACTGCGCCGCCTGGGGCCGGCGTCAGGAGCTCGATGTGCTCGTGAGCGAGAGTGCCGGTCTCTGCAACCGCTGCGCACCCCACATCCGTGGCTTCTACGCGGTGTGCATCCTCGACAATCTTTCCGGGGTCAACACACCGCGCAAGATCGGCCCCATGTTGAAGACGGCCGATCTCGTCATCGTGACCAAGGGCGACATCGTCAGCCAGGCCGAGCGCGAGGTATTCGCTTTTCGGGTACGGCAGGTGAATGCGAAGGCCCGCATCCTTTTCGTCAACGGCATCACCGGACAAGGCGCGTGGGAAGTCAGCCGGCTGTGGAAAAACGCGCCGGAAGATGCGGCGCTCACCGGCGGACGTCTACGTTTCTCGGTTCCTGCGGCCGTGTGTTCGTATTGCCTCGGTGAGACCAAAATCGGCGAGGAGCATCAGCACGGCACTGTACGCAAGATCGAGATCGCGGAGGAAGTAAACCATGCCTGACGCACTCTCTCCCGCCACCGAGCCAGCGGCCGCCGACCTGCCACTCGACGATCCACGCTGCGGCGAATTCTTGCTCCTCAACCATCTGCCCGCGCGAGGCGGGCACACGTCGCTGTGCACCTGGTGGGCCGCGCAATCGTGGGATCTGCGCACCGAAAGCGGTTGGGATTACGAAAGGCTGCACGATGGACTCATGGCTTTTCTGAAAGCGAGCGAGCAGCCGGCAGCGCCCGCAGCCTTGCGCACGCTCGAAATTTTCCGCGGACGGGACAAAAGCGGTCAGCCAGAGCTGCACGATCTGTGCTTTAGGCCCGGAGATGTCATTTGCCTGGTCGGTCCGACCGGCGCCGGCAAAAGCCGGTTTCTTGCCGATATCGAGTGTCTCGCGCAAGGCGACACCCCGACCGGACGCGTGGTGCGCATCGACGGCCAGACGCCCGACCCTGAATCTCGCTTCACCGGCGAGGGCAAGATCGTCGCGCAGATCACTCAGAATATGAATTTCGTGATGGACCTCGCAGTCACGGAATTCCTGCGCATGCACGCCGAAAGCCGCGCCCTCGCCGCGCCCGAATCTGCGGTGCAACGCGTGCTCAAGGCCGCGATCAGCATGGCGGGCGAACCATTCGGTCCCGACACTCCGCTGACGCAGCTCAGCGGCGGCCAGTCGCGAGCGCTCATGATTGCCGACGCGGCGTTTCTCAGCCCCAAGCCGGTCGTACTGATTGACGAAATTGAAAACGCCGGTGTCGATCGCACGCGAGCCCTAGAGCTATTCGTAGATCAGGGGAAGATCGTGTTGTTGTCCACCCACGACCCATTGCTCGCGCTCTCTGGTGCGAGGCGGCTCGTGATCCGGCACGGCGCGGTGGCTCAAGTAATCGAACCATCCGCTCAGGAACAAGCCAATCGCACGCATCTGGCTGAGCTGGATCGCAAGCTCGCAGGCCTGCGTGAACGGTTGCGTCTGGGCGAGCGGTTGGATCAACCCTGGAGCGCGTTGTGGAAACTGTGACGATTACCGCGAAACTCTGTTTTTATGATCTACCTACCCGATGAATTGATCGACCATTTGATTCGTGAAGATGCCCCGTCGCTCGACCTTACAACGTGGACGCTCGGCCTGCGTGACGAACCAGGTCTTATACACTTCTCGAGCCGAGAGGAGATTGTTGTGTGCGGTACTGAGGAAGTCCGGCGCATCTTTGCCTGTCTCGGCGCGGAAGTGACTGAAGCCGTCGCTTCGGGCGCACAGGTGAGCCCGGGCGGCGTGATCCTCGTTGGGCGAGGTGGCGCGGCTGCGTTGCATCTCGCCTGGAAGGTTTCGCTGAATGTTCTGGAGAACTGTTCCGGCATTGCCTCCCGAGCGCACCGACTTGTTGCAAACGCGAAAGCAGTCAATCCCTCCATCGAAGTGGTGACGACGCGCAAGAATTTTCCCGGCACGAAAGAACTGGCGATCAAAGCTTCCGTGGCCGGCGGCGCGTTACCTCACCGGCTCGGTCTTTCGGAGACGATTCTCGCTTTTGAACAACATCGAGTATTCTGCGGCGGCTTCGATGGCTTCGTCGCTCGCATTCCAGACTGGAGAAAACGTGTATGCGAAAAGAAAATCGTGGTCGAAGTTGCCTCGCTCGCAGAAGCACAGGCTGTGGCTCGTTCCGGAGTCGATGGCGTGCAGTTCGACAAAGTTCAGCCTGATGAACTGCGTCTTTGGGTGACTGCGCTGAAGCAGGAATTTCCGCGGCTCACCCTGATCGCAGCCGGTGGGGTGAATGAAAATAATGCAGCCGCCTACGCTGCGACCGGCGTCGATGCGCTCGCCACGTCATCGATCTACTTTGGCAAGCCGGCGGATATTCGCGCTGAAATGAGCCGTGTGCTTCGCCAGACAGGCGCATAAAGCCTCCATGCAAATTTCTCATACGCTTGAAATCCAAGTGATGGAAAGGTCATTCTACTCGACGCAACGACTGCT
>Ga0302294_10000292_pt1 | contig 15660 bp, 37 predicted proteins | sample III_Fen_N2_3_FD_194550 | JGI IMG/M metagenome (GOLD analysis project Ga0302294, IMG submission 194550) | Peat permafrost microbial communities from Stordalen Mire near Abisko, Sweden - III_Fen_N2_3 | ecosystem: Environmental > Terrestrial > Soil > Wetlands > Permafrost | place: Sweden: Abisko...
GCTCCGTCGGGGCCACCTCCTCCGTAGAGCGCAGGGACCCCAGCACTGACCGCCTCGTGGTCGAGCACAGGGCCACCGTCCGCCGCGTCCCTGAGGCCCGTGTGATCGTCCTGCACGACCCGCAGACCCTCGCCCTCGACGAGATCAAGGCCCTGCTCCTCGACGAGCGCACCTACATCTTCCGCTCCGAGCTGACCCTCGTCCTCCGCCGCTACGACCTGATCAAGGAGTCCTGACCATGGACATCACGACCACCGACACGGACATCACCACGACCGCCCCCGAGTCCAGCTACCGCGTCGTCTTCATCTTCGTGGACCGCTTCGGCTTCAACCAGCGCGTCACGTCCGAGACCATCCCCACCGTCGGGGAGGCCCGCGACTTCGCCACCGAGAAGTTCGCCGAGCAGAAGCCGGACGCGTGGTGGATCACCGAGGAGCGCGTGGTCGAGTACCACGACTGCACCCCGGTCCCGCCCAAGCCCCTGTACGGGATGCGCCGGATGAACAACGAGGTCCGGGTCTTCACGTCCAAGACCGCCGCCGTCAAGTACAACCGCGAGCTGCCACCGCTGGCCCTCCAGTACCGCAAGGGAGTCCTCGTGAGCCACGACGACGGCAAGAGCTGGGAGCACTTCGCGTGACCTCCCCACGCAAGCTCCGCGCCCGCTTCGGCATGGACCGCCTCCCCGAGCCCCGCACCCCGCAGGGCAAGAGCAGGTTCGTCGCCTACTGCCGCCAGCTCGGGGTCAACCTCCAGCCGTACCAGCAGCGCTGGCTGGAGTCGTACGACCGGGACTACCCGCCCACCACCCGGATCGTCTTCAACACCCGCGTGCACACCGCCGAGATCACCCGCCTCAACCGGACATGATTCTGAACCCCACCACCTCGTTTCTCGAAAGTTCATTTCCGAGCTGATCTCAGATTCCCAAAACGTCCGTGCACTCACCCCGGCAAACGTGTGTGTAGACTCCCCCACATGGCTTTCACAAAACAAGTCCACCGCGTCTCCATCGCCATGGTGATGTCGGAACTCAAGGATCAGGCCGAGACGGTCACCGACGCCCGCAACGCCTACCGGGACGCCGTAGCAGACCGCGATGCCCTCATGGTCGAACTCAAGGCAGCAGGCATCCCCGAGCGCAACATCATGAAGCTCACCGGACTGTCCCGGGACTCGGTGGCACGGATCACACAGGGAGCCCGTACCGCCGTCGCACTGGACGCCGAGGCGATGCTCTCGATCAACCCGTCCCTCACCGTGCGTTCAACCCCCTGAACGGCGTATCAACAAACGTGAGCGCAACAGCAACGATCCACCGCCTGCACGTCCGGAACTTCCAGAGCCTCCACGACGTCAACCTCGAACTCCTGCCCTTCACGGTCATCGTGGGCCCAAGCTCCTCCGGCAAGTCGGCACTCACCCGTGCCATCAAGACACTCACGTCCAACCGGCGCGGCACGGAGTGGATCACCCATGGGGAGCGGACAGCCAGCATCACCGCCGAGACGGAGCAGGGCACGGTCACACTCACCCGCTCCAGATCATCGGCCTCCAGCGACAACGCGTACACGATCACGCCCACCGGCCAGCCAACCCTCCAGCGGATCTACGCCAAGCTGGGCGGGGACACCCCCGAGGACGTTTCGAGATTCATGGGCATCCCGGCCAACTCGAACCTGATCTTCGCCGGTCAGTTCGACAAGCCGTTCCTCCTCGACGACTCCACCGCCGAAGTGGCCCGCACACTCGGAGCCCTCACGAACGTCAACGTGATCTTCGAGGCAGCCCGGGAGTCCAACCGCAGGAAGCTTGCCAACTCCGTCACCCTCCGGGACCGCGCAGCATCACTGGCAGCCATCAAGGAACGCATCCCGGGCTTCAAGGCACTGCGGGCACAGGACGACGCACTCACAGCAGCAGAGCTTCGCATCGAGCAGGCCCGCCTGCTCACCCAGCAGATCGCCCGGCTCTCACAGGCACTGGACGCGGTCACCATCATCGACCCCACACTCCCCAACCTCCAGCGCCTCGCCGACATCGTGGTCCCTGACGAAACATCGATCCTCCGGGCCCAGAGCGCCCTCTCAGGCTTCCAGACGACACTGGCCCGTGTTCCCACCCTCGCCAAGGCTCAGCAGGCCGCACAGCAGGCCTACGACGTCGTGGACGCACAGGAGGAGGACCTCCTTGCCCGGTACGCCACCTTCACCGGGGAACTCACCGACACGCTGCACGGCTGGTTCGCTGCGGTGGTGGAGCGGGGACGCACCCGGGTCGAGACCGAGTCGTCAGGCTTCGAGGTCGAATGGATCCAGCTGGACTACGCGGTGGAACTCTTCATCAAGTATCTGGAAACGAAGGCGAGCGCCTGATGGACGAATGGCCCCACCGGCTCCGCCCCGCCGAAGATGATTCTGAACGCACCCGCCTTGCGGATCCTTCTTCCCCCGGCGTATCAACAACCATGACCACTCCGCCGCGCCGCTTCTTCATCCGCAACCGGGACAACCTCGCCCAGATCCTCGTGGAGGGCTGCGTGTGGTCCAACGGCGGGATCAGCACGATCTACCACCCCTGCCCGTGGATCGAGTCCTCCTCCACTGCCCGTACACGCGCTCTGGCCACCGAACGCTGGCTGGCACACCCGTACCCCGAGGACATCGCCAACCTTGAGGACCTCGCGGCCAGCGTGTGGGGTGAGCTGGACTGGCTGGACAAGTCCGATGAGGAGCTGGTGGGGATCGTCGAGCGGGCACAGGCCAACATCAACTCGGCGTGGCAGGAAGCGCATGCCGCCATGACGGCGGACATCTTCGAGCCCCGGCCCCTCCTCGACTGGCGGGACCCGGTGGCCGTGGTCCGGGAGCAGCGCAGCTCCAGAGGTCTCGACGACCTTTCGGGAAACGAATCCGGCTCTGACAAGGCCGAAGAAGATTCTGAGAAGCTCCGGCGCATCGAGGAACACTCCTTCGCTCCCGGCACCGTCATCTTCGCCGAGCCGGTCTTCGACTCCGAGGGCGTGTTGGAGAAGGTCGTGCTCACCTCGCGGATGAATGGCACCCGCCCGGTGGGGATCGTCGACAGGAGCGGGCAGATCAGCTCTCGTGGCTTCATCCGGGAGCCCTTCCACGGCTTCGACGTCGGACAGGCCCACTTTGAGGAAGCCATGGCCGAGGGGGATCGACGAATCGCACTCACCCGGAACGTCGGACAGGCCCACTTCGGCCCGGAGAAGGGCGTGGTCGTGTCCGAGAACTTCGGCGGGGTGCTCTTCGGAGACTTCCGCTCACAGGCCCAGATCGCCAAGGACGAGGCAGATTCTTCGATCTCAGCCCCTCCCAGCCCCGGACCCATACCAGTACCCACGGAAGGTGCTGCTGAGCCCGTGGACCCCCCACAGGGCTCCGCTGGTAGCTGGTTGCTGCCGTGAGGGTTGTGATCTCCGAGGCCGATCTCGCCGAGCTGGTCGATGCGTCGGTGCTCCTCGACACCTCCGGCGTGGTGTGGGTCAAGCACTACTGGTGGTGCTCCACCGGGGAAGTGAGCAGGCTCGACGCCCAGCTGGCCAACGGCAGGCCCATGGTCATCCTGTTCGACGCAGGCAAGCCCGAGGCACTCCTTGCCGACCTCGCCGTCGATGCCGCAGCCCGGCTTCAGCTCACCGACTTCGAGGCCCTCATCGCACTGGCCGAGATCGACTTCATCAACTGCTGGCGCAGGCACCACCCAGTGCAGGAAGATTCTGAGGAGTCCCGCCTTCTTCGCGAGTACGGCGCAACGAAGGTCAAGCACCCCGGGGAGTTCGTGAAGCTCGATGGTGAGTTCACGGGAGGTTGAGGCGTATCAACTCTGGGGGGAGAGCAATGGCCAACTGGTTCCTGACTGGTGCTTTTGTTCTTGCTTCCCTCTGTCAGATCACCGCCATCACCCGCACCCTGTGGAGGAAGAGATATGCCCGACCTCGTTAGTGAAAACGAAGCCCGTGGAAGCAACCGGCTGGCCCCGCACGGGACCATCGCTGCGGTGCGTCGCCACCACAGGCACCACGAGAAGCTCTGTGACCCGTGTGCAGCCGTCTCCAAGGTCGACAGGGCCAAGCGGTACCGGGAGGACCACGAGCGCGGTCAGGAGCCCGTGGAGGTCGCCAAGCGGACAGCCAAGGCCCGCGCCTACCGTCTCCTCGCGGAACGGCACCTCATGGAGTGGACCCTGTTGCTCTCGGACACCATTGCCGACGAGCTGGAACGGAAGGGGCTGGCCGGGTGACCGAGTTCGAGCAGCCCGACCCTGAGCGGGACCCGGAGACAGATCCTGAGCCCCCTCAGGAGCCCGAGAAGACCCCCTACGAGCGTGCTCTGTCCCTTGCCAGCTCCGTGTTGCTTCATCCCCTCGACGACGCGCAGGCGACAGCTCTGGCGGCGGTGTACGCACAGCTGGCCGTAGCCGATTCCCTCGAACGGGTGGAGACTGGAATCCTGAGATCCCTTGCAAGTCCCCCTCCGGGTGACACGAGGGACGGGGAGGGTGGACCGTGATGGTCTCCGACGAGCTTGCAACGTACATGACACGCCTGCGGATCAGGCTGAACCGGGCGGACATCCCGGAGCGCTACTTCATGGAGCGGGGTCACCCGTGGATCAATACCCCGAGGGGCAGGGTGCTGCGCCCTTCGCTCAGCCACGACATGCACTCGACCGGGATCTGAGAGAAGATTCTGAAGAACTAGCGCAGGGGCCAGAAGACTGATACCGTGGCCGGTGTCAGTACGACAAGTGAACGCAAGGCAAGGGCCCGAGGATCTCTCCCCGAGCCCTTCCCACTGTCCGTGCTCAGTTGTGCGGCATGACCTCCCGCTTCCACACCTCGACGGTGACGTACTCGCACGTGTGGTACGTGAAGCGGTTGACGATGCTGGTCCGGTTGGCACCCTTCATCGTCGCCTTGGCCAGCGTGCGGGCCTTGGATTCCGGGAAGCCACCGATCAGGCAGTTGCCGCCTACCGTCTCCCGGATGGTCACACGGTGGATGCCCTCATTGCTCACGCTGGTGTCCATGATCTCCAGCAAGCCGTCGCGGCTGCGGTCGCCGATGGTCTTGACCTTGGCCATGTCAGTTCCTGCCCCGCTGCGGGTACTCAGGCACGCCTGCCGCTTCCAGCAGCTGCACGTCCCCGGGTGCGATGTACTCGGCAAGGCCCTGAAGCTCAATCAGTTCCCCAGTGCTGATCCGTTCGGCGTCCAGTTCACCCCGCAGGTACTCCAGCTCGGCGCGCTGCCCATCGGTCGTGGCCGGGAGTGCCAGCGTGCTGAACAGGTACGGGCTGTTGAAGGTCCCCGGGTCGGTGATGTTGAACAGGGTGGCAATGGCAGGCCACAACATGCCGTAGGCGGCTGCCACCGGGGTTGAGCCCGGGATCTCCTCAGTGCACCACACGGTCAGTTCGAGGAACGGGTGGCCGTCCTGCTCGTCCTGATCACTCCACTGCACGGCGCACTCGAAGCCGACGGGGAGCAGGCCCTGCAAGACCTCCTGCGTCCGGGTGGCCATGGTGGAGTAGTGGCCGAAGTGCTCGCCGTCGTCGAGCCGCTCGTTGTGGAACTGCATGTGCTCGTTCCAGATGATCGCGGGCTGGTTGTCGTCACCGTTGCCCCACTCGATCCGTGCGTTGCCGTAGGTCTCGTCGATCTCGGTAACGTCGTCGGCGTGGTCCTTGACGGTGTCGGTGGTGGAGAGGTCTGTCATGGCTGCTGCCCTTCGGTAGGTGATCCGGCTTGATGTCTCAAGTTTAGTACACCACTGTCCCTACGTCAAGTCATTTCGAGAAACAACCTCGACAACTTAGGGCACAACGCAGAACACTCCCCCCCGAAGGGGGGAGTGCATCCACGGTCTGTGTCATTCAGCGGCAGGCCCCCAAGCGGTGAAGGCCCCACAGGAGCAGTTGGCGGTGTAGTCGCCGTTCGGGACCCACTTGTGCCTGCGGTGGGTCTGGTCACCCGTGAGGGTGTCGAAGCGGCCACCGGTCACCTTGCGGAACGTCTCGTAGTCCTTGTAGACCCCCACGATGGCTTCCGGATCGATGGTGAACAGGTACTCGATGAAGATGCCCCATTCATCCCAGCGGGCTGCGTGGTCGTCGCCCTCGCCTGCGCCGAAGTTCGGGCGGCTGGGGCTGTTGCCGGTGAGCTTGACGTCGAAGGAGCGGGCCCGGGAGCGGGAGCCCCGCGTGATCCATTCGGAGAGGTGGACACCGGTCATGCCCCGGTAGGTGGTGGCGGTGCGCAGGTTCGCGCTGGTCAGTACGTCGGAGTGGATCTTCACGGCTGTTGCCCTTCGGTAGGTTGTTCCGGCTTGATGTCTCTAGCTTAGTACACACGCACGCGCATAGTCAAGCCAATCTGGACATTAGTTTCTTGAAATAACCCTTGACAGTCTGTCCCTAGCTTGGTACTCTTTACCTATGAGCAGCTACCAAGAACCCGACACCACCTACCTCGACGGCGACCTCACCATCCTCGAATGGCACCGTCCCGACAACACGCTCCTCCTCAAGGCAGCAGCCCCGGGACGCAAGCCGGTCAGCCTGATCGTGCAGCCCTACTCCGACCTCGCCCTGAGCATTCAGGAGCGCCTCGCAGCCGTCGGTGACCTCGCCCACGCAGCCCCCCTCCTGTGAAGCGCTACGCAGCCCTTGCAGCCTCGCTGGAGGCCCAAGGGTGCACGATGAAGCGGAAGCACTGCGGCTGGTGGGTCGGCTTCCCCGACGGCATCACCTCGACGTCCTTCCACCTCACTCCCTCCGACCACCGGGCAGACAAGAACCTCCGCGCCTCGATCAGGCGTGCCGGGCTGGTGTGGCCCTTCGACTGAGCTACGCTGGACAGGCCCCTCGCTCTCCCCTTCGACCGGGAGCGGGGGGTCTTCCACGTTCAGCTCCGGATTAGTGGCGAGTGATTAGTGCGCCTTGTTCGAGCGTTCCCTACTGGGAGGGGAGCCCGAGAAGATTCTGAAACACTGCGGGCGCAGCTCCGCCTCGACGAGCGTGCGTGGATCCCTGCACCGAGCTGGTTCAGAAAACCGGTGCAGCTCCAGCTGGGCATGAAGAAGCCCCCCGCTCCCGAAGGAACGAGGGGCCGTGAGCTGGGCTCACTTCTTGGCTGCCTCCTCTGCTGCGTAGGCGCGGATCGCGCGCTTGACCGTGGTCTCGGCCTCACGCTTGGATCCGCACTTGCCTCCGTAGTCCCCACGCCCGGGGCCGGACTTGATCTCCCAGCACCACACCACACGGGTGCCGGTGCGCGAGCTGGGGCTCCAGATCTCCCTGCGCTCCAACCGGTAGGTCTCGCCCTTGTAGGTCGTAGCCCCCGGGGAGGTGATGATCGCGTTCATGGTCACTTCCTGTTCTGGATCGTGTTGGCGAGCGCCCTGAGGGCCTCGACAGCTGCCTCTGCGGCTTCGATGACGTCCTCGTCGGCCCACTCGGTCCACGTGAACTCGATGTCGTCTGCTGCATCGGTGATGGTCGCGACGGTGCACTTCCGGTTGCTGGGCTGCGGCTTGTTCATGTCTCTAGCTTAGTACACGCCCGCGCGTATAGCAAGTCGTTTCCAGAAAAAGATTGATCGAGTATTCGCTTGACACAAGCTAGGTACATGCCATAAACTTGAGACATCAAGCCGGAACAACAACCGAAGGGCAGAAGCCATGAAGTTCACACTCACCATCAAGGCCACAGGGTCAGCGTTCTATGACGGACAGGATCAGGAAGTGTTCTCCCCTGAGTGGGAGCTGAACCGCCTCCTCAACATCGCAGCCAAGCACGTCAAGGAGGGCCAGTTCGCTGGGACCCTCGTGGACCTCAACGGCCAGACTGTTGGCTCCTTCAACATGGAACGGGAGAACTGACATGAAGTTCTACGGCGGGCTCATCAACAGGATGCAGGAAGGCGCAGCGGTCACCACCGTCCCCTCAGTGGGGGATGGGGCCACCATGTTCCTCTACAGCGACAGGCACGCCTACACGGTACGCACGGTCACGGTCAGCCCCAGTGGGAAGACCATCACCATCAGGGCCAGCAGGGACAAGGCACGGCGCACCGACAGCAACGGCTTCTCCGAGTCACAGGACTACGAGTTCACCACCGAGCCCCCGCTTGACGTCCCGTTCTCCGAGGACATCGGCGAGGTGTTCAAGAGCGTGAACGGCAAGCCCTTCCGCAACGTGTACGCCGAGCTGAACGACAAGGCCCCCGACGGGTGCAGCCTCCGGATGGGAAGCACCATCCTTCGGGTGGGTCACCGCGACGAGTACTACGACTTCACCAAGTAGCCAGCTGGGCCCGGGGAGTGATCCTCGGGCCACGCCGGGTTGCACCCATAGATGATTCTGAAAACGAGAGGCACCATCATGACCACCGCCCTTGTCCGCCTCACCGCGCTCGACCGCATCGTGGCGTTCTACTCGATCAGCGAGACCATCGTGTTGGGTGAGTTCGCCGTCGCTGAGCGCCTGATCACGCAGTACGTGGACTCGACGATCCTCGACGTGAAGCTCGGGATGCAGGCAGCGTTCGTTTCCTGAAACGCTTGACAGCGGCAGCTACATGGCCTAAGCTAGAGACATGAACACAGCCCCCCCTCTGAACTACACACTCAACCCCGAGTGCATCAAGGTCGACCGCTTCATGGGCCTGAACATCGTCTTCGTGCCCTCAGGCACGGTCTACAGGGTCACGGACGTCAATGGCATCAGCTACTTCGAGTCCACCCCTGATCGCCTCATCGCTCTCATGAAGCACCACGGGCGCAAGCACCTCAAGAAGAAGGTCTGTTCGTGAAGCTCTCCCTCGTTCTGTACGCGCTGGCCATCGGCCTGCTGACCATGGGACATGCCGGGGTCGCCCTGCTCTGTGCCGTGTGGGCCACCGTGACCATCGTGGTAGCCCGCTCCCGCAGGACCACTCACACACCCCAGCTCGCCGCAGCGGCGGCACAGGAGCCTGCCCCCATGGACTGGAAGCTCGCCCTGTCCGACGTACGCACCCACGTGAAGGACACCGGGTGCCTCGTGCGCCGCACGGACTTCGAGAACACGGACGGGTTCTGCCCCAACGGCGGCAGCTACTGGGAGCACGACTGAGTTTCTCAAAACCACTTGACACAAGCTAGGTACATGCCTTAAGCTAGGTACATACCCAATCAAGGAAGGGCAACAGCCATGAAGGTCACCACCACCCGCAGGATCCGGATCCTCGGCATCTGGATCACCGTCTCCCGCCGCACCATGGAGGTCTGAGCCATGAACACTCCAGTCCGCAACGAGTACAAGGTCAGCATCGAGCTGACCGCCATCGTCGAAGCCATCGAGCTTCCCGAACCCACCACCTTCGACAAGCTGGAAGACGCCATCAGGTACTGGGACGGCAACGTGTCCGACATCAGCGCCCGCCTGCGCTACTGGCCGGGAGCAGACATCATGGGGGGCATCGAGGTCAAGCAGTGGGACGCCAAGGGCAACGTCGTCCGTGACGGGTGGATCCTCCACCTGTTCCAGAAGCACACCTACCTCAACCCGGGTCTGGTCGATGCCTATGCAGCCTGATCCACACACAGCTCGGCCCCCGGCTCATCATCGAACCGGGGGCCTTGCCCTGTCTGGGATTAGTACGCCTTGTTCAGCGGATCCTCCTGCGTGGGAACTGAGGAAGATTCTGAAACTGTCAGACGGGTTCCACAGGCGGCTCATCGGTGTCGGCGAGGTCGGGGTCGTTGGTGTCGACCGCGGAGTCCAGCGAGGTGACCGCGCCGGTGAGCTTGGCGGTGATGGCATCGATGTCGGCCTGTACGACGGTGCCGTTGGCAACCTTCGTGGAGAGATCGGCAAGGGCAGCAACAGCGTCCTCGATCTCGGACAGGACCTGAGTGACAGCGGACTGCAATGCGGTGAGGTCGGCCATGATGATGTCCAGCTTTCTGTCGATGGAGTCTGGGTAGTCGTGGTGGAGGTGGATGTGGATAGTCGCCACAGTGCGCCTCTCTAGTTGGGTACGGGGGGCCCCGCAGCACAAACGGTACAAGCCCTCCCAGCTGGGCGGGAAGGGGCAGGGTTGCCCCAAACTCCTTCGATCTATTTCTTGAAATAGCTTGACACGGGCCCTCCCATGACCTAAGCTAGGTACATAAGCAAGAGAGAGCCCGAAGACAAGCACTGGCAGCAAGGCATGGATGCTGAGCTGGAACCCTGAGTCTGATCAACAGCGCAGGGGCTACAGAGCGAAGGGCTCTCTCAACACAGGAAGGTTCCCCCCATGAACATCCAGTTCCACTGCCCCCAATGCGGGCGGATCGAGAACATCGCCACCGCAGTCCACACGTTCCCCTCCTACTCCAAGGCCGTCACGGTCATCTGCTCCACCTGCACGGAAGGCAAGTAGTCATGAGCAGCACACTCCCCAAGGCCCTGCTGGACTCCATCTCCAGCAAGTACAAGGACCTCGACGCCAAGCTGTCAGAGGCCCGGTGGCTCACACGGAACACCGCCAAGAACACCGCCGTCTACCGCAAGGCGAAGGCGGACGTCGCCTACCTCACCGCTCGCCTCGACGGGATGCTGGACATCATGATCGAGACGAACAACTACGACGCCCCGGCCATGACCCGGGAGCAGCTGTACCACGGCACTGGGTTCGCTCCCGGTGCACTCTTCATCCAGATCAACTGACCCCAACTACCCGGCCCGTGTTTCTCGAAAGAGTTGACACGGGCCTCTGTGTGTCCTAAGATAGAGACATGAAGTTCATTGCTGGCGGAATCGCCCTGTACGCGCTGGGCCTGTACCTCGCATCCACCCACTTCGGCGGATGGGCGTTCCTCTGCCTGATCGTCGGCACCATCCTGATCCTGAACGCACACGAGTGATCGAGGCACTGGTCGTCGCCCTCACCGTCTCCCTGATCGGGATGATCGTGTGGGGCATCGTCTACGCGGTGCTCGACGGGATCGCCCCACACCTCCCCACGACAAGATTCTGAAAAGGGAGCAGCCCATGCACACCCACACGCCGCCCGCAGTACGGCTCACCATCGTCGAGGCCATTGGCCCCTTCGTGATCATCGAGCTGGGCAAGGGGCCCAACCCTGCCCGCTACTACGTGGAAAACAGGGACACTGTTCCGGCCCCCCGCGTCAACCCCACCTTCGTCAACTTCGAGGCAGCACGCGAGCTGGCCAAGGGCATCTAGGGGTTGACACAAGGTAGAGACAGTCCTATACTAGAGACATGAACAAGGAACAAGCAGTCGCCGAAGCAATCGAAGCTGCCTACGCAGCAGGGGTTGAGGCAGGCAAGGCCAGCGCCTACATCGGCACCTACGACCAGTACGACCGGGGCAGCCTGATGTTCAAGAAGGTCGCCCCGTACACCGACGCAGTGAAGGACTGAGCCATGAGCACCACGATCAAGAGCCTGACCGACGCCATGGACCTCCTCGTGTGGTCCGAGATCCGCCTCTACACCCCGCTGGGTGGCACCTACGTCGCCCTCGTGAACGACCTGAGCGTCGAGGACGACAAGGTCACCATCTTCGTGCAGCACGTGGACGGCGGCGAGCTGGGCATCAAGAGCCTCGTGTGTGAGCCCACCACCGGGATCGAGGTCGTCAAGAAGCCCGACCTCACCCCGTACGGCAAGGTCGAGGCCCTGATCAAGCGCTGGGACAACCGCATGGTCGAGGTGGGCAACGATGACCAGTACGTGGGTGCCGGTGAGCTGCTCGACGACCTGAAGATCGTGCTGGAGGGCATGAAGTGATGACCCCGATTCAGGTGCAGGCAGACGAGCTGAAGCCGGGATGCAAGATCCGCATCTTCGGCGCACTGGGCACGTCCAGTGTGGTCACCCTCGACGAGTCCTCGTTCGCCAACTTCGTGGGCACCCTGCGCGTACATGATTCTGAGGGGTCCAAGACCGAGGTCAGCTGCTACAAGCACGACTTGGTCACGGTCGTCGAGATCGCCCTGAAGGACACGTCCACACCCCACCTTGTCGAGGAGTACGTCCGCGACAGGATCAGCGCCGTCACGCAGGGCAGCATGGGAGCGCACAGCGGTGGATACATCGCCCGGCAGATGAACGTGGCTGAGGAGCTGCGCGTGCGGGGCGTCATCACCTGAGTTTCCGTACCACGCCAGTAGACGTGCTGGGTGGTGGGCGGATAGGTCATGGCTGAGGGCTTGACACAAGGTAGGTACATGCCCTAAGCTAGAGACATACCCAAACAGGAAGGGCAGCAGCCATGAAGGACTACATCACCGCAGAGCTGGTCGAGAAGGACGCCAAGGTCGTCATCCCCAGCACCGCCAAGAACGCCATGGTCCACGGCGTCGTCTTCGACAAGGACGACCTCGAAGATCGCATCGTCATCTGGTTCACCTCCCCCGGCCTGCCCGAGGGTGACCGCTACGAATGCGCTCCCGAGACCAAGTTCGAGGTCATCGAGAAGGCCCCCACTTCCATGAGCCTGCCTGAGCTGGTACGCGAGTTCGCTGCCATCCGGGTCGCCATCGCACTGGAGCAGGACCACTCCCTGCGCCGCCTGTGGCTCATGGTGGGCGAGCTGAAGTCCCGGGGCGCACTCGACTGAACGACCTGTACGCGGGCCCTCCACACAGGGGGGCCCAACCCACTACCCGAAAGAGGAGGGCCCATGGCCACCAAGGAGTCCAAGGACGCACGCCTGTCCAAGCACCTGATCCTGCTGCACCTGCGTCAGGAAGGGGCCAACACCCCCAAGGAGCGGCAGCTGTGCACGGTGCGCTACACCGAGGCCCGCACGGTCGCGTCCATGCTCGGCTACGGCGTGACCGAGTTCGAGGTGTGGGCTGACGTGGATGCCGCCATCAAGGCAACCCCGGGCAGCTGGAAGGGCAAGCTGGGCGCAGTCGTGGACAGGGACTGGTGGGAAGCCGCTGGAGCCGCCCTGATCGCGAAGTGGAACGGCGAGGAGCCCGGGAAGAGCCCCACCTTGTTCGAGGCCATGGGCCTGCCGGATGTCAGCTTCCCCAACGTGGACTTCCACTGACAGGCCAGATCGCAAGCGCCCCTCGTGCGTACGGGGGGCGCTTTGGCGTATCAACGGGTATGACCAAGATCATATGCGTGGGAGATCTGCACCTGTCGGACAAGGCCCCTGTGAGCGCCACCGAGTCCTACACCGACGACATCCTCGTGATGCTGCGGTGGATCGCCGACTATGCCGCCTCCGAGGGGGCGGACGCTGTCGTGCTGGCGGGGGACGTGTTCCATCACAAGGCTCCCGGGCGCAACAGCCACGAGCTGATCCTGCGCATGATCGCCGTGATCCGCTACTACGCGTCCAAGGGCGTGCGCCTGCTGTGTGTGACGGGCAACCATGACGTGATGAACGGGGTCATGGACAGCGTCCGGGAACGGCAGCCACTGGGCGTGCTGTACGAGGCGGGCCTTGAAGAGCTGGTCGGGTGGGACAAGGGGGGCCTGCCATTGTTCGGTGTCCCATGGCGCGAGTCGTGGACCGAGGAAGGGGATCCGATGGTGGCGCTGGCAGAGATAGATGATTCTGAGGAGCACGCCCGGCTCTTCACAGAGGGGCAGGCGCTGGTCGTGACCCATGCCCCGATCTACCCGCCCTACGAGGCGCAGAAGCAGATGTTCGAGCTGGTGCAGCTGGAGGGCGAGGGCGGGCTGTCCGAGGCCATGGACAACACGGGCTACCTGTACTACGGCCACATCCACGAGGACCACGGGATCTTCGAGATCGAGGGTGTGACCTACGCGAACATGGGTGCCCTGAGCCGGGGGTCCCTGCACGAGTACAACATCAACCGCCAGATCAAGATCGCCGTGTGGACTGAAGAGGGCTTCACAGAGGTGGTCGTGCCCCACAAGCCCGCCTCCGAGGCGTTCCGCTTGGCAGAGGTGCTGGCTGAGAAGGGCGCAAAGCTGTCGCTGGAGTCCTTCCTTGCAGAGGTGGGCAGTCGGGTACTGGACGTGTCTTCCACGGGCTCTGTGATCGACCACATCCGGGGCCGTGAGGACGTCACCCCGGGCGTGAAGAAGAAGGCCATCGAGATTCTGGAGGACGTGTCATGAAGGACCATCTGAGCAAGGCCGAGTACGCACTGAAGGCGGCTGCCGATCCCGGGTCGTCACACACAGAGCCTGTCCTGACCCTCCAGTACGCGCTCGCGCAGGCAGAGGGCACGCTGGCACTGGTGCATGAGGTGCGCCTGCTGAGGGAAGCCTTGGAGGACGTGTCATGAGCGACGCAGCTGAGTGGAGCAAGGTCATGATCGCCATGGGCGGGCTGCTGGACGAGCTGACTGTGGAGGCGAAGCAGGCCTTCGACAGCAGGGACCCTTGGGAGGCCGACTATGGGCAGGGCATGACGGACGCGGTTGCCCGGATGAGGGCCCTGCTGACCGATCTGGGAGGGAACTGATGGGCAGGTATCACACGAGCCGGTTCACGAGTGATACCGGGTGCGAGGTGACGGTGTGGAAGCAGCACCCTGCTGTGGGGGAGCGTCCTGAGGGCGTCTACCTGCGCTTGACTGTGGACGACCGTAGCGCCGAGCTGATGCTGACCCCTGTGGAGGCCGTCGAGCTGGCCACTGCCCTGCTGGGAGCTGCACGATGAGCACGCCCAAGTTCAAGGCCCCGATGTTCGACACGCGGGGCCTGTACGAGGGGATGGACGCGCCGCTGGTGAAGAACTACGTGGTGCTGCCTGTGGGGGACAGGAACAGGGTGCCCTTGCAGACGAGGGTGTTCACCGCGCAGGCCCTGTACGTGGGCGACTGGCTGATCGAGGTGTTCGTCGAGGATGGGGCCGACCTGACCGACAGGCACGTGCTGGGCAACATCTTCAGGGCGCTGGTGGCACGGGCATGGGACGACGGCTACACCTTGGGGGTGGGCCACCAGTTGCCCTTTGCTGTGAACCCCCACAAGGATTGACCACAGGTAGGGACATGCCCTATGGTAGAGACATGATTCTGAGAGAGGCCCCCTGAAGTGATCACCCGGTTCAAGCGCGGGGGCTACGTCACCGACAACCCCAATGTCGTCGAGCCGAAGTGGCACGTCGCTGTGCAGGACTACAAGCGGGGCGGGATCTACCGGCGCTACCTTGCCCTGTGCGGCTACGAGGTCAAGATGCCGTGGAGGTACGGCGACATGAAGCTGAGCAAGGCAAAGAGGGTTCGTGGGCCGCAGTGCTCGAAGTGCCTGAAGAAGCTGACCGAGGAGAAGGCATGACCCTGTTGAGCAAGCCGGAGGGCCTCACCTGCGAGGCTCCCAGCCACGGCTACCCCCGTCACGGCTCGCGCCCTGCGACCCACATCTACGGCCCCGAGTGCGAGCTGGAGACGGGCAAGCTGATGTACCTGTGCTCCGCCCACGCCGGGCAGATCCGGTCGTGGATGCAGGCCAACCCGAACCAGCCGGTCGACTGCCCCACCCACGGGCGCATCGGCAAGGTCAAGAGCTACGTGATCCTGAAGGCCCTCTGATGGCCGAGCCTCTGACCTTCGCTGCCATCGAGACCATCTTCGGGGTGCCGTTCACCACGGGCCTGCGTGACGTGCTGTACGAGCGCGCCCACCATGCCCGCAAGGGC
>Ga0302294_10000295_pt1 | contig 15649 bp, 11 predicted proteins | sample III_Fen_N2_3_FD_194550 | JGI IMG/M metagenome (GOLD analysis project Ga0302294, IMG submission 194550) | Peat permafrost microbial communities from Stordalen Mire near Abisko, Sweden - III_Fen_N2_3 | ecosystem: Environmental > Terrestrial > Soil > Wetlands > Permafrost | place: Sweden: Abisko...
TTTATGAACGCAGCCCGCTTTACGGGCAGCGTTTCCCATTGCACGCCGGGCCATTGCATTGGGCGTGTTACCAGGAAATTCCGGCACTCTCCAAAAAAGAAATCGTCGAGCGCGGCTTGCAGGAAAAACGCTACGAATACGAATCGACCTCCGGCACCACGCAGGGGCCGATGACCGTGATCATGGAAGATGGCTGGTGGAACGCGCAGACCGCGCGGGCATACCGGGCTCATCCGCTGCTCGCTCCGTATGCGGATCGTGCCTATCGCAAATGTATTTTGGCTCCGGTTGGTTGTTCGAGTAATTTGTGTCCGTACGAAGATCATCCGTTTCCGAACCGGTATATCGACGGAACAGTCTACCTTAATCTTAGCAGCGCCCCCTTTGCCTTTTCTGAAGCTGAATGGGATCGCATCGTGATTGAGCTTCAAGCCACGCAACCCGAGGTAATCGAGGGTATCTGGTGCTGCTCGCGCGCGTCGTGCTCCGCCGCAAGGTTGCGGTGCCGAGCGTCAAGGTCGTGATTCTCACCTACGGCAAGGCCAGTCTCCAGCACAGCCGGCGGATTGCGGAGGCGTTTCCGGCGTCGCAAGTGGACCTCTACGGTTCGACGGAAGCCGGTTATATTTTTGTCGGCGAAGCGCTCAAGGACGACTCCCGCGTGATCGACAGCAATGCCTTTGTCGAACTCGAGCCGTATCGAAATCTTGGTGACACGTTTCAGATCTACGTGACGACCCGTGACCGGCAGGCGAAGCCGTTGTTGCGTTATCGCACGGGCGATATCGTAAGGAAACTAACCACTGGCTACCGCTTGCTTGGCCGCGAACGTGATTTGTGTTTCCGACCTGACGGCTCGGTGGTCTCGCCTTCGGAAATCGATGCCGTGCTGCCGAAAGATTTCGCCTGCTGGCACTACAGCCTCGTGCAAACGGCGGAGAATCGCTGGGATTTTCACTTCGTGGCTGAATACGTGGCTGCAAACGACGTTGCGGGCTCTCTTGCGCAGATGCTTGGCGATGGCGTGCGGGTAAACGCGTTTCGTCGTCGTATGATCGCTCCAGCCGCGAGCGGGAAGTTCTCTTTGTTGAAGCCGTTGGCCGTTTAGTTCTCGTTGGTTTTGATCTGCGGAAACCGCCGCCGCCGACAGACGGTTCTTGTTAATTTGCGCTCGATCGGGCCTACTGGATCTCGCTGTTTTGACTTAATATGAGCACACAAAACCCCGACGATGATTGCTCAAAAAAGAAGAGTCCGCTGTTGTCCGGCCGACTGTTTTTATGGTGGCGCGGGTTTGAACTGAGGGATCAATGGTGGCGGTTGCTCGATTATTTCGAGTCTCATCGCAAAGCGCGGCGTCTGCTTCTCGGGCTATTTGCCAGCTTTCTGTTGGTTGTGGTTGCGTTGGTTTGGGTCTACCCGTGGTGGGCGCAGCGCAATGCGATCAGCATGGCCAGGCAATGGATCGCTGCGGGCCGGCTGAATTACGCGGCTGAGGCGGTGCAAAAAGCCCTTGAAAAGAATCCGCACGAACCGGAGCTCTGGATGTTGGCTGCCGAACTGGCGCGGTTGCACGGACAGAAATCGATGGAGGTCGAGTACGCGCGCCAGGCCGCGCAGGCTCAGCCGGGAAACTCAAAATTTGCGCTGGAGTGGGCGGGGGCGGCCCTGCGTGCCGATCAGCAAGACGTGGCTGCGCAGGTTCTGGCGACTGTTTCGGAAGTCGAAATTGCCCGATCCTCGATTGCGCAACGGCTGCTTGGTGAACTGGCGCGCCGTCAGCGGCGGCTCGCCGTTGCGATCAACCATTTTGAAGCGGCCTTGAAAATCGATGGTGCGGGTGCGATCGACGAAATCCCGTTGGGCTTGTGCTTGATCGCCCAGGCGGACGCGGCACAACGGCAGCGGGGGTTGAGTTTGCTGGAAAGGTGGACGGCTGACCGCGAGTGGGGTGCGAATGCACTCCAGATTTTGCTCAACGACGCACTTCAGAAGAACGACCGGCCCGCTATGGCCAAATGGGCGGACGCCCTGCGAGTTCACCCGCGCTGCACGGTGGGCGACATGCCAAATTGTCTGGCAGCTTTGGTTGCGGCTGATGCCGACAAGTATGCCAGCGTGATCGCTCAGCTGAAACAGGCTCATCTGGCCAGCCCCGAAACGGCGGCCCAACTTGTGGGTTGGCTAAACCAGATCGGGCGCAGTGCTGAGGCGCTGGAGTGGATAAAAACGTTGCCGGAGGATGCTGTACGACGGCCTCCGCTTGCCGTGTCGAAAGCAGAGTCGCTGCGGCTGACGGGCGACTGGCCGGCGCTGCAAGTTTGGGTCTCGCAAGGTGACTGGGGCGAGAACCTGGATTTCCTGCGCTGGGCTTATGGCATGCTCGCTGCGCGTTCGCGCGGCGACGGAAAACAGGCTGATGAACTTTGGATCAAACTATCCAGCCACGCGCAGGCGAACAGTGTTCACGCGCTCTTTACCGGAACGACGATATTTGCCTGGGGATTGGTTAAGGAAGCGGAGGTGCTTTGGTGGCGCGTGGCAGAACAGAACAACAACCTGGCCATCGATGCACTTGGCACGCTGGCCCGGTATTATCAGGTGCAGCGCGATGCTGCAGGGCAGTACAAGGTGTTTAACCAACTTCACGCTCTGCATCCGCAGGACGATGCGGTGACCAATAATTTCGCGTTCTTTGCCGCGCTCACCGGCAACCGAGAGCAGCTGGCCGAACAGCTGTCGCGCGAAAATCTGGCTCGCCACCCGGCTAACCAAACTTTTCTGGCGACGCACGCGTTTGTACTGCTGACGCGTGGGCAGCCAGCTCAAGCACTCCGGTTGATCAAACCACTGTCGTCGGAAGCCGGAAAATCTTCGGCGGTGGCGTTTGTTTATGGTCTCGCGCTGGCGGGTAACGGTGAGAAAGCGAAGGCCAAAGCAGTATTGGAGACGCTTGATCCAGCCGCCATGACCTTGCGGGAAACGCAAGTGATCCAAGCCAGCCTAGGCGACTGAGAGCTGCTTCGCCGATTGCCGGCGTCGCTGCCAGAAAAACATTCCAAGCGCACCAACCACAGGCAGCCAAACGCCGACCTCGGGCGCGGGATTGGGTTTGCCGTCGATCAAGATTGCTGTGCCGGTCTGATAAACCAGCAGGCCGCTGGCATTAGGATTGGCGGTTTGTTGCCCCGTCTTGCTGTCGGTGTTGTCGACTTGGATGGCGAGAGTGTTTGCCCCTATCTTAAAGTTGGCGTTAGCCGCTGTGCCATCGTTATAGTTATGCAGAGTGATGGGCTTGGTGCTGGTCCAGGCACTCGTTTGCAATGGGCCGGCGGCGACGCCATTAATGTAGATTTGGGCTTGATCGTCTGCGGCCAGGGTGAGCGTGATGGAAATATTGTTGGTGACGGCAGTGCCGACCGGGTCGGAGCCGCCGATGTAGAAGGTCAGCGTGTACGTGTACGATGCACTATTGTAACCAACGCCTGTGCCCGTACCGCTGCCGGGCAACACATCGCCACCGGCATTAACTGTGCCCGAGGAATTTACTGCGCCAGGTGCGGTGATCCATTGCGCTGAAGTGGTATTCTTAACCCAGCCGCTATCGATCGGGTTCACCACGTAAGCCGCACCCTGATAAGTAGAATTGGCCACACCATTGAGAGTCGCTGTGGTTACTTTCCAGTGAGAGTCGGTGCCGCTGGCGAGGAGGCCTCCAGAGTCATTCACGCCAGTGTAATAAAGCCCAGTAACATTTGTTGCCATGCCAGCAGCGTGAGCAACGCCCAGCTGGCTGAGCAGCAAGCCTGCTCCAAGAAGTGCATATCTGGGGATTCGTTTCACGTGATTCCGATTTCTTTGTAACGAAAGATCAGTGTGCAGCAATCTTGCAACCCTGCATCTCCGATGATCGGCGCCGCTGCCAGAAAAACATACCGAGTGCGCCGACGATCGGCAGCCAGACTCCGGCTTCGGGCGCGGGATTGGGTTTGCCATCAATCAGGATTGCAGTGCCGGTCTGGTAAACGAGCAGTCCGCTGGGATTCTGCTCGTTTTTGTTGTTGGTGCCATTGGTGTTGTCCACGACGATCGTCAGGTAGTTTGTGCCGATCTTGAAAATGGAGTTGCCGTTTGTCCCTGTGCCGTTGGTGCCATTCTGCAATGTCACTGTTGATGTGGTGGACCACGTGCCCCCCGCGGCGGCTCCCGTTGGCAGCGTGGTGCCGTTGCCGGTCGGGTTAACGTAGACGGAATACAAGTCGTCTCCTGCGAGCGTCAGGGCGATTGAAACGGCATTATTGACCGTGTCACCACTGTTACCTGCGCCGACAATCTGAAAGGCCAAGGTGTAGACATAAATGCCCTCCTTGTTGCCTGTGCCGTTGCCGGGCACCGCATCATAGCCTGTGGACCCCGCGGTGCCAGTGATGTAGGTGGTGACGGCGGTGGCGTTGGGTGGAACGATCCACTGTGCATTCGACGCATCAGTCCATGCCGAAAAATTCGTCGCGTTGTTTACCACGTACGCTGCACCCTGATAATAAGTGTTGCGCGTAGAACCGCCATCCGTGCTGGCGTAGGCGATGGACCAATGCGAGTCGGGGCCATTGGGCGCTAGGCTGCCATAGTCGTTGACGCCTGTGTAATAGAGGCCTGTCACGGCAGTCGCCGTACCTGCATGCGCAACCTCCTGCACGCTGAAGAGCAGGCAGGTTCCGAGGAGGAGACATTTCGAAAGCCGATTCATGAGGGACTTTTTCTAAAGCAGCACTGAAGGCGGTGAAGAGGATAAAGCCCCAGTTGCAGTATCATTGCAATAGTAAAGACTTTGTAAGGATTTTTCCGAGAGTTTCTGCGGGTATTTTTGACTGTAAGGTTTTTATTACAAATAATAAGCAAATCTTGGCGGGTGCAAGTATACCGTTTGGTCGTGAGATGACTATTTGCAACTCATCCCATTGATCGGATGCCAGCCAGTGATGATGAGTAAATAATTCGGTTTACGAAATTTATCTGGTTATGTGAATCGGAGCGATTGCCCATGAATGTCCGCCTATTTTCTTTTATGCACAGAGCATCCGTGGAGAAAATTGGTGGGCCGGTCGTGCTGGCGGCATCTCGGATTTGCCCAGAAGCCTCAGGCAGCCCGGCAGCTACTTTTCCCGGTAAGGTTCACTAATAAATCGCCGTTGCCTTGGTGTTTGGAAATTCCCAATTCTTTACTTGCCCGCGCGCACAGTTTACGACCCCGTTGTTATTTCGTCTCTCGCAGCCAAGCTCTCCTCATCCAAACACCAGTCATCCGTTCCGCGATGAATTCCATAGTCACTTTTTTCCGCTCCTCCATCGGTCGTAAATTCCTGATGGCAATCACCGGGTTGATCCTCGTTGGTTTCGTCACCGGTCATCTGGTGGGAAACCTGCAGATCTTCGGCCATCCCGATAGAATCAACGGCTACGCTCACTTCTTGCAAGGTCTTGGGCCTGCGTTGTGGTTGGTGCGGCTCGTTCTGTTGGGCTGCACGGTCATTCACGTCTGGGCGGCAGTCACCTTGACGATCGAAAGCCGGATCGCGCGCGGCCCGGAAAAATACGGTGTTAACAAGTGGATTAGCGCCACCGTCGCTTCGCGCTACATGCGCATGACGGGTGTCGTGGTTGCGGCTTTCATTGCCTATCACATCGCGCATTTCACGCTTGGTGCGGCTCAGCATAGCACGTTCAAAACGGAGCTGCCCAAGTGGACGATGCTGGAGGATGCCAAAGAGTTCGGTTTCCCGCTGGCGGCCAAGGGCGACGTGGTTGACGATGTATATAGCATGGTGTTTCTCGGATTCAGCAATCCGATCGTTTCCATCTTCTACATCGTTGCGGTCGGTCTGCTCGCGATGCACATCATGCACGGCGCAGATTCGATGTTTCAGACCGTCGGCTTGCGTAATCACAAGTGGGGTTGCTGCCTCCGTCGGGTCGTCGCGCTTTTCTGTGTTTTCTATTTCCTTGGCAGTCTCGCCATTCCCGGTGCGATTTTGTCAAAGGTCGTGAAGCCTGCTGAAGGCACCGCTGCCGCAAATCCTCAATACGCCGCTTGCTGCGCAACCAAGTAAATTTTACCCGCCATGGCCAAACTAGAGTCCAAAATTCCCTCCGGTCCGCTTCCCGCCAAGTGGAGCTCGTACAAGGCGGAGTCGCTCAAGCTCGTTAATCCCGCCAACAAGCGCAAATACGAGATCATCGTCGTCGGAGCCGGCCTCGCCGGTGCCTCCGCTGCAGCCACGCTCGCTGAGCTCGGCTACAAAGTGAAAAACTTTGTCTATCACGACAGCCCGCGTCGTGCGCACTCGATTGCCGCTCAGGGAGGCATCAACGCTGCCAAGAATTACCAGAATGACGGCGACAGCGTGCATCGTCTTTTCTACGACACCATTAAGGGCGGTGATTATCGCTCCCGTGAGGCCAATGTGCATCGCCTCGCCGAAGTGTCAGTCAACATCATTGATCAATGCGCCGCGCAAGGCGTGCCGTTCGCCCGCGAATACGGCGGCCTGCTCGCCAACCGCTCGTTCGGTGGTGCGCAGGTTTCCCGCACGTTTTATGCACGCGGCCAGACCGGCCAGCAGCTGCTCCTCGGTGCTTACTCGGCGCTCTCCAAGATGGTCGGCGCTGGCGGTGTTGAGTTGTTCCCCAACGAAGAGGTGAGCGATCTTGTCCTCGTTGACGGTCAGGCCAAGGGCATCATCACGCGCAATCTCAACACCGGTGAAATCCGTCGTTGGGCTGCCGACGCAGTCGTGCTCGCCACGGGTGGCTACGGTAACGTCTTCAATCTTTCCACCTACGCCCGCCAGTCACACGCGACCGCCATCTGGCGCGCCTACAAGAAGGGCGCGTGCTTCGGCAACCCGTGTTTCACTCAGATTCACCCGACGTGCATTCCGGTTTCCGGTGATTATCAATCGAAACTCACGTTGATGTCGGAGTCGCTCCGCAACGACGGCCGCATTTGGGTTCCGAAGAAGGCAGAAGACTGCAAAAAAGATCCGAACTCCATCCCCGAGGAAGATCGCGACTATTATCTCGAGCGCATTTACCCGAGCTTCGGCAATCTGGCACCGCGCGACGTTTCGTCCCGCGCCGCCATGCGCATGTGCGACGAAGGTCGCGGCGTCGGCGAGACCGGCCTTGGCGTGTATTTGGATTTTAGCGACGCCATCAAGCGGCTCACCGAAGACGGCGTGCGCGAACGTTACGGCAATCTCTTCGATATCTATCACGAGATCACCAATGAAAACGGCTACAAGACGCCGATGCGCATCTTCCCTGCGGTGCATTACACCATGGGCGGTCTCTGGGTTGACTACAACCTGATGTCCAACGTCCCTGGACTCTTCGTGCTCGGCGAAGCGAACTTCTCCGACCACGGAGCAAATCGCCTGGGTGCCTCCGCCCTGATGCAGGGTCTGGCTGATGGTTATTTTGTCATCCCGTATACGATCGGCAATTACCTCGCCACGCAGAAACCCGGTTCCCGTCCGTCCGCGGACCGTCCGGAATATAAGCAGGCCGAAGAAGAAGTTCGTGGCGTTGCGAACCGCCTGCTTTCGAACAACGGCAAGGAAACCGTCGCCAGCTTCCACAAACGCCTGGGTAAAATCATGTGGACGGGTTGTGGCATGGCCCGCACGAAGGCAGGCCTAGAGACGGCGCTTAAAGAAATCCCCGCACTGCGCGAGGAGTTCTGGGCCAACGTCAAAGTTCCCGGTGATGGTGTCTCCATCAACCAGTCGCTTGAGCGCGCCACTCGCGTCGCTGACTTTCTCGAACTCGGCGAGCTTATGTGCCGTGACGCGCTTACCCGCGAAGAGAGCTGTGGCGGCCATTTCCGCGAGGAATACCAGTATCCGGACGGTGAATGCAAACGCGATGACGAGAAGTTCGGCCATGTCGCCGCCTGGGAGTACCAAGGCGAAGGCAAGGAACCGCTCCGCAATACTGAACCGCTCAACTACGAATCCGTAAAGATGAGTGTGCGCTCTTACAAATGATGAATGAAGAATGGAGAATGCAGAATGTATGCAGGCTCCCTTCTCGTTCGGTTCCGCCATCAAGCATTCTGCATTCCTAATTCTACATTCTAAATTCGCCTTCCCATGGTCGCCGATACTTCCTCCACAAAAAACATTTCCGCCCTCACTTTGCGCGTGTGGCGCCAGGCCGGCCCGGACAAGCCCGGCAAGTTCGTCAACTACCAGGCCAAAGATCTAAACCCCAACATGTCGCTGCTTGAGATGCTCGACGTGGTGAACGACGAGCTCACGCTGAAAGGCGAAGAGCCCATCGCGTTTGCCCACGACTGCCGCGAAGGCATTTGTGGTACATGTTCACTGGTTATAGATGGTAAGCCGCACGGCCCACACCGTGGCGTCGCGAGCTGCCAGACCTACATGCGCAGCTTCCGCGAAGGTGATGTCATCACGCTGGAACCGTTCCGGGCCAAGCCGTTTCCTGTAATCAAGGACTTGATCACCGATCGTGCGGCTTTCGACAAGATCCAGCAGGCAGGCGGCTTTATCAGCGTGCGCACCGGCGCCGCGCCCGACGCCAACTCAATTCCTGTTCCGAAGGATGACGCCGAACTCGCCATGGACGCAGCTGCGTGCATCGGCTGCGGTGCTTGTGTTGCGGCCTGCAAAAACGCCTCGGCCATGCTCTTCGTGGCGGCGAAAGTTTCCCAGTTCGGCCTCCTGCCGCAGGGCCAGCCCGAGCGCGACCGCCGCGTCCTGGCCATGGTTGGGAAGATGGATGAGTTGGGCTTCGGTAGCTGCACCAACCAGTATGAATGCAGTGCCGCCTGCCCGAAAACGATCAGCCATGATTTTATCGCCCGCATGAACCGCGACTATGTCGCGGCGTCCTTCCGCGGCGGATTCAAACAAGCTTCTGCTAATACCGGCGGCGGCGCCTGATCACGGAAAAGTTTGTAACCAACGGCTGCCTCACAAGGGCGGCCGTTTTTTTGGCCGTGCGACCGGGGGAATCAGTCTTTGTGCTCCGCTGGAATGGCTTGCAGGGATGATGCATCGATCTGTCCTGACGACACGGTTTTGATTTTCTCATGGTCCTCATCTACATCCAGCACCATAAGAATTTCCAAGCGGTATGAGATGGTTTTGGCTGAAGTGGCGCGTAGCTCCTGTAGAAAAGCGGCGTTCTCAATATGAAGCGTGGCGTCATGGCTTGCGGCTTCGAGCGAAGGCACGCCCACGGCCTCCTTGAGCTCGATTTTCCCCACGTAGGTGCCGTTCAGATACAGCTTGCCGTCCGTGTTGGCGATCGCGAGAGGGAAGACGTTCTCGTTGGAAAAGCGCAATTTCAAGCGGGCCTGGGTGGCGAGCGCAGTCGGCCGATATTCGGTCACGGTGACGAGTACACTGCCCAATTTCAGCGCGGAGTTGCAACCTGCAGCGGCAAACAAACACGTTAGGAGAAGAACGACTCTGAGCCACGAAAGTTTCATGTGAGGGCGGAAACACAAACGTGCGGGCATGATGACGGCAAGCCTTTGACAGCAGAGGTGCACAACGAACGTGAAAGAGCCCTCGGGTGGGGAGGCAGGAGCAGCTGCCCCGCACGAGGCGTGGAATCCGGGCCGGCTGTTAAATCATTTCGGCTATGCTTTATTCCAGATGCGCTCATGTCGTAGATATCAGGTGCCGCGCTGGGACATATTGAAACGTCAGCGCAGCACCTGAAAATCGACAAATGCTGGGACCTGAGTTGCCTTGCCAAAACTTTCTATCGCGTCGGTCCGAACTCAGCAGCTCTCGGGAAAGAGGGCTGGTCCCTTCCAAATTAGGTTGAGAAGGTGAGAAGGAGACGTGCTAGAAGGTCTTTAATGCAATAAACTGGCGATATCGGATTGGGTCAATCTCCTTCTTTGCCGACGTTATTCGTGGCGCTTCCCGCTGAGAAATTCCAATCGCGTTGATTTAAAACGTAATGCAAATCCGAACCCTCAGCCCACTTCTGAGAAGAGATACGAAAGTCTGCGGCTGCCGACAAAAAAGCGACGCCCTTTCAGGCGTCGCTGAAATGCGATTCGGTTACGGAATCTTGATCTTCATGCCAACCCTGAGGGCTGCGGGATCGCGGAGGGCAGGCTTGTTGGCCTCAAGAATTTCCGTCCAGCGACTCGCGCTTCCGTAGTAGCGTTTAGCGATGGTCGAAAGCGTATCGCCAGCGACAACGGTGTGAGTGCGCGGCGTCGCTACGGCCGGGGCAGCGGCTGCGCTCGCAGTATTTGCACCTGGGCGGTTGGGGGTGTTGAGCGCAACCGGCGGCGTAGATACAGGGAGTGGCGTGATGTTGCCCTGGGTCGGTGCCATAAAAGCGATCCGGTGCTTCATCTCGGTGTTCTCGTAGGCAATACTGGCGAGCTGATTTTGAGTCTGGCGTAATTGCTCACGCACGCCCGCGAGTTGAGCGGCCGCCGCGTCGTTGGCACTCGCCTTGGAGGCGGCGCTAGAGGCGTCGGTCGTGGCGGTTTGGAGACGTTCGGCTATTTTGGCGCGCTCGTTGTCAATGTTGGCGAGGGCGTTTTGCAGCCGCTCGATTTCATTCTGTTGCAGCTGGTAGGACCGCAGGGAAGCGTCGAGCTTCATCTGCGTCTCGCTGAGCTGCTTTTGCATCTCAGCCGATGGTTCGGTCGTCGTGGCGGCCAGAGCTGGAGCTGTCGGTTCAGGAGCGGCTGAGGCGGCGGCCTTTGCGACAGCCAGTGCTTCGTCGGAACTCCTCAACTTCGACTGCAACTCAGAAATTTCTTTATGCGCGTTTTCCAAATCAGTGCTGATGGCTTGATTCTTACCAGCTTCTGCGCGCGTGGCTTCGAGTTCAGTTTTGAGTTGTTCGATCTTAGCCAAGGCGACGGCTTCCTTTTTCGAGGGTTTGGCGGCGTTGAGCTTTTGCTCCAGGTCGGCGCTCTTCTCAGAAGCTTTAGCGAGCGCTGCTTCTGAAGATTTCAATCTGGACTGGAGATTGGCGATCTCCTTGCTTCTGTTCTCAAGTTCGGCAGAAGCGACCTGTGTCTTTGCGCTATCACTGCGCGCGGCTGCGAGCTCGGTTTTTAGCTGGCTGAGTTCGGCATGTTCGCTGGCGGCTGAGGCGAGGGAATCTTCTGCTGTCTTAAGCTTGGCTGTAAGCGTTTCTTTTTCAGCGGCGGCCGTGCGTTGGGCAGCCTCAAGATCTGCGGAGACCTTGGTGAGCTGGGCTTGTGCTTCCGTATCCAGCTTTGGCTGTTCTGCCTTCAGTGCTGCGAGCTGTTGGGAGAGCTCGGCCTTCTCGGCGGATATTTTGGAGGCAGCTTCGTCCGAAGCTTTCAGCTTGGCGGTGAGCGCATCGATTTGCTGCTGGTTTTCGGTGGCTGTTTTTGCCGCCTGGGCGAGAGCCTGGTCCCTTTCCCCCGCGAATTTTTGCAGCTGGCTGTCAAGGCTGGCAAGATTTTGCTTGGTCGAGGCTAGTTCGGCAATTGCGCTATCATCCGATTGCTTAGCGGCGGCGGCAATTTTTTGCTGCAGAGCGTTGCGCTCGCCCTCGAAGTTGGCGGCCGCGGCTCGCATGGTGGAGATTTCGTTGGTGTAGGTGGCGACTGCGGCGGCGAGCTTGTCGCGGTCCTGCCTTAGCTGGTCGAGAGCGGCTAGATCGGTCTGCGCCTTGTCGAGTTGAGCCCTAATTTGCTGATTCTCGGTGGTTGCGGCGGCAAGCGCAGCCGAGGTTGTTTTCAACTCTGCCTGGCCGGCTGTGGCGGTTTTCGTGAGTTCGGCACTGGCGTTCTCGGCGGCGGACGCTTTGTTGCCTGCCTCGGCAAGTTTTGTCTGAGTCTTGAGAAGTTCGTCCTTGGCTTCGTTGAGTGCTTTTTCCGAAGCAGCGACTTTTTCTTCCGCGGAGGATTCCGTCTGCTTGGCCAGGCCTGAAAGGCGTTGGTTTTCCCCGGTGAGTTTTTCAAGCTGGTCGCTGAGGCTGTCGAGAGTTTGCCTGGCAGCGACAAGTTCGGTGGCGGTTGCACCGGCTTTGGCTTGTTCGGCTTCGGCGGCTTTCAGCTTTGCCGATGTTGCGGCAAGTTCTGCGTTTGCTGCCGCGGCAGATGCAGCAGCATTGTTGGTTGTATCCGCTAGCTTTGCCTGTGCTTTTAGTAACTCTCCGTTGGTTTCGGTGAGAGCCTTTTCTGTGGCTGCTGTTTTTTCTTCAGCGGAAGTCTCGGTCTGCTTTACCAAGCTGGTCAGGCGTTGGTTTTCACCCGTGAGTTTTTGGAGCTGATCATTGAGGCTGGCGAGAGTTTGTTTGGCGGCGACGAGTTCGGTGGCGGTGGCGTCGGCTTTGGTGAGTTCAGACTCGGCGGTCTTGAGCTTCGCCGCTGAGGCCGCTAGTTCGGCGGCCATGCTGTCTTTGCTTTGTTTCGCGGCGTCGGCTATTTTTTGCTGCAGGGCGTTGCGTTCGCCTTCGAAGTTGGCGGCGGCGGCGCGCATGGTGGAAATTTCGTTGGTGTAAGTGGCAACCGTGGAGGCGAGCTTTTCGCGGTCCTGATTTGCCTGGTCGAGCGCCGCCTGCTGGATCTGGGCTTTGTCGAGCTGCGCCTTAAGCTGTTTGTTTTCGGCGATCGCCTTGGAGAGTTCGCCCTCTGTCTTTTTCAGATCGGCTTGAATGGCGGTGGTATCCGGTTCGGCTGGCGCGGCGACGACGGGCGAAGCGGCCACGACGGGTTTGACCGGTTCGGGTGTTTTTACGGCGGCAGCTACCATGATGGGCCGGTGAGCGGCCAGGTCGGCGCGGCGCTGTTCGAGCAGTCGCTTACCTTCACTGAGTTGCTCCGGGGTCAGCTGGTTGGTGACGATCATGAGTGCCTTGCCGGGGGCACCGTTGTCGGCAGCTAGGCTGAACCACACATAGGCTTCGAGGATATTGCCAATCGACTCCTGCGGGTCGGCGTAAACGAGTCCAAGGTTATACTGGGAGATGCCGTTGCCGGCTTCGGCCTTGGCCTGCAGTTCGGCCAGCTTATCGTTTGAGATGGCGAACGCGGATGTGGTCATCAGCGTGACAGAACCGCAGACGAGGAGACGTTTAAGCGAGCTAAGTGTATTCATGCCTTGGGGTCAATTAGCCGAAAGCATGAGGAAGAAGCCGCCGTTTTCAAAGCGACAAATTCTTAAATCGCTTAAAAACTAAACTAAGTTGTGACCGGGCTCCCTGAGTCAGCGGATGGCGCGCATTTTCTCTAGCCACTTGTTATGTGGTGGGCCTGCACGTGAAGCACAATCGCGATGAGGTAACCCCGATTTTATCTTCGACCATGCCGCAACCCAACCAGGGCGAATCACTGAATAATGGCGGTATGATTTACGCGTGATCGTACTTGGGCTGAACTTTACCGGCGTCTTGAAGCGCAGTTTCTTCTTTGTCGGCTTGTACAGGCTGACCGACTAAATCCCGTATGTTTTCGAGGATGGAGATGATTTCCGGGCGGCTGGCGGCGAAGAGGAGGGCGTGGATCTCGTCGACGGAAAGATGCTTCGAGACAACTGTGTCGGCCAGCAGCTGGGCGGCATCCTGCTCGGTGGCCCGATAGCGAGTGATCGACTCGCGCGCTTCGGCCGCACTTTGTTCCGAGGTGAGGTTGACTCCGCTGATTGATTCGAGCCACAGCAGCGCGATGCTCTTCAATTCCGTCGACTCACTGCCGTAACCCAACACTGCCATGAGTTCGGCGATGGTCTTGAATTTCACCGGACGGCCTCCTTCGACGTTGATCACGGTGTTGCGGTGGCAGGCGGCTTTTTTGGCGAGGCCTTCGTGCGACAATCCTCTCGCTTCCCGGAGGGTACGAAAGAGCTGGGTGTAGTGCATACTAGGTGTTAGTGAAGGTTTGGGTTAAAAGGATGTGAAGCGGCCTGCAAGTACGGCAGGGGAATACAAAGAAATGGCGCAGGTTTGACTCTGACGTGCAAACTTTGTCCGTCGACAGACGCTATGCACGGGTGTGGGGGTGAGCCTACGCTGCCGGATAATTTGCTGGCGGGAATTGCGTTCGTCAATGAGGTAAACTCCTCTTGTAAGGAAAATCTGGGTACACAAAGGCGGCGTGCCGTTTTCCGCTTACAGGAGGTGTGATATATACAGGGCGCATGCGGTTGGCGGGGCGGGTATTGGCACCGTCAGAGTTTGCCTCTCTAGATTGCGTCATTCCCCGGCAGGAGGTCGCAAGCTTCGGAAACGATCGAACCTGTAGCCGCTCTCAAAAACCATTGAAAAGGTACAGCTAGTTGAAAGGCCCTGACATTGCTGGGCGCAATTGACCGGGCCTGCTCGTCATCGCGTTTACCGCTTTCTTGACTGAGGCGGGCCGGCAGAAATGTTTCTCTGCAGGCGTGGACGAAATCGCGGCCAAGCCGATCTGCCGGGAGGATTTTAAAATGGTTTTTGAGCGCTGCCTGGCAAAAAACGACGCAAACCCAGCGATGACTTTGGCAGCGCAAAATCCATTCGGCGGAGAGCCTGTTGCGCTGGATTCCGCCTAGCTTGCCCTTCTGTGCGGAGTGCATCATGGTGACGACGAATTTATCTGCGGCCTCATCGCTCGGTTCCTGGCCGAGACTGCCCGACGGCTGGAGAAAATGCGTCGGGCGCGAGGGCGGGACGGTCTTGCGGACACTGGCCGACGTTGCGCACCCGGTCTGGGGCGCGGCAGCCGATCTCGGTGTGCAGGCGATCCAACCGGCGTCGTCAGCCGGCGGAAGCGCCGTGGCTCGAGGGAAGGCTTGCAGCCGGGGAGCTGCTCCTTTCTGGTTTAGGTGAACATCTGGCCCGACTCGCCGCCGCCTTCGAAAAACAAAAGCCCCAAGCATCCCTTGAAAATTCTCACCGTTGACGACGATCTGGTTGCCCGAAAAATCCTGGTGCAGGCGTTGCACCGGCTTGGGCACGAGACCGTCGAGGCGGCCGATGGCAATGAGGCATTGCGTATCATCGAGAATGAACCCGTGCGGGTGATCGTATGCGACTGGCTCATGCCGGAGATGGATGGGCTGGAGTTGTGCCATCGCCTTCGTTCGCGGGTGAATACAGAGTATGCGTATTTCATTCTGCTCACGAGTCGCGAGGCCGATCCAGCCAACCAACGCGAAGCGATCGAGGCCGGGGTGGACGATTTTCTCACCAAACCGCTCGACTTGCAGGAACTGTGGATGCGGCTGCGCGTATCGGAGCGTATCCTGAAATTCACGACACAGGTCAGGCAGCTCGAGGCTTTTCTTCCGATCTGTTCCTACTGTAAAAAGGTGCGCGACGACCAGAATTACTGGCAGCAAATCGAAGGCTATATTAACGAGCGCACCGGCAGCGAATTCAGTCACTCGATCTGCCCCGATTGTTATCAGCGCGTGGTTGTGCCTGAGCTGGAAAAGTTGCGAGCCACCAGTCCGATCCCGCCCAAGCCCAAGGTGGATAAAACTAGCTGAGCCGCCCTAAAATCTTTGGCTCACTCATGGATATGGACGCAACGCAGCAAATCGCCCGGCTGGAGGAACGTCTCGCCTGGCTCGAACGCCATGTGACCGAGCAAGACAAGGCGATGCTTGAGATGTCCGACGACCTGACG
>Ga0302294_10000300_pt1 | contig 15503 bp, 17 predicted proteins | sample III_Fen_N2_3_FD_194550 | JGI IMG/M metagenome (GOLD analysis project Ga0302294, IMG submission 194550) | Peat permafrost microbial communities from Stordalen Mire near Abisko, Sweden - III_Fen_N2_3 | ecosystem: Environmental > Terrestrial > Soil > Wetlands > Permafrost | place: Sweden: Abisko...
CGGAACAGGGGTCATTTCGGTTCCCGAAGGAAGCGAAATTACTTGGCGGCGGTGTCCTTCTTAGCGGACTTCTTGGCCTTCTTAGCGGACTTCTTGGCCTTCTTCTCGGTCTTCTTGGTGGTGTCGGCAGCGGCACCTTCGGCGGCGAAGGAAGCGGAGAAAGCGGCGATGACGAGGGCGGCGATGATCTTCTTCATGATGTGACTTTCTTTCGAGAGTGAGAGCTTCTGGAAGACGTTTCCGTCGGCTTTGCTTCCGATTTAAGCGACATCCGTGCCAGAAATGATGGACACTGACGATGGGCGATCTACCGTTCTAGAATTCCAAGAATCCGGAACCAATCGTTCCGCAACATCACAATTTCCCGTTATCACTTCGGTTCCGCGATACAGAACGCACAAATCTCTGCAAAAAGAAACCCCCGCCTCCGCAATGCGGAAACGGGGGCGATGCCTCAAGCCGTAGAATATCAGTCCTTCTTCATATGCTGGCGGGTCGCCTTGTGCTCAGCAGCTGCAGGTGCGGCAGCGGCGGGAGCTGCAGCCTTAGCTGCAGCAGGCTTGGCGGCCTTGGCAATAGCAGCCTTCGCGATCGAGTCATTCTTCGCGGCATCGAGCACGGCCTTGGCGGCAGCGATGGTGGAATCCTTCTTCTTGGCAGCGGCACCGGTAGTGTCCTTCAGGACGACGGTATCCTTCTTCATGACGACAACCGTGTCTTTTGGTGCCGGGGCAGCTTCTTTGGTCTTGTTGCAAGCCGTCATGGAAACGGTTGCGGCAAGTGCAACAACAATGGAAAGGCTGAACTTCTTCATGACAAACTCCGGTTATGTGAACGTGGGAACGCAAGCCCTGGGCAATAGCCCAGTAGAATGAACTGTCAGAAAATATGCACTCAAGTGGGAAATACAACGTTTTTTGGTCGTTGGCGCAGACAAAAGAAAACCCCCGCCTCCGCAAAGCGGTGACGGGGGCGATTTCCAGTCCCGAAGGACCGAAAATTACTTGGCGGCGGAATCCTTCTTCATGCCGGCGCGCTTGGCAGGCTTGGCAGCCTTGGCAGGAGCGGCCTTCTTGGCGGTGTCGACGGCGGAGGTGTCCTTCTTAGCCTTCTTGGCCTTCTTGGCCTTCTTGGCGGTCTTGACGGTCTTCTTGGCAGCGGCGGCAGTGTCGGCGCCAGCGGCGAAGGAAGCGGAGAAAGCAGCGATGACGAGGGCGGCGATGATCTTCTTCATGATATTGACTTTCTTTTGAGTGAAAAGCTTTGGAACAGAATCCATTCCTTTGCTGTACCCCAATAGTAAGCAAGGAATGAGCCATTTGTCATCTTTTTGAGAAACCGGCGATCAATCCGCAGCTTCAGCCAAAGAAACGGGGCAATTTGTTCCGATCAAAGAAACTATTCCGGTTACTCAATCGCCCTGCGCACGCAACGGAAGCCCAATGACGGATCTCGGTAGGTTGGAGCAGCACCATTGCGAAGGGCGCTGCGGAGATGGTTAGCCGGGCTGTCCCACCCTCCGCCCCGATAACACCGCATGTCTCCTGTGGGCGATCCCGACGGATCGAGGCTATCCACAGTTTTGTAGCCGTTGTACCAGTCCCAGGTCCACTCCCACACGTTGCCCTGCAGATCATGAAATCCCCAAGCATTGGCCGCAAGAGTTCCCACCGCGTGGGACGTGCTGCTGGAGTTCCATGCAAGCCATGAGAAGGACGCTGCCGGAGTCGAATCGATTCCCCAGCCCCATGGGGTTCCTGCACCGGCGCGGGCTGCGACTTCCCATTGGGCTTCCGTCGGAAGTCGGAAGCCGTCTGCGTCCGGATTCGCCGACACCTGTTCCAAGTCGATGAAATGCCCCGAAGCATCCCGGGATGCATGGACGTATCGGTAGACGGTGTCGCGAGCCTGCCTTCGGCTGCGCGCATTGCAGAAGGCGATGGCATCGAACCACGTGACGTTGTCCACGGGGCAGTTGCCACGGCAGGAAGACTGCGATGGATCAAATCCCAGCAGACGAGAGAATTCACTTCGAGTGACCTCTACGGTGTCCATCCAGAACGACGAAAGCTTAACCTGGTGCAAGGTTTCGTCGCCGTAGCGCCCGGGCTCACTCTCGGGCGATCCGATCATCCACGGCCCTGCAGGAATCCTTCGCATGCCAATGGGCCTTGCACCGACTAGAGTTGACAAGGAGGTGACGATATCCTGCCGCAACAGAAATGTGCCACGTTCTGTGGTAATGCGCATCCATAGAGGCTGACTGGAGCGGTATGGCAAGGTCCATGAATGTTTGCCTTGAATCAGCCAACGTTCTGCCAGAGAAAAATGATTGCGACCAAGGGCATCGAAGAGTTCGACACGCATGCGCTCGGGTTCGGCCAATTGGATCTTTAGGGTGCAGCCTGTCCAAGTAAAAACGTCAGCGAATTCGGAGGGCAAATCGGTGGTAGGCAGGGCCTGTGTGGTCAACAACCACAGGAAAAGAATGCAGGAGCGAAAGAGGTTCATTGGTTCTTGTGGAAAACAGCAAAAAAGAACCCCCCGTCAGTGATGACGAGGGGCGTTCTCCTCAAGCGAAAATTACTTGATGATACGGAAGCTGATCACAGCGTTACCAGCAGTGCCTGCGAGGCTGACAACGCTAACAATTGCGTACTTGCCGTTTCCGAGTAGAAGCGCATAGACGCCTCCCTGCGTAACAGCGGCGATTTCATTGGTGGAGCTACCAATGACATCCTTAACATTCTGAACAGTCTTGAAGTCAGCGGCAGACTTACCAGCAGCAGCAACAATAATGGTCTTGTTGGTCGTACCCCAGTTCAAAGCCGACTTGATTGCATTGGGAGAAACGAAGCTGGGGGTGCCTGCAGCATCTTTCGCTCCATTGGTCATAGCAAAGAAGCAAAGATCCAGAGCGGCTTCGTCAGCAACAGTCTTTTCGCCAGAAGACAAAGAAAAACCAGTGGGATCGGCTGCGTCGCCACGGACGGAAATGAAGCTATTGACACCAACAGCAGACTGGCCGCCTGCATCCCAGCTTCCGCCCTGGTCCTTGATGGCAGTCTGGTCGCCGGTGGTGGTCACAGGATTGTCGGTGCTGTCGTCGCCGAAGCAACCGGTCACGGAAAGGGAAAGAGCCGAAAGGGCAACGGCTGCGAGAGCGAACTTCTTGATACGGAACATGATGTCTCCTGTTAGTGGAATGGGTACGGGAACTATCCCTGGGCAGGAAGGTACGATTCTCATCATGCACTAGGCAAGGGGTTGATTGACTCCATTTTTCCCGACGTGATGCAGGTCACACCACCAGGGTGGTCAACGGCACCCGGACTGTTGCGCACAATGCCCTGCGCGGCGAGGATGCGAGTTTCTATCGTGATGGGCAATGGCAGCCTGGGCAGACAACACATCCGAAACCGAATCCCTCCGACGCATCCTGTGGGTCGACGACGAAATCGAGTTCCTGCGCGCCCACATCATGTTCCTGGAAGACCAGGGCTGGGTCGTGGACAAGGCCACCAACGGTCACGATGCCCTGGGGCTGGTGCGCACCACCGAATACGACGTGGTGTTGCTGGACGAGCAGATGGCGGGCCTGGACGGCCTGACCACGCTGCAAAAGCTCAAGGCGGAGCACCCGCGCCTGTTCGTGGTGATGGTCACCAAGAGCGAGGAAGAGCGGTTGATGGAAGAGGCCATCGGGCGCAACATCGACGGCTACGTGACAAAACCTGTCAATCCCGGCCAGATCGTGACGCTGTGCCGGAGCCTCTTCAACGTCCGCTCGCTGCGCTCCAACCACCTGACCAGCCGCTACGTGCGGCAGTACGCCGAGAACAAGGCCCGCATGCTGGGCCAGGTCGCCCCGGCCGACTGGGAACGCATCCACGCCCGCCTGTGCGGATGGGATCTGGACCTCGCGGCTGCCGGCCAGGAAGGCCTGTTCCAGACCCATAAGGGCCAGCGCGACGAGACCGAGGCGGCGTTCCTGGGCTACCTGGAGAACAACTGGTATCCGTGGATGGGGCGCGACCGCTTCAAGCCGAACTTCGTGTGGGACTTCCTGCCCAAGCGCGTGGCGCCGCTCCTCAAGGACGGCAAGAACCTCGCCGTGATCATCCTTTCGGGCTTGCGCACCGACCAATGGTTGGCCATGCAGGGGCTGCTGGAAGGTCTGTTCGAGCCCAAGCTCGAGCACCATTGGTCGCTCCTGCCGGGCGTTCCCGAAACCGCCCGCATGTCGCTCCTGGGAGCCACGACCCCACGCCAACTGGGCAGCGAGAACGCGGCCTGGGCTTGGCCGGAGCGGGCCAACCTGTCGGATCCCGAATTCGTCCGCGCCGTACTGCAGCGCGGCGCCAAGGCCTCGGCGATTGCCCAAGAGTTCGACCTGCGCCTGGTGCGCACCGCCCACGAAGGCAAGCAGTTGGCCGCCCGCGCCGGCGGCCTGGGAAGCCCTGCCTGGATCCAGGTGGAGTTCCAAGGCATCCTGCAGGAGATGGTGGACGCCTCCCGGGGCGAGGATCCGGTGGCCATGCCCATTGAGCGCTTCCGCGAGCATGCACGCAAGTTCCTAGCGACCGCCGGCTTCTACAGCCTGTTGCGCAAGCTGGCCCAGGAAGGCCGGACCGTGCTGGTGGCCTCGGACTTCGGGACCACCTTGGTCACCGACGCCGTGGAGGTCTTCTGCACCGAGCAGGGACCGACGGACTTCCGCATCCAATTCGGAGCCGGGATCTCCTGCGACGAGCGCCACGCCTTCTTCGTGGAGCACCCTCCCGCAGCGGGCCTGGATGGATCGCGCGGGGCCATGGTGCTGGCGCGCGGCGCCCACTACTTCACCCAACCCAACAAGTTCCAGTACTACGGGACGCGCCACCTGGGACGTCTGGTCTCGGGTGGCCTGACCATGCACGAGATGCTGGTGCCGGTGTGTCAGCTCTCTCCGGCCTGATCTCCCGCCGCCAGGAGCTGGCCGACGCCGAGGCCACGCATGCACTAGGACAGGAATTGTCAAAATTCCTCCGAGATGGCGGTTTGATGTTCCTGCATGGCGATCTGGGGGCGGGCAAGACGACCCTGGTGCGCGGCATCCTGGAGGGACTGGGCTGGCAGGGTCCCGTACGTTCCCCCAGCTACGCGCTGGTCCATTCCTATCCGCTCTCGCCACTGGTCCATCACCTGGACCTTTACCGGATGGGGAGTTTCGACGAGGCCTTGAGCCTGGATCTGGACGCGCTATTTGCCCCCGGATGCGTTTCCTTGGTGGAATGGCCAGAAGTTCTGGGAACCCATTTCGCTCCTGACATTAGGGTTGAAATGGGCATTGATGATGCGGGTTTGGGGCGAATCGCCACAATTTCCTGCGTTTCTTGAACAACGGACACCTCCGTTTCTGAGCGTTTCCTTTGTCGGAAGCGCTTCATCCGCCACTGGCCCTTTTTATGCTAAACCCACGGCATAGATTGGAGTCCAATGAGCAACATCATCGACATCTTCGCCTACACCGACTTCCGCAAATTCCTCGCGGATGCCTGGACATTGCGCAAGCAAGCCGATGCGCGTTTCTCCCATCGCTTCATCGCATCCAAGGCTGGATTTTCCAGCTCCGCCTTCTTCGGGAAGGTCATCGGAGGCGACGCCAACCTCTCCCCCACCGCGACGCTGCGGCTGGCCGAGATCTTCCACCTGGCACGGAACGAGACCCGCTACTTCGAGCTCCTGGTGCTGTTCTCCCAGGCGCGCAGCCACGAGGAGAAGGCGCACTTCCTGGACAGCATCGTGGCCTGGCGGCGCGGCCGCGTGACCTCGGTCGAGGCCAGGCAGGTCATGTTCTGCGAGGACTGGCGCACGGTGGCCATCCGGGAACTGCTAGACTTGGTCGAACACTGCGGTGACGACAAGGCCTTGGGCAAGATGCTCCGCCCGCCCGCCACCGCCGCGCAGGTGACCAAGGCCCTGCAGGTGCTGGAGGAACTGGGCCTTGCCCGCCGCGACGAGAACGGGGTCTGGAGAAAGATCGATGCCGTACTGAGCACGGGTGAACTAATGTCGGTGGCCATCGACTCCTTCCGCAAAGAGACCACGCGCCTGGCCCTGGAGGCGATTGACCGTTTCCCGCGCGAGGAGCGTTCGCTCTCCACGCTCACCGTCACGCTATCTCCGGCGACCCTGGAACGGCTGCGCGACCGCCTCCGGCATCTACGTCGCGAAATCCTGGAGATGGCTCGGGAGGACCAAGGGGCCGATCGCGTGATCCAAGTCAACCTCCAAGCCTTTCCGCTGGCCATCGCCATCAAGGCGGGCGAGCCATGATGCGCCGGACACTCCTCGGAGCGGCGACCGCACTTGCCGTCCTGGCGGCCTGCGCGAACGACCCGGCGCAGGCCGTCGCGGGAGGCGGCTTCGAAACCACCGACGTGGTGGTGGGCGTCTATTACGCCAATGGCCAAAAGGCTGTTGGAGCGACCGTATGGCTGTTGAAGTGGCAAGGCGACAGCCTTCCTTCGCTGGCCATCGACAGCGCCAAGGTCGACAGTGACGGCACGGTGCGCTTCCGTAAATCCACCAGCATGCGCTGCTACGGGCTCGAGGGCCTGAAGAACGGGAGCATGGGGCTGGCCTACGACAGCGGACAAGGCATCACCCGCTTCGTGCTCTCCCCGGCAGCCCTGGTGAGCCCCGCCTCCCTGGTCCCATCCGGACAGTCCACCCCATCCGACCCGCTGCGACAGACCTTCGTACTGGGAAGCCACTTCAGCGCCAGCGCCACCGATTCCATGCCGGTGATCTGGGTCCCCATGGGAGATCAGAAGATGTACCTGGGAGGTCCTCCGGGCCAACCGCCAACCCTTTGGCAGGTGAAGGTGGATTCCCTGGGCAAGTTCTTCCAAGGCAGCATGATCCCTCCCTCGATGCCGCCGGAAATCGACACCAGCTGGAAGGACTCCTTGAAGGCGCACCAGTTGGATACGACCGTTCCGGGCTCGCCCGGCTCCTCCCCTGTAGCGGGACAGCCGACATCGGCAAGCGCCCCGTCCGCCACGACAGGCCAGTAAACGACAACCTGACCGAAAGCCTCTAGCGCATTCCTTATCTGCGGCCACAGGCAGCACCGCCTTGGCCGCGCCATGTCCGGCCTCACTGCGGTGAGACCGTCCGTACCTGTTTTGTCCGGCCCAGCAAGCCAGGAAGGATCCCTCATGTCCGTTCGCATCCGCTCATCCGTCGTGGCCATGGCACTGGCCGTGGCAGCGGGTTCGGCGCAGGCCGCGTACTGGACGCTGTCAAGCTCCGCCAGCCGGGACAACGTGGACCAGACCGGGACGCGCGTGGAGGCGGAAGCGACCTTACAGCAAAACGAACGGCTGTACTGGAAGCTCGGAGCGGATCTCGATCGCGAATCGGCGCCCAGCATCTCGGGCATCCCCGGAGGCAGCCGCCTCACGGGCGGAGCCACGGCGACCGCCATGACCGGACTGGCGGGATTGGCCTTGCAACTGGGCGTGGGAAGCACCGACATTTCCCAAGCAGAGGCCTGGAGTGTACGCATCCAAGCCATCCGCGCCATCCCAACGTTCGCAGGCTTCTCGGGCCGAATCGAGCTCGAATCCAAGCGCATGGACAACACCTGGCTCGCCTACGGCGTGCGCGACAACATGGTGGTCACCGCCGTCTCGCTGGACCGCTGGAACACCTATGCCGAAGCCGGAGTCCACATCGACTTGCGCAGCGGCGGACACGACGTGGGCGCAGCGCTACCCTTGAATCTCCCCGATAACCGCGTGACCACGCTCTACGCCTGGGCCACCCACCGCTGGACGAGTTTCCTGATGGCTGGCCTCGCGGCCCACCGCACCACCGCCACCGCCGACCTCCACCAGCCCGTCAGCGTGGAGTGGGACTCCGTCGCAAACGTCACCAAGTACAAGTGGGCCGATGTCCCCTACACCAGTCCGCTGAACGAGAGCTCCGTGAACGCGCTGGCGCAGCTGGACCTCCCCCATCTGGCCCTCAATGCCTCGCTGCCCGTTTATAGCATCTCGAAGCTGCGCGTGGACGACCTGTGGCCCCAGTACTACTGGTACCGCAGCACGGCGCCCCTGGATGCCGGAGCCACACTGTCCTTGCCGGTGTCGGGTTGGCTAGCCGCCTTGGAGTTCAAGGTCACCTCACTCCCCTACAAGTCCTGGGCCTGGTTCGATGGCTCCAACGCCTGGACGCGCTACGCCCTCACCCTCACCCTTCGCCATTGACCCTGCTCCAAGGAAGTCCACGATGCAAGTACCCACCAAAATCAAGGCCGTCATCCTCGCCGGCGGCATGGGGACCCGGATCTCCGAGGAAAGCTCAGTCCGCCCAAAGCCGATGATCGAGATCGGCAGCAAGCCCATCCTGTGGCACATCATGAAGGCCTATTCGCATTACGGCATCAACGACTTTGTGATCTGCCTAGGCTACAAGGGCTACGTCATCAAGGAGTATTTCTCGAACTACTTCTTGCACTCCTCGGACGTGACTTTCGACATGCAGAACAACCGCATGGAGGTCCACCACAAACACGCCGAGCCCTGGCGCGTGACCCTGGTCGACACCGGCGAGAAGTCCATGACCGGCGGGCGCCTCAAGCGCGTGAAGCAGTACGTCGAGAACGACGAACTGTTCTGCCTGACCTACGGCGACGGCGTGTCGGACGTCGACATCGCCAAGCTCATCGAGTTCCACCGGGCTCATGGGAAAGCGGCAACCCTTACCGGCGTTCAACCGCCAGGCCGCTTCGGTGCGCTGGGCATGGAAGGCACCGCCATCACCTCCTTCCAGGAGAAACCCAACGGGGATGGCTCTTGGATCAACGGCGGCTTCTTCGTCTGCAACCCGAAGGTGATCGACCGCATCACAGGGGATGGCACCACGTGGGAGCGCGAGCCGCTGGAGAGCTTGGCCGCCGACGGACAGATCCACGCCTACCGGCATGACGGATTCTGGCAGCCGATGGACACCCTGCGCGACAAGGTCTACCTGGAAGAGCTGTGGGCCACCGGCAACGCCCCGTGGAAGGTCTGGTAGACCATGGACGCCTTCGGAAATATCTACCGGGGAAAACGCGTGCTGGTCACCGGCCACACCGGCTTCAAGGGATCGTGGCTTGCCCTGTGGCTCAAGGAACTGGGTGCCGAGATGATGGGATATTCCCTGCCGTGCACCACCGTGCCATCCCATCTCGATCTCCTCAAGCTCGGTACTCGCGAGGTCCTGGGAGACATCCTGGACACGGAACTGCTAGAAAAAACCTTCGCGGACTTCCAGCCCGAGATCGTCTTTCATCTGGCGGCCCAGCCCCTGGTGCGCGAGAGCTACCGCATCCCCGCCCTGACCTTCTCGACCAACGTGACAGGATCTGTCAATGTCTACGAAGCCGCCCGCAAGGCAGGGAGCACCAAGGCCGTGGTGAGCATCACCACCGACAAGGTCTACCACAACAACGAGTGGGAATGGGGCTACCGGGAAGGTGACCGGTTCGGCGGCTACGATCCCTACAGCGCATCCAAGGCCTGCGCCGAGATCGCCACCGCAAGCTACCGCGACAGCTTCTGGAATTTGTCAGAATTCGGGAAAAGCCACGGCACGCTGCTGTGCACGGCACGGGCCGGCAACGTGGTGGGCGGAGGCGACTGGGCAGCTGACCGTTTGATCCCCGACCTGATGCGCGCAGCCGCCACAGGGGCAGCCGCCAGCATCCGCAATCCCAACTCGACCCGACCATGGCAGCACGTATTGGAGCCCCTGTGCGGATACCTGCTCTTGGGGCGCCGACTGCTGGAAGGCAAGAAGGAATTTGCCGAAGGCTGGAACCTGGGCCCCGACGAGGACGGCGTGGTGCCGGTTCGCGAGGTGGTGGCCCGCATGGAGAGCGCCTGGGATAAGATCAAGGTCGAGTTCACGCCCGACCCGAACGCCCCGCACGAGGCGCGCCTGTTGAAGCTCGACTGCGCCAAGGCCAAGAGTCGCTTGGGCTGGAAGCCGGTATGGAACGGCCTGGAAACCGTCGAAGTCACAGCATCCTGGTACCGCGCTTTCATCGAGTCTGGCAAGGTCAACAGCTGCGCAGACATCGAGCGTTACGTACGCGAGGCCCGTGCGGCCGGAATCGGAGGGATCTGATGGCACAACGAACCATCCTGATGACCGGGGCCGCCGGCTTCATCGGGCGCCACATCCTCATGGAGGCGGCGCGTCAAGGAAGCACCGACCGGTGGATCCTGACCGACCTGCACATGCCCGACAACTGGTGGGGTCTTCCCGTCTACACCAAGTTCGTGGCCGGGGACCTGTGCGGGACCCAGGTGATCCCCACGCTCATGGGCCACGGCAAGCCCGACATCGTGATCCACCTGGCCGGCTGGATCGGCAAGGCCACCTCGCCAGAGAACCGCGAGGCGCTGCTGCGCTCCAACCTGCTCTCCACCTTCTTCGTGCTCGATGCCCTCAAGGCCATCGGAGGCGAGAAGAAGCCCCTATTCATGCTTCCCTCCACGGGCCTGATCTACGGCGACCAGGAAGGCCCCTTCCGCGAGGACTTCACGCTGGCTCCTCCGGACGACTACTCGCTGAGCAAGCTCCTAGCCGAGCAGACCCTCACCACCTACGCGCGCAACGGGATCATCCGCAGCCTGATCGTGCGACCGGCGGTGATCTACGGATCGGGACAGAAAAGCGAGATGTTCATCCCCTCGCTTGTGAAGACCCTGCGCGAAGGCAAGCGCTTCGCCATGACTGCCGGAGAGCAGAAGCGCGACATGCTCTATGTCGGCGACCTGGCCCGCGCCATCCTGCTCCTGGTCGGGGGCGAGATCGAGGGCGTCTACAACATTGGCACCGGCAAGGGGCTTCCCATGAAGGAGGTCGGCGAGATCGCCGGGCGGCTGTTCGGAGCGCCGGAGCTGGTGGGACTGGGCGAGATCCCCTACCGCAGCCAGGAGGTCTGGGACTACGCATTGGACCCGTCGCGCCTCCAGGCCGCCACCGGCTGGGAGCCGCAGGTCTCGCTTGAAGAAGGCATTTCCAAAACCATCGAATGGGAGAACCAGGCACCATGAAGCGCATCGTATTGGCTCTGAGCATCATCGTCGTCGGCTGCCAGGCCGCCAACGTGGAAGACACCGTACTCAAGCTGGTGGAGGAAGGCAAGGTCTCGCAGGCCCAGGAGATCGTCCGCAAGTCGGGCGCCACGGGCCGGGAGCTCGGGCGCCTGCAGGGCATCCTGTACCATTCCTACGGCATGGCCGACTCCGCCCTGGTCTACCTCAAGCAGGCCTACGCAGACGCCCCCAACGATCCGGTGATCTCGCTTCGCCTGGCCGAGGTGCTGTTCTGGAAGAAGGACCTGCGCACCGTGCGCACCATCGTCGAGAAGGTGAGCGACAAGTCCGTGGCGACCGGTCCGCGCAAATGGGAGACCATGATGCACAAGGCCCAGCTGCAGAGCTGGCTGCAGGAGTTCGACTCCTCCCGTAGGCTGTACCAGGGCGTCCTGGACGCCTCGGGCACCCCCGACGCCGTCAAGGTCCAATGCCGCTACCACCTGGCCGAGATCGCCGCCTGGAAGAAGGACTTTGCCAAGTCGCTCTCCATGCTGGACGCACTCCTGGCCTCCATCCCCGGCTACGTGGATGCCAGCCTGCTGAAGGGGCAGATTCTGGAATGGCAAGGCAAGTACGCCGAGGCCCGCAACGTCTACACCTCCGGACTGCAACGCCATCCCACCGACGCCCTGCTGCGCGCCCGGCTGGAGAAACTGTCGTGGGTGAAGTGAGCGCGGGCATCCGCGCCCGCTGGGCGGGGTCCGTTCATGAGCGGGAACCGCACGTGAGGCCTCGGGACAGGATCTTGCTGGGACTTCTGGTCGCGGCAGGCGTGCTGTCCCTGTACTTCTTCGCGGAGTACTGGTTCGGCCAGGGGCTGCGGCGCGAGCCCACGTTTTTCCTGCTGCTGTCGTTTGCGGTGTTCTGGAACCCGGCGCGCAACCTCTACAACTGGTGGGTCTACCTGTGGGCGCGCCATCCGGACGACGACGCGAATTTGACAAAATCTGTCAGTTTCGAGGGCCTGCGGGCCGACGTACTGACCACCGCCATGCCCGGCGAGCCCTTTACGATGTTCCAGACCACGCTCACCGCCATCGCGCGCCTGGAGTGCCTGGGCCAAGCCTTCCTGCTGGACGGCGGCAACGACCCCCAGCTCATCGAACTGTGCCGCGCCCTCGGGATCCGGCACGTGGACTGCCGCGGGCTGCAAGGGGCCAAGGCGGGCAAGATCAACTTCTGCCTGCGCGAGCACTCCCGTGCGGAGGTCCTGCTGATCATCGATCCCGACCACATCCCCAAGCCCGACTTCCTGGCCCGCACCCTCCCCTACTTTTCCGATCCCTCCATCGGGTTCGTGCAGGTGGTGCAGGCCTACTACAACCTGCGCGACTCCTGGGTGGCCTGGGGCGCCGCCGAGCAGACCTTCGGCTTCTACGGAGCCACCCAGATGGGTCTGGGCGGACTGGGGATCCCGACCGCCATCGGCGCCAACTGCACATTTCGCCGCGCGGCCCTGGACAGCGTGGGAGGCCACGCCGAGCACCTGGCCGAGGATGCCCTCACCAGCATGCGCATCCACGCCCAGGGCTGGAAGAGCATCTACCTGCCCTGGCGAGGCTCGGAAGGGCTCGTGCCCACCGACCTGGGCACATTCTGGAAGCAGCAGCTCAAGTGGGCCACCGGCATGTCGTATCTCCTCTTCCAGGAAGTCCCCAAGCTCCTCCCCAAGTTCTCCCCGATCCAGCGCCTGCACTATGCCGCAGCCGCCACATTCTACCTGGGAGGCGTGGCCGCGGCGCTCAACCTGCTGCTTCCCATCCTCTTCCTGTTCGGCAAGGTCTACGCGGTGGAGATGCCGCTCAAGGGATTCCTCTTCCACATCCTCCCCTATGCCGTGACCTCCACTCTGATCTTCGGCGTGATCCAGAAATGGAGCTCGCACCGCGAGGAGATCGGATTTCCCTGGCGCTCGATGCTGCTGGAGAAGGCTTCGTGGCACATCAATTTCCTGGGCTTCGTGTACGGTGCGGTGGGTAGGAAGGTGCCCTATCTCCCGACGCCCAAGGAAGGCAGCGAGAAGCCCATCCCGGCCCTGGTGGCGCCCCACTGGACGGTGATCCTCCTGTCGCTTGCCGCCGTGGCCTGGGTGCCGTTGGGCTACCACCGCCTGGACTCTGGAACCCTGCTGATGGTGGCCTTTGCCCTCATGAATTCGCTCATGCTTCTACCGGCCGCCTGGATCGGTATCAGGGGCTGGTTCATCAAGCCCGACATTTTTCCGGAATCTGTCTTATCTTCCGAAACGGGAGTCCAGCCATGATCCGCCGCCATCCCGTGAGTGCCTTCCTGTCCGGCCTCATGGCCCTGGGGGCCGTCTACTTCCTGCTGGCCCACAAGGCCACCGCACGGGTGAACGAGCTGTGGTTCGATCACGTGGAATGCCGCATGGTGGAGGACCGGGCCCAACTCAAACCGCTGGGCGGCCGCCGCCTATTCGGCCTCTACCGCCCGGAACTTCCCTGGGAATATTCGCGCTACTACACCGTGACCGACAGCCTGCAGATCGATCCGCAGATCGTCTCGTGGTACCAGTCATGGGGGGACGGCAAGGAGCAGGAGTTCAAGACCGAAGCGGTCGAGAAGATCCTGGAGAAGGGCATGACCCCGATGATCACCTGGGAACCCTGGACCACGTCCTTTGCCGGGCACGAGAACGACACCGGGGCGTCGCTCGGTCACATCGTGGCCGGCGAGTTCGACCCGTACCTGCGGCGCTGGGCGCGCAGCGTCGCCCGCGTGCACAAGCCCGTATTCCTGCGGCCGTTCCACGAGATGGGGAACGCCTGGTACCTGTGGGGCATTCCCCACGGCAACACCCCTGAGATGCTTGCGGAAGGCTGGCGCCACGTGGTGCGGATCTTCCGCGAGGAAGGCGCCCGCAACGCGGCCTTCGTCTGGACCCCGCACATCGCCGCCGACACCATGGCCTGGCCGGGCGACGAATGGGTGGACTGGGTGGGCCTAGACGTCTTCAACTACGGGACCATGGCCGTCAAGGGCACCTGGATGGACTTCAACGGCCTCCTGACCCCGCAGCTCAACGCCGTACGCCGCTTCCGCAAGCCCGTGATGCTGGCCGAACTGGGCACCTCGGCGGCTGGCGGTGACCGCAGGGACTGGTGGATCGACGCCTTCCGGCGCCTGCCGGAGCACCCCGACGTGCGGGCCGTGGTGATCTTCGACAACCCCGCCTGCAGCAACACCACCGGTATCCCGGTGGACTGGGGCTTCAGTCAGACTCCCGGCATCCTCGCTGCCCTGCGTCCCTTGGGGGCGGGAGCAGGCTTCCAACTGCCATCGGCATCGCCCTGAATGGGATCACCTGCGCAGTACGGCGATGGTGGCCGAAGCCCTCGGGCTCCAGGCGCGGCGATCGAAGCTGCCTCGGAAAGCCACGTGCGAGTAGCCGGCGGCAAGGGCCAGGTCCGCAAGCATCCCCTGTTTCAGGGGCAGCAGGGCGGTGACAGATTCCGTCCGAGCGTCGGGCGTGGTCAGGACCGTCGTGAAGTCGATCCGCCCGTCTTCGCGAGGGCGGTAGCTGCGTTCGAGCCGCAGCTCTTCCCGCTCCAGGACCGGGAAATCGTGCACGCCGTCGGGAAGCGCGTCGTAGTTCACGGTCTGCAGCACCACGACACCGTTTCCCCGCAGCTTGCGCCGGGCCCGCGCCAGGAACTCCCCGATGCGCCCGATCGAGTCCAGGTGCACGACGGTATTTCCCAAGCAGCTGATCAGGTCGAAGCGGTCGTGGGCCTGACCAACCTCCAGCAGGTCGCGCGGCTCGAAGCTCAGCTGCGGCAGGTTCCGGCAGCGGTGCCGCGCCTGTTCGAGGAAGCCCTCGTCGAGATCCCAGCCTTCCAGCCGCTTGAAATCCAGCGCCAATGATTCCGCCAACGTCCCCGTCGCACAGCCCAGGTCGAGGTAGGCGTTCCGCCCGGGAGTCTGGGCCAGCAGGAACTCGGGACGTGCCCGGTCCAGCGGGAACAGCCGATCGTAGTGGCGACGCAGGTGGGCGTAGAAATCCGCTACCACAGGCGTCGGGCTCACGCCACGGCCAGCGGCCGGTACCAGGAGTCCCGCTCCACCGGCACGCGCCCCTTGTCGCGGATGATTTGACAGATTCTGTCATTAGAAAGGATCGGGCTCTTCTCCTCGGCCCCGGCCATGGAGTAGATCTTGGTGGAGTCGTCCACGGTGCCGTCCAGGTCGTCCACGCCCCAGTCCAGAGCAGCCTGGGCCTGGGGGATGCCCAGCATCACCCAGTAGGCCTTGAGGTGCGGGATGTTGTCCAGGAAGAGCCGCGCCACGGCGAAGGTTCTCAGGTCCTCTTCGGGGGTGGCTTCCTGGATGTGGGACAGG
>Ga0302294_10000301_pt1 | contig 15492 bp, 11 predicted proteins | sample III_Fen_N2_3_FD_194550 | JGI IMG/M metagenome (GOLD analysis project Ga0302294, IMG submission 194550) | Peat permafrost microbial communities from Stordalen Mire near Abisko, Sweden - III_Fen_N2_3 | ecosystem: Environmental > Terrestrial > Soil > Wetlands > Permafrost | place: Sweden: Abisko...
GGTGAGCACGACGGACGGTGAAGGGGTGATCTATTTCAAAATGGACGGCTACTATCATGCCTTCCTCGTTCTGCGGCAGTGGCCGTTGGAAACCTATTTTGGGATCATCTGGGCGCTCACCTCGGCACTCGGGCAGAATTACAGCTACACGTTGAATTGTTACCCGCTGGACCCGCAGGCGGAGATCAAGAAGACCAACGTCGAGCTCAAGCGCGTTAATCGCAATGCCGCCCAAGACGAACAGGAAGCGGCGCAGACGGTGGCGCTCAAGAAAAAGGCCAAGATCGCAGCGTTGCAAAGTGGCTTTGCGCGTCCGTTTTCAGTGCTGCCGGTCATTCGGGTATGGAACGCCAAGCTCGATGTTCTTCAGGGTAAACTGGCCGAGTTGAAGGAAGCTATCATCTCGATGAACGGCGCTCGCTACGCGCATATCGAGGAACCGTCGACGGCCAAGCACATCTTCTTTGAAACACTGCCCGGTTGGTTGGGCGGCCGCTACCGCGGCTGGGATCTTTTTGCCGTGGCTGGTGCCGATCCCACCGTATGTTTTTTGCAGGACATGGTTCCCTTGTCCTCGTCCTACACGGGGCACATGGAGGAAGGCGAAGCGATGTGGGAGGGAGACAAGGGCAACCTTGTCGGCGTGCGTGCGTTCGCCAACGGCGTGCCGCAGCATGGTTGTGTCATCGGTTCCACTCGCGTGGGCAAAAGCTCTCAGGTCATCGATTACGTCTCTCAGACGGATTGCTTCATGAAGTTCCGTTCGATTGTCGAGGAGGGCATGTCCTATGCGTCGGTGGTGCGCCTGCTTGGCGGTGAGTCATTGGTATTGAATCCCGATGGCGACATCACCCTAAACTACTTTGATACGCAGGGCGTGCCGCTCACGCAAAGTCAGGTCACGCTGGGAGCCGGCCTGCTTGGTGTGATGGCCGGTCGTGCTCTCGATCCGGAGGTGAACGTCGACCGCAAGGCGATGTACTCGGAGTACATCAATAGCCTCTATCAAAAGGTTTGGCAGGACTGGTGCATGATGAATCCCGAGGGTGAAATGACCGCGGCCCGGTGGGCGATTTTGATCGAGGACGTTCGCCGCGGTCAGGGTGTCATGGATGCCTTGGGCACGCCGGAGATCTGGTCTGACCTGCATGCCCAGCTAGCAGAAAATCCCGGAGTGGTGGAAGCGCGCCTGGCAGCCATCAAAGAGGATGATGTGATCGCGTTTTCGCGGCGGCCGGAAACCGCTGTGCTCACGCGTAATGTGGGCATGGCGTTTTTGAAGCCCGAGGAATTTCCGACTCACTCTGCGCTGGTTGAGTCGATGCAGTTTTCGCCCATGGCGCATCACGATGAGCGCGAAGTGATGCGGCTTTCTTCCCGGTTGCGTTCCTGGACGCGGTACGGTGGCCAGGGCCGGCTGTTCGATGGCCCGAGTAACCGCAGGATCACTGGCCGGCTGGTTCACTTCGAGCTTTCCCTCATTCCTTCGTCGAATCCGGAAATGAAAGAGGCAGTGCTTTTTCTTCTGGGGAATGTCATCCGGCAGCACGTCATGTCTCTACCGCGTGGTTGGAAGAAGGAAGGAATCTACGAGGAGCCCAGCCGGTATATTAATGTAGGCGGAGCCAAGGATCTCTTCTCTGAGCTGTACGCCCAAATGGCGAAATACAGCTATCGAATCCTGCCGGTGACTCAGCAGTACGCGCAGTTGGCGCAATCGGAGTTGCGGCCGATCATCTTCGGAAACTCAAAGCAATACTGGTTGTTCAGACAAAACGATCTGCACGACATGGACGATCTGGGTGATGCCGTTGGGCTTTCCGATGCGGTCAAGGGGATGGTGCGTGGTTATTCGGCTCCGGAATTTCAGACCGGGCCGAACCGATTCTCGGAGATGGCCATCTGGTGCCAGGAAGGAAACGGCAAGAGCTGTGGCACGGTGCGAAACTACGCGACGCGTGAGATGCTCTATGTTTCGGAAAGTTCGGGTGACGTTTTCGACCAGCGCATGAAGGCGCTCGCAGAATACGAGGACCCGGTGATGGGCGTGATGGCTGAGGCCGAAAAAGCCGAAAACAACCGGAGGGCCAAAAAGAAGCCGGCCCGGACAATTTAAGGAGGATTATTATGAAAAATGCAGCATTCACATTATTGGCACTAGTTTTGTTTCTGGCGGGTTGTTCGAGCTCAACCGTTGTCCGCTCCGGAGGCACTGCCCTTGGAGCGGTGGCCGGTGGTGCGGCCGGATATGTGCTCGGTCATAAAGACCCCAAGCTGGCCGTAGCTGGCGCGGGGTTGGGCGCATTGGCCACCGGCCTGGCGATGGGCAAGGATCCCGCGGTGCTTCAGGAGGGCTTCGATGAGGGCTATGTCCGTGGACAATCGGACGCGATCAAGCGCCAAGTATTTCTTCGCTATTCACTCGAAGAGCGGCCGATGCCAGACGCAAACGAAGAAGGGAAGCCGGTGTATTTCAAAGTGCCCGGCCCGACCGTGACTTCTGATGGCCGTAAACTCGAACCACATTACGTGGTCGTCCAAACCATAGAATAAACAAAGGAGTAAGTAATGAAAAAACTGATACAATTCATCATTGCAGGACTGGTTATTGTTGCCCCAATGCAAATGTTCGGCCAGCTGGCTGTGGCCATTGCGGCCGACCCCATGGCCGAAATTCGGTGGCTCTCAGGTGAGCTGCCGCAATGGATCCAAACGATTACGCTGGCGAAGCAGCAAATCGACAATGCCAGGGAGATGATCAGCCTGGTGGGTCATCCCGAAAAAATTGCCGGCGTGGTCATGAATCAGGTCGGCAGCGTACTGCCCGAGTCCTTCGTGGCCGACGCGATGCCGACCGTGACCAACGCGCTGGCTCTCAGCGAGGCCGGCTTTGAACTGCGCAAGTCGGCAAAAGCTTTGAGAAAGGACGTGTTCGATGTTCCGGCGAACTACAAGGTGTTCGGGAAAAACTTTAATCGTAATCGGACCCGCTACGTGGAGATGGCGCTGGAAAATTCTCTGCGGTTGCGCGTGAGCAAGGCGGCTGAGGACAAGCGCGCCGTCGACAAAAAGGAATTCGCGTTTCAGCAGCAGACGCTCACGAAGCTGGGCACGGCGTCAACGCAGACCGAGATCGAGCTTCATCAGGCGAATTTGACTGCCTCAAAACAGCGCATGGACCTTGCCGGCGAAAGGGTGAAGCAGGCGGAAACCGAATTGACTGCCTTTACCAAACAGCTGGATCTGGCCGACCGGAAGGTTGTTGAGCAAGAGGTGGAAGAGGCGGAAACGGTGCGCACTGAGCTTAAAAAGTGCGCCGATGATACGATCAAAATAGGCGGCGAGCTGATCAGCAGCCTGCCGGTAAAATTTCAATTCTAAGCGATGCGATTTGGTTCGGTTACAAAAGGGGTTCTGTTGGTGGCTTCGCTTTTGGGCGGAGCCACCTCTCTTTCTGCGCAGACGGCGCCTCCGCAATGGATGCAATCGCTGATCACGATCACGCAGATTTTCGATCCAGCGACCGTCTACACGCCGCTGCAGCCGTTGTTGGAAAAGTTCGAACTCGTTTTCACCGCGATTGCTTTCACGATTGTTCTCATCGCAACCGTCCTCCGGGTGGCCCGCGCCAGGACCGGTGATGAAAGCATGGGGTGGGTGGCTTCGACGATGGCGATTGTGGCGTTCATGGCGCTGACCTCCTCCGTTTCGACGAGCAACTTTTCGCTCAATAAGAAGATCTTCGATGCTGGTGATGCCGTCACCGCGTGGTCAGGTTACGACAAGTTTAATATCATAAGAACTGCTTGGTATACGATGCTCTTGAGCACGCCTCCGACATCGCCCGCAGGGGAGGCGCTCGATACGGGGCAACAAGTCCTGGCTCCGACTCCTGAAACGCCGACCCCGGCGCAGCGGCTTGAGGCCTGGAAGGTGGGAGCTTGGAAAGCGATCAAGAAGACCGTCGGGGGAAACTTCGCCGCGCAAAAAAGCGCAGAAACAAGCCGCACGCTATTCATCATGCTGATCATCCCGACGCTCACGCTCCTGCTGGCCATATTGCTGATTTTGATGGGGGAATTTCTGCGGGCCATGTTGTTTTATTGCATGGGGGTTTTTGTGCCCTTCATGATTGGTTTGCTGGCCTTTGGCCCGACCCGTGGAGCGGCGACCAGTTTTTTGACCAGGTATGTGACGGTGGCCCTGTGGTCGGTGGCGTGGGCTTTGGGTAATGAGATTTGCCTTTCGCTGCTCACTGTTGCTACGAACTGGATCGTTAGCAGCTGTCAGGCGGTTGTGGCGGCGGCGACCGACACTTCCGTCGCCACGGCTCCACTGGGATTTGGAACCAGCGGGCTTCTGGTGGAGGCTTCCCCGCACATGGCCTGGGGGCTCCTTTTTGTCATCGTGATGGTGGTGATGTTTGTCGCAGTCATTTTGATCGTGAGTGTTTTTTTTGCTCCTTATGCCTTCAGCGTGATGATCGCAAAAGGAACCTCATTTACCGGCGGGTTTCTCGCTGGGACTGCGGCCGCTCCTGGTGCGGTGGCGTCGGGTAGCGCAAGCCTGGCGGGAGGGGGAGCTGTCGCGAACTGCGCTCCAGGTGCACGCAAAGCGATGGCTGGTTTAGCGGGACGCATAGGTTCAACAATGACTGGAGCGGCTTCGTCGCTGGGTGGTGTCGCGGAACAGGGCGGAATATTGGGCGGCATGGCTGGCCTTGGGGAAAAAATGCTTTCCGGGAGCGCAGGCTCGATGGGATCTGCGGGAGCGGCCAGTCAGGGCACAGCGCTGGCCATGGCCGACGCTGTGCGACCGAGTCAACCAAGAGCGCGCGGCGCAGCCTCTATGGCGAATACTTTTTCCGCAGGCATGGATTCGTCCTCAGGGTTGGGCCCGGTGACGGCTCGTTCAATGGGTAGAGGCGAGGGGACTGGAGCCGCGCTCGGGGCTCGGTCAATGCGGAGTGTACAGAGAAATGCCAGGCGTTAGTGAGTACGCCATCCAGGCGAAGAAACCTGAAGTGTGCGTTCCTATCGCATCGAGCCCTCACCCGGAGAGCTCGCTCTAGAGCGCTTCAAAAAATGACGTCGCCGCGTCAATTAAGACGCGGGATTGTGATCCCCTCTAATGACCGCTGCTTAATTGCAGCGGCTACGTTTACAGTTTTGCCAGACATGCTCTAGATCCGTCTGGGGTGGGTTTGGTTGATCGTTGTTTTTTACCCAAGCGGTGGAACGGCGAGACCGCATTTGCGGCCATTCTTCAAGTCGCTGCGACCCCAGCAATGTGCGAAGATTTCCTGCGGCAAACAGAATCAGCTCGATTCTTGCGAGAGGTGTGGCGGAATTGTGGGAATATGGTAATCTTTGCTGGTGAGTTTCGCGATAAATCAAAACACGCCGATCCTTTTCTTGGCAAACCTCGCCGCTCGGGCAAACTTGGGGTGAGTTGTTTTCCCTTTTGAGCGATGCCAGCTGTAACGACACGAGGATTCGGAATGGCCTTCCGTTGACCTAAGCTTGCATCGTAATGCTGCCGAAGACCGAAAATCTTTAGCACTTTCCAATACCTTTTGTTTTACAAATAATTCTCAGCATTCATTTATTCTGCCTCGTATGTCCCCCTCTTCTGTAAGCGACGCTGCTCCGCCGGCCAAGTTAGAGTATTTGGATTTTCCAACAAGCGAACCCGTTGGCCCAAAAGAGGCCCCGCCCAAGCAAAGGCCGGCGAAAAACTATTACGTCTGGGAGATGGCCGTGAAGGGAAAGAACGTCGCCATCCACAAGATCGAAGATTATCCGATTTTTTTCCGGCTGTTTCAGCGTTACTGCGAAGAGAATTCGATTAAACGAAAACTCTACATCCGCCAGCTCAACGCGACCACTTGGGTGTTGTTTTCAAAAAAGGAAAAAGAGGCGCCACCGCCGAAGTACATCACCGACCAGATGGATTTTCGCACCTGTGGGCGGTTCAAGTTTTATGCGGACAGGCTTCAAGATGGAGAACGGCTGAGTTTGTCCGAACGTGATGCCAAGGGTGCGCGCCGAGCCTGGAACAACTACCACGGCCGCAAACGCAATCCGGGACGTCACTGCGTCATCACCAAGCTGAAAGTTTCCAAGTCGGTTGTGGTGAGCGTAGAAAAGCTGCCGGATTGAGATAGCGACAAAAACCATTGACATGGCAATTGATTTTGGTTCCTTGGGTACGTGTCGTGCCTTGAGCCACTCTCGCAGTATTTGAACCGCCGACTCCTCGGCCAGCGCGAGGCGGTCAATGAGTTTGCTACAACGATCGCTGTCTCACTCAACGGGCGGGCGAAGGAGAATCGGACCAAGGGATTCGTCTTTATGGCCGGACCAACCGGTACCGGGAAGACGGAGATGATCAATCTGACCGCCAAGTTCTTGTATCCCGATGACGCGCCTCGCCGGTATCATCGCTTCGATATGGCGGAGTACATGCATGCGGATTCGGTCAACCGGTTGCTGGGTTGTCCGGGACAGCCCTCGTTGCTCGGCTTGGCGATCGACCGCCTCAATGAAGCCGCGGGGCCGAATGGGACTGCCTTTCTGCTCTTCGATGAAATCGAGAAAGCCTATAAAGGATTGATCACGGTTCTTCTGGCCTTTGATGCGGGCCGGGTGACGACCAATGATGGTCAAACCCGAGATCTCTCCCGTTTGTTTGTGTTTGTGACGTCCAATGTGGGAGCGGCTGATGCAGCCAACATGAGCAATGTCCCTTTCGCCATGATTAGGGACAAAGTCTTGATGATGGCGGAAAAAGAATTTCGAAAAGAGACGGTGGCACGTTTCGATGCGAAGATCGTGATGAGGCTCCTTTCGCTTGATGTGCAGCGTGAAATCACAACCAGGCTGTTGAGCCATGAAGTGACTGCGCAGCAGAATCATTACCTGCGGCCGATCCAGTTTGATGAAGGTGTAATCAATTTCCTGATTCGAAAAGGTTTTACTCCGGACATGGGCGCCAGAAATTTGCGGTCCACCGTGGAACGGCAGGTCGGGGTGGCTTTGCTGCCATGGGAGGGATGCAGTGACGATGAAGCGTCGGGCGATCGGTATTCCCGCGCGCTTCTCCTGCGAGAGGACCGTTCTGAACAGCGGTTGGTCGCCGTAAAGGTAGCGGACGAGGAGCGAGCTCCAGAATTGCAGGTGGTCCTGCGTGAAGAACCGGTCGATTCCGCGCTCGTTATTTCGATGCAGGATGAATCACGATGACATTTATCGATTACAGATTGATCGTTAAACCAGACTATTAGGCAAAACCATTACAAAGAAGTAAGGGAATCGCAAAATATCGGTAATAAAAATTGCGCGGCCCGGATACCCTTGACCGCAGGAGGAGGACCCCAGAGGGTCCCCGGCCTCGCATCCAGCCGATGGTGTTCGATTCAGCGCGGGACACTAGACCTACTTACGGAGGGCCTCATCTCAGCGGGATTTACCTGCCCGAACCCCAATATTTACTCAACTTACATGAACGCTATCCCTTCAAAACACTCCGAAGATGCCCGGCCTTTCTCTCACGTGGAAGTGCTGGATTTCACCAAGGAACCGGTTCTGGTTCAGGAAGCAGTAGATTATTACTGTACGCTGAGTCCCGAGCGCGGACAATGGACGGCGGAGCAGCGGGGTCGCGTCACGATCCGCACCGAGTGCCGGTGGGGCCGGGTTCCGGTCGGCAATCAGATTTTTATGCTCTCCGAGTTTGGCGAGGGGCCACGCACGCCCGTGACCAAGGACAATGTGGCAATCGTGCAGTTTTTTGCTGAAGTGCGTCCCTCGGCACCCGGTGCAGGCGACGGCTACATCGAGCAGGCCTCATTCTGTCGTGTTCAGTTTGATGATGAATCCTGCCGAAAACTTCGGGCCCAAGGATTGGTCAAGTTGGAGGAGTTTATTCGCAAGTCGGTCCCTGAGTACGCAAAGATTTTTGCGGAGTGGCAGAGTATCATCCTTCATGCGAGAGTCCGTTATGAAGAATTGAAGCGAACGAAGGCAACCAAGGCAAAGGTACAGAGAGTGCTGCAGTAGGCCGCTGCCGGAGGGCGTTACCCCCACGCCTTTGAGTTACCGAGCACAGGTGGGAAAAACAAAAGGCTAGTGGGCCAACGCACTATTCGAGGTGGATGATGCCACGCTTGATCGCGACGAGGATGGCTTGGGTGCGGTCGTTGACGCTCAGCTTCGCGAGGATATTTTTGAGATGCACTTTGATCGTCCCTTCGACGACATGGAGCTGGGCGCCGATTTCTTTGTTGCTGAGTCCCTTTGCCACGAGCGCGAGCACTTCCAGCTCGCGGTTGGACAGGTGGGAGAGGACGCGACCGTTCATGCGCACAGAAATCTCCGCAGGAATATATTGTTCCCCAGCGTGCACACGACGGATCGCCTCGAGCAGGCGCTCAAGCGCCATTTCTTTGGTGACAAAGCCGCAGGCGCCCGCCTTGAACGCTTGGAACACTTCGTCTCCGCCGGCATAGTTGCTGAACACCAGGATGCGGACCGGTCCAAATTTCTCACGCAAAAGGCCAATCGTCTCGATGCCGTTTTTCTTGGGCATGCGCAGGTCCAGCACCACGACATCGGGACGATGAATTTGGTAAGCTTCGATTGCCTCCAATCCGTTCTCCGCTTCGGCAACGATCTCCATATCGGGCTCCCCGCCGGCGGCGGTCGCCAGACCCATCCGCATGACGATATGATCGTCCACCAACATGATCCTGATTTTTGCCGGTTTTGATAGGGTTTGCATAATTAGAGGCGGGGGCGGCTTAAGATGGGACCGGCACACTAATCCTGATTGAAGCGCCGTGGCCAGGTTCACTGATGATTTTAATGTCTCCGTTGATCTTGTCTGCTCGACCGCGCAGGCCGCGCAACCCGAAATGGCCGAGTTCTCGGGTCAGAACCTGCTGCGGTACGAAACCGCAGCCGTCGTCGTTTACCGAGAGTGAAACGGAATCTTCGGCATAGTGGAGGAGAACTGTGATCCGGTTTGCCGCACCATGTCTTACTGCATTGGTGATCGCCTCCTGCGCGATGCGAAGCAAATGGTGCCTGACCGAGGATGAAAGCCGCCGGGGCATGCCGGTGATCTTGATCTCAATGTGCGGCTCTCCCGAACTAATCAATCCCGCCATTTTGTTCAGCGCTTCCCCCAGGTCGGCATTCTCCAGCAGCGGAGATTCCAGGTTCCACACCGCATTTTGGACCTCGTGACGGGTGAAGGACACCATGTTCCTCGCGACATTCAGCCGGGTCCGCACGTCGTCCGACACGAACGGAAGTTTCAACGTCGCATCCAACTGCAAAATCAGGCCGCTCAATCCCTGTTGCAGACTGTCGTGAATCTCTCCGGCTAGGCGATCGCGCTCGGCGAGCGTCGCGGCGTTGCGGGTTTCCTCTTCGAGTCGCTGCATGGCGGTCCTCAACTCCTCGGTGCGTTCTTGCACGAGTTTCTCGAGTGCCAGATTGCGGGCTCTCGTTCTTCGCAGCGCCCACGCGATGATGCCAATCACCATGATCGCCCCCGCCGTCACCTCGAAGACGTACGCGTACCATGTCCGATACCAAGGCGGATCAATGGTGAAATCTACCGCAAGCGCTTCCCCGAGCGGTCCGCGGGCGTCGGCCAGCCTCACGTCCAGATGGTAGGTCCCTTCGCGCAAATCCGGAAGCGTGAGCAGGGAATCTGCGCCAAGGATTGGCTGGCCGTTCATTTTGAACTCGTATCCGGGTGATCGCATCGACGTATAGCCGCCGGCAAAAAAACGGAACGTGAGGCTATTTTGCGCGAACGTGAGACGGGGGATCGCGTCGGCGGTATGCATGGCTCCGAAGACTTCCTGTCGGGAACGGCCATCGAGAACCGAAACTAGCCGCGGCTTGATCATCGTCGGCTTCAGCTCGAAGCCGGGATTGCGGTTGATGTGATAGAGCGAATATCCGGTGGAGATCCAAATATCATTACCCTCTAGCATCCGGACGACAGGAACCCGGTCCTTGATAAGATCCAGCGTGGCGCGATCAAAACGGTAACTGCTCCCATTCTCTTGAATCTTGAAAACTCCCTGTTCGTAGGACGCCCAATAGGTGCCATCGTTGTCTTGGATGAGACGGGAAATCCAGAACGGAGCTTCGTTGAAAAGACGCTGCAGCTGCGGGGCTTCGACTAGCGTTTCAGTCTCTTCATCGAAAAAGATCCGGCCTTTCGGAGGACCGCATAGCACCGCGATATTGCCGACGACGCTGACGTGGACCCACGCGGATCCGTTCCAGGGAAAACTATCGAAGACACGAACACTCAATTTTCCGTCTCGCATCGCCACCCGCGCAGCACGGTTCGGTCCCAGCTCGATCCATGCGGCAGTTTTTGCGGCGTGGACTATCGCCGGATAGCCGACACCCGGAACTCGCGCGGCGCATTCAGCCCATCGTCCGTCTGCCCAGCGCAAGGCTGTTATTTCGGTCGCACCGATAACGTAGCACAGTTCCGGATTAACCATGACCAACCGGTCGACGTTGATTCCGCTGAGAATAGGCAGGAATCCTCCACTTGGTGTTCGGGCGAAAACGCCATAAGCATTCGCGACGAGCATGTGTCCCCCCTGCGCCGCGATACCCCAAACGCCGTTTGTCGGCTGCCCTGCGACCAGATGGAAGCCGTCGATCTCACGATCCCGATCAAAATTGCTCTCGTAAATGTGGCCGTTCGACGCGATCACGGTCCGATCTTGCCAATGGACCAATTGGGGCCACGTGATGGGCACCCCTAAGCGCTGGTCAACGACCGCGACGGGGCTATTGTACAGAACCTTTTCGACGCCCGATTCGGTTGCTATCCACAATACGCCGGCTTCACGTGTCACCAATGCGGTGGCCTGGTGATATTCGGGACTGGCGAGCGATGTGAGTAGATTGCCTTGCTCCGAGAGGATGAACACACCCTGACCCTCGATCGCCATCGCAATTCCTCCGTCCGTCAGATGAATCAGATCTGTCACGCGGCTTTTCGCGCGATCACCGAGTTGGTTGGCCCAGGGGGACATTCGATGTCCGTCAAAAATCATCAGCTGTCGGCCGGCAGTGGCGATCAGAATTCGGCCGTCCTCCAGCGCCGTTTCCTTTTCGACGATCACTCCTCGCATCCCTTCGGCTGCCAGCGGTTGCAAGGCCCGGTTGGGGAGGTCGATGGATTGGATGCCGTCGGTCAGAGATGAAACGAATACCTTATCGCCCAAGGCGAACACGCATGAAACTTGGGGCACGGCAAAAAACAGATGTTCGTTGGTGGAGCGATCCCAATAGACAACGCCGTTCCAGCCGGAAAAATACACTCCGCTCTTCCCGGGGATTATCGCGACGAAATTGGTGATCGAGACCCATTTTGGGCATGAGGCAGGCACAACGGAATGGGGACGCATTTTCCCTTCGGCTGTATACTCAACCATTCCCCACGCACCTTGGCTGCAGTAGTATGTCGTGCCGCCAATTTCCCGAATGTACTGCAATATCGATTCCCCGGGCGGGTTTCTTTCGGCGATATCCATCCAGGTTGCATCATTGAGCACGATGACGGAGCCGTTGTTGGTGACTGCGATTCGCCCCAATGTGTCGAAACTGAGACGCGCGCCGCGCGGGATATCGCCGATTTCCGCCAGCGCGTAAGAGCGCGTGAACGGCAGTCCGTTAAAGAGCGGTTCCGTTTCTTCGGAGAGTGCCGGTGAGGCTGCCAAAGTTAACATCACCGCTGCGAGGGTGGCGGGCCGACTCCAGCCGGCTAGCGCCCTTGCACGAATTTCGCGTAGGTTGAACCGACAGTTTTCCGGCGGAAACGGCGACATGGAGTTCTTGCGGGGCATTGCAGGGTAATCGTCGCCACCATGCGACTTCCGCACAAAACGTAAAGGTGTTTCCCGGCCAGGCAGGCGATCGATCGGATTTACCCGGAGGCGAAACCAGCTGGTACCGCCTAAGCGGGGTGGGCGCTGTTTCTGCCAGCGTGATCAGGGTATCCGAAAGCCGTGCCGGCCCCGTGTCACCGGTGCGGACTATGCCCTAGGTGATAGTCTCTGTACCACCAATGAGCCCTTGAGTAGAAACGTACCGGCCGGCCTGCTACGGGCCGTTGGCGACTCCCCTTGGCAGGGAATCGTCAATGTCATCCGCGGCATCACCCCAATGCTTCCTCCAGGCTCACCCCGGCTAAAGGAGCGGCGGGGTTGTCGCCGCGGCCCCAAAAAAAACATACCCACAACCCCCCCAATGAAAAAAGTAGCATTCATTACGTCCGCGCTTCGGCGCGTTTGCCCGCAGGGTCTCTTCCTTGCCGGCGTCATCCTCACCTCAGCAGCTGGATTGGAGGCCGCCACGGGCTGGGACCACAACTTCTACTGGCAGAATTATGTCAGCAGCGGGTCGTCAAACATATCCTTCCCCGGTGCAGGAACCTATCCTGGCAATTTCGCAGTTTCCTATTCCAATGTCGGCGACGTCGTTGCAGGCAAAGGCTGGAACCCCGGTTCGTATAACCGAGTTATCAATTATAATATCGGTGCCCTGAGTGGCAGCTATAACTTTGTCGGCGTCTATGGATGGACGACAAACCCGCTCATTGAATATTACGTATGCGAGTTGGGCTCCATTACCTATGCAGCGCAAAATGTTGGCTCAGTGAGCAGCGATGGGCGTACCTACGGGCTGTGGAAACATCAGCAGGTTAACCAGCCCTCCATCATCGGCACGGCCACCTTCTGGCAGTATATGAGCCAGTGGGGCGGGTCGGGAACCGGAACCAGCCGCTCCATCAACATGGGCAATCACATGGGCGCATGGAAAAGCAAGATGGGCAATGTCGGTACCAACAATCTCCAGATCTTCGCGATCGAGGCGTACGGCAACAAGAGCGGCTATATCAACGCAACGGTTTGGTAAATAATACAGCTGTGATAAAGAATAAACCTTTCTTGTCAGGCTCTGTGGTTGGGCGTGTCATATTATTTATGGCATGCCTGATTGCAGCATGTTGCAGTCTGAAAGCCGCCGGTTCTGTATACCTTGCTTTTGATGATGGCCCGTTTAATTCCAACTCACCTACGTTGGTCAAAAACCTCAAAAACGCAGGTGCCAGGGCCACCTTCTTCATCTGGGGAAACAAGATCAGCGGCAATCTGACGGCTTTCAATGCCATCAAGAATGCTGGCTTTAGCATCCAGAATCATAGTTACACGCACTCGCATATGCTGAGCTGGAGCTACGCGCAGGTTTATAATGATCTCAAGCAATGCCAGGACGCCATCAAGAATGCCGGCGGTGGCACGCCCAAGTACTTCCGGCCTCCTTATCTTGAGGTTAACTCCACCATCAAGTCAGCTTGTGCAGCGCTCGGCCTGACGATCATCATGCCCAATGTTGATACTCGGGACTGGGCGGGTGCTAGCACGGCGCAAATTGTTTCTGCCTGCAACAGCTTGCAGAGCGGGGGCAATGCTTTGATGCACGATGGATACTCAACGACGGACGCTGCTGTTTCCGGCATCGTTTTGAACCTCCGGAACCGGGGTCTCGCTACCGCACAATATTAAACCCGGTACGGTATTAATTGTGGTTAGGTAAACACAGGGGTGCGGTAACCCCTCCCGCATTCGATAGCTACATACAGCATAGGCGTTATGTTACAGAGTTTCGCTCTGGGCGTAACGTCAGCAGGCCGCGCTTCTTTAGGGGGAGCGCGGCCTGTCTTGCTTGTAGATCTAACGTTGTGCGTCCGCATTGTCTATTGTTTTGCTTTTTCTAATACGGCACCCAGTTGGCAAGTACTATGGACTCCAACCCAGCAGGTGAGAACGTGGAACCCAGGGCTGATGCGCGCGAGCGGCGTGACCGTGCGGGAAAGCAACTTCAAGTTGCTTGAGAGGAAAACCGGAACAGCATGAGCTTAAATTCCTCAGACAAATAACCACTGATTAACACTCATTAAAGGTAATGAATAGAATAGGATGTGTCTCCTTTTGCTCGCAAATTCACCCGCCGGGTGCGGGGAGTTAATTTTCAGAACTCCGTATTTATCCAATTCCTATAAATCAGTGTTTATCAGTGGTAAATCCAACTGCCTTTTTTAGGATGATTGGGTTGCCTTATTTCCTGCTTTCCTGAGCTCCCTGTTCAAAACCTGCATTTGATTTCAAACGAGTCGCATCCAATTCAATGAGAAATCTATTTATCATCCTTTTCGTCGCAACGGCCGCGATCAACGTCTGGGCTCAAAAGAGCTCCGACAGCCTTGTATTAGTTGAAGGCGGGGCCTTCAAAAATGCAAAGTCCAACTATTATGGCAAAAGGCCACCGAGCCCTTATACAGGCAATAGCATATCAGTGCTCAGCTTTTATATCGGTCGCTATGAGGTAACGCAAAAGGAGTGGATTGAGGTGATGGGAAGCAATCCGTCAAAATTCAAAGGCGATGATTTGCCGGTAGAAACTGTCAGCTGGTACGATTCTATTGAGTACTGCAACCAGAGAAGCGTGACAGAGGGATTGAAGCCTTATTACAACATCGACAAGAATAAGAAAGACCCGAACAACGAGAATGATATTGATGATATTAAATGGACGGTGACCCTCAATCGAGATGCCAACGGTTACCGGTTGCCGACCGAAGCAGAGTGGGAATATGCCGCGGGTGGCGGCCAGATGAGCAAGAGCTACACTTACAGCGGAAGCGATGATATCGATACTGTAGCATCGTTTTTCAAAAATTCGGGAGATAAGGAGTTAACCGGACTCTGGTCCTGGCCGGTGATTGAACAAAATCACAACAAGACAAAACCGATCGGAATCAGGGTTCCCAATGAACTGGGGCTATATGATATGTCAGGTAATGTCAGGGAATGGTGTTGGGACTGGTACGGCGAATCGGTGGGCTATGGAACCGGCCCTCAAAAAAGCTCTCGCGAAACCGGTCGGGTTTGGCGGGGTGGCGGTTGGCTCGGCGGCGACTTCTGCTGCGCGTCGTCTTACCGGGCCAGCCTCGAAGCAAATGGCAAGGGCCCCGATCAGGGGTTTCGTGTGTGCCGCAACCAGTAGACAGAAACAGACCGGGTTGTCTCTTTGCCACCACGAATCACTCAGATACTGTGAGCCATCACTAAAACCAAAAGAGGTTAACGGGTCATGTCATTTACTTTTCGTCTATCGATTGGTTTGAATATCGTGTTGCTGGGAATCGTCGCGGTGCTGCTCTGGCGCGCTCATTCTGCGGCACGCTCCCACGTGGATCTCTCAGTGCGGCCGGCTTTCGCGCGGGCAGCGACGTCGACGTTGGATACGGAGGCAAAAGAGCCCCAATCAAAATCCGCCGACGCCAAAATCAACCAAGCCGCCATCTCCCAACTTGAGCAACTGGGGATTCCGCGCGAAACCCTGATCAACGCCCTGCTGGAAAGCTTCAACCGCCGGTCGACCC
>Ga0302294_10000303_pt1 | contig 15379 bp, 9 predicted proteins | sample III_Fen_N2_3_FD_194550 | JGI IMG/M metagenome (GOLD analysis project Ga0302294, IMG submission 194550) | Peat permafrost microbial communities from Stordalen Mire near Abisko, Sweden - III_Fen_N2_3 | ecosystem: Environmental > Terrestrial > Soil > Wetlands > Permafrost | place: Sweden: Abisko...
CGGCTGGTTGGCGGCTTCGATTGCATACGGTCAGCTGCTGCATCATTTCCCGTCGATAAAATCAGACGAGCCGTTGACGACTATTCTGGGTGGCACGCTCTCACAACTCGGCCTGCTCGCGGGCGTGGTAGCCGGGATATACTACATTCGTCAGGTTACGACGCGCACTCCTGCGGCCGAAAAACCCCTGCCTGTCATGTCGACAAAAGTCGGCCTCTTTCGAGCCGGGCTGGTTACTTTCGTGATCACCGTTTCAATCGTAATTCCAGTGCAAGCGCTTTGGAAATATTTGCTCGAAACGTGGCACCTACCGACGGCGAATCAGGAGATGGTGGAGATTTTCTATCGCACCGCTGCACCGTCGCGCATCGCGCTCCTGGCCACGATCGCGGTGCTACTCGCGCCCGTGGCGGAAGAATTGGTTTTTCGCGGTGGACTGTTTCGCTTTCTCCGCGATCGGGCTCCGCACTGGGTGGCGCTGGTGTTGCCCGCCCTGTTTTTTGCAGCGCTGCACGTGAACTATCAAACCTTCGAAGGTCTCGTCACGCTCGCGCCGTTGCTCGCCTTCGGCATCGTATTCTCGCTCGCTTACGAACGCACCGGGCACATCGCTGTGGTCATGGTCGCTCATGCACTGTTTAATCTGCACACCGTCGTTTTTTTACTGCTAGGTTTGGCCAACTAATACCATTTCTCACTCAAACATACCAAAAGAGGCAAAGGTAGGGACGACCCGCCGGGTCGTCCGCGAACGTCGCCTGTCAGCGGTCCACATCCAACCGGACGGCCCGGCGGTCCGTCCCTACCATCCAAACGTCAGAGGTTATTATGCGTTTGAAAGAGAAATGGTATAAGTCTTCCACCCAAGATGTCGCCCTTCACCGAACAAAGTTTTGATTCCGTCGCCTCGCTCGGCGAAGAAAAGCTCATTGCAGCGATCCGGCGTTGGCTCGGCCCGGCTTCACCTCAGGCTCCGCACGGGATCGGCGACGATTGCGCAGTGCTGCCACCGTCTCCGCGTCAGCAGGCCATCACGGTTGACCCGGTGATTTACGGACGCCACTTCGACGATCAAGTACCGCCGCGTGATGTCGGTGCAAAACTGCTCAAGCGGAACCTCAGCGACCTCGCTGCGATGGGCGCGCACCCGACCGCCGCGGTCATCGCGCTCACACTGGACCCGCGGGTCAGCCTTTCCTGGTTGGAAAAATTCTATCGCGGCCTCGCCGCCAGCGCCCGCGAATACCGCGTGCCAATCGTCGGTGGCGACGTCGCCCAAGCCAACGGCATCCTAAGTGCCAGCCTGACGCTTCTCGGACAGGCGGCGGGCGAGCGCATGCTGCTACGTACCGGCGCAAAAATCGGCGACTGGATCTATGTCACGGGCAAACTCGGCGGCAGCATTGCCGGCCACCATTTCAAATTTGAACCGCGCCTGGCTGCCGGTGCCTGGTTGGCGAGTCGCCCTGAAGTCCGCGCGATGATCGACCTCAGCGACGGTATGGCGAAGGATCTGCCGGCCATCACCCCCGAGAATGCCGAACCTTCAATCAATCCCAACGATGTGCCGGTCAGTCGCGATGCGCTCCGGCTCGCAAAAAAATCCAGCCGCACCGCGCTCAGCCACGCCCTTAGCGATGGCGAAGACTATGAGTTACTCTTCGCGGTGGGCAAAGCCACCGACCGCACCGCGTTCGAACGCGCCTGGCCCCGGCGTTTCAAAACGTCTCTCACCTGCCTCGGTCGTTTCGTAAAAAAAGGCGAACGTCCAACCGGCACGATCGATCTCAGCGACTACCACGGCTATGAGCATCTTCGCTGAACTGCGCGCGGGAATTACCACGCACTCCGCCAGCGAAACCCAGGCACTCGCCACCCGGCTCGCACAGGCGTTGCTGACTGATGCCACCCTCGCACTGCACGGCGACCTCGGCGTGGGCAAAACTACGTTTGTGCAGGGACTGGCCAAGGGGTTTGGCGTGACCGACGTCGTCACAAGTCCGACCTTCAACATTTTCACCCTGCATCGCGGAGGCAGCCGGACGCTCGTGCATCTCGATGCTTACCGGTTGGAAAATGATCGGCAGATCGATTCGCTTATGCTGGAAGACTTTCTCGTGAGCCCCTACTGTCTTGCGGTGGAATGGCCGGAGAAGATCGCCGGTTGGTTGCCGTCCAATGCGCTGCACCTCACACTGCGCATCGTCGATGCCCAGCACCATCACGTGCAACTCGCCGCAGACCTGACCTGATACGAATCGCCGCTGGCCCTCAAATCATGGCAGGGCGCGTTATCCTTGGAGCATTTCCAACTAAACGGTAGCCGTTTTAAGAACAGAATGATGTCCCTAAAATAGTTGGGAAGACAGGGCGGCAGTTGTGTTCTGTACCGGGCAATGGGTGACCGCGTTGGTTGCGGCGCGTCCGGCGGTCGCGGCAACCAAGTTAAAACCCTTTCTCACGCAAACCTACTAAAAGAGACAACGGCAGGGACGACCCGGGCCGTCCCTCTCCCTTGCCTCTTTTTGTATGTTTCAGTGCAAATCGGGATGAGCAGCCAAAGCTGCGTTTTCGTAGTCGCGCCTATTCAGGCGCGGTCCTTCGAACCTAACGGCCCCCTTCGCCTGCTTCAGATATCGATCACGTCAGGACCACTCGAAGGCGGGCGCGCTGACGGCGGTGCCGGAGGTTGACGTTTTCCACCGCGCAGGAGCTGGCTGACAACCATATTGGTTATGCCGACGACGAGCGCGCCAAACAAAGCGGGCCAGAAGCCCTCGACGGAAAACCCGTCAACAATACGGCCCACGAGATAAAACAATGCGGCATTGATCACAATCAAGCCCACGCCCAAGCTCAAAACAATGAACGGCAACGTGAAGAAAACCAGCAACGGCTTCAGGATGGCATTGAAAAATGTCAGCAACAACACGACACACATCAGCGTGAACGGGCCATCGCAATGGATGCCTTTAACGATCTTGGTGGAGAGCGCTACGCCCAAGGCTAGCACCGACCAGCGTACCAGCATTTGAAGCAACGGATGTTTCATCGACGCCCTCCACTTTCCTCCACCGGCCGCCCGGAGCAATGAAAATTCTCATCGTCCAGGACCGGCTCCGCAGCGGCGGCACCGAACGCCAATCTATCCTTCTCGCCAACGCTTTCGCCGCGTCCGGCCACGATACGACGCTGCTCACGTTCCGCCCCGGTGGCGCGCTCGCCAGTACCGTCGCCTCAGCCGTCACCCGTCGCGTGCTGCAACCTTTCGATACCCGCTTGGACTGGTTTGCACCTCGTCTTTACCGCGGCATCACCGCGACTGCGCCCGACGTCATTCTTTGCATGGGCCGCATGGCCAATTGCTACGCGGGCGGCTTGCAGGAACGCTTCCCCACCACCGCCGTGATCGCGACGATGCGCACCGGCAAGAAACTTCCGCGACTCTTTCGTCGCTCGCTCGGCATCGTACGCCAGGTCGTAGCCAACAGTCACGAGGCCCGCGCCAATCTCATTGCAAGCTACGCCGTCGCCCCTGAGCGCGTCAGCGTCATCCACAACTCACTCGTCTTTTCGCCTGCGCCGGAGTCCGGGATGCGCGAAAAGCTACGCGCCAACCATGGCGCCACCGCCAAAACTGCGGTGTTGCTTTGCGTGGCGATGTTTCGTCCGGAAAAAAACCAGCGCGAGCTGATCGAGATCGTCGCCCAACTCCCGGCCGGTCTTGACTGGCAGCTTTGGCTCGGTGGCGACGGCCCTGCCCGAGCCACCTGCGAAAAACTCGTGGCCGCAAAAGCCCTCGGCGCACACGTGCGTTTCCTCGGCTGGCAGCGCGATCCGTCGTCGCTCTACGCCGCCGCCGACCTCGCCGTCCACGCATCGTCCAGCGAGGCGTTGTCCAATTTTCTGATCGAAGCCCAAGCGAGCGGCTTGCCCGCCATCGCCTACGATGCCCAAGGCATCGCCGAATGTTTTGTGCCCGGCGACACCGGCTTTGTAATTCCGCGAGATGACCGCGCCGCTTTTTGCCAAAAAATCGCTGAGCTCGCTCAAGCCGACCCGTCTGCCCAGTCCGCACGCGCCGAGCGCGCCCGCCTGTTCGCCCGCGCCACATTCGATCACGACCAACAGATTGCCCGCTATCTGGAACTGTTTTCGCGCCTGATCCCAGAGCAAAGCCGCTAATGACGGCCGGACTCGTTCGCATCGCTCGCCGAAAGGGTGGCTGCTCCTGACAACGCTATGTCAGGAGACATCGGTTTCACCCGCTAATCCGTCACCGCAAAGTTGCGTTCCCGTCTGCGGTACACATCCGTATTCGCCCTGTGTTCAAAGACACCGCAAAACCCGGCACCCCGCTCAAGACGCATGCTCCTGAGTGCATCCGCCTGCGCGGCGTGCGCCAGAACAACCTGAAAGGCTTCGATCTCGATCTGCCGCTCGGCAGCTACATCGTCGTCACCGGCCTGAGCGGCGCAGGCAAATCATCTCTCGTTTTCGACACGCTCCACGCCGAAGGCCAGCGGCGCTACGTCGAAACCTTCAGCGCTTACACCCGCCAGTTTCTCGATCTGCTGAACAAACCAAAAGTGGACTCGATCGAGAACATCCGCCCGTCCATCGCCATCAAGCAAACCAACACCGTCAAGACCTCGCGCTCGACCGTCGGCACGATGACGGAGCTCACCGACTTCTTCAAAGTCTGGTTCAGTCACGTTGCCGAATGCTTCGACCCGGAAACCGGCGAAAAAGTCGAAGACGATTCCCCGAAAACAATCTGGGAAAAATCGCTGGCCGCACACAAAGGCGAACCACTTGTCATCGCCTTTCGCGTGACGAAACCGGACAGCCTCACCTGGTCGGAGATTCTTCAAAACCTAAAAGGACAATCATATGTCCGTGTCCTGATTCCCACGACCGATGGTGCCGCCACCACTCATCGCATCGATGACCTGCTCACCACGGCTCCGGCAAAACTTTCGCCCTTGGCCAGCGCCACTCGTCTTTTCGTCGCTCAGGATCGCCTGGTCGCCGAAGACGCCAGCCGCACGCGCGCCCTCGAAGCGATTGAAACCGCGCTGCATTTTGGGCATGGCGAGGTGTTTATTTTTTCCGGGGACACCTTCGTCGAGCTCCACCATTTTTCTCGCGGTCTGCATTCGCCTAAAACAGGCCGAACCTTTCGACCCGCCGCACCAGCGCTGTTTTCTTTTAACTCTCCGCTCGGTGCCTGCCCGCATTGCAAAGGCTTCGGCCGCGTGATCGAGATCGACTACCGCCTCGCGATTCCCGATCAGACCAAATCGATCGACGAGGGTGCGCTCAAATGCTGGGAAGGCGAAGTCTACAGCGCGTCAAAAGAGGATTTGCGCGTTTTCACCAAGCGGAAAAAGATCCCCACCAACATTCCTTTCGCCGCGCTCACGCCCGAACAACAGTCCTTCGTCATCGATGGCGAACCGGGTTATGGCGAAAATGGCAAGGAATGGCCCCGCGCATGGTACGGCGTGAAAGGATTTTTTCGCTGGCTCGAGAAGACCACCTACAAGATGCACGTGCGCGTTTTTCTCTCGCGCTACCGTGCCTACAATCTCTGCCCCACCTGTCACGGACAACGCCTCCAGCCCGAGGCCCTCTGCTGGAAGTGGCGCGGTCACACCCTGCCCGACCTCTACCAACTTTCCGTAGCCAAACTCCTCGCGCTCCTGGGAACTTGTCATCCATTAAATGACAAACTTTCCGGAGCCAGCGTTCATCACCAACGCGACCTCGCCCACGAATCCATTCTCACGCGGTTGCGTTATCTTGAGCAGGTCGGTCTCGCTTACCTCACACTCGACCGGCAGTCGAAGACGCTCTCCGGCGGCGAGGTGGAGCGCGTGAATCTCACGTCCTGCCTCGGAACTTCGCTCGTCGACACGCTTTTTGTCCTCGATGAACCGAGCGTCGGCCTGCACCCGCGCGACATCGACCGCCTCATCGCGATCATCCGTTCGCTCACCGCCGCCGGCAATACCGTGGTCGTCGTCGAGCATGACGAAGCCATGATTCGCGCGGCCGAACACGTGATTGAAGTGGGGCCGGAACCGGGCGAACGCGGCGGCCATATCGTATTTCAAGGAACCATAGCAGAAATGCTGCGCCATCCGGATTGCATCACGGGTCGATATTTCTCCGGTCGCGAGACGATCGCGGTGCCGGCCTCGCGGCGGCCGGTCACCGCGTCCCATCCGTCGCTCCATTTCCAAGACGTCTCGAAGCACAACGTCGCCAGCCTTTCTTTCCGCCTGCCTCTGCAACGGCTTGTCTGTTTGTCGGGAGTATCTGGTTCAGGCAAGTCGACGCTGCTCGACAACGTCATTTATCAAGGCCTGCTGTCACAGAATCATCAACTCGCTGATGATCCGGCCACCATCGGCAATATCATCTGCGACCAGAAGTTCAGCGAAGTCGTCCTCGTCGACCAATCACCTCTCGGCCGCACGCCGCGTTCGAATCCCGCGCTCTACACCGACGCCTGGGAACCCATTCGAGAACTCTACGCCCGCACTCCTGCCGCGCTCGCCGCCGGATTCAGCCCGTCGAGTTTCTCATTCAACAGCGGCGATGGACGGTGCGATCACTGTCAGGGCCTCGGCTACGAACGCGTCGAGATGCAATTCCTCTCGGACGTATTTGTCCCCTGCCCGGTCTGCGAGGGTCGTCGCTTCAAACCCGAGGTGCTTGCCATCACCTGGAACGGAAAATCTGTCGCCGATTTGCTCGCCACGAGCATCAATGAGGCGCTTCCGCTGTTTGCCGAACATGCCGCCATCCAATCCCGCCTTGCCTGTCTCGCGTCCGTTGGTCTCGGCTATCTGACACTCGGCCAGCCGCTCAACACCTTGAGCGGCGGCGAATCGCAACGGCTAAAACTCGTTCACTACTTAAGTTCGCAGTTCACGGATCAAGCGGGTTCACAGTTCACCGTTCAAAGTTCACCGTTCTCGGGCGCTTCCAACCGTGAACCGAAAACTGCGAACCGTGAACTCGCGCCGTCTGGCGCGACCGGCGCGCCGGGCGCGTTGTTGTTGCTCGACGAGCCGACTACCGGCTTGCACCGGCACGACGTGAAACGGCTGCTCAGCGTCCTGCATTCGCTGGTCGAGTGCGGCCACAGCGTCGTCGTGATCGAGCACAATCTCGACGTCCTGAAATCCGCCGATTGGATTCTGGAAATAGGCCCCGATGCCGGATCGGCCGGCGGCCGCGTCGTCGCCGAGGGAACGCCCGAGACAGTCGCCAACGCCAACACCGCCACTTCGCCATTTCTGCGAGCTGCGCTCGCAGAAAGTTCACCGTCCTCCGTTCACGGTTCAGAGTTGCTAGCCGCAGAAGACCCGGCCCTCTACCAAGCAAACCGTGAACCGATAACTGATAACCGTGAACTTTCGACGTTGAACCGCAGTTCCAGCGGCACGCTGGAACTGACTGGTGCTCGCGAAAACAATCTCAAGAATCTTTCCCTTACCATTCCGCACCGCCAGCTCACGGTGGTCACGGGTGTCTCCGGTTCGGGCAAATCCACCCTCGCGTTTGACATCGTCTTTGCCGAGGGCCAGCGGCGTTTCATGGAGTCGATGTCGCCCTACGCGCGGCAGTTCGTTGAACAGCTTCCGCGGCCCGACATCGACCGGCTCACGGGCATTCCGCCGACCGTTGCCATTGAACAGCGCGTCACCCGCGGTTCGCGCAAATCCACCGTCGCCACCATCACCGAGGTCGCGCAATACCTGCGCCTGCTTTACGCCCGCCTTGGCATCCAGCACCACCCTGACTCCGATCGAGCAGTCGAACCACTGTCGATCGGCCAGTTGAAAAAGCTTCTGCAAAAGGTGCTCGCCACGCCCGCGGCGAAAAAGGCCAAACACCTCTACCTCTGCGCTCCCCTCATTCGCGGACGCAAAGGCCACCACCAGCCCATCGCCACCTGGATCGAAAACCAGGGCTACGAACTTATGCGCGCCGATGGTCGTCTCCTGCGCGTGGATACATTTGAGAAACTCGACCGCTACTCAGAGCACGACATCGAGGTCGTGGTGGCTGACCTGAAGTCGGCAAAAAGTTCACCGTTCACGGTTCAAAGTTCACGGTCGAAGACCACCGCCGCGACAACCGTGAACCCCAAACTCGGAACCGTTAACAGCGCGAGCAGAGCGCTGGAAACAGCGCTGCGTCTGGGCGGTGGTGCCTGCTTTCTGCTGACCCCGGACGGCAAGATCCTTTCTTGGTTCTCCACCACGCGCACCGACATCGACACCGGCGAATCATTCCCTGAATTAGACCCGAAGCATTTTTCTTTCAACTCACCGCGCGGTTGGTGTCCGACCTGCCGTGGACACGGCCGCGTCTTCCCTTGGATGCTTCAACTCGACAAAGAGGCTGAGGGTGAAGAAGCAGACGCTGCGCTGCGTCTGCGAGCGTTCGGCGTCGAATCAGCCGACGACATTTCCGACAGCGGCCAGCCCTGTCCCGATTGCCACGGCGCACGTCTCAACCGCGTCGTGCGTTCGGTCAAACTCCACTTTCGCGGCAGCCAATCTCCACTCTCGTTGCCGCAATTGCTCAGCGTTGTCCCCGCACAACTGCTCGCCCATCTGCGATCGCTCCAGCTGGACGAACGCGGCAAGCTCATCACCGAAGACATCGTGCCGCAGATCGAAGAGCGCCTCCGATTCCTCGATCACGTGGGGCTCGGTTACCTCTCGCTCGACCGCCCGACTGAGACTCTTTCCGGCGGCGAAGCACAACGCATCCGCCTCGCGGCGCAACTCGGCTCCAATCTTTCCGGCGTGCTCTACGTGCTCGACGAACCGTCGATCGGCCTGCACGCCCGCGACAACGAGCGGCTGATCGAAACGCTGCAAACGTTGCGTGAAAAAGGAAACACCCTGCTCGTGGTTGAACACGATGACGAGCTCATGGCCCGGGCTGATCACATCATCGACCTTGGCCCCGGTGCCGGCATCCATGGTGGCGAACTACTCGCCAGCGGCACTCCGGAGGAAATTAAACGCAACAGCAAATCCCTCACCGGACTTTTCCTCGCAAAAGGCCTCGTGCATCCGCAGCGCGGCGCGTACCGCCCGATCCAGGCAACAGAGGCTGGAGGCCGGAAGCCAGAAGCTAGAGGCCAGAAGTCAGAGGTCAGAAGTCAGAAGTCGGCCAACAAGAACATCCCGGTCTCTGCGACATCCTCGTCTCTGGCTTCTGGCCTCCGGCCTCTGGCTTCTATTTCCGGCTGGCTCACCCTCCGCGGCGCCCGTCTGCGCAATCTGAAAAACTTTGATCTCCGCCTGCCGCTCGGGCGTCTCATCATGGCCGCCGGCCCAAGCGGCGCCGGCAAATCCACACTCTTCCGGGATCTGCTGAACCCTGCCGTTACGCACGCCATCAAAGCAAAGAAGGCGAAACTCACCGGACGCGAATTCGTCAAAGCCACGGGCTTCGTTTCCGACGTTGAATCGCCTGAAGCCCTTCGCCCTTTGCCTCCGTTCGACGAGCTCCTCTCGGCGAACGTCTTCAAGTCCGTCATCGAGGTCGATCAATCTCCCATCGGCAAGACTCCGCGCTCCACACCCGCCACCTATCTCGGCATTTTTGACCTCATTCGCCAGTTCTTCGCCTCGCTGCCGGAATCAAAGATGCGCGGCTACACGGCCTCGCGTTTCTCCTTCAACACTTCCGGCGGTCGTTGCGAGACCTGCGCCGGGGCCGGTCGGATCAAGCTGGAAATGGCCTTCATGCCCGACACGTATCTGCCGTGCGACGACTGCCGTGGTTCGCGTTACAGTGCCGAACTTTCAGACATCGTCTGGAAAGGAAAAAACATCGGCCAGATCCTGGCGCTCACCTTTGACGAGGCCGCGGTGTTTTTTGATTTTCATTCACAGCTCGCGCAGATTTGCCAGCTCATGATCGATTGCGGACTCGGCTATCTGAGCCTCGGCCAGAGTTCGTCCACACTCTCAGGCGGCGAAGCCCAACGCCTCAAGCTCGTCACGGAGCTCTCTCATGGCCTCGCCAGCTATCGCGAACGCAGCCGGGGTGAACAGCCGCGCAACCTTTACCTTCTGGAAGAGCCAACGATTGGTCTGCACCTGAGCGACTGCGAGAAACTCATTGGCGTGCTGCATTCGCTGGTCGATCACGGTCACACGGTGGTCGTGATTGAACATCATCTGGATCTGCTGGCCGAGGCCGATTGGATCATAGAACTGGGCCCGGTCGGCGGTCCCGATGGAGGCGAGTTGATGTATCAAGGCCCGCTCGAAGGTCTGTTGAAAATCAAGAATTCGCCGACTGCGCCTTACCTGAAAACGAAGTTGGGTAGTCATGCTGCTCGCCGAGAACTAGCTGCTGGAAAGCAGCTCGAGCCGGTCAAATAATATCGCGCACCTGAATTTCTATTGCGGCTGTAGGTTGCGAGCTTGTCTCGCACCGTGGCGCGACCAGCGCGCCACCTACAAATTCCAGGAGTCGAATCCCCGGCAAAGCTTCTGGTGTCCTGTCAGCGAAGTTCGTTGCACAAATCGCGGTCAGTTTTGCTGCCGCCTGTCGCAGGAGCTCCGCGTAGAAACGTGACAGATCGACTACCTAATTAGCAAAGCGAACTTGCCGGACCTGACTCTATCGCGCCGCCGCAGGGCGGGCAAAATTAGCCAGCAACCGGATGTACGCCGCCTGATAATAAATCGCAGGTTCAGTGAGTTCCCAACTGTTCATCGGCCAACCGTCGTTGAAGTCAGCATACGCTTTACCGGGCGGCTGCCGGGCGATCCAGGCGAGTGCATCGTTCTTGGCCTTGCCTCCGAAGGTTGGGTTCGGTCCCCCAGTGACGTATCCAGGAGCCGGATTCGTTTCGAAGGGCGTTCCTTTGTTGAACCAGTTATGAAAAATCCGCTTCACGCTAATTTCAGCGCCCTCACAGTGCATGTTGGACAAGTACACAAGCCCGAGCGGATTCACCCCATGAAACGAATGAAGCACGTCAGCACCGCGCTGTCGGAGCGCGCTGGCGCGATCACCCGCCACGCCATAATTCACGGCATCAAGTGCAATGCTCCCGCATCCCGCATGCACGAAGTTTGACCCCCAATGATAGGCCGCCCGAGGCATCGCTGCCCGGTATAAATCGGTTTGCTCGGTTGGACTAAAAAGCGGCTGCGATAAACTGGCCGAGAGCTGTTCAAGGATGCGTTTGCTCACCACCGGATTGGCGGCCGGCAGACGGGTATATTCGAGCAAGGTTTCGCCCAACCCCGAATCGTAGGGGCTCCAGATTTCATCGGCCATCTGACGAAACAGGGGGAAATTTTGCGCAAATGCTTTCTTGTATTCGTCTCGACCGGTAAGTGCAAAAAGGTGCATCGCTGCGGCGGCCTCCAGCGCGTCCTGCTCAACCAGCGTCTTGTTGGCGTTCCCCGACTTGATTTCGCCCGAATCGGTATCGGTCGTACGCGGGTGAGTCTTGTACCACGCGTAGGCCTGCTCGGCGCGCCGGGTGAGCTCGTTGGCGAACTCTTTCCAAGGGGCAAATCGTCCAAATACTCGTGCCGCGTGCGCGGTGACACCGGCAAAAGCGATCGCAGAGGCCGAACCCTTTGGCCCATAGTAGCGGGTTTCGGTAGCCGAACTCGGCTGCTGAGACGCTAGATATTTGATGTCGCCCATCTTGATGAACACACCGCCATCGGCATCCTGCATCTTCACGAGCCAGTCGAGTTCCCATTTCACCTCGTCGAGCAGATCGGGCCGTCCGTTGCCACTCTCAGGAATCCCAAAATCATCGGTGAACGCCGCGGGGTTGTCCTGCCAGGCATAGAGCAACGAATGGATCACGTCGGGTAAGAACGTGACGTACTTGTTCGTATCGCCAGCATCCATCCAGCCGCCGCTCAGGTCACGCGCCGTCTGCGGATCCTCTTTTGCCCACAAAGCCCGCGCAGCCCGATCAGCAAGGAAGGCTGGTCCATCCGTCCACGGTTCCTCGGCGTACGGCGGCCGATGCTCAATCGCTTCGCGTTGGTAATAAAACATCCGCACGGCCGCACGAAGCACGCCCTGAAACACATCGGGCGCCACACGGAAGACGTGCGAGCGAACCTGATTTCTTGCATCGTAGAGGTAATACTCGCCTGCATCGCGTACCGAACTAAAATCAAACCACCAACCCCGGTCACCTGCGATAGCATCAGTCTTGCCCTCATTCCACAGCGCCGGTGCACCGTGGTAAACAGCTTTTCCATCCACCACCCGCCGCACTTCAATCTGGGGTCCGGGCGTATAATGATCGGCGGCATTAAAACCCTGCTGCGGATCGGCCAAAACTGCGACCTTGGTTTCGTCGGGCAGGTAGCCAAACTGATCGACGCGGATGAGACCGTTGACCACCGGTAATCCCGGTATCGTTACGCCCCGGGCCGTCGGCACCGCGCCGTACGGGTAGTCGTCGGCCGCAACGTTTCCAGCGGTGGCAAAAGCGCTCAGCAAAATTGCGAACAAACCGAATCGGCTAAATAGCGGCATAAAATTGGGAGGCAAACCTACCCTTAACGAATCTCGCGCGGACCTATCAGATCGTTCTCACCGCGCCCATTGCAGACTGCACGCAACGCTCCCGTTACGAACCAGCCTTGATCGCCAGATCGTGGGCGCGCACAGCGTCCTGGACGATCTTTACCAGATCGGCGACCTGCACCGGCTTGAGCAGGTAGCGGTACAGCGCCGCTTCGTTCACGCTGCGCAGAAGCATTTCCGGCTTCATGTAGCCGGTCACCAACACGCGTTGCATGTGCGGAAACTCTTCGCGGCAGCGCACCAGAAAACTCATGCCGTTGCCACCCGGCATCAAGTGATCGGCGATGACGGCCTTGAATGATTTCTTCCGCAAGGCGAACTCCGCCTCACGCGTCGACGTGGCCGTCACCACTTCAAAAAACGGTGTCAACGCTTGTACATAAACATCGAGGAGGCTTCGCTCGTCGTCGACCAAGAGAACTGGGTCGAGAGGCGCTGATGTAGGGGCATCGGCATTCATTCGAATGCGCATGCTGTTTTCCTCGGCCAGATTGGCAAATCCAATCCGTATGTTTCTCGCGGAGGGGAAATACCCTAGCTGGGGTTTTTGGTTGCTTCGCTCTTCCGTGCAGCCTTCTGTGTCGCCCATTCTACGGTATGACGGTCGATGAACTTCACGCCGCTTTGCGCGACGGACGATTAACCCCAGGCGAGGCGGCCAAACTAACCGCTGCGCAGTTGCTCGCGCGCAACGCTTCCGGCAATACCCCGCTGCACAGCGCCGCCAAGTACGGGCTGCTCAATCAACTCTCCGCTGAACTGCTCACGAGGGAAAATCTGCTGCACAAAAACGACTCGGGCTACACGCCTTTGCATCACGCCGCGCTCGGTGGTCACTTGGACCAGCTTCCTAAAACTGCCATCGCAACCGACGTCCTGCTGACGCGCAGCAACCTCGGGTACACCGTCCTGCATGTTGCCGCCGGTCACGGCCATCTCGGCCAGATTCCGCCGGCGCTGATCACCGCCGAAATATTGCAGACCAAGACCGACCTCGGAAATACGCTCCTGCACGAGGCCGCCGAGAACGGCACGCTCGATCGTTTCCCCGCCAAATTTATCACGGCCCCCTTGCTTGCGCAGGCCAACGCCAGTGGCGAAACGGTGTTCCACGTCGCCGCGCTCAATGGCAATCTCGGCCAAATCCCGCTCGCGCTGATCACGCCCGAAGCGCTGCTCGCCGCCACCGGTTCTGGCGACACGGTGATCCACGCCGCAGCCCTGGCGGGACGCCTCGAGCAAATCCCGGCATCGCTGCTGACCCACGCCCATCTCACCGTCGCGAGCAAATCTGGTTACACCGTCATTCATGCCGCCGCTGAAACCGGCCAGCTCGGCAAAATCCCTCGTACGGAGCTCACCCGCGACCTGTTGCTCACTCGCAACGACCATGGCGACACGCCGCTGCACGCAGCCGCCTACGAAGGCCACCTTGACCAGCTGCCGGCCGAATTGCTCAGTGCCGAAACACTCAACGTACGCAACTACGACGGTGTCACGCCGCTGCGCACCGCGTTGAGCCGCGGCTTTACCGACCAGATCCCCGGGGCTTTGCGTCCGAAGCCCGCCGGTCCCCTCGCCCGCCTGCTCAGGCGGCTGGGATTCTGAAACAGCTCAAAAAAAGAGTAGCCGCGTCAATTCAGGCGCGGGTTTACGCGCTCCTACGATTCACCGCTGCATAATGGCAGCGGCTACGACCACAGCTTCATCTAGTACGCTCTGAGGCGTTTTCGTGCTTCTGGCCCATTCGCAGGCCGCCTAACGGCCTGGCGTTTCTTTGACCGAACACTTCCTGAATTTTGCAGAAGGTTTAGCCCCCCCATAGTCAACTATTCGCGCCGACTCAATTTCAGTTACCGGGTTTATTTGGTTCGGCTTTGAACAGCGCCATATCACGACAGGCCGCCGTCCAGAGTGTCCGCCAGGTTGGCCAGTCGTGGGCACCTTCAATGGATTTCACCTGAAGAGGAGGCAACAGGGTGGCGAACAGCTGATGCCCGGATGCGAGGTCATCACTGCGGCCATAGGAGAGCCAGGTCGGAGGCAGCGTTTGCACGCGTTGCCCGAGGAAGGTCCAGAGCTGCTCTTCCACCTCGCCCGCTTTGAGGTCACGGCCCGCCGCCCATGCCACCGGTCCACCTGCTGCGCGGATCTGGCCGAAGAGTTTCCCTTCACGGCCGAGATAAGGCGCGAGCAAGACGATCTCGTCGACAAACCCAGGGTAATCCCGCTCGTGCAGCAACGCGCCCACGCCGCCGAGCGACACACCGACCAGCACGATCCGCCGATACCCTTTGGCCCGGGCGGGCAGGATCACATCGGCCTGCAGGCGCTGGGTTACGCTGCGGTTGAAATAGTAACCGAGGTGCGCGTCCACCGCCACCGTGTCCGCCTGGACCCCAGCCTTGCGCATGATCTCAATAAAACCTTGCTTCTCGAAATCATTCATCGAGCCACCGCGGCCAGGTAGAAAAATAACAAGAGTGTCAGCCGCAGTTTCCGTCGTCGACGCCCGCTCAGCCCGCGAGGGAATCGGCGTCGGCGTGTCGCGCAAGAACCACGTCATGCAGCCGGTGAAGGCAAAACTCAAAGCCAGCACCAAAACGCCCATCCACCGCCACAAACCCGTTTTTCCTCCGTCGCTGTTTTCCTTTAACATCATGTCTCACCATCCCCGAACCCGCCTACACGGTCAATCAACCTCGGCACAAACTCAGCGGGCTGAATGTAAGCAAAGATCCTAGGAGCAAACTCAGGGGCA
>Ga0302294_10000305_pt1 | contig 15226 bp, 14 predicted proteins | sample III_Fen_N2_3_FD_194550 | JGI IMG/M metagenome (GOLD analysis project Ga0302294, IMG submission 194550) | Peat permafrost microbial communities from Stordalen Mire near Abisko, Sweden - III_Fen_N2_3 | ecosystem: Environmental > Terrestrial > Soil > Wetlands > Permafrost | place: Sweden: Abisko...
CGTTGGTCGTGCCGCTGTTGCTCGGCCTCATCGGCGCGGCTGGCTATGAGGAGTTTTTCGTGAAAGGCGGCGCGGGCGAAGCGCAGGAACCGATCGAAGCATAAACAGAATAAACAATTCAGAAAAAAAGTCCTCCTTTTGCAGGAGGGCTTTTTGGTTGCGTGCATTCGCGCGTTGGGTGTGTGCGCAAGTTTACTTACGCTAGCATTACACCGCCGGAAAACGCCAACGGAACAGCAGGCGTTTCAACCGCTTCATCCCCGCAGGCAGGGCGGAAACGAGTGAGCCCGCGAAGGCGACTACCTCTTCGCGCTCTTTTCTGGTGCAAGTTCGCCCGGAGAAGCTCGCTCGCTGCGCAATCAGCAGTACGGACTCCAGCCGCATACGGTCTGCGGCGGGGATTTGCCGCGCAACGTTATAGGCGTACAACTCCGGCGATTCCAATGGATTCAATGCGGGCGCGCCCGCAAAACGGAGCTGACTGATTGCATATCGTGCGGCCGCAAGCACGGCGGCGTTGCCATCTTTTTGCTGAAAACTGCGCATGAGCCGCTCGTGTTTGACTTTTCGCAAACCGAACGCCGTCAGCGGAATTCCCGCGACGATTAACAGTACGAACACGGGCCAGAGCGGTGGGGTTGATTGATTCGCTTCCGCGCTTGAGCTTGTATCATCCGTGGTGTCGGAGCTGTCTTCTGTGCCGCCGCTTGACGGCGCGGGCGTTGGCGTGATCATCGCCGCTGCCGATTCGTCCGTCGCACCGGGTGTTTGGTTCGGATCAGGCGTGCCACCCTCAGGATCGGGCGTCGATTCCTGCGTCATATCCGGCGTTGGTGTCGGTGTCGGGGTCGGAGTCGGTGTTGGTTCCGGCGTGAGCTCAGGCGTTGCTTCGCTGAAAGACGGCGTGCTTTCGTCGCCGGGCTCGCCGGACTCAGCCGGCGAGGGATTGCTGCTGCTTTGCGCGCTCTTGGTCATCTCGACCGGCACCCATTCTAAAATGGAAGGATCGAACACCTCTACCCAGGCGTGTGCATGCGTGTCCTCGATGTCGATATAGCCTTCCGCATCCGGCTGCTTTTCGTAATCTTTTTGAATGATGATATAGCCTTCCGCATAGCGCGCGGGGATGCCGAGCGCGCGCAGCAGCACCGTCGCCGTGGTTGCGAAGTGGACGCAATAACCGCTTTGCGCATCCTGCAAAAACCAGGTGGAAAAGTCCACGCCATCGGGGATCTCCGGCGGGGAATAATCATACGTGCAGCGCTCTGCAAGCAGCGAGCGGATCGACTGGCACGTTGCCGCGAGGTTGAGCGCGCTGCCGTCATAGATGGCGCTGATTCCGTAGGTTTGCAGCAAGGTTTGCGCCGAAGCTAGTGTGTCGTCCGGCAGACGGGTATATACGTTAAACAGATAGTCGATATAGGTGCTCGCCGATTGGCGCACGGTGTCTGCGTCGTCGCCCTCCGCGCTGTTCAGGCCGTTGGCGGAACCTGCAGCTTTTTGATACGCGTCTTTAAATCCGCCAGCAGCATGGGGTACGGAATACAGCGCCATGCCGACCGGAATCGCCTCCAGCGTGTAATCTGAGGATTTTGCGGAAGATGCAAACGCCATTGCGGTATCCTGCACATAGCCCGCAAGATCGATCTCATCCGCATGGGTGACTAGCCCCGGCGGCGACCAGATGGAGAGAGGGGTCGCGGCGACATTCCGCACGGAGAGGGTATAGGTGGCGGGGGTCGTGCCGCTCGCGGCGGTGGAGGAGGCAAGCAGGTTTTGCGGGGCGACATCTACGCTGTTTGCCAGCGCGGAAAAGTCGCTTGCGGAAACGTTTGACCAGCCATCCTCGGTATAAACCGCGCCCGCGTAATCCCTTAGATATAGCGAGTATTCGCTCGAAACGCGCACCTTTAAGGCGGTGCTGCCGGAAAAGCGAATGGAGGACAGGCTCTTGAGGTCTCCGCGCGTGAGCCCGTCGTTGCTGCGCCAGAAAGCGTCTTTCCCGATATCCAGCGAAAAAATCTTTTGTTGAAGCGATTCTATGGCTTCGGGCCGTTGATATCCGTTTTGCGGCAGGACGAGCCCCGAAAGCAACGCCGCGAGTGCGATGAGCGGCAGCGCAAGCAGCGAAAGCGAATGCTGCGCCGCGCGCTGCGACAACAGGTTTGCCTTACGCCTGCTCTGCGGCACATAAACGCCCGCGCGCAGGGTGGTCTGCGCCCGCTTTGCGTTGTTGAAGGCAAATACCATCATATGTGCGGCAAAGAGCATGAAAAACGGAAGCCGCCCGGGAGAGAGCAGGTAAAACGGCGCCGGCAGCAGCAAAGGAAGCGTCGCGAGCGCAAGCCCCGGCACGCTTGGCTCACTGATGATGAAGAAAGCAGAGAGGAAGGATACGACAAACAGGATCGCCTGCGCTGCGTGTGTCATGAGGACCAGCGCCTGAGCTGTATCTACCGGCTTGAGCAAAAGCTGCATCGCCTCCGGCAGTTGTAGCGAGAGCGGCAGAATCACCCGCTCGATGAGGAGCAGAATCCCCTGCACAAGATCGGCCGCATGCAATATGCCGTAGGCGCCCGCGCACAGCAGGCAAACCAGCGCGAGCAGCCCGCTCCTACGAAGCGAGAACACCGCCAGAAAAAGCAGCGAAAACGCAATCGCCGTCAAGACAAGTGTCGCGGTTGATAGATCTAGGCTATAACTCGTGATGAGGCAAAAGAGGAACCCAAGCACCGCTAATAGCAGCACCGCGAGTTGCTGAAAAAGGCGCAGAAATATCCGCACGGGCGCGTTTTCAGGCGCGGGGATTGGAGCTGCGGGGCGAGTGGTGCTTTTTTTTGCGCTCATAGCTCTGCCTCTGTTTCCGCATCGGGCACGCGACCATCGAGCAACTGCACCTCACAGCCGAGTTCTCGCAGCGCGTTTGCCGTCTCGTTGTCGCAGCTCTCAGGCATCAGCGTCAGGCGGCGGCAAGCGCCAAGATCGGTCAGGGTCGCCAGCAACTGCGCGCCCGCTTCGTCTCCGGCGGCGTTCCAGATGCTGCCCGCAACCAGATAGATCAGGTGCGTGTCTGCGCGCGCGACACCCTCGGCGGCAAAGCGCTCCAGCGTGCTCCAGCGTGCCTGCCCCGGCAGGGCAAGCAGATCGTGCAACACGGAAGCCAGCGCCTCCGGCCCCGTGACGGGTATGGTGCGAAGGCCGCCCTCCTCGCTGATCCAGCTGATGGAGTGGGTGATGTCCCGCGCCATGAGATATTCTGAAAACGCGAGCATGGTACCGAGCATGGCTTCCGCCGCGTCGGGGGAGGAGTCCTCGCGCAGTTCGAGCAAAAAGTGAATCAACGGGTTCAGCGGCAGACCGAACTCGCGTACGATCAGACGGTTCATGCGGCTGCTGAGCTTCCAGTGCACACTGTGGCGCGGGTCGCCCTCGCGATAATCGCGCAACTGAAAGATTTCAGAAGGATCGCCGCCCGCTTTATCGGTGGAATACCGCGCGCTATCCAGACCCAAATCCGCCGCTTCGTCTGTTTGAATGCTTCGTTGTTGCAGCTCCGGCAGTACATAAACGCTGCCCGTGGGCGTGGTGCCGTTTTTAGGGGAAATATTCAACGCAAATAAGCCCAGCGTATCGAGCACCTGCACGCGGCGCACAAAGAGATCTACTCTGCCGCAGTGCGCCATCTTTACGGCGGGCTGCATGGTGTGCGAGCGCATGGGTCCAAGCGGAAACTGCACGATATCCTCGGCGGATTCGGTATAGCGATCCCCGACACGACCGAGGGCATTGTGCCGCTCCAGCGTAAAGCGCACGCCCGCGCAGGGCAAGAGGCTGTTGTTGCGCGCAGTCAGTCGAATGCCGCAGACGCCCTTTGGCATGATGTCGTCGTCGATCTCCAACGCATACTGGAGATTTTTGCGCATGGGAAGAATCGCCAGTAAAGAGACCAGCGGAAGAACGATTAAAAAAATCAACAATAGGTGGAAGAGATATAGATCGAACAACACGAATAAAATAAACGCGAAAAATAGCGCGTATGTGTACAGAATCCGGTTTCCGGCCATGGAATTATACCGCCACAGGCGCTTGCACCTGCGTGAGCGCACGTTTGGCGAGTTGCTGCTCGGTGATGCCGCTGACCAGTGCGCGGGGGCTGAGCTGAATGCGATGCGCGGCAACGCTTTCAAACACCAACTGCACATCCTGCGGAATCAAGTATTCGCGCCCGGAGAGATACGCCGCGGCCTTGCTCATGCGCAGCAGCGAGATGGTACCGCGGGGGCTGACGCCGGTGCGGATGGCGGGTTGCGTGCGCGTCCAGCCGGTCAGCTCGGTGATGTAGGCAAACAACGCCTCGGAAACATAGATCGTCTCCACTTCGTGCTGCATGACCATCAGATCCTGCGGGCTGATGACGCGGTTGACAGAGTCGAGCGAAACCGCGTTTTGATGGCGGCGCAGCATCTCCACCTCGCTCCTGCGGTCGGGATAACCCATCGAGAGCCGAACCATGAAACGGTCCAACTGGGATTCGGGCAGCGGCTGCGTGCCGGAAGAGCCCGCGGGGTTTTGAGTAGCGATGACGAGAAACGGCTCCGGCACAGGACGGGTGACCCCGTCTACGGTAATGCTGTTTTCTTCCATCACTTCCAGCAGCGCGGACTGGGTCTTGCTCGACGCGCGGTTGATCTCATCCGCGAGAAAGAGATTGCACATCGCGGCTCCCGGCACATAGACGCCCGCGGCTCCTCCGGTTTGAATCGTGGTGTAACCGGTGATGTCCGAAGGCATGACATCCGGCGTGAACTGCATGCGTTTATAACAAAGGTCCATCGCACGCGAAAAGGCGAGCGCCATCGTGGTTTTGCCAACGCCTGGAACGTCCTCAAGCAAAACATGCCCTTGCGCGAGCATCGCCATTAAGATGCTGGCGATGACGGGGTCTTTGCCAACGACGACTTTACGAACCTGACTGATGATCTCTTGCACTTGCTGCATCAAAATTGTTATCCTCATACCATCACAAAAATCCGCGATCACGCGGTAACATACATATTATATCAGTCTAACGGGTGAGAAGGGCAAGAGTATTGCGAGAATGTATACAAAAATGAAACAATAACTGCTGAGATCGCATATTTTTTTTAGAAATGTATACAAAAATGAAACAATAACTGCTGAGATCGAATATTTTTTTCAGGAAAGTTTAGCTGCAACCAGATTTCGGTGTTATAATTTTAGTCGCTCCGCCGCGCCAGCTTTCTGTGCGCGAGATTGTGCGGAGGATGAAAGGCGCACTTGTCTATCAATCCTTCCGGCAAAATCGGGCTAAACAACCCGTTTCTGTCTCTCAAACATCAAAATTATCGCTACTATTTCTTCGGCATGTGCATCTCTACCATCGGTACTTGGATGCAGAACACCGCGCAGCCTTGGCTTGCGTATTCGCTCACCAAGTCCGCGTTGCTGCTGAGCGTGGTCAGCGCGCTGCAGTTTTTGCCCGCGCTGCTGTTTTCGCTGTTTGCGGGCGTGTTGATCGACCGCCTGCCGAAGAAACGCATGCTCATCATCACGCAGTCGCTTTCGCTCGTCATCACGTTTGCGCTATGGCTGCTCGTAAAATCCGGCGGAATTCAATATTGGCACCTGCTCGTCACGGCGAGCCTACTGGGGTTGGTCAATACGCTCGATATGCCGCTGCGGCAGTCCTTCGTCGTCGAAATGGTCGGGCACGAAGACCTCATGAACGCCATCGCGCTCAATTCGCTGACCTTCAACGTCGCGCGCATGATCGGCCCTTCCATCGCGGGCATCCTGATGGGCACACTTGGCGTATCCGCGTGCTTTCTGATCAATTCACTCAGCTTCGGCGCGGTGCTCATCAGCCTCTTTTTCATCCATCCGGTCGCCTGCGCCGTTCCTGAGCAGACCGAGCGGCAGGGGGTATTCGAGAGCATCGGCGAGGGGCTTCGGTATATTCGCCACAACGAAACGCTCTTTATCACGCTGCTGTTCATGGTCGTGGTTTCCACCTTTGCGCTCAACTATAGCGTGACCATCCCCGTGTTTGCGACGCAGGTATTGGGCCTCGCGGAGACGGGATACGGATTTTTGATGTCCGCACTTGGGGCGGGCGCGCTGGTTGGCGCGCTGTTCGTCGCCGCGCTTAGCAAGAGCGGCCCCAGACGGTATATCCTGTTCTTTTTACCCGTGCTCACGGGAATCGTGCTGATCTTGATCGGAAATACCAATAGCTTTCTTTCGACCGGCATCTCGCTTGCCATCGGCGGATTTCTGTTTGTTTCCTATCTTTCCACCGCGAATTCCAACCTGCAAATCCACACAGAGGATCGCTTTCGCGGGCGCGTGATGAGCGTATATTCGCTTGTCGTCGCGGGCTCCTCGCCGATTGGCAATCTTTTTGTGGGCGCCGCGGATAACTGGTTTGGCGCGCGGATGGGCTTTATCGCCAGCGGCATCGCGGTTATCGTTTTTATCGTGCCGATCTATATTTTCATGTTTGCCCGGCGAAACCGGGTGTAACGAACAAAGAATGGCGTGCCGGCAGGCACGCCATTCTTGTTCTCATCTAGCGTGAGGAGCGTTTCCGCGTCTTCCGCTTCTTGTAGCGTTCATACGTTTCCCGTTATGCTGCAGAAGAAGCAGATGACTTGCTTTGTGCCATGACACGAATATAGCGAATGAGAAACAATACTCCTGCTGTCAACAGCGACGCGCCCAGACCAGTATAAAAGACTGCGATATAGACATTCGGCACGACGCCTGACACCCGCAGCCCGATACCCAGCGTCATCATAAACGCCATGATCATATAACTGCGCGCATCGAAGAACCGGAAGAAATTCAGTCGTTCTTCTTCATACTTAAGAATTCGGTCCGTGTGCTTTTGCACCATTTTCCCGAAGACAAGCACCTGAAAGGCACCGTATACGGCGGCGGAGATCAATCCCCTCCACCATGTAAAGTTGCCTTGGTAAGCAACCAGCCCGATGCGTACGATATTGAAACCCGCGATTGCCCATACGATACCTGCAATCATAATCAGCTTATTCTTTTGTACGAGTAGTCGTTTTTTCACGTTATTCCTCCGCCTGTCATGTATTAATGATAGGAAACCTAGGAAATTTGTCAAGTGACCTCGTCACATGCATTTCGCAAGAAACGGCAGCATCCAGACATAAGCATTCGTTATCACATGCCCGCAATTCGGCAACAGGCAGATCTCCGCATGCGGCACGCTTTCTTTGAGCGCAGCTTCTCCCGCTTCGGAATCGAGCAGAATGTCCTTCAGCCCCGCCACATACAGCACGGGCATCGTGAGCCACTTGAGCTGCTCGCCGGAAAACAGCGGCATGGGGCTATTCAATGGATGGTAGCTATCCAGAATGAGACTGAGAAAGTCGAGAATTTCGTTCGGAAGCGGCTCTGTCTGCACACCCCCCTCATCAATCGTGAGGGGTTCTTCCGCTTCCTCCGCCGCCTGCGCGCGCTCCAAATAATCCGCGCGAATCTCCGCAAGTCCGCCGCTGGCAAAGAGCATGAGATTCTCCACGCGCTCCGGATACGCCGTCGCAAACCGCAGCGCCATCCAGCCGCCGAGGGAGTTGCCCGCAATGCTTGCGCGTGGCAGATTCAGCGCGTCCAACACGGAATTGAGCCAAACGGCGTAGTCAGCGCTGTCGAGGTTCAGGCGGAACTCGCCGCTGTTGCCCGCCTCGCCGGGAATATCCAAAGCGAAGACGTGGTAACTACCCAAGAGTGCATTGATATCGTTGAACCAAAACGCGCTGTTGGTGCAGCTGCCATGGAGCAGCACGACGGCGGGGTTTGCTTCTTCGCCCGCCTCGAGCAGGAAGGTTTCGCCAAACGGCGTGTTCACGCTGCGCTTGATAAACGGCAGGGTGTCCAGCAGTTGCTGATACCGTGCGCGGAAGATTTTCTTTTTCTCTGCACTCTTGTAAACACTGTTTTGCATCTGATTCATCCTTTCACACAGATAAACCTGTTTCAGTCATTTTATGGAACAAAACTTCTAAATTATTATACACAGATAAACCTGTTTCAGTCGTTTTACGGAACAAAAACTCCTTAATTATTATACACAGATAAACCTGTTCAAGTCATTTTTGGGCAAAAAAACTCCCGCATGATTGCGGGAGTGATATATGCATTTCTTACGCTTTTTTTCTGGAATCTCCCCAGAAGAAAAGCGCGACCGTTCCCGGGCCGGTATGGGAACCAACCACGGTGCCGACGCTGTTGATCAGCACTTTTCCGTTGAGCTTGGGGAAGGTCTCTTCCACCAGCGCGGCGACTGCTTTTGCGTCATCCATGCAGGCGGAGTTGGAAATGAAGCACTTTTTGTCGTAGTCCAGCCCGTTATCGGCGTGCATTTCCATCTGCTTAACGATTTCGCGCATGACGCGCTTTTTGCCGTTGATCTTAAAGCGCGGGGTCAGGTGGCCGCCGTCGTCCATGTTCATCAGCGGGTTGATGCCGAGGATAGAGCCAACGACAAACGCGGTCGGCGAGATGCGCCCGCCGCGCTTATAGTGCGTCAGGTCGGTGGAGAAAAACCAGTGGTGCAAATTGAGCTTGTGCGCTTCAATCCAGGCCGCGGCTTCCGGCAAAGAAGCGCCGCTATCCCGCAGATCCGCCAGCGTATCGACCATGAGCCCGTAGCCGGAGGACGCGCCAAGGGAATCGACAATCGCGATGGTGCGCTCAGGATAACGCTCCAGGAGCTCGTCCCGCGCAAGAAGCGCGCTGGCATATGTGCCGGAGAGGCCGGAAGAAAACGAAAGGTGCAGTATGTCCTTGCCTTCCTTGAGGAAAGGCTCAAAAAACGCGATAAACTGCTCGGTATTCACCAGCGAGGTGGTGGGCATGGCGCCCGCGGCAATCCGCGCATAGAACTCTTCAAACGGCATGCTCTGACCCAAATCGTCCGAATATTCAACACCGTCTATGGTGAAGTGAAAGCAAACATAGGGAATATTTCTTTGTTCGAAGTAGTCCTTGGATAGGTCGGCGGTGGAGCAGCAGGACAGAACATAAGGTTGCATTGGTACCTCCAGCGTGTTTTGATGATGTAGAGTCATTGCTTTCATTAGAACGCGATGATGATGCCCTTTTCGTTTGCATAGAGCGAGCTAACCCCGCGCGTTGGCAACACGATGATTTCGGAGAAGTGGTACCGCCGCTCGATTTCCGCCTTGAGCTCGTCGGCAAATGTGGGGTTGTTGCAGTGCGTAATCACGAGGCTCTGACCGGTGGTGTCGCGACCTGCGTGCTCAATGGTATCCGCAAGCTTCTTGACCACCTGCTTCCAACCTTGCACGTGTGAAACAAGAGAGATGTTGCCCTCTCTGTCTGCGCCCATGATTGGGCGGATGTGCAGCGTGGAGATGAGGGTTGCGGTAATGCGGTTGAGCCTGCCGTTTTTATAGAGGTTGTCGATGTTATCCAGCACGAAGAACGTGCTCATTTCTTTGATAAAATGCTCGACTTTTTGAATGATTTCAGAGCGTTCGATCCCCTGCTGTATCAATTTACGAATTTTTAGCACCAGCAGCACCTCTGCGGCGGCGGCGCTGCGCGAGTCGAAAACGTGCACTTTTGCGCCCGCTTCCTCGGCGATTTCTTTGCCGGACATCGCGCTGGCATAGGAGCCGGAGAGGCTGCTCGAGAGCGTGACAGCAAAGCATTCTCCCGTGCCGAACGCTTCGGCATACTTACCCGGCGCGGGGGCAGCGGAGCCAACACGGCCTTTACAGGTGTGCATGCGCGTCATGAAGTCCGGCAGATCCAAATTTTCGTCATCTGTAAAGGATTCCTCCGCGAGCGTGAGCGTAAGAGGAACACTCTTAACTTCCCACTCGGCGCGCAATTCATTCGTCAAGTCGCAGCAACTGTCGGCAACGAGTGTATATTTCATATATGCTATCTCCATATTTCCGTTTCGCTTTGCGCAAAAACACTATTAAGATTTTAGCAGGCGTTATTCAAACAAAGTTCAATAGAACTTCAACTAATCTTCAACTAATACACGGATCAATGTTGATTAATACGCAAAAAACAGCCGTTTCGCGTCTGCGTCCGGCTGTTATGGAGTTCTGACTAGCTCGCTACGCGACGCTCGGCGCTTCGTTTTTCAGCCTGACCGTGATCTCCGTCCCTTTTCCTTCCGCGCTCTGCAGCTCGATGGTTCCGCCGCTGAGGGAGATGATCCGCCGCACCAGAGCGAGGCCGAGGCCGCTGCCCTGACCGGAATGGGACCGCTCGCCCTGATAAAACTTGTCAAAGGCATGTGTTCGCACCTCTTCGGACATGCCGATGCCGGTGTCGCGAATGCGGACGATCACTGAGTCGTCAATCGCACCACAGGTGACAAACAGCGTACCACCCGGGCGGGAAAACTTGATGGCGTTGTCGATGAGATTGCTCCAAACTTGCGCCAGCAGCGACTTGCTTCCGTAAAATTGCGTGGCTTCCAATGCGAGGTCGATATTGAGTTCTTTTTCTTCCCAAAGCGGTTCGTAGCCAAGCAAGACACGGCGAATTTGCTCATCGAGCATATAACTCTCCTGCTGGAGCACAATCTCTTGATTTTCCAGTTGCGATAGTGAGAGAATGCTCTGCGTCAGCTTGGAAAGCCGACTTGTGTTTTCCAGAATGCGGGAGACGTAGACCGCTTGTTCGTCCTTACTCAGGCGCTCGTCCTGCAGGAGCGTCGCGTAACCTTCAATCGCGGAGAGCGGCGTTTTAAATTCGTGGGAAACGTTGCTGACAAAGTCGCTTCGGAGGGTCTCGGTGTTGGAGAGTTCCTTGACCATGATGTTAAAACTTGTGGCAATCTCCTCGATTTCTTTCGCGATGCTCTTTTCTTCAAGCCGCACGGAGAAGTCGCCGCGGGAGACTTTCTTTGCCGCGTCGTTGATCTTCAGGATTGGAGAGAGCATTTTTGTGCTGGTATAGGCCGCGATGCCGATGCCGAGGATGGTCGTAAAGATGCTCATATAGGTGGTGGAGGTGACCACCGCCGTAATCGTGCCAATCTTGAGATTGAGCAGCACAAAGATAACGCCATAGGTGAGCACCGTGGATGTCGCGATGATGCCCGCGATGATCACGGCGAAAATCTGCGCCGCGCGCGGACGGGCTTTGATGCGCGGCAGTTTAGCCATTCTTTTTCACCGCCTTGTAACCAAGCCCGCGGATGGTGATGATTTCAAACTGGGCGTTGTCCTTAAAGCGCTCCCGCAGGCGGCTGATATGCACATCCAGCGTGTGCGGGTCGCTCTCGGTGTCCATACCCCAGATTTCATCCATGATCTGCTGCTTGGTAAACACGCGGTTGGGGTTAGAGAGTAGCTTATAGAGGATATAGAATTCTTTTTGCGGCAATACGTTGCAATCGCCCGCGATGCAGACGGTCAGATCGTCATAGCGCAATTCCGCATTTTCGAAGCGAATCTTTTTCTCGTTGACGATCTGCGCGCGTTTGAGAAGCGCGTTGATGCGCAGGATCATCTCGTTGACGTTGACGGGCTTGACCATGTAGTCGTCCGTCCCCGCGAGGAAACCGCTCTGCATATCCTCGAAGGTGTCCTTCGCGGTAATCATCAGCACGGGCATATTCAGCCCGTTTTGACGGAGGCTTTTGACAAACTCAAAGCCGTTCATGTTCGGCATCATGATATCCGTCACCACGATGTCGATATATTGTTTTTCGAGCACGTCCCAGGCATCCGCGCCGTCCCGCGCTTCGTGGTAGACGAAGCCGTTTTTCGACAGTACGGTGCAATATAATTCGCGAAGCGCCCGGTCGTCCTCCACAACGAGAATGTGAAACATGAAATCCCCCCGAAATCAGTCGGTAAAAAAGTGTGCTGCGCGCCCTGCCGCGCGTCAAGAGTCAACATAGCAGAATAGAGTCAATTTTTCATCAAATAAACTAAAATTGCCGAAATGTACTTTGACATAAGGATGATAGAAAACGATAAATTGCATCAATTTTTCATCAAATAAACTAAAATTCCCGAAATGTACTTTGACATAAAGATAATAGAAAACGATAAATTGCACCAAATTACCTAATTTTAAATAAGAATTGCCGAAATGTGTTCTTAACGATTAGATAACGGAGAATCATCCGATACAAATAAATCGCTGTCTTCCGGCGAACCCGCATAGAGCACGACGAGCCTGCCTTCCCGAACCGAAACTTCGGCGGCTTCCTCCGTAAAGGCGTTGCTTACGCCCAACGGGTTTGTGTCCGTGAGCGTCGCGTCGGTGAGCGCATAGGCAAGCCCGCGTTCATAAACACCTTTCGCGCGCTCCCCAAGCGAAAAAACGGAGATCGTTCCGCTCAGCCCCGCGCGAAAGCGCAGGGATTCGTCACGGATCAGCGTGATTGTTTCGCTTTCACCGAGCAGCGCCGCGCGCGCGCCGTTTTCGCGCAGAAACGCGAGGGTTTGTATATTTGCAAGCGTATGGTCGAGCCTCCCGCCCACGCCGCCGAGCAATAAAAATGCGCGATAACCGCGCGAGAGTCCGATTCGCGCGGCGAGCATGGTGTCCGTGTCATCTTTTTCCGCCGGATGGCGCACGATGGTTTCCCCCTCGGGAACGTAGCCGAGCGAGTCAAAATCCCCCACCACAAGGTCGGGACGGATGCCGCCAAGCTGCGCGTAGCCGCCGTCCGCAGCGATGACGAGATCGCCGTTTTGTGGCTGGAATGTATGATTCTGCGGCAGAGCGCAGACGATATAGCAAATGGGTGTTTGTTTCATTCGGGTTCCTACGCGTTTCCTGCAAATACTCTCCGGAAGAGAATTTTGATGCGATCAGGTTCTTATTTGTATTTATACCATGTTTTAGCGCGCAAGAAAAGCGCGGAGCCCGTCCGCCAATCAAATAAAGGGGGAAATATTGCTGGAAAATCGGCGATTTTTTCGGGCTTGGTTGTGATATAATACCGTCTATGAATCAGATTACCCCCGCGCGGGCGAAAGGAGAACGCAGTTTGCCGGGCTTGTTTTTGCGCGATGAACTCGACACTTTCACCGCTGTGGATGTGGAGACACCCAACCGTTATTCCCGCTCAATCTGTTCCATCGGCATCGTCCGTGTGGACGGGGATGGCGAACCTGAGCGACTGCACTATCTCGTAAACCCTTGCGACGAATTCGACGCAGCGAATATATCCATCCACGGCATTCGCCCGAGAGATGTAGAAAACGAACCCTCGCTCTACGAACTCTGGCCGAAGATTGAGCCGTATTTTACTGGCTGTCTGCTGGTGGCGCACAACGCACTGTTTGATTTGCCGGTGATTCGCAAGGCGCTGTTGAGAGAAAATCTCTCCGCTGAAAACTGGAAATATATCTGCACACTGGAGACTTCCAGAAAGCATATTCCAAAGACAGCCTTTGGCAGCCACAAGCTCAACGACCTTTGCGCGGGGCTGAATATTTCGCTGGAGCATCATCACAACGCGCTGGACGACGCGCTGGCTTGCGCAAATCTATATGAACATCTTCGTTCGCGCTACGGTGTAAACGAGAGGGATATTAAAATTTACCGATAATTCGGTAAAGTAGTAAATAACAAAGTTAAATTCAAAACAAAAAAATAACAAAAGAAATCAGGAGGAAACATTTCTCAATGGACGACCCAGGGCACCCTAGTATACCCAGTATACAGCTGGAAGACATCGACCCCGATCAATGCTACTTTAACCCCGGTTGCGCGATGAGCCTGTATAAGCCGGAGGCTGTGGAGGAAATTCTCCATCTGCTCAACCGCCGCTTTTTGCCGACCAAGCTGCACACCACCTGCTGTCGGCATGATCCAGATCTGCCAACCGGCGCTACAATCATCAACAATTGTGCCGGGTGCGACCGCAGATTTCGCTCGCTCTACGAGGGCATCCAGACCATTTCCCTTTGGGAGGTGCTGGACGCAATCCCCGCCCTGCCGCTGCCGACTTACGACGGCTTGCAGCTCTCGGTGCACGATTCCTGCTCGTTTCGCAAGAAGCCGCAGGTACACACCGCGGTGCGAAACCTGCTGGATAAGATGCACATCGAGGTGGTCGAAAGCCCGTTTTCGGGGACGAAGTCCATCTGCTGCGGGGACAACTTTTACCCGCATGTTTCCATTGAGGAAGTCACCGCGTTTCAAAAGAAGCGCGCCTCGCAAATGCCTTGTCAGGATGTCGCGGTTTACTGCGTCTCCTGCATCAAATCTATGTCGATCGGCGGTAAAACGCCGCATCATATGCTCGACCTCGTGCTGGGTGAGTTAACTGACCCGCAGGAAACGCGGATCGACGTTTATCACGAAACGCTGGATCAGTACATTGAGGAGCATTGAACCCATGCTGGAGCTGACCCGTTGCACGGGGTTAGACCCGGTTTTTCGCGCGCTGATTGATGCGCTGGACGAAGAGCTAAACGAGCGCTACGGCGCACAGATGGAGTTCTTCGGTCAGCATAATCAATCGAATGATGTGAAAAACGCGGTGGTCATCTCCCTCGACGGCGAACCTGCCGGATGCGGCTGCTTCAAGCCATTCTCGCAGGATTCCGTGGAGATGAAGCGCATATTTGTGCAAAAAGCGTTTCGCGGTCAAAGGCTTGCGCGCGCGGTGCTTGCTGAACTCGAAGCTTGGGCGCGAGAGCTGGGGTATCCATATGCCGTGCTGGAAACGGGCATCCTCCAGCCGGAGGCAATCCGGCTCTACGAGGCGACGGGGTACGAACGCATCCCGAACTATCCGCCGTATGTGGGCGTTTTAGAGAGCGTGTGCTTTCGGAAAAAGCTATAGATACCGATTCAGAATTGATTTAGAAACAGAAATACTTGATACCAAAACACCGTCTCCGGGGGTTCCGGCGGCGGTGCTTTTTGCTAGTTTTTCTTAGGCAAAAAGAGCTTCAGCCCATCTAATTTCTCTCTGTATTTCACCAAATCCTCCGGCGAAAACGGATTTCCGTGGCTTGGGTAGATGCGCGAGGGGTTCAGCGCGATGATCTTGTCCCAGGAGCGCGCGAATTCCGGCACGTTCTCCATCAAAATCGCCTGCCGAGCGGGGGCGATGATGGCGTTAGCCGCCGCATCTCCGCAGAGCAGTTCACGCGTCTCCTCCAGAAACAACCCGATCGAGTCCGCCGTGTGCCCCGGTAAAAACACGACGCGG
>Ga0302294_10000307_pt1 | contig 15200 bp, 9 predicted proteins | sample III_Fen_N2_3_FD_194550 | JGI IMG/M metagenome (GOLD analysis project Ga0302294, IMG submission 194550) | Peat permafrost microbial communities from Stordalen Mire near Abisko, Sweden - III_Fen_N2_3 | ecosystem: Environmental > Terrestrial > Soil > Wetlands > Permafrost | place: Sweden: Abisko...
CGATGCGCTGGCCCGTTTTATCCCCGGCGTACTCGGGGAAGAAAAGTCATTGACGCACGAATCCTTCACCGGCAAGTTGCTCGACTTTCCTCAATACACGCGTCCCGCCGAATTTCGAGGTATGTCCGTGCCGGAAGTGCTCCTTTCTGGCAACCATGCTGAGATCGACAAGTGGCGACTCGCTAAACGTATTGAGAAAACCCGCCAAGTCCGACCAGATTTACTCAAATAAACCAGACATGAATCCGATCATCAAAGAAATCACCGCCGCTCAGGTGAAGTCCGACGTGACTTCCTTTAAAGTTGGCGACGGCGTGCGCGTTCACACTAAAGTTCGCGAAGGCGATAAAGAGCGCGTCCAGATTTTCGCCGGTATCGTCATCGCCCGTAAAGGCAATGGCATCCACGAGACCTTCACCGTCCGCCGCATTAGTTACGGCGAAGGTGTTGAGCGCGTGTTCCCGGTTAACTCGCCGAACGTCGAGAAAATCGAAGTCGAGCGCGAGTCCGAGCCGATGAAGGCCCGCCTTTATTACCTGCGCGATCGCCAGGGCAAGGCCGCCGTTGCGGTTAAAGAAAAGCGTTATGACGCCGCCGCGGCCAAAGCCGCCAAGGCTGTCGCAGCAAGCTAAACTTCCCTGCGCTTCAGTCCATTTTCAAAGCGAGCCACCACGGCTCGCTTTTTTTTGTCCTAATTTCGGCTTCCCCCAGACCCAAGGGCTGTTTTAGTCGTTAACTCTTTATGCGCCCGTGTGCGTCTGGACTCACCCATCCCCTGATTTATCATGACTAAACTTAACACTGAAATCCTCGCTAAAGCTGCCAATCAAGCTCGCGGACTTGCCATGGACGCCGTCCACAAGTCCAACTCCGGACATTTGGGTCTCCCGCTTGGCTGTGCCGAAATTGGCGCCGTGCTTTACGGCAACGCGCTGGTGCACAATCCCGCGGAGCCCCGCTGGCTCAATCGCGATCGTTTCGTCCTTTCCGCCGGACACGGCTCGATGTTCCTCTACAGTTGGCTGCATCTGAGCGGCTACGATCTCTCGCTCGAAGAAGTGAAAAACTTCCGCCAGCTCCACAGCAAGACGCCTGGACATCCTGAATTTCACGAAACCCCCGGCGTCGAAGCGACCACTGGCCCGCTTGGCCAGGGCGTCGGCAATGCCGTCGGCTATGCGCTCTCGGGCAAGATGGCCGAAGCGCGTTTCAACACGCCGGAGTATCCCATTTTCGACTACCACGTGATCGCGCTCGCAGGCGACGGCTGTATGCAGGAAGGCGTTGCGATGGAAGCCGTGGCCTTTGCCGGCCATCAGGGCCTCGACAACTTGATCCTGATTTATGACTCCAACGACGTCACGCTCGACGCCATGGCTGACAAATCGCAGGGCGAAAACGCCGCGATGCGCTTCAAGGCAATCGGTTGGGATGTGCAGACGCTGGCCGACGGGCACGATCTTGCTGCTATCGCCAAGGCGATCAACAAGGCCAAGAAAGCCAAGAGCGGCAAACCGCAACTCATCATCGCCAAGACAATCATTGGTAAAGGTATTGCTGAAGTCCAGGGCTCCTCGAAAGGCCACGGCGAAGGCGGCGCAAAGTTTGTCGAAGCGGCAAAGAAGAGCCTCGGCATTCCCGAAGGCACGCACTTCTACGTCAGCGACGACGTCCGCGCTTATTTTGCTGAAAGCAAGAAGCGCCTCGAGCGCCAGTACAAGAAATGGCTAAAAACCTTCGAAGCCTGGAGCGCTGCAAATCCAGACAAAGCCACGCTGCTGGCCTCGCGCCACAACCAGCCGAGTGCGGCCAGCCTGTTGGAGAAGATTCCGCTCTTCCCGGCTGACGCCAAGCTCGCCACGCGCGCTGCAGGCCGCGACGTTCTCCAGCCGATCGCCGCAGAATTGCCGCTCGTCATCTCCGGCAGTGCCGATCTCTACGGCTCGACGCTCAACTACATTGCCGGTCAACCCGACTTCGACAAAGCCAATCGTGCCGGTCGCAACATCCGTTATGGCATTCGCGAACACGGAATGGCCGCGATCAACAACGGTATCGCTTACGACGGAATCTTCCGCACTTCCTGCGCGACGTTTCTCGTCTTCGCCGACTACTCGCGTCCATCGATGCGCCTCGCTGCGCTCGCGAAACTGCCGGTTACTTATATCTACACGCACGATTCCGTCGGCGTGGGTGAAGACGGCCCGACGCACCAGCCGGTTGAAACCATTTCCGGCCTCCGCGTAATTCCGAACTTTGACGTCATCCGTCCCGCTGATCCCGAGGAAACGGCCGGTGCCTTTGCCGCCGCGCTTGAACGCACCGACGGACCGACGTTGCTCGCGCTTTCGCGCCAAAACGTTCCGATGCTCAACGAAATTCCCGCGCACATCCGTCGCGCCGGCGTGTTGAAAGGTGGCTACGTCGCGATCCAGGAAACTGCACCGTTGACTCACATCCTGCTCGCTTCGGGCAGCGAACTTCAGCTCGCCGTCGCCGCCGCCAAAACGCTCGGTGCTGGTACGCGCGTGGTCTCGATGCCGTCTTTTGAACGCTTCAACCGGCAGTCGGCGGAGTACCGCGAGAGCATTCTCCCGAAGTCAGTGCGCAAGCGCGTTTCGATTGAAGCCGGTATCACCGGCCTTTGGAGCCAGTTTGTTGGCCTCGACGGCAAGATGATTGGTATCGACCGCTTCGGCATCAGCGCTCCGGGGGCTACCGTCTTCAAAGAACTCGGTATCACCGCCGAGGCCGTTGTTGCCGCCGCTCAGGCGCTGTAATCACTTCGTCAGTCTTTGTGCTTCAAGGGCGGACCTTTCAAGGTCCGCCCTTTTTTTTGCCGTTCGGACGAGGGCGGCGACCACTCGTACCCATGTGGCTGCCAAACAAAAGGTATGAGGCATCAACCCCATAAATAATTTCCACGACGGCCTTGCTCTTTATATGATTAGCCTCCTAACTATCAGCTTCCTCACTCTTACTTTTTCTCTGTTTCATGCCTCCGCCGCATATGTTCCTCAAAAGTCTGCCTCGTTACGAATGCCTGCACGAGGCTGCGCAACAATTCCCCGACCTCGATCCGGCCGCGATGGAGGCATATCTGAATTTGCTGCGGACCGGTACGGATTGTCTGGAGTTTGGGCATGAATATTTGTCTGCGCATGGCGTTTCCTCGGGACGTTTTACCGTCATCATGCTTTTGCTCAGACAACAATCCTGTGGCAAAAAAAGCGAAATCGTCACTCCGGCCGAACTCGCCGACATGGCAGGCTGTACTCGCGCAACCATGACCGGACTCATCGACACCCTTGAGCGCGACAATCTGGTGAAGCGCGCGCCCGACGAGAAGGACCGCCGCATGATGACGGTCAGCCTCACGCCAAAAGGGACGGCGCTACTCAACAAGATGCTGCCGGGACATTTCAAACGCATTGCTGAACTGATGGCGTGCCTGACGGAACCAGAGCGCAAGATGTTGGTTCGGTTGCTGACCAAGATCAGTTCGCAGATTGCCGAGGCTGGCGCGGTCGCCTCCGAGCAGACATCGGTGCGCGCCTGAGCCCGATTGGTCGCGGTGGATTAACGCGACACCCATTCCCTTCAAGTCACTCACAATACATTCAATTTTTATGGCTAAGAAAATATTCGTCACCGCTTTGGGACTTCTTCTCGTTCTAGGCTTTCTGGTCGGCACTAAAGCTGCCCAGATTTTCTCAATGAAAGCCGCGTCGAAAGCCGCCCACCAACCATCGGACGCTGTTTCGACTTATACGGCGAAACGCGAGCAATGGCGACCGGTCGTCAACGGTGTGGGCACAGTGACCGCCGTGCAAGGCGTCACCGTTTCTGCCCAGATGTCCGGCAACGTGGCGGAGATCGCGTTTGAATCTGGCGCGATTGTGAACGAGGGCGATTTGCTCCTGCGTCTCGATATTTCGGTCGAAGAAGCGCAGTTGCGCGCAGCAGAAGCCGGCGTGGCTTTGGCTAAATTGAACATTGACCGGGCTCGTGACCTGCTCGTCAAGACGAGCATTTCCCAGTCGGAATTCGACGCGTCCGATGCCCAGTTCAAACAGGCCACTGCTCAGGCAGACAACATCCGTGCGGTGATCGCCAAGAAGACGATTCGCGCTCCGTTTGCCGGCCGCCTCGGCATCCGCCTCGTCAATCTCGGCCAGACTCTCAAGGAGGGGGAAAATATCGTTTCCCTCCAGTCGTTGGATCCGGTTTACGTTAATTTCTTTCTGCCACAGCAAAATCTGGCTTCCGCAGTGGTGGGGCAGGACGTGTCTGTCTTGTCCGATGCCTGCCCAGGCAAAACGTTACCGGGCCGCCTGACCGCCATCGCCTCCGAAGTCGATACAGCCACGCGCAACGTCAAACTCCAGGCAACGCTCGCCAATACCGACGGTTTGTTGCGTCCCGGTATGTTCGTTAATGTAAACATCTTTGAAGCCAATGCGCGGGATCTCGTCGCTGTACCGGCCACGGCGATCCTCTATGCGTCGTTTGGTAATTCAGTTTTTGTGGTTGAAAGAGGTTCCGACGGCGCAACGGTCGCCAAACAGCATTTCGTCGAACTCGGCGAGACGCGGGGCGATTTTGTTGAAGTCGTCAAAGGCGTGGAGGCTGGTGCTGAGGTTGTGACCAGCGGTGCGTTCAAGCTCCGCAATGGTTCGAGCGTAAACGTGAATAATTCCAACGCTCCCGCCCCCAGCGAGAACCCAAACCCGGCCGATTCCTGATCGCGCGAACAGCGTCGCTTCGTCCGTAACTAACACATGAAAACGCAATCTTCCGCTTTCACGGATATCTTTATCCGGCGCCCGGTCCTGGCCATCGTGGTCAACCTGGTGATTATAATCGCCGGCCTGCAAGCCTACCGCAGTCTGACGGTTCGGCAATACCCGCGCAACGAAAACGCCGTCATCACGGTTACAACCGTTTACGTTGGCGCCAATGCCGATCTTGTGCGCGGCTTCATCACCACGCCTGTCGAGCGCGTCGTCGCTTCGGCCGAGGGCATCGATTACATGGAGTCCACCAGCACGCAGGGTGTCTCCACGATCAAGGCTCACCTTAAGCTCAACTATGACGGCAACAAGGCGCTCGCCGAGATCAGCACCAAGGTCGACCAGGTTCGCGGCGATCTTCCCGCCGGGTCCGAGGTGCCGATCCTGACGATCGAAACGGCCGACTCTTCCACGGCCGCGGCTTATTTTCGGTTCAGTTCCGAGTCTCTGGCCGCCAATCAAATCACCGATTATCTCACGCGAGTGGTTCAGCCGCGTCTTTCCGCAGTGGCGGGCGTGCAACGCGCCGACATCATAGGTGGACGTACGTTTGCAATGCGTATCTGGCTCAAGCCTGATCGCATGGCCGCGCTCAACATCAGCCCGACCCAGGTTCGGGCGGCGCTGGCGGCGAATAATTATCTCTCCGCTTTAGGTCAAACACGCGGTTCGTTGATTTCGGTCAACCTGACCGCGAACACCGACTTGCGCAGCATCGAGGATTTCAAGCAGCTCGTCATCCGTCAGCAAAATGGCGCGATTGTACGCCTCTCGGATATCGCCGACGTGATCTTGGGCGCGGAAAATTACGACGTCGACGTGCGTTTCAGCGGCGAACCGTCGGTGTTTATCGGTGTTTGGGCGCTCCCCAACGCCAATACGCTCGACGTGATCAAAGGTGTTCGCACTGAAATCGAAGACATTCAAAAAGATTTGCCCGTAGGCATGGAAGCCGGTGTGGCCTATGACTCTACCCGCTACATCGACGATGCCATCAACGAGGTGAAGCACACGCTCATTGAGACTCTGGCGATCGTCGTTGTGGTTATTTTCCTGTTCCTTGGCACCTTCCGCTCGGTGCTCGTGCCGGTCATCGCGATTCCCGTTTCGCTGATTGGAGCTGTGTTTCTTATGCAGGTGTTTGGTTTCTCAATCAACCTGCTGACGTTGCTCGCTGTCGTGCTTTCCGTCGGTCTGGTGGTTGATGACGCGATTGTCGTGGTGGAAAACGTCGAGCGACATCTGGCCATGGGGCAAAAACCCATGGATGCAGCGCTCGCGGCTTCGCGTGAACTCGTCGGCCCGATCATCGCCATGACGATCACGCTGGTCGCTGTGTACGCGCCGATCGCTATTTCAGGCGGCTTGACCGGTACGTTCTTTCGCGAATTCGCATTTACGCTGGCCGGCGCGGTTTTGATTTCCGGCATCGTGGCGTTGACCCTCTCGCCGGTGATGGCTTCCAAACTGCTGCATGCCGATGAAAGCGAGCGCGGCCTGGCTGGAAAAATCACGCATGGTTTCGAGGCGCTCAAAAAGAAGTACGCCAGCCTTCTCGATCTAACACTGCGTTCCCGCCCGTTTATCTATAGCACCTGGATTATCCTCTCGTTGCTGGTTATCCCGATGCTCAAGTTCTCTGCAACCGAACTGGCTCCGGCGGAAGATCAGGGCTTCCTGCTTGGCATTGCGGAAACACCGGCCAGCTCGACGGTCGATCAGACGCTCCATTACAGCAAGCAGCTGTTCGACGTCTTTAAATCCACGCCCGAGTTCAACTACACCTTCCAGATCGCCACGCCAAGCATGGCAATGGGCGGCCTGATCCTCAAGCCGTGGAGCGAGCGCAATCGCACTGCGGCGCAAATCATGCCGGGGGTGCAGGTGGCAGCAGCAAAAATTTCTGGCCTCAATGTTCATGTCGTGAATCGCCCGGCATTGCCCAGTGGCGGCCAGTTCCCGGTGGAGTTCGTCATCGCGTCGACGGCGGCGCCCGAACGCGTCCTCGAATTTGCGAAGCAGATTCAGCAAAAGGCGATAGAGAGCGGTTTGTTTCCGCCAACGTTCGCACCGCAGATCGACGTGAAGTTTGACCAGCCTCAGGTGGAATTTGACATTGATCGCGACAAGGTCGCTGCCTTGGGGCTCAACCTCCAGCAGATCGGTCAGGATATTGCGATCGGTGTGGGCGGTAATTATGTCAACCGCTTCAATGTTGAAGGACGCAGCTACAAGGTGATTCCGCAGATCAAGCGCGTGGATCGTCTCAATGCCGACCAGCTGAAGGATATTTATGTTACGGGTCCCAATGGTCAGCTCATACCGCTCAGCACGGTTGCAACCATCAATCAGACGGTTCAGCCACGTTCACTCAACCGCTTTCAACAGCTAAACTCCGTCAAAATATCCGGCGTGAGCATCGTGCCCTTGGATCAGGCATTGAAGTTTCTTGAAGGTGAGGCTGCAAAAATCCTGCCGAAGGGATATGTGATCGATTACACGGGCGAATCGCGCCAGCTCCGTAAGGAAGGCGGCAACGATGCGTTCGTAAGAACCTTCGTCTTGGCGTTCGTGCTGATCTTTCTCGTGCTCGCGGCGCAGTTTAACTCGTTCCGCGATCCTTTGATCATTTTGTTTGGTTCGGTGCCTCTGGCCATGTTCGGCGCATCGATCTTCACCTTCCTGAAGCTGCCGATGCCGCTGCCGTTTTTCACCGACGGGTGGACGACGACTTTTAACATCTATGCCCAGGTCGGTCTGGTTACGCTGGTCGGACTCGTTTCCAAGAACGGCATTCTGATCGTGGAGTTCGCCAACGAACTTCAGCGCCAGGGCCATCCCAAGATCGAAGCGATCCGCGAGGCCGCGCTCACGCGTTTGCGGCCCATCCTCATGACCAGCGCCGCCACGGTGTTCGGCCATTTGCCGCTGACTCTTGTTACGGGTGCCGGCGCCGCAGCGCGCAACTCCATCGGCCTGATCGTGGTCGGCGGCATGAGCATCGGAACCTTGTTTACGCTGTTCGTCGTGCCTTCGCTGTACATATTGATCGCCAAAGATCATCGCGCGGCCGCTGCCGCCGAGGACTTGAAATCAAAGTCCCTGCCATCGCCTCAAGCACTGGGCGTCAAATAACTCGAATTGTTTTAACATGAGAAAACTACTGTCCAAAACCGCGCTTCTCGCGCTCGCAGCAGTTGTGCCGGCGACCCTGTTCGCCGCTCCGGATTCCAGTCGGGACGTGCCGCCGCGCCTGGATCTGCCGGGAGCGATTGGTTTCGCCATCGAAAATAACTTCGAAATCCGCCAGGCGCGCGAACGCATCAAACAGCAGGAAGGCCTGTTGATCGAAGTGCGCGCGCGCAGCATCCCGAACGCCGGGGTCAGCTACTACTATACGAAGTTCGACAAAACCATCGTCGAAAAATATCAGCGCACCACCGATCAGACCTGGGCGGTGCAGTTAACCGTCACCCAAAGTCTGTTTGCGGGCGGTGGGATCAGTTCGTCCATCGCGGCCCAAAAATTTCGCCGGGAGGCCGCGCTGTTTGAGCTGCGCTCCGTGATCAACAACGCGCTTTTTGGCGTACGTTCGAAATTCTACGCCGTGCTGCTCGCGAAGAAAAAGATCAGCGTGGCTGAGCAATCGCTCAACCTGCTCGAAGAACAGCTCAAGACCGTAAAAGACCGTTATGACGCCGGCACACTCTCAAAATTCGATTTGCTCCGCGCTCAGGTGGCGGTGGCGAATGGACGCCCGCCGCTCATTCGGGCGCGAAACGATTTCCGTATCTCGATCGAAGAGCTGCGTCAGGTGCTGGGATTTGCCTCTGTCACCTCAAGCAACCTGACTGCAATCCCCGAGTTCTTGGGCGAGCTTTCTTACGAGCCAACGGCGATCGAGTTGTCAGCGGCACTTGACTCTGCCCGCGCCAACCGGTCGGAATTGCAGCAGTTGTTTAGACTTGAGCAGGCTGCAGACAAAAGTGTGAGTGCGGCCCGGGGTACTTACTTCCCGTCTTTGGCTGCTGACGCTGGTTTTGAAGTTTTGAACTCACCGTCGGTCACTCGTACGCGTGATGGCTGGACGGTTGGAGTGCAGGGCAACTGGGCGATCTTCGATGGTCGTGCCACCGCCGGCAAAGTTGCGCAGGCGCGTTCTACGCTCGCCCAGATGAAACTTACGACCGCCGAGCAACAACTCGCGATCGACGTGGAGGTACGCCGCGCTCATTCGACCCTGCAAGAAGCAGTCGAACTAGTGACTGCCTCCAAAGCCGTTGGTGAACAAGCCGAGGAGAGCGTGCGTCTGGCCAAGGCCCGTTTTGATGCCGGCACGGCCACCCAGTTGGATGTGTTGCAGGCTCAGGTTGCTCTGACCGAAGCTCGCACCAACGAAGTTGAAGCGCTCTACAACCATACGGTTGCCCTAGCCAGCCTGCGCAAAGCCATGGGCGTAGCTGATGCGTTTGCGCCAGCGTCCTGAGGCTGTTTCAGTGTCCTCCGGAGGCCGCGTGCTCCCGTCGAAATGAAATCGACGCGGAGCACAACCTCTAGCAATCTCGCAACATTCTGGCGTTCATTGCGTCTAACCGCGGAACCCTCCCGTTAATGAAGAAGTTTCTTCGTCTGCTTTTGGTGAGCGTCGCAGTGTTGGCGACGCTCTTAGTGATTGTTCTTGTACTGGCGTTTCATTCGTCAGTGCAGACTTGGGCTGCGCGCCGCGCATTCGCCGGGCAGAAAGATATGAAGGCCGGGATTGGCCGTGTGTCCGCCGGGCTCAAATCAATCGAGCTAACCGATATCAAGATTGAAAAGCCTGGTTTCTCGCTGACTTTGCCGGCGTTGACGATCGAGATGCCACTTGCTTCGGTCGCAGGGAAAAACGTCGCGATCCGTCGTCTGGTGGCGAAGGGCTGGAAGATAGACCTGTCGGTGCCGACGGCGGAACAGATCGCCTTGGCCCGTGCGGCCACGGCCTCTTCCCCGGCCCAGGCCGTTTCTCCCACTCAGGAAAAGCCAGTGCCCCCGCTCTTCGATGGCATCATCAAACTCCTGAATCTGCCGGTCGATTTTTCTCTTGATGAGATCGATGTCGAAGGCGAAGTAACTTTTCCGACCCAGCCTGGCCAGCCGGCTGGGCGGGCTACGGTGCGCCTGACTGGCGGCAAATTAGGTGTTGGCAGCGCGGGCCGTTTTTCCCTCGTCACCAAAGCAATCGTCGGCGATCAAGCTGCGCCGGTTTCCAATCTAGAGGTCAACAGTACGATCTCCGTGCAGATGGACACGCCGCGGACCTTTCAAAGGATTTCCGTCGTCACCGATCTGAAGGTGATGGGAGTGAAGTTTCCGCAAGGAACCAACCTGCATTCGGAATTAGCCCTCAATGGTGGGATCGGCGGCGAAGCTTATCTAGTATCTTTGCAGACACCCTCGGACGGCGTGGCAAAAAATCTTTTTACCCTCGATTCTACCTATCCGGCGGGCGCGTCAACTTTGTCCGGCAAGTGGAAACTTGATGTCAGCAACGCCGATATTGCACCTTTCACACTGGGCCTGCAATTGCCCGTGTTTGTCGCGACGGGTGAGGGCACTTTCGAAGCGAACCGGACTTTCTCGGCCATTCACACCAGCGGCCACATCGACAACACATTTGAGCAGCTTGCGTTGATCAGGCCGGAACTCGCCGCGCTCGGGCGTATCCGAACCCAGCTTGATTTTGATCTCTCGAAAGAGGGCGACGACATCCGGATCGAACGGTTTTCTGCGGGCATCTCAGGTAGCAAGCCGATTGTCTCTGCTCAGGCTTTGCAGAAATTCAGCTATAATTTCGGGACGCGTGCGTTGAAGGTGACGGACGCTTCGGTCGAGTTGCTGCGGCTCACATTGCACGGCTTGCCGCTGGCCTGGGTACAGCCGTTCCTTAAGGACATAGCGATCAGCGGCGACGATGTGCGCGGCGAGTTTTTTGCCAGCGCCAGCAACAGCGGTTTTGCCGTGCGCCCTTCCGCTCCAATCACCATCACCAATTTTTCAATGTCGCAAGGCGGTCAGCCGCTGGTGCGTGCGCTCGACTTTGCGGTGAAGCTGGCGGCTGATTCCACCCAGCAAGGCTGGCAGGCCGACGTCTCGGAATTTTCGGTGCGCAGTGGCGCCGCGGTTTTGCTGAGTGCCACCGCCAAAGCTGGCCAGCCCGCGGGCGGAAACCAGCCGGTCAAAGCAACGGGGCGCTGGGAATTGAATCTCCCTGCCGTGCTGGCCCAGCCCGTTGCCTCCCGCTATGCCGTGCTTAGCCAGGGCGTGGCATCCGGCGAGTTTACGGCCAACCTCGATGGCACGAAGCAGGTTTCCGCGACGTTTGAACTTAACAAGCTGGTATCTCCAAAGGTGGATAATCTGCCGCAGTTGAAGGCCAGTCTGCGGCTCGATCTGCAACCCGACGGCCGCGTCGACGCACAATTGCCGCTGACGCTGGAAGCTTCCGGTCGCAAGTCCGACCTGGAGCTGACGGCTCATGTGAAGCCGGGTTCGACCACGCATATTGAGGCCGACGTGCTGAGCAATTTTGTGTACGTTCAGGACTTGCTGCCGTTGCAGGCACTAGCTGGGGCGTTGCAGCCGACGACCGATCCACAACCCAAACCTGTTTCTAAACCCACTGCTGTTTCCACCACCAAGCCAGTGGCTGACAAGCGGCCGTTCTGGAGTGCCTGCACGGGGCAGGTGAAACTGGCGCTGAAAGAAATCGTTTATTCGGCTGACGTGAAAGTGACCAACGTCGCAGGCCTGTTGAAAATCGAGGCAGGCGCGATCACCTTGGATAACATCCGTGCCGGGCTCGGCGAGGGCAGTGAAGCGGCTCTCTCTGGCAAGATGACTTTCGATGCGTCCCAGGCTGATCCGTATTTGTTTAACGGTGACGCGACCGTGACCGGTTTCGACCCGGCACCGTTCTTTCGCGTGGCGAACCCGCAGAAAGACCCAACCGTCGAAGGTAAATTCGACGTCGCGAGCAAGCTTTCCGGTGCCGCGGCCAACACCGCTTTGCTTGCCAGCAAGATCAAGGCTGACCTTAGCCTGACCAGCCGCGGTGGAGTCTTTCGGGGGCTGGCATTGCCCAAGGCGTTTTCGGATCGCACTCAGGGTAAATCTGGGTTGCTCAGTGCAGCCGTGGGAGTTGTTGGATCACTGGCTGGCGGTTCGAAAGCTGGAAACGCGGCGGCCGCAGCGATGGAAATTACCTCGTTGCTGGTGGCCATTCCGTACGACCAGTTAAACGTGAAAATCTCGCATGACGCGACGGCTTCGTTGACCACGATGCAGGATTTCACGCTCATCTCGCCCACGATCCGGCTCACCGGCAATGGCTCGATTTTGCAGCAAGAGGGTGTGCCGCTGATGAAGCAACCGCTTACCGCGCAGTTTGAACTCAGCGCCCACGGACACGCTGCCGAGGTGTTCGGCAAGCAAGGCATGCTCCAAAGCGGGACAGATGCCCTCGGCTATTCGCCTTTTTTCACCCCGATTAAAGTCTCAGGGACAATGTCGGAGATTGGTACCGATGCGCTGATGAATTTGCTCGTGCAGAAACTGCTCAGCAGCTCGACCGGCCCGCTCGGAAATCTCTTTGGGAAATAGTCCAGGGAAGTATTTAGCACAAAGCCGCAACGTTGCTGAGACCGGTGCCAAGAAAACAGGTTCTGAACCTCACTCGGTTGTAAGCGGCTTCGCTACTTTGCGTTGAATAAAGTGATGCGGATTTGGGGTGATTGCGGGCTGGCGGTCGGTTCCGCGCGGGCTTAACTTTTCCTCGTGATCGCCTCCGTCACATTCCGTAATTTCAAAGCGCTGCGCAATACGAGCCTGGTGCTGGCGCCGTTCAATCTTGTGGTGGGGCCGAATGGTTCGGGCAAGACGAGTTTGATCCAAGCGCTCCTGCTGTTGCGTTCGTTGGCCAGGCATCCCGCCACGGTTACAGCCAGGACTGTGCCGCCGTTCGAGAGTCCCGAGATCGTTTTTCGCTTCACGCCGCCGTTTGCCGCAGTGGAAGTCGAACTCGGTTGCTCCAGCGATTTTGTTTGTGATCTGCTCCGTGTGAAAACTCCTGCGCCCGAGCTTTGGGCTCAAGCCCGTGGCGAGATTTTACGCATTCGCAGTTATCTCTTTGATCACTACGCGATGGCCGAGCCGCCGAGCCTGGACGAGGGCAAGGAACTCGCTGGAAACGCAGGCAATCTTGCCGCGGTACTCCGGCGACGTGCCCCGGAGAATTTTAAACTCCTGGAAGCCGAGTTTTGTCGTTTGTTGCCTGAATTCTCCGGGCTGGATTTTCACGATTTCCCTGACCGTCGGGTGCAACTCGTCGCGCTGTTGAGCGAAGGCAGGCAGCGGATACAGATGGAGAACCTATCGCAAGGGACACTATATGTGCTGGCCGTGCTCGCGCTCGCTTTTGATCCGGCGCCGCCGTCGATGATCTGCATCGAGGAGATCGACCGCGGCATTCATCCACGATTGTTACGGGAGGTGCGTGACGCACTTTACCGGCTTAGTTATCCGGAGTCGTTCGGTGAAAAACGTCCGCCGGTACAGATCGTGGCAACCACCCATTCGCCCTACCTGCTGGACTTGTTCAAAGATCACCCCGAGGAAGTTGTGATCGCGCAAAAGGAGGGACAGACCGCACGCTTTGAGCGCTTGGTTGACCGACCGGATTTTAAGGAGCTGTTGAACGAAGGGCCGCTCGGAGATATCTGGTTCTCGGGTATTCTTGGCGGTGTGCCGGAGGAGAAACCACCGGAGGCGTCCCAATGATTGCCTGTTTGGTGCGCCGGCCTGTATCCTTATTCTTGTTACCGACCGCATGAAGCTCGCGATCCTGAGTGAATCGCCGGCGGACGAAGCCGCTTTGCGTGTGCTGGTCGAAGGCGTGCTGGGCGAACCTGTGCAGATCGTGCAGGCGGCGTTGCGCGCGCGTGGCTGGCCGTCGGTGGCGCAGGTCATGCCCGCGATCATCCGGCACCTGCATTTTAACACTGATGCCGAAGGGCTGGTTGTGGTGGTGGATGCGGACGATTCTATCGTGCATACGCAGACGCATGATTCGCCTGGCTATTTTCACCCGCAATGCCGGCTCTGTCAGTTGCGCGCGGTATTTCGGCAGACGGTGAAAAAACTTCCACCGGCTCGAGGGCGTGAACGAATTTTGCGCGGGGTGGGCGTCGCTGTTCCGGCCGTCGAGGGTTGGTATCTTTGCGGACGCGACGAGCGTGTGACTGAGACTGCCTGGCTGGAAGGTCAGGCTGCTGGAAGACCGCCTTACACGCGGCGTGAACTCAAGTGGCGCGTGTACGGCACGGATCGCCCGAGCCTGCCACACGAGATTCGTTGCGCGCTGGAGGATGCGCATCGTCATGCGCGCGACACCCGGCATTTGGAAAACGACTTCCCAGGTTTTCGGTCGCTGGCGTGCGATTTGCGGACGTGGAAAAGACCTTCGCGTTAACGGTTTTATCGCTGAAATCTCTATTGAGGAAGGTTAAGCAACAAAATCGGACGAGCCTAAAAATATGGGCTGGTTCGCCTTTGAGAAAAGATTGAGATTTGTTGGCATCCAGTTCGTCTAACCACCCGCATTGATGGATATCCCCGTGTTTTCACGCCGCTCCTGCCTGCCTTGGCTGATCGAAATCGCCGTAGGCGCGGTGGCTAAAATCCTATATCGCGTACGCCCGATCGGCCGCGAAAGTGTACCCGCGCACGGCGGCGTGTTGATCCTGCCCAACCACTTGTCGTACGTCGATGCGATCATCATTCAGATGGCTTGTCCGCGGCGGCTGCGATTTCTGGCACATGATCAGTTGAAGCATCATTGGTTTTTTGACTGGGTGTTGCGCATCAGTGGGGCGATTGTGCTCTCGCCGAGCAATTCGCTGGACGGCATGCGGCGCGTCATTAAAGAGCTCAAGGCTGGTGAAGCGGTCTGCTTGTTTCCCGAGGGAGCCATTTCGCGAACCGGTCAATTGATGGAAATTCTTCACGGCTTCGAGTTGCTGGCGCTCAAGGCCAATGTCCCGGTCATTCCGGTGGTCCACGATGGACTCTGGGGATCGGTGTTTTCGTTTTCCGGCAACAAGTATCTATTCAAATCGCCGCGGCTGTTGCCCACCCATGTTTGCGTTTGTTTCGGAAAACCCATCGCACCCGGGCAGGCCGACGCGGCGCGGGTTCGCCGGGAAATGCTCGATCTGGGCTCAGCGGCGTTTAACGAACGGCCCGTGCTCAAGCGACATCTGGGCCGCGAGGTGGTTCGCTCTCTGGCGAAGCGTCCGCGACATCTCGAGATGGTCGATCGCACCGCCGAGCGCCGCGAAGTCACTGCCGGTCGTTTGCTCAGCGTGGCGGCGG